>WBZL01000046.1_pt3 | contig 44381 bp, 33 predicted proteins | sample 5204291 | NCBI WGS metagenome assembly WBZL01 (sample SAMN12344345, study PRJNA552823) | activated sludge metagenome | biome: Activated sludge suspended growth; feature: Nitrification reactor; material: Wastewater; isolation source: activated sludge from nitrification reactor of wastewater... | reverse complement strand
CAAGATCGCAGCCACCCCAAAGGAGGCGGTTATGCTGGCCGTCAATGCAGGCATCGATATGAGCATGGTGCCCCTGGACTATTCATTTTACGACCTTTTACTTGAACTGGTGAAAGAAGGCAAGGTTTCCGAAAAGAGGATCGACGAAGCGGTAGCGCGGATCCTGCTGTTGAAATTCCGCCTGGGCCTTTTTGATAATCCCTACCCGGAAGAAGCGGCAAAAAGCCTGTTCGGGCGACCTGAATACAGCCGGACAGCGCTGAATGCCGCCCTGGAAAGCGTGACCCTCCTGAAAAACGAAGGCGCTATCCTTCCCTTGACCGGTAATCAGAAAATACTGGTAGCAGGCCCAGGCGCCAACAATAAAGCCTCCCTCCACGGCAGCTGGTCCTTCTCCTGGCAAGGTCAGGATGAATCGCTTTATCCCGCTGATACCAAAACCATTGTCCAGGCCTTGACAGAACGCCTTGGCGCCCAAAACGTGGTTTGCCGCGCTGTCCCGGATTACCGGGCGGCTGTCAACTTCGACCCGGCCCTCCTAAAGCGCGATGCAACCTCCGCCGATCTCATAGTCCTTTGTCTGGGCGAGGAAGCCTACGCCGAATCCCCGGGTATCATCAGTGATCTCAACCTGGATGAACACCAGACGGACCTTGCAAAGGCGGCGATCCAAACAGGCAAACCCGTAATTCTTGTGCTGACGGAGGGAAGACCCCGGATAATTTCGCCGATAGAACCCGGGATTAAAGCCATCCTCCTGGCCTACCGGCCGGCGAGCCGCGGCGCAGATGCCATTGCCGATCTGCTGACCGGCAAAGCCAATCCTTCCGGCGTGCTGCCGTTCTCATACCCCCGGCAAACCGGCGATTTACTGACCTACGACCACAAGTTCACAGAAACCGTCCGGGAACCCGGCGCCGGCGAGTTTGACAACGGCGGGTATGACCCCCAATGGCCCTTCGGATTTGGCTTGAGTTATACCGAATTCCGGTTTTCAGGGCTGAAACTGGATAAATCCGTGCTGAAAGCTGGCCAAACCCTGGAGGTTTCGGTAACGGTGGCCAACACCGGCAGTCTGCCCGGAAAGGCGGCGGTTGACCTCTATACCCACGACCTGTTTGCCTCCGTCACACCCAGTGAAAGAAAATTGAGAAGATACGCCAAGGTTGAACTGGCGCCAGGTGAAAGTAAGACAATCAACTTCACCTTATCGCCTGAAGATCTGTCGTTTATCAATGAAAAGCAACAAAGAATTGTAGAGCCCGGCGAATTCGAGGTGTTGGTCGGCGATCAAAAAGCCGGATTTACCTATGAATGACCCCAGTTTTGAAGAAAAGTTAATAAAAACAGTGCAACGTGTACCTATTGGGATTTGACCTTGGAAGTTCTTCCGTCAAGGCCGCGCTGGTGCGGGCTGATGACAACTCGGTTGCGGGAGCCACCCAATACCCGGATACGGAAATGGAGATCTCCTCCCCCTTTCCGGGTTGGGCGGAACAAGACCCCGACCTCTGGTGGGACCATATCTGCAAAGTCACCCGCAAACTCCTGGACCAGACCCGCGTTGATCCCGCCAGGGTCAAAGGGATCGGCATCGCCTACCAGATGCACGGTCTGGTTGTTGTGGACCGGAACGGCAAACCCTTGCGCCCTTCCATTATCTGGTGCGACAGCCGGGCCGTCGGCGAGGGGCAGAAGGCATTTGATGCCATCGGGGAAAAAATGTGCCTGAGCCGCCTGCTGAATTCACCGGGCAACTTTACAGCTGCCAAGCTGAAGTGGGTAAAGGAGCACGAACCCGGGGTTTATGAGCAGGTCTATAAATTCATGTTACCCGGTGATTATATCGGTTATAAGCTCACGGGGGAAATGCATACAACGGCCTCCGGTCTTTCCGAAGGGATCTTATGGGATTTCCAGCTGGAGTCACAGGCGGATCTCCTGCTCAACCAGATGGGGCTTGACAAGGCGCTGATTCCCGACCTTTCGCCTACCTTCGGCCTGCAGGGCGTCCTGCACGAAGAAGCGGCTAGGGCTACCGGCCTGAAAGCAGGAACGCCGGTGACCTACCGGGCGGGCGACCAGCCCAATAATGCCCTTTCGCTCGGCGTACTGAATCCTGGTGAAGCCGCGGCAACCGGGGGCACTTCCGGGGTGGTTTACGGCGTTACAGACCGCCCCGCTTACGATCCCGCTTCCAGGGTAAACGGGTTCGTACACGTCAATCATACTCCTGAGGCGCCCCGGATCGGCATCCTTCTGTGCATCAACGGGACGGGGATACAATACAGCTGGATGAGGCGGCAATTAGGCAAAGAGGCCCTACCCTATCCGGAAATCGAAAAACTGGCGGCGGGCGTTGCCGCCGGCGCCGATGGACTGCGCATTCTGCCTTTCGGCAACGGCGCAGAACGCATGTTGGGCAACCGGGATCCGGGCGCCAGGATGGTCAATATCCAGTTTAACCGGCATACCCAGGCCCACTTGTTCCGGGCCGCGCTGGAAGGAATTGCCTTCTCCTTCGTTTACGGATTATCCGTTTTTGAAGAAATGGGCATGTCGGTGAGCACCATAAAAGTGGGGAATGACAACCTTTTTCAATCGGCAGTTTTTGCCTCCGCCCTTGCGACGCTTACCAACTGCAGGATTGAAATGGTCAAAACCACCGGCGCTGTCGGAGCAGCCCGGGCTGCCGGCGTAGGATCGGGCTTTTTTGCGTCGCCTGCCGAGGCGGTAGGGACCCAGGAATTGGTGCACGTCTACAACCCCATGCCGAATGCGGAGGCTCACCGGTCGGCCTACCGCCAATGGAAACAAGATCTCGAACAACTTCTTATTTAAAACCTGAATACAACACCATGAGTAATCCATCCAATATCACCCTTGGAAAAGAGGAGTATTTCAAAGGAATAGGCAAGATCGCCTATGAAGGCAAAGGGTCCAAAAATCCGCTTGCGTTCAAATGGTACGACGAGAACAAGGTTGTCGGCGGTAAAACCATGAAAGCGCATTTCCGTTTTGCCGTGGCCTACTGGCACACCTTCTGCGGAACCGGCGGCGATCCGTTCGGCGCACCCACCAAAAAATTTCCTTGGCTCGCCGAGGAAGATCCTATCCGGCAGGCCAAAGACAAGATGGACGCGGCATTCGAATTCATCACCAAAATAGGCATACCCTACTATTGTTTCCACGATTTTGATTTGATCCAGGAAGGCGCCACGATCGGCGAATCCGCCAGAAGGTTGGAAAGCATCACGGACTATGCCCTCGAAAAACAACAGGCGTCAGGCGTCAAGCTCCTTTGGGGTACGGCCAACCTGTTTTCCAACCCCAGGTACATGAACGGGGCCGCCACCAACCCGGACCTTTCCGTTGTGGCGTACGCCGGCGCTCAGGTAAAAAACGCCCTGGATGCCACCATCAAACTGGGCGGCGAGAACTATGTTTTCTGGGGCGGCCGGGAAGGCTATCTCTCCCTGCTGAATACCAATATGAAAAAGGAAACCGAACATATGGCGCGGTTCCTGCACATGGCCAAAGACTATGCCCGAAAACAAGGCTTCAAAGGCGCTTTTTTCATTGAACCCAAGCCGGCCGAACCGTCCAAGCACCAATACGATTTCGATTCCGCCACCGTGATCGGCTTCCTCCGCGAATACGACCTGCTGAATGATTTCAAACTGAATATCGAGGTCAATCACGCGACACTTGCCAACCATACCTTCCAGCACGAGCTGCAGGTAGCTGCCGACGCGGGCGTACTGGGCAGCATGGACGCCAACCGGGGCGATTACCAGAACGGCTGGGACACCGATCAGTTTCCCAATAACCTGTATGAACTGACCGAAGCCATGCTGGTGGTCCTCGAGGCCGGCGGTTTTCAGGGCGGCGGCGTGAATTTTGACGCCAAAACCCGCCGCAATTCAACCGATCTGGCGGACATTTTCTATGCCCATATCGGCGGCATGGACGCCTTTGCCCGGGCGTTGCTCATCGCAGATGCCATCCTCCGGGAATCCGGCTATACGGCAATGAAGAAGGAACGTTACGCTTCCTTTGACACCCCGGAAGGCGCGGCATTCGAAAGCGGGAGGCTGACGCTCGAAGACCTGGCCCAACTTGCCGAAAAACGCGGCGAACCCGCCATGACCAGCGGCAGGCAGGAATTGTTCGAAAACCTGATCAGCGACTATATTTAGGATTACCCTCCTGTTTTCCGGGTTCGGGCATCCTTTATGTTGCCCGAACCCGCATTACGGCCCTCGCTTGAGCAATCAATCCGCTTCCGATGCACCAAAATGAAGCCGGCCTTCGTTAATGCAGGATCAAGCAATCAAATGATAAAAATGCCTAAAGTAAGAATCCTGCTGCCCGCCCTTATGCTTCTGCTGCATGTCGGTCTTTCCGGCCAATCCTACGATGTAGCAGCCGGCATCCGGTTGGGTACAGACTGGGGGGTGACCGGGAAGATGCGGTTTGCCCAAAAAGCGACCGCCGAATTGATCATCCAGTCAGGCATCAAAAACAAGGAGACCATGATCAGCGCGTTGGCCATGCAACACAATCCGATCCTGACCCGGCGGCTGAATGTGTTCTTCGGCGGCGGCCTCCACAAAGGCTGGCTCAACAACCCGGATGAAGCCGTAGTGGGAACGCCCAAAGATCCGTTCGGCCTTTCCCTGATCGGCGGCATCGAGTTCTCCATCGGCCGCATGAACCTTACCTGGGACTACAAACCCGCCATAAACCTGATCGGCGGGCGGAAAACCATTTACCACCAAAGCGGCATTTCCCTGCGTTACGTTTTCATCAAAAGGGCCAAATTGCTGAATGACCGGAAAAAATTTAACTGGAAGTTCTGGCAAAAGAACGACTGATCCGGCTTGCTCTCTGACAAAGTGAGTATATTCGCAGCGAATTCTGCAAGTAATGGAGCGCGATCAATTCGGGAGAGCTTACGCGATTCTTATTCTTTCAACGGTTCTGGTCCTGATTTATCCATGGGTGCATGCCAATGTCCCTTGGCTGAAGGAGCATTTTCGTTCCTATGCCGGCGTGAACGACCTGTTCAGCAATCCAACCGAGGATTCTTTGATTACAGCGTTTCAGGACAGCCTCCTGCCTTCCGCCCCAGCCGATACCATACCCGCTCCGAAACCGGAACCCATCCCTTTTCCTTCCAAAACCCAGGAAGGCATGAATTCCTTCTTCGAGGCGCTGAGGGCCGGCAACAGCCAGGTGCGGATTGCCTGGTTCGGGGATTCCGCCATCGAAGGCGACCTGATCTGTCAAACGGTGAGGGACAGCCTCCAGCGAAAATTCGGCGGTACCGGCAACGGGTTCGCGCCGGTCATCGCCCGGGTCCGGGGGTTCCGCCACACCATACAGGATGAAAATACCGGAAAGTGGTATGCCAGGTACCTGGGCCAGAAAAACCCCAGATCCATCCCATTCGGCCTGGCGGGGTCTTATTTTTTGGCGGATACCCTGCCAAGCGTCTTTGACAGCCTTTACATCCACGCGCACGATACGGCCGCTTATGCTTTGCTGCCCTGGGAAACGTTGCCTGGCGCTTCATTCAAGGCAACCCGCTCAGCGCAAACGGTGCGCCTTTTCTACGGCAAACCGGATTCCCTGACAGGCTACAGGGCCGATGACCCCATATGCAAGGTTGAAATCGGCGAACATGCCCGGTATCTCCGCTTGCATCCCACCGCCGAACTGACGGAAACCCGGCTTTCGGATGCCCGCATCAGGGAAATCGGCTTTAGCGTGGCGTCCCGGTTTGAATTCCCGGTTTTCGGGATCAGCATGGAAAGTCCGACCGGGGTGATCCTGGATAATTTGCCTTCCAGGGGCAACCACGGCGACCGGCTGATGCAAACCCCGGTTGAAATGTACCAGGCGTTCGATTCCCTTATGGATTACGACCTGGTCATTCTGCAATTCGGCCTCAACGCCCTGGCAGCCGAAATGGAGGATTTCAGCTGGTACGAGGCCGAAATGACCCGGCTGGTCCGATTCATGCGGCAGGCTTTTCCGGGCAAACCCATCCTGATCGTCGCCCCGACCGACCGGGCGATCAAATATGAGGATATACTGATGACCGATCCCAGCCTGCCCCGGGTAACCGCAGTGCTCAAACGGGTTTCGGAAAGGGAAAAAACTTCCTTTTTCAGCTTCTATGAAGCCATGGGCGGAAGCGGCACCATGATAGACTGGGTGGACAATAAAACCCCCAGACTGGCTAACCTGGACTATACTCACCTCAATTTGCAGGGCGCCGAAATTGCCGGCAGATTGTTCCTTCAATATTTGCTAAAAGAATACGACGCCTATCTGGCGGGTAAAAATGAACCGGTGGAATGAAACGGTTATCCTTTATCGCTTTAAATATCTTTTTCCTGACCTGCTCGTCCTTCGGTCAGGGAGAGACCTTTTCCTTCCTGCAGGAAGATCTCAACACCATTATTAACAGGACCGCGCTTGATTCATTCTACCAAAAGCTGGCCGACCTCGAATCTGGCAAGATCCGGAAAGTCAGCATAGTCCATATCGGCGACTCGCATATTCAGGCGGACTACATGACCGGCAGGCTCCGGTACCTTTTCCAGGACCGGTACGGCAACGCCGGGCGCGGCTTCGTTTTTCCCTACCGGCTGGCCGATTCCAATAGCCCAAGGGACATCAGGAGCAGCTCGAACATAGCCTGGGAATCACGTAAAAGCCTGTATCAGAATACCGGCATTCCGCTGGGGCTGGCAGGTATGGCCATCCAGACCCGCCACCCGGGTTTTTTGTTTGAAATGGAATTCAAGGAAGGTTTTTTCCCGCAGGACCCGCTGTTCGACAAGGTGACGCTCTTTTATCAGCAGGGACATAACAGCCAGGACTTGTCGCTCGGCTATTTCTTGCCGGGTATCATCAGCGAACCGGCGCCGGAGCCGGTCAGGAAATACCATACCGTACGATCCGGCGACACCCTCTACGGGTTATCCCTGAAATACGGTTGCTCCGTAAAAGACCTCCAGCGCTGGAACGGCATGCGGGGCACCATGCTGCACATCGGTAAAAAGCTCATCGTTTACAGCAGGGGCGGATCGCCGACACTGGCTGCCAAGCCGTTTGAGCCCATTTCCACCATTTCCACCCATGATCAGCCCTCGGGGCCGGGGTACTCCGTCTGCCAGCTGGACACCCTGATGCGGTCCATCGTTTTGAAAGGTGTGAACGGATCAACGGACAAAAACGAAGCCTGCCTTTTCGGCATGGTTTGCGAAAACAGCCGCAGGACGGGCATCCTGTACAACGCCATAGGCGTAAACGGCGCAACTTTTGCCCACTACAATTCCGCGGCTTATTTCTGGGATCAGCTGCCGGTTCTGGAACCCGACCTGATCATCGTATCCCTGGGCACCAATGAATCCGCAGGCAAACCGGCAGATTCGCTCTCGGTCAGAACGGAGGTCAACCTCTTCCTGGCCAACCTGCAACGGGTTGCGCCGGGAGCGCCGGTGCTGATCACCACCAACCCGGACATCCTCAAAAGGAAGCGGTATACCAACCCTTACGGTCAGATTGTCCGGGACATCCTGGTTCAGACAGCGGAACAGCGCAATCTGGCGGCCTGGGACCTGTACAGCCTCATGGGCGGCCTGGGCAGTATGAAATCCTGGCGACAGGCCGGACTGTCCGCGGGTGACTACATCCATTTTGCTCAAAGCGGCTATGAACTTCAGGCCGACTTGTTATTTGAGGCGCTCATCTCGAACGCAGACAACTAAATACAGCCACATTGGGACCGGATTCGATTATTTCCCAGCTTGTCTACAACCCCGCTCAACCGATGCTGTTCAACAGCGTCCGGTTCCTGGTGTTTTTCCTGTTGCTGTACGGTCTGTTCCTGGCAATCCGAAAGCAGGTCCTGACCCGAACGCTTTACCTCCTGGCCTTTTCCCTTTACTTTTACTATTTGTCCAGCGGCTGGTATTTTCTGCTGCTGATTCTTTCCACACTGATTGATTTTTCGCTCGGCCACCTGATCTATTCGGCTAAAACGCAAAGGCGGAGCCTGTTCTGGCTTTGGGTCAGCATAGCCGCCAACCTGGGCATCCTGGGCTATTTCAAATACACCCACTTCCTGATCGATTCGGCGAATGCCGCATTTGGGCTGGACTGGTCCTTCCATAAGATTTTTCTGCCGGTGGGCATATCGTTCTTTACCTTCCAGACGATGAGTTACAGCATCGACGTTTACCGGCGGAAGATCGTACCCCTTACCGCCGAAGTCAGCGATTTACCGTCGTTCTTCAGGCAGTTGTCCGAATTTGCGTTTTTTGTCAGCTTTTTCCCGCAACTCGTAGCCGGTCCGATCGTGAGGGCGGCAGAGTTTATCCCGCAGATCCGCGGCAAGCTGACCCTGACCCGAGCGGATTTGAGCCGTGCCGTGTTGCTGCTGTCTGCAGGTCTGTTCAAAAAAGCGATCATTTCCGATTATATCAGTGTCAACTTCGTGGACCGGATCTTTGACACGCCTGCACAATATTCGGGGATCGAGAACCTGCTGGCCGCCTACGGTTATGCCATCCAGATCTACTGCGATTTTTCCGGTTACTCGGACATGGCCATCGGATTGGCGCTGCTCATGGGCTATCGCCTGCCGGACAACTTCAACCTGCCCTACCGGGCGGATACGATCCGGGATTTCTGGCGGCGCTGGCACATCTCCTTGTCCACCTGGCTGAAGGATTACCTCTACATTTCGCTGGGCGGGAACCGGAAGGGCAGATTACGCACCTACTTCAATCTGATGGTCACCATGCTGCTGGGCGGCCTGTGGCACGGCGCCAGCTGGGTGTTTGTCATTTGGGGCGGGCTCCACGGCGCGGCGCTGGCCATCGACCGGTGGCTGGAATCCCTGGGCAGTTTCTTTAAGCGGAAAGTAATCCGGATAGCGGCGATCATGGGGGGCATACAGGCTGTAGGCTATGTATGGATCTGGTGGGCTGCTGCGGACGGAACGATCACTGCTACGGCCGCAGGGCAGGCAAACGGCGTCCTGACCTACATCGCGATTGCCTGGGTCGGGGCAACAGCATTGCTGGTTCTGACGGAAAGCCTGCTGCGAAAAGGAGAGGCCTTAAGCCGTCCTTTCAGCGTTTTGCTGGTCTTCCACTTTGTCACCCTTTGCTGGATCTTCTTCCGGTCGGGTGCGCTGAACGCGGTCAATCCGCCGCTGACCACCACCGGATCCATGCTGATGCAGATCCTGACCGCGTTTCAACCCGGCGTGTTTGCGGAAATGGTCGGCAGCGCATACGGCCCTGCTCTGCTGTTGATCGCAATCGGGTACCTCTTGCATTTCCGCCCGCTGGGCATCAATCGATTGGTTGAAGCCAGGCTGGCCGGCGCACCGTTTGCTTTACAGGCACTCTTGCTGGCGCTGGTCATATGGGGCGCCATTCAGATGGCGGGAAGCGGGATTGTTCCCTTTATCTATTTTCAGTTCTGATCGACTGATCCGATCTCTTTCCCCGGGTTGACCGCGCCGGATGTCAGCTGTTCAAAATTATCCAGTCCGCACCGCAGGAAATCGCCGTATTCTTTTGGATCGGGCGTAAATGCCTTGGGCGCGTTGAGCAGGTAACTGTCCGGGGAGATCAACACGTAATACGGCTGCGAGTTGGCAATAAAGTACTTTTCCTGGAGGTATTGCCAACGGTCGCCGGTTGTGCGCAGGGTTTTCGTGCCCTTGCCGGTTGCCCGGGGGACCTCGATCACCTGATCCTGGGGCAGCGCCCGGTCCTCATCTACGTAAAGGGAGATCAATACAAAGTCTTCCTTCAGGTGGGAATACACTTCTTCTTCAGGCCATACGTGCTCTTCCATCTTGCGGCAATTCACGCAATTGTACCCCGTGAAATCGATCATCACCGGCTTATTGTTTGCCTTCGCAAAGGCCAGCCCCTGTTCAAGGTCCTTAAAACAATCCAGGTTTTGCGGGCAGTTGCACGGGTGTTGCCAGCTGTAACAACTCGGCGGCAGCAGGCCGCTCATCAGTTTAAGGGGTTGATAAGAACCCATCTTGTCATTGAACGTGAAGCCGAAACCAAGGTAAACGATCAGGGCGAGGGCAGCCAGTCCGGTCAATCCCCTGGCGATACCCAGTTTTTTGAGCGGCGAATCGTGCGGGAATTTGATCCTGCCGAAGAGATACAGGGTCAGGCCGGCAGCAATCACGATCCAGATCCCCAGGAAGACTTCATACCGAAGAATATCCCAGTGGCGGGTCAGGTCGGCATTGGAGAGGAACTTGAATGCGAGCGCCAATTCCACAAAACCCAACGTCACCTTTACCGTATTCAGCCAGCCGCCCGATTTGGGCAACGAGCTCAGCCAGGTCGGGAAGGCCGCAAACAAGGCAAACGGCAAGGCCAGCGCCAGGCCGAATCCGCCCATCCCCATGGTCAATTGCATGGCGCCGCCGTCAGAGGTCAGGGCGCCGGCTAACAGGGACCCCAGAATAGGGCCTGTGCAGGAAAACGAGACCAGGGCCAGCGTAACCGCCATGAAGAAGGTGCCGAACATGCCGCCCAGGCCTTCTGCAGAGCTCGCCTTATTGGTCCAGCTCTGCGGCAGGGTGATCTCATAATACCCGAAAAAGGACAATGCAAAAAATACGAAAACCGCGAAAAAGGCCACATTGAGCCAGACATTGGTGGAAATCTTGTTGAGGATGCCGGAATCGATCGAGTCCATTAAGTGGAAGGGCAGGCTCAGCAGGATATAGACCAGGAATATAAAAAAGCCGTACATGAACGCCTTGGTCAGGCCTTTGCGGCGATTTTCAGCGCCCTTGGTAAAAAAGCTGACCGTCAGCGGGATCATCGGAAAAACGCAGGGCGTCAGCAGGGCGATCAAGCCGCCGAGAAAACCCAGAATGAAAATCCCCCAATACCCCTTGCCCTGGGTGGTTACCACTTCGCCGCACTGTCCTACGGGCGAATGCAGCTTGTTGAGATCAAGGAGGCGCTCAAAGGGATCGGTCGGCTCCCCTGTCGGTTCTTCCGTGCCGATTCCGGTAGTTGAAAGGTTGTCCGTACCGATAACTGCCTTCAGGTTCGCCAGGTCCGCCGTGAAGGGTACGCTTTGCGTGGGAAGACACTGGGTATCATCGCAGGCAATGAAAAAAACCGTCCCTTTGACGGGTACAGCGGGATCAGCAGCCGACAACTTTTGCCGGAACAATACCGTGCTTTCCAGGAATTTGACGACAACGGCATTGTCAAAAAGGGGTTCGGGGCCTTTCTTTTTTTTACCTTCTTCAATCACGTCCCCTATAAGGTTATAATTCCCGGCAGGTTCGAATTCGATGTAGGTGGCTAACGGGAGGTCTTCCGAAGTTTCCTTTGAATAGATCACCCATCCTTTTTCGATATTAGCGGTAAACAACAACTCGAATGCTCCGTCAGGCGTCCTGGAAACGGTCAGGTCCCATTTCACAGGATCTTTCAAGCCGCCGGCAGCGGAGGGCCGGTCATTACCGAAAAGATCCTGGGTGGCGGCGGGTTCGGCGCCCGACGTTTGGGCCGCCCGATCGCCCTGGTCACCTGATGACGGCTCGGTTTTGGTCGGAGATTCAGCCGGTTTTTTATCCGGTTCAGGGGTTTCAACCTTGCCGGGCGTCAGCTTGAATTCAAAATCCTCAGTAGTCGGCGGCAGGCACCGCTCGTTATCGCAGGTCATGAACTCAACGCTGGCCAGGATCGGTTTGGAAAAATCCGTTACCTTCACTCGCTGGGTGAAAACCACCGGACCATGAGTGAATTTGATCACGATGGCGCCGCCGAAGAGGTCATCCGGCCCTTCTTTTTTCTCTCCTTTTTCAACCACCTCCCCTTTTAAGGCGAAATGGTCTCCTTTTTCAAAGGTAAAGGAAGTCGGCACCGGGCCGTCAGGCGAAGTATGCTGGGAGTACAAGGTCCAGCCTTTGTCCAGCCGGGCAGTAAAGATCAGATCAAATTCATCGGCGCTCACCTGTTTGGACGAGGATTCCCACTTGACAGGATTCAGGATCTGTGCTTCAAGTCCATGGGCGAATAAAACTGCGCAAAAGAGTACCAGCGCTCTCATCATTTCAGAAGGTATTAAATATTCAATCCGGGCGATCTTTGAAAACATTGCGAACCGATTGATGGTTGCGGAAATTTGAGCCCGGGTCGGTTTTGATTGTTCTACGCAAAGATAAGACATCTGCCCGGGACCCAAGGCATATTAACAAGTCATTGGGAATTGAAATCCCTGAAAAGCCATAGGCCGGACAATTATCCGAGGCGACGTTTGAAATCCTCATAGCCGAAGGTCCGCAGAACATCCAGCTTGCCGTTTGACCGCAGGATGCAGATAGCGGGATGGCCGACCCCGTTGAAGGTCGTGGTTTTGACCATCGTATAATGGATCATATCCTCAAAAACGATCCGCCGGCCGATGGTCAGCGGTTGGTCAAAAGCATATTCCGGCATATAATCCCCCGCCAGGCAGCTCGATCCGCCGATGCGGCAGGCCGGATATCCCTCAACCGGATCCCTGGCGCCCCGTATCCTCGGCCGGTAAGGCATTTCAAGGGTATCGGGCATATGGGCCGTAAAAGAGACATCCATCATAGCCGTCCGGACACCGTGGTTGTCTACAATGTCCAGCACGGTAGCCAGCAATACGCCGGTTTCCCAGGCAATGGCGCTGCCCGGCTCAAGGATGACCTCCAGGTTGGGGTACCGTTCCCTGAATCGCGTCAGAATATGGACCAAATGGTCAATGTCATATCCCTTGCGGGTCATGAGGTGGCCGCCGCCGAAATTGACCCATTTGAGCCTGGGCAGAAAATGGCCGAATCTTTCTTCAAAATGCGCCAGTACGTGCTCCAGCGCATGCGATGTGCTCTCGCAAAGGGTATGGAAATGCAAACCCTCCAGCCCGTCCGGCAATTCTTTCGGAAAGCCCGCGGGATCTACGCCCAGCCTGGACCCCGGAGCGGCCGGATTGTACAGCGCAACTTCAACCTCTGAATATTCCGGATTGACCCGGATGCCGGCGCTCACCCCATGGGGAGCGGCCTTTACCTGATCGATATAGCGATGGAACTGTCCGACTGAGTTAAAGGTAATATGGCTGCTGTAATGCAGGATCTCTTCGAATTCATCGGGTTTGTAGGCCGGCACATAGGTATGAGCCTTCACCCCCATCTCTTCAAAGATCAGCCTGGCCTCGTGCAGGGAACTGGCCGTTGCGCCGGATAAATAACGTCCGACCAGGGGAAAGACCGGCCACATGGCGAATCCCTTCAATGCGAGAATAATGGACACACCGGCCCTTTCCCGGACGCTTTTGATCAATTCGAGGTTCCGGATCAACAGCGCCTCTTCCAGAATAAAGGCAGGCGAAGGAGCTTTATCGTACTGGCTGATAGGTGCCATGGTCCAAGCAGTTTATGATTCGGCGGCTCACCGGCCATTCAACCATCCGGTAAGCCGCCGGCAAACAGACTATTTTTCGAACTCCAGGTCACCGTTCACCTCCTCGTGCCAGGGCAGGCCGTATTGGTTCATTTTATCCATGAACGGATCGGGGTTGAATTGTTCGACGTTGAATACGCCTTTCCCCTGCCATTGTCCGGTCAGTACCATCATGGCGCCGATCATGGCCGGTACGCCGGTTGTATAGGACACCCCCTGGGTGCCGGTTTCGTCATAAGCGGCCTGGTGGCTGCAGTTGTTCCAGACGTAATAGGTTTTTTCCTTGCCGTCCTTGGTTCCCCTGATCCGGCAACCGATGGAGGTTTGTCCGGTATAGTTTTCTCCCAGTTCGCCCGGATCGGGAAGGACGTATTTCAGGAATTCCAGCGGGATCACCTCGACGCCTTTATACATGACCGGGTCGATGCGGGACATGCCGATATTCTGAATCACGCGCAGGTGGGTCAGGTATTCATCGCCGAAGGTCATCCAGAAGCGGGCCCGCTTGAGGCTTGGAAAATTCCTGACCAGCGATTCCAGTTCTTCGTGGAAGATCAGGTACGATTTCTTCGGGCCGATCCCCGGGTACGTAAGGGGTTTCATAACGGAATGGGGGTCGATCTCCAGCCATTCACCATCCTCATAATATTTTCCTTTCTGGGTGATCTCCCGGATATTGATCTCGGGGTTGAAATTGGTGGCAAACGCCTTGCCGTGGTCCCCGGCATTGCAATCGACAATATCCAGGTAATGGATCTCATCAAAATGGTGTTTGGCGGCATAGGCGGTGAATACGCTCGTGGCGCCGGGGTCGAATCCGCAACCCAGGAGGGCCAGCAAGCCTTTTTCCTTGAAGCGGTCGTGATAGGCCCATTGCCACTTATATTCGAATTTGGCCTCGTCCTTCGGTTCGTAATTGGCCGTATCCATATAATGAACGCCGGCTGCCAGGCAGGCCTCCATGATGGTCAGGTCCTGGTAAGGCAACGCAACATGGATCACCAGCTCCGGCCCGAAACTGCGGATCAAAGCTGTCAATTCCGGCACATTCTCAGCGTCAACAGCGGCTGTGGCGATATGCTTGTGGCCGGTCGCCTTTTTGGCGTCCTCGGCTATGACGTCGCATTTCGATTTGGTACGGCTGGCCAGCAGGATCTCCGAAAACACTTCAGGGTGTTGTGCGCATTTGAAAACAACAACTCTTCCGACTCCTCCGGCTCCAATGATCAGGACTTTTGACATGCTTGTTTTTTTTATTTTGGCGCAAATATAACCTTAGCGGATTGAATGTGGGTGGTTTTGGGGTTATGATTGTTTGTGGTTGTTTATGATGGTTTGTGGTTGTTTGTGGTTGTTTGTGGTTGTTTGTGGTTGTTTGTGGTTGTTTATGGCTGTTTGTTTTGGTCGAGACTATTCAGCATTTTGTGTCAACCGGATTTTTAGCATGCGCAGCTTGCTAAAAATCAAATCTTTGCGTCTTTGCGTCTTTGCGCGAAAACACTGTTTTGAACAGTCTCTTTTGGTCAGAGGCCGAATTCCCGGCGGAAGAGTTCGATGTTCTTCTCATGGTATTCCTGCTGGCCGGCCTTGTATTTATAATCTGACCATAGCTGCTGCTCCGGAAACGGCTTGTTATTGAGCAGGCAATCTTCGAGGGTGTCCAGGTAGGCATGAGCAGCTGATAACCGCTTTTGCATCTCCTCGGTGGTGGTACAAACCGACCCGTGGCCGGGAATAAGGATCCGCACCCGGCCGGACCGCACCAGGATGTCAATTTTGACCAAGGTTTCGCGGTAGGCCCTGAAACTGTGGTACACGAACGGAAATTCGACATCCGAAAGATAATCTCCGGCAAAAAGGATGCCGTCCGGCTCTATGAGGGTCAGGATGCCGTCCGGATTATGACCGGGCGCCAGCCAGAAAGAAAGTCTGGCTTCTCCGGCGGCCAGGAATTGTTCGTCTTCGTCGATAACGAAGTCGATTTCCGGGTAGCCGACCGGGTAATGCCGGTCCAGGTAATATTTCTCATCAAATTCCCGGATAAGGCGGACCTGCTCCGCCTTATCAGCGCTTTCGGTAAAGGCCCGCGAAGCTACGGTTTTCGCTTCCGGAAATGCCCCGTCGCCAATGATGTGGTCGTAGTCGGAATGGGTGAAAATCAAATGCAGACCCTGTTTGCCGGTCAGGTCGTCAAGGTAATGCCTGATCGCGGCCACTTCGTCCGGCAACCAGGTAGGGTCTACCAGCACAAGAGCGCCGTTCCCGGTATACAAACCGGAGGTTGTCCTGAAAAGAGCGCTTTCAAATATGGTCAGCGTCCTGGTCTTGAATTGGATCATGTTGTGATTTCTGTACTTAAAGCGCTGCTAATTTATGAATTTAATCCTAAAGTCTTTCGCTTGAAAGGATTTGCTATTTTTACGCTGACGAATACTGAATAAAAAGGCCTTCCTTTATGAGCTTACGCATTGTATTTATGGGAACCCCGGAATTTGCGGTTCCTTCCCTTAAAATCCTGGTTGAAAACGGATACGATATTGTAGGGGTGATCACTGCTACGGATAAAATGGGCGGCCGCGGGGGCCACCAGGTACTGACATCGGCAGTCAAAAAATATGCCCTGGAAACCGGTTTGAAGATTCTTCAACCCGAAAAGCTCCGGAATCCTGAATTCATCCGGGAGCTTCGTTCCCTGAATGCCGACCTCCAGGTGGTCGTTGCGTTCAGAATGCTGCCCGAGATCGTATGGGATATGCCCGGATCGGGAACCTTCAACCTGCACGGATCCCTCCTGCCCAAATACAGGGGCGCCGCGCCCATCAACTGGGCCGTCATCAACGGCGAAACGGAAACCGGCGTAACCACTTTTTTCATCCGTCATGAAATCGATACCGGTGATGTGATCTTTCAGGAGCGGACCCCGATCGGGCCGGATGAAACGGCCGGAGAATTGCACGACCGCATGATGGACCTTGGCGCCCAACTCGTTCTGAAGACCGTCCGGGCAATTGAATCCGGCGATTACCGGCTCCACCGGCAGGATCCGGCCCTGGCCTGCCCGGCGCCGAAACTATCCAAGGAAACCGGCCGGATCAATTTCGATCAACCTGCCCGGGCCGTCCACAACTTCATTCGAGGTCTCAGCCCCTTTCCCGGCGCCTGGACCGTTCTGGACGACCTTGAATTGAAGATCCTGCGCTCCAGACCGGTTCAGGAGCCTCACCCCTACCCTTCCGGCCGGATGGTCACGGATGAAAAAACCTACATAAAATTCGCCGCCGCCGACGGATTCGTGGAAATACTGGAACTCCAGCTTCAGGGCCGGAAACGCATGGATGCGGCGGATTTTGTCAGGGGTTACCGGTTTTCAACCAATTGAAAATTGCTGGGGAAATTTTGAATGAGTAAATTTTTATTATAAATGATTAATCAATACATCCATTTCCGAAACCTCCGGTTCCTGCTTCACGAGGTGCTGGATGCCGAAGGGCTGACCCGGTTTGAGAAGCATGCCGCCTATGACCGGGAAGCTATAGATATGAGCCTTGACGCGGCCCGGCAAATCGGCGACATCCACTTGTTTCCCCATTACCGGGAAATGGATAAGGACAAAGCCCGTTTCCAGGACGGCGAAGTCTGGGTCCACCCCACCCTGAGGCCCGCCATCAAGGCTCTGGCAGACGGCGGATGGATTGCCGCTACGGACGACTTTGCAGCCGGCGGCCAGCAAATGCCCTGGACGGTCTTCAATGCCTGCCTGCTGATCTTTTATGCCGCCAACGGCAATGCGGCGAGCTACGCCTTCCTCACCCGGGGGGCTGCCAACCTGATCAGGACCTTCGGTGATGAAAACCTGAACCGGACCTTCGTCCCCAACATGTATGCCGGAGACTGGCAGGGAACGATGGCCCTGACCGAACCCCAGGCAGGCAGTTCCCTATCGGATATCACCACTGCGGCCGAACCGCAACCGGACGGCAGTTATCGCATCAGCGGTCAGAAAATCTACATTTCCGGAGGCGACCACCGGGCTGTCGATAATGTCATTCACCTGCTGCTGGCCAGGATCAAGGGCGCCCCGGAAGGGGCTCGCGGGATCTCTCTGTTTGCCGTACCCAAATTCAGGCCTGAAGGGGGCGAGCTTGTTGCGAATGACGTTGTCACAGCGGGCATATTCGGCAAGATGGGGCAAAAAGGTTATGTGGCTGCCCACCTGATGCTGGGCGAAAAGAATGATTGCAAAGGGTACCTGGTCGGCCAGCCTCACAAAGGCCTCGCACACATGTTCCTGATGATGAACGAAGCCAGGGTCGCCACCGGCATTATGGCCATCGGCACGGCTTCAGCCGCTTATTATGCGGCGCTGAAGTACGCCAACGAACGGCCGCAGGGGCGCCATCCTTCCAATAAGGATGTCGCTCAACCTCAGGTGCTGATCATCGAACACGCCGACGTAAAAAGAATGCTGCTCTTCCAGAAAGCCGTGGTCGAGGGCAGCATCGCCCTGCTCTTGCAATGCAGTTATTATGCTGACCTGGCAACGGTAGGGCTCCCGGAAGAAAAACAACGGGCTCATTTGTTGTTGGAACTCCTGACACCCGTTGCGAAATCCTATCCGGCGGAAATGGGCATTCAAGCGGTCAGCACAGCCATGCAATGCCTTGGCGGCGCCGGGTATTGCGACGATTTTCCGATCGAACAATTTTATCGCGACATCCGGGTAAACGCCATCTATGAAGGCACGACAGGCATCCATGGGATGGATCTTCTGGGGCGAAAGGTCTTGCTGGAAGACGGCAAGGCCATGACCTGGCTCCTGGAGGAAATCAAGGCCGTCATCGAATCCGCAAGGGCAATTGATGACCTCCGGGACATGGCGGAAGCCCTGGAAAACACGGTCAGGCAGTTCCACAAAACCACATTGGGGCTGATCCGGTTGGCCATGGAGGACAAACCCGAGGTCTTTCTGGCTGACGCTACCCTTTATCTGGAATACTTCGGAATAGTCGTTATCAGCTGGCAATGGCTCAAACAGGCCGCGATTGCCACCGGTTCCCTGAAAAATTCAACCGGAGAGGAGGAAAAGGCGTTTTACGGCGGAAAATTAATTACAGCCAGATACTTTATTGAATACGAATTGGTTAAGACCAAAGGACTGGATGAAAGGTTAAACCGCCGCGACCGGCTCACCCTGGATGCGGATCCGGCCTTTATCAATTGATCCATGCGGATATTGAGCATACATATCAAAAATATCCACTCCCTCCGGGAACCGGTGACCATAGACTTCGAGCGGTCCCCGTTGCTGGAGTCCGGGTTATTTGCTATAACCGGGGATACCGGCGCAGGAAAAACGACCATACTCGACGCCATTACCCTTGCCCTGTACGGACGGGTTCACCGCAACAAGGAGGTCAGGGAAGTGATGAGCTACGGGACCGCGGAAAGCCTGGCGCAGGTGGATTTTGAAAGCAAGAGCGGCAAATACCGCGCCACCTGGAATATATGGCGCAGCCGCGGCAAGGTGGACGGCTCCATACAAGGCCCCAAGCGGGAGCTCGCCCTTTGGAATCCGGATAAAGAAGTCTTTGAAATCATCGCGGAAAAGATCAGGGAGGTGGACGAACAAGTAGAGGCAGCGACCGGTCTTGACTACGACCGCTTCACCCGGTCAGCCCTTCTTTCCCAGGGAGACTTTGCCGCCTTCATGCGGGCCGGAGAGCGCGAACGAAGCGACCTGCTGGAACGCATTACCGGTTCGGCCATTTATACGGAGCTTTCCATTGCGGCTTTTGAGCGAAACAAGGAAGAAGCCCGCCTGCTGGAAGACCTGCGCCGGCAAAGGGACCAGCTGTCCCTGCTCTCTCCCGAAGAGAGTAAACAGCTGGATGAAAAACAGGCAGAACTGACCGCCAAAACCAAATTGACGGAACAGGAAATCAAGACCTTGCAAGCCTTGCTGCTCGATTGGGGCCGGCTGGAAGACCTCCGGTTGAAAGCCGGCGAATTGGAGCGGCAACATCAGCAACTGGCCAGCGATAAAGAATTGCTGGCCAAGGACCTTTCCCTCCTGGAAGCCAGCCAGCAAGCCGCCCCGTACAAAACCGACCTCCACCGGATCAGGGATTGGGAGCTCGAAAAAGTGAATATTTCGGCTGAGATCGGGCAGATCAGGACCCGGCTTGAATCCTTTGACCAGGAGTCCGCGACCAAAAAAGCCGCCCAGGAAGCCGTTTCCGGCCGGCTTCGAACCCAGAAAGCGGACTGGGCTGACTTTCAGCAACTGTACGAGGAGATCCTCAGGTTGGATACCACCCTGGCCGAGAAGCAGGGACAACTGCTCCAACAGGAAGCCGATCTGGCGGCATTGGAGGAAGAGCTCGCCGCCGTTTCGACCAGGATAACCGGCAATGAGGCTGTTAAGACTGATGCGGTCCGCAAAATTTCCGAATTGGCATCCTGGCTGAAAGAAAATGACCAATGGAGCAACCTCCGGAACGACCTGCCGGGTTTTGAGATCCGGAGGGAACAGATGCGGGATATATTCAGGCAGCAAAAAAGCCTTCAGGACGAATTGTCGCGGCAAAGCGAGGAAGCCGAAACCCGCCGGGCAAGCCTTGAATCCGCCCGGAACCAATATGCCGCCAATGAAAACAAAAGGGAAAAGCTGGCTGCCGAATTTGAGGCTGCCCTGCCCGAAACCTTCGCCAGTACCCGCAGTGAACTGATCGCCCTGGTATTCCGGGAGATCGACGGACTCGGCAAAGAAAAACAACACCTTGAACAGTTGCTGCAACTTTCCGAGCAGTACAGAAGCATGCTGACCGACCTGTCGGAAACCGAAGAGGAACTGGAAAACCTCCAAAGGGCGGAGCTGAACCTCAGCAAACAATTCATGACCGCTTTTGAACGGACAGAAAGCCTTTTGCCTGTTCTTCAGTACAAGCAGAAAGTCTTTGAGCAACAATTGTCCATTGCCAGCTACGAAAAGGACCGCGCGCAGTTAAAGGAGGGCGATCCTTGCCCGGTCTGCCTTTCCACCCATCACCCATTCAGAGATCACCCTCATTTTCAACCTTTTGTGGATGAAGCCCAGGCTGAAATGGAAAACGCACGGAAAGCGTACGAAACCGCCTTTTCAGCATATGCCGAATTGGGCCGGCAGCACGCCAACCTCAATGCGCAGATAGCGCAACTCATAGGCGAGGACCGGGAAGAAAAGCAGGGCCAGCTTAAAAAACAGCTCGAAAGGATACTTGAATTTGAAAACAAGATCCAGCACCTTGCCGTCCATATCGGCCCCAGGCGATTTGAAGAGGCTCAAATCGAGGCCCTTGAAAACAACATCCGCGAGAAGGAAAACCTGATCCAATCCAGGAAATCGCTGGAAAATGAGCTCAGCCGGCTTAATCAGGAACTGGACCTTCTTGAAAAAAACGAAAAATCCCTGGCTGAAAATGTCGCCAAACAGGAAAATGCCGCAGTCCTTTTGGCCGAAAAAACCGAAAGCACACGGCTTCAGCTGGAGGCGCTTGAACAGCAATTTGCCCGGGAAACGGACCACCTGAACGAAATGCTGAATAAGTACGGGATCACTTTTGAACCCGCCAACGGCAAAGCCGTATTCGAACAACTTTCGGGCATGGCCGCCCGTTTCGAACAGGCCCAACTGGATCTGCTCCAACAAAAAGAGGCGAAAGCCGTACTGGAAGAGTCCATCCGCCTGGACAGCGAAAAAGCAGGCGATCTCCGGAATAAACAAAAAAAACTGGCCGGTCAGCTTTCGAAAAGCAAAACGGATTTTGACCACCTGCAACAGGACCGGATCACCAAATTCGGAGACCAAGACCCCCGTTCGGAACGGGAACTGAAACTGCAGGCGCTGGAGCAGACTGAATCCGAAAATAAAGCCTTGCAGGAAGAAATAAACAGGATCGGCGGTGAGATCACCTCCGGCGGCCGGCTGCTGGAGGATAAAGCCCGCCAGTTGGAGCAAATCAGCAACCGGATCACCCGGGTGACCGCCGAACTGGCCCCCAAATTGCAGTCGGCGGGATTTGAATCTCTGTCCGCCGCTGAAGCGGCCATCCTGCCGGAGGAATCGGAAAACAAGATACTGGGTATGAAAAAGGCGCTGGAGCAGAAAGAAATCAGCCTGTCTGAATCCATGCCGGAAAACAGCAAATCGCTGGCGCTGGCGGAGGAAAAACTCCAGGGCCAGCCGGACCGGGCTGCGGCAGAAGCCAAACTCGCGGAAGCGGAGACAAACCTCCAGGCCGCCCTTCAGGAAACCGGCGCCATTCGGGAAAAACTGGCCGAACAAGCGCGGCGCAAGCAATCGGCAGATGACCTGAATAACCGGATCGAAGCCCAGAAAAGAGAATTGCTGAGGTGGGCCCGGTTAAGCGACCTCATCGGCCAGGCCGACGGCAAGAAATTCAGGATATTCGCACAAGGCCTCACCTTGCAGAAACTGGTTGAACTGGCCAACATCCAGCTCGAAAAGCTCAATGGAAGATACTATATCCGGAAACGCAGCGATGAGGACCTTGAGCTGGACATCATAGATACCTACCAGGCCAATAATACCCGGTCTATGAATACCTTGTCCGGCGGCGAGAGCTTCCTGGTGAGCCTGGCCCTGGCGCTGGGCCTGAGCGACCTGGCCGGAAAACAAACCCGGATCGAATCGCTGTTCATCGACGAAGGATTCGGCACCCTTGACGACAGCAGCCTGGACCTCGCGATCAGCACCCTTGAAAATTTGCAGGCCACCGGTAAGAAAATCGGCCTGATATCACACGTGCAGACCTTAAAAGAGCGCATCGGCGTCCAGATCCAGGTCTTCAAAAAAGGGAACGGATTCAGCCATGTAGAGGTCAGGGGATGAAATCCTTTGCCGGTCAATTTCCGTTTTCTGCTAGGATTTACCGACAATAACCCGGTAATCATCGAAAAACAATTGGAAAATCTTAACCGATTCACTTATATTGTAGTTTTCAAAATAAACACGCAATGCAGAGCAAATTAAAATCTATTTTCGGAAATCACCACGGACTGGATGAAAGAAGCATAAACGTTCTGACCAAAGCACTGGAGAACGCCAACCTCCCGGGGTTTGATTATCTGGAATTCAAGCAATCCCTTGCGGCGCTCACCCAAATGAACATGGACGAAGCTATGGCCATCAAATCGGCTTTTGCCACAGCTTCAACCATGGGATTGACCAAAGAAAAACTGCTCCAAACGGCCGACCACTACAAGAAGGTCCTGATGGCGGAAAAAGCCGAATTCAGCAAAGCCCTCCAGGAAAATCTGCGCAGCAAAGTGGAAGGTAAACGGCTGGAAGTAGAGAAACTGAAAAAACAGGTGGAAGAATTCAAGGCCAAGATCCGCGAACTGGAAGAAGGCATCACCAAAAAGCAGGCTGTCATTGACACTGCCGACGAGCAGATACAGGCGGACAAGGAACGGATCGAAGCTACGGGTGAAGCCTTTGAAAAAACACTCCAAAGCCTGATGAATCAAATTCAGATGGATATCGACCATATCCAGCAAAACCTTTAACATAATTGAATCGAAATGTCTGATATAGCTCAATTCAACAATCAGGAGTTCAAACAAAAATCCTTCTGGAAACGCCCGGAAGGGATGACCGGTCTGATTTTTCTGGCGGGTTTGGCCGCTTTGGCCGGATACCTGATCGTAACCCTGCCCTGGCAGACCATTTTTGCCAATACCCTCTACCTGGCAGGATCACTGATGGCCATCGGTGCGGTGCTGTACCTGATCCTGGATCCGAAAATGCGGAGCCTGATCTGGTATATGTACAAAAGCGTCATGCGCTGGCTGACCGGTGTTTTTGTGAATATCGACCCGATCGGCGTACTCAAAAGCTATGTGGAGGACCTCAGCGATAACCTCGTCAAGATGCGCAAGCAGATCGGCATCCTCCGCGGCCAGATGCGGAAGATTTCCACCCTGATAGAGTCCAACGAAAAAGATATCCAGGAGAACCTCAAACTGGCCGCAGCCGCTAAAAGCAAGGACAAGGAGCAGCAGTTCGTGCTGGCTACCCGCAAAGCTGCCCGACTGAAAGACAGCAACCAGAAGTACCAGGTTCTGTACCAGAAAATGGACGTGCTGTACCGGATCCTGAATAAAATGCACCAAAATTCAGAGATCCTGCTGGAAGACACCAAAGATCAGGTTTCGCTGAAGGAGCAGGAACGCAAGGCCATCCGGGCCAGCCACTCCGCCATGCAATCGGCTATGAGTGTCATGACCGGCGACCCCGATAAGCGCGCCATGTTTGAAATGGCCATGGAAGCCGTGGCGGAGGATGTCGCCAGCAAGGTCGGAGAAATGGAACGATTCATGGAGATGTCGTCCAAGATCATGGACTCTGTAGACCTCCAAAACGGCGTTTTCGAAGAGGAAGGCCTGAAAATGCTGGAACAGTGGGAAAAGGAAAGTACCCTGATGCTGCTGGACGGCAACAAGAAATCGCAAAGCGATACCCTGGACCTCAACAGCAAGCGGAGCAATCCGGAAAAATCTGCCCAGGGAAACGCAAATACCTACGATCAACTGTTCGAATAATCGGGCCTGATCACGGCAGCCGGCGTTTTGGACTGCCCCAACAGGTACAAAACGCCGGCCAACGGCCCCATGAAATGGGGAAACCTGTACAAGGTTTCCAGCAGCCACTGATGAAGATCATGCCAGAAGTCAGCCCAATGGACGAACGCCCCTACCCGGGCAAAGCTGGTGGCCGCACCCCAGAAAATGCAATAGACCAGGGCCGCCTTGCGGACATTATTGTCCGGGATAAACAAACCCGCCGAAACAATAAAGTCAAGTATCCCCGCAACCCGCAAGAATTGTACGGCTTCCGCATTGCCCAGCCCAAGAATATTCATGGTCATGGAGACGAACTGCCCCGGAACCGGATAGAACCCTACGGCATACAATCCGTGGCAAGTGAACGTCAGGGCGACGGCGACCCGCAGCGCCAAAAACAGGGACCGGTCAAACCCCCGGTTTCGCACAAAATACCACAAGATCAGGGGGAAACTCCATTGCAGGGTATATTCCAGCAACTGACCGATATAAAAAAAGTGTTCCTTATAGTACAAAGCAGATAAAACGATCAGGCCTGCCGATCCGGCGATCATAAAGCCGCCGCCCGCCCTGGGGAATCGCCTGATCAGGATGGCGGCCAGTGCGCAAAGCAGATAAAACCACCCAAGGCTTTCGATCGACCATTGGATAACCCTGTCGGTAGCCGCACTGGCGGCGTAGGCATCCCAGGTCCCTCCGAATTTTTTCACGATAGGGCCCACCCAATGTTCGTCCCAAAGCAGGGCCCGGTACGGCGTATCCCAGAACCAATGTTGCCAGGCGCGACCCAAAAACAGGGCCGTCGCCCCAACCTGCAATACGCCCAATTGCCGGGAAAGGCTGAAATGATCTCGATCCAATAGAAGAAGTTTTTTACTTTAACGGAAAAATGGCGCCAGTCATTGGTTGCCGGCAAAAAAAATCCGTTATGGCTTGCCGGCAAGCCATAACGGAAATCATTCACTGCGGGCCGGATTAATCCTCAACCCCGTTGCCGCCTTCGTGGTGCATCAGGAAGGCTTTGAGGAAACCGTCCAGGTCTCCGTCCAGCACCGAATCGGTCTGGCTGGTCTGGTGGCCGGTCCTGTGGTCTTTTACCCTGCGGTCATCCAGCACGTAACTGCGGATCTGTGACCCCCACTCATTCTTCATCTTGGCGGATTCGATCTTGCTGCGCTCCTCCATCTGCCGCTCCAGTTCGCGTTCATAGAGCCTGGATTTCAGCATTTGGATCGCTTTATCGCGGTTCATGTGCTGGGACCGTTCCTGTTGGCACTCAACGACAATTCCGGACGGAATATGCCTTACGCGGACAGCGGACTCCGTTTTATTGACGTGCTGGCCGCCCGCGCCGCTGGAGCGGAAGGTATCCCAATCCAGGTCGGCCGGGTTGATCTCCACCTCGATCCGTTCGTCCACCATGGGGTGTACAAAAACGGAAGCGAAAGAGGTCATCCTTTTGCCTTGTGCGTTGTAGGGGCTGACCCGTACGAGCCGGTGGACGCCGTTTTCGCCTTTGAGCCAGCCGTAGGCAAAATCTCCGGCTACTTCCAGCTCTGCGGATTTGATGCCGGCCACATCACCGTCCTGGCGGTTGAGCTCATTGATCTTGAACCCTCGCCTTTCGGCCCACATGGCGTACATCCGCAGCAGCATCTCCGCCCAATCGCAGGCTTCGGTGCCGCCGGCCCCGGCATTGATCTCCAGTACGGCGCCCAATTCGTCTTCCTGCCTGTTGAGCGTAGAGCGGAATTCCAACTCTTCCACGGCCTCCAGGGACAGGTCGTACTGGGCCTCCAGGTCCTCTTCGGTGGCGTCGCCTTCCCGGACAAATTCCTGAAGGACTTCAACCTCGTCGATCAGATTGGCCACCCTGGTGAATTGCTCGACCCACTGTTTATGGCTTTTCAACGCCTTCAGGGTGCTTTCGGCGGCCTGAGGGTCGTTCCAGAAATTAGGGTCGGCGGTCTGTTGTTCTTTTTCTTCGATTTGAATCAGTCGCTCATCGACGTCAAAGATACCTCCTTAACAAGGCGAGCCGCTGCTTCAAGTCTTTGAATTGCTCTACCGTCATGGTTTTAGTTAACTTTTAATAATTCAACATAAAATATAAGGTCCGATCTTTCCGGGATCACCGGCGGCGACCCAGCCTCGCCGTAGGCAAGGGAATACGGCACGAACAAGGTGGCCTTTGTCCCTTCCTTCAGCAAGGCGAAGCCTTCATCCCAACCGGGAATCACAGAGCCGACACCCAGCTGGAAGTCGATCGGTTCGCCACGTTCGTACGAATTGTCAAACATGGAGCCGTCTTTCAGCACACCGTAATAATGAACAGTCAGATTTCTGCCTGGTTCAGCCGCCTTACCTGTACCTTCCTCGTGGATGATGTATTTCAACCCGGAATTGGTGGTTTGGAGCGCTGAGCCCAACGAGTTGGAGGTATACTTGGCTGCTTCGTCTTTGATCAGCGCCTGAATTTCGGGCAATTGGGCCTGAGCAGCCTGAGCAGCTTCCATTTTTTTGGCCCGTTCGGCCTGCACTTCCTCCTGGAACTTTGCATCGGTTTTGATCTCCTGGATCACCAGGTCGTAATAGAGTACGCTGGCTTCTTCAAACCCCGGAGGTTTCGGATCGATGGTGTCGAGGCGGACCACAATGGTGGCGCTGTCGCCGACGCCCATGTTCTGAAGCACCTGAAGGACGGACTGCCCTTTTTCACTGTCGACATTCGCAGGAATTTGTACATAAGGCACATTAGGGCTTTTGCGGCTGGTATTGACTACCTCCTCCCCATTGCGGATGTATGCGTGAAAATATACCCAGTCTCCCGGGTTCGGCAGCGGATTTCCGGTTTTCGTATGGATAATGTACTCCGTACCATCCGCAGTAACCAGGCTTTTTGAGTTGTTGCCACAACCGGCCAGCCCAGCCAACGCGACCAACCCGACCAGTGATGCAAAAATTAATGCTGAACGCATAAATTGAAATTTGGATTATTGAATGATTTGTAAACGATACTCTGGTAAAATCTCTTTGAATTTACGAACGGTGGTTTTAAGGCCCTGAAAGGAGTATCCGCCGGCGGCATTCTTGTGCCCGCCGCCTTTAAAGTGTTTTTTGGCGATTTCCTGGACCGAGAAATCACCTTTGGACCTCAGGGAAAGCTTTACAATGGTAGGTTGTTCGGTTATGAAGGCAGCCAGTTTTACGTTTTTGAGCTTGAGCAGGTAATTGACGATCCCTTCGGTGTCGCCCCGCTGAATTTCGAAATTGGCGTAATCTTCCTTTGTCAGCGCAATGATCCCGGTCTGGTATTCCTCCAGGATCTCCATTCTGTTGTGCAGGCAGTGACCGAGCAGGCGCAATTGTTTTACCGACATGCAATTGAAGATCAGGTCCTGCAGCAGGTAATCATCAACACCGAATTCGAGCAGGTCGGCGACCGTCCGGAAAAGCTTGGAGGAGGTCGCATATTTGAAGGAACCCGTATCCGTGACGATCCCGGTGTAAATGCATTCCGCGATGATCTTGTCCACTTTGCTCCTGAAACCCAGGGCCGAAATGAAATCGTACACCATTTCGCTGGTGGAGCTGGCATCCGGATCGGAGATGATGAAGTCCGCGCAATTTTCCGGGTACAGGTGATGATCGATCATGATCCTGGTTCCCTTCCGGGGGGCGATCATCTCACCGAGCTTATCAATCCGCTCCAGGTCGTTGAAATCCAGGAAAAAGAAAAGGTCGGCCTGCTCGATGGCGGCCTGGCTTTCTTCGGGTTGATTATCAAAAACGATGATCTTGGTGACATCGGGCATCCAGTCCAGAAAGTCAGGGTATTCGGACGGGACGATCACCGTCACGAAATGGCCCAATCCCCTCAGGAAATGGTAAAGCCCCAGGGAAGAGCCAATCGCATCGCCGTCCGGGTTCCTGTGCGAAGTAATGACCACATTTTTCGGTGTGGCCAGAACGGGTTTAATGTCGTTTGCAAAAAAATCCATCGCAAGTTAAAATCAAGGCGCGAAGATGATAAAAATTATGAATTTAACCAAAGATTAAAGGTGGGCCTTTAGGTATTAAAAACAATATGGATTACTTTTGCACCTCTTTTTAAAAAACCATTAAAATCAGGACTTATCTCATGGCAGGAAACAGAACGTTTACCATGATCAAGCCGGACGCGGTCAAAGCCGGCCATATCGGCGGAATTCTGGCCAAGATCAATGAAGGCGGATTCCGGATTGCAGCGATGAAACTGACCAAGCTCTCTCCCGAAAAAGCCGGTGAATTCTACGAAATCCACAAGGAACGCCCCTTTTACCAGGAACTCGTCGATTTTATGTCGAGCGGCCCCATTGTCGCGGCTATTCTTGAAAAGGAAAACGCGGTGGAGGACTTCCGCACGCTGATCGGCGCAACCGACCCCGCCAAGGCAGCTCCGGGCACCATCCGGGCGCTGTACGCCACGAGCATCGGCGAAAATGCCGTACACGGCGCTGATTCCGATGAAAATGCGGCCAGGGAAGGCAGCTTCCACTTTGCAGCTACGGAAATGTTCTAAAACTTTCCGTTTCCATTACCGGGGGCGGCTGTCTTCAAGCTTCCCCCGGTATGAAATCCAGCCCCGGTTTTGAAACCCCGTCCCCTTTTCTTGCGTAAAATACATCGGGTTAGTTTCATATCTTTGGGCAATCTAAGCAAAACCTTGCCCCAATCCACAGCGGCTCATCTATCCTGCCAAAAAGACGGATCCCCGATTCATTCAATCATACGTTATGATTAAATACGCTGCACTTTTACTGACTGTATTCGCTGTGTTGAGCTGCCAGACCAAGCAGGAAGATAACCGGGATCTCTCCGACTGCCTTTACGCGGTCCCGGAAGCCATATTCCCCGAAGGAACCAACGCGATCAGCGATCATCACTTTTCCTATGACGGGGCAGCCGGAAAAGAAGACCTCTCCTTTGACGAAGACGGCGCAAGGCTCCATATCATACAGTCCGGTTGCGATCATTTAAAACAGGAATTTCGGTTTCAACTGCCGGGGGCCCGGATTCCCGGAACACCAGGCCAGGTAATCGCCCTGGCGGTCCGACAATTTGAACGGATCGCGGGCCTTGGTCCGGAGTTCCTGGTTTTTGAGGAATGGGCTGAAGCCATCGAGGCGCAATCCGACGAAATCGGAACCGGCGAGCCCACTGCGCTTCAGCCCGGGTTTTATGTTAAAGTTGAAACAGAGGGTACGCAAAAGGATGCTATTTTAGTCATAACATTATCCGACCGGCCCTGATTCCGGGCGCTCATTACCAAATGTCCGAAGACCCTTGTTTTTTAGTCTTTCCGGGCCGCAAACGCTTTTAATATTAGTTAATTTTTATATTTGTATATTATTGAAGATTATATTTTTAATCAAAAAAATGACAAAAGCTTAAATTGAAAATCCGAATAAAATTTTGTCGAAAATATTTGCCGGGAAGGGTTAAACTTTCTAATTTTACGGCATCAAATTAAAGGCGATGATCAATTCCGTTTTTAATCCGGCAAGGTGCAAAACCCTGTATTCCGGCACTGACCGGAAACCGGATGCTTCGGGATTTGTCATACAGACCTTTTTTTCCAACGCCTTTCGGTACAATCAGTAATAAGTTCGATAATAACGGTCAGCCCGCGAAGATATATTAGTATCAGTAGGTTAGTGGCTCCGTTGCGTAATCGCAACGGGGCTTTTTGCTTTTTGAAAAAGCCGGTCTATATTTGCGGCCACAAACGCCGAAGCTTGAAACTAAGCGGCCCGGCGGTTGTTCATTCATAAGTTTGTTGATATAAAAAGAATACCATATGAATTATGATCTTATCGTGATCGGGAGCGGCCCGGGGGGATACGTGGCTGCCATCCGCGCTGCGCAACTTAAAATGAAGGTTGCCGTTGTTGAGCGGGAATCGCTTGGCGGCATTTGCCTCAACTGGGGCTGCATACCCACCAAAGCCCTGCTGAAAAGCGCTCAGGTCTTCGAATACTTCCAGCACGCAGAGGATTACGGCATTAAAGCCGCCAGCCCGAAGATCGACTTTGACGCCACCATCAAGAGAAGCCGCGGCGTAGCCGACGGAATGAGCAAAGGGGTGACCTTCCTGATGCGGAAAAACAAGATCGATGTCATAAACGGTGTTGCCAAACTGACCAAAAGCAAAAGTGTCGAAGTAAAGGACAGTGCCGGCAAAACCCAGACCTATACGGCCAAAAACGTGATCATAGCAACCGGCGGGCGCGCAAAAGAACTGCCCAATGTGCCGATCGACGGCGAAAAGATCATCGAATACCGGAAGGCCATGTCCCTTCCCAAACAACCTAAAAAAATGGTAGTGGTCGGCGCCGGCGCCATCGGCGTGGAATTTGCCTATTTCTACCACACCATCGGCACGGAAGTAACCATCGTTGAGTTTCTCGAACAAGGCCTCGTACCCCGTGAGGACGCCGACATTTCCAAGGAACTGGGTAAGATCTACCAGAAAAAAGGGATCAAGGTCCTGGGCAATACTTCGGTGGAAACGGTCGATACCAAAGGAAAAGGATGCGTTGTGACGGTCAAAAACCGGAAAACGGGCGCCACTGAAAAGATAGAATGCGATGTCGTCCTGTCGGCCGCCGGCGTAACGCCCAATACGGAAAATATCGGACTGGAAGACCTCGGGGTCAAAACCGATCGCGGCGTCATCCAGGTCGACCCGTTCTACCAGACCAATGTGCCGGGCATCTACGCCATCGGCGACGTGGTGCCCGGGCCGGCATTGGCCCACGTGGCCAGCGCTGAAGGCATCATCTGCGTTGAAAAAATGGCCGGCCTGAATCCGGAGCCGCTGGATTACAACAATATCCCGTCATGTACCTATTGCTCCCCGGAAGTGGCTTCCGTCGGGCTGACCGAGCAAGCCGCCAAGGATGCCGGATATGAGATCAAGGTCGGTAAATTCCCGTTCTCGGCCTCGGGCAAGGCCAGCGCCGCGGGCGCCAAAGAAGGTTTTGTCAAGGTAATATTCGACGCCAAATACGGTGAATGGCTGGGCGCCCACCTGATCGGGTTCAACGTCACTGAATTGGTAGCTGAAGTGGTGACGGCCAGGAAACTGGAGACAACGGGGCACGAGATCATCAAATCGGTGCACCCCCACCCTACCATGAGCGAAGCCATCATGGAGGCTGCTGCCGCTGCCTACGACGAGGTGATCCACCTCTGACCATAGCCTTTCTCCCGCAGGTCGATCCGGGTCTGCGGGAGAACGCTTCGCCTTTTCTTTTGGAGATTTACCGGACGGATACCTTCCGGAACCGTTCAAAGATCCATTCCAGGAACCGCTTTTCTTCTGTAATGATCTCCACCTTGCCGGTCATGCCTTGCGCCGGTTCCAGTTTATTGCCCGTGGTGGTGATCAGGCCTTTCGGAAACACCACATCGATCGGCACTTCCTCGCCGGTCAGGGACTTGCCCTTTTTGAATACCTCGCCGAAAACAGCGCCGAATTCCGGAAAGGGATAACTGTCAAATTTGACGACGACCTTCTGGCCCGCCCTGACCTTTCCGGAGCCGTTGGGCGCCAGGTTGATCTTGCCGATAATGCCGGAAGTATTGGTCGGCAGGATCACCATCAGTTCGGTTCCCGCCCGAACGTATTGCTGCTTTTGCACCTCGTCATTGGTCAGGTAAACCACGCCGGGAGCGCTGGCGACCACGAGGAATTCCTTTTTCCAGGCATCGATCCTTTTCTGGAGGTTGATGAAGCTTTCCCGCAGGTTATTCAACGCGCCTTCCCTGGAGGCCGACGAACCGCTTTTTACGCCGCTGATCTCCCGCTCATACATCTGGATCTCGATCTGCCGGGTCTTCACCGAGGATTCCGATCCCTGGATCATGCGCTCGTAATTGAGCACCTCTTCTTCCATCTGGCGCACCTTGGAAATATCGCTGCGCCCGGAATTATACAGGTTCTGCTCCCGAATATACCGCTGCCGGACAAGCTCCAGCTCTTTTTCAAGACTTTCCTTCCGGCGTCTTTCGTATTGAATGCTGCTCTGCGCCCGGCGGATCTGGCGTTCCAGCTGATCGATGCCCAGGTTGCTGAACTTACCGGAGGTAACGGCCAGCAGTTCCTCCTTTTTTTCGAGGAAATTATAGAGTGCGTCGTCCAGTTCACCAAGGATCAGGTCCCTGTCCGGGCTGAACGCCAGCAGGGTTGAATCGTCGAGGCTCTTGATATTGGAAACCTTATCCTCCAGGACGAGTACATCGCCGAAATTGGCTTTGCTCCTGTAGACCATCAGGGTTTGCCCTTTGGTAATGGTATCTTCGTTGTGGATCAGGATATCCGATATGAAGGAAGCGTTTTCTGCAACCACTTTCCTGGGCGGGTCAACGGAAGTGATGCGGATGGCGCCGCTGACCACGTCGGGGTACTTGATCAGGTAACCGATCCAACCCAGCAAAATGATGGCGGCCATGGCCACCAGGGTGCCGTACCGGGTAAGCCAGGCGGGAGGGGTGCCCAGGATTTCCTGCACCTCTTCGCTCCTGATCTCCAGATTATCCTGTTGGTAATTCATCTTTTTTCCGTTTGGGGTTTCAGGCGCCGAGTTCCATCTGGTTGCGCACCAGCCGGTAATAGGCGCCCCGCAGGTAAGTCAGTTCTTCGTGTGAGCCTTGTTCTACCACTTCACCGCCTTCCAATACGACAATATTATCGGCATTCAGGACGGTATTGAGCCGGTGGGCGACGATCACCATGGTCTTTCCCTTGAAGATCTCCTCGATGTTCTCCATGATGATCATTTCATTGAACGCATCCAGCGCGTTGGTGGCCTCATCCAGGAAAAGGTAATCGGGGTTCTTGTAAACGGCCCGGGCCAGCAGTAATCGCTGGCGTTGGCCCTGGCTGAGGCCCTGCCCTTCGGCGCCGATCTTGGTATTGTATCCCAGGGGCAGCGACTCGATGAAATTCTGGATATTGGCCGCTTTGACCGCCTGAAGCAACTTGATCTTATCGATGATCTCGTCGCCGAGTGCGATATTTTTGGCGATGGTGTCATTGAAAAGGAATCCGTCGGGGGAAACGATGCCGCATTTTGCGCGCCAGAGCTTGTTGTGGATGTTCTTCAAATTGACATCGCCGAGCCGGATAGCGCCTTCAGCCGGTTGGTAGAAGTTGAGCAGCAATTTGATGAGGGAGGATTTCCCGCTGCCGCTGCTGCCGACAATGGCGGTTATCTTTCCCTTCGGGATGCGCAGGTTGATGTTTTTCAGTACAATCGGCGAATTGGGACCGTTGTATTGGAAGGAGACGTCTTCCAGCACCAGATCCCCGAATTCGGGCATCAGGGTGATCTTGTCCTGAATATTTTCCTCGTCCTCCTTGGTATGGATCTCGTTCATCCGTTCGAGGCTGATCCGGACTTCCTGGAAAGAGCGGGCAAATTCAAGGAACTGGTTGATCGGGCCGTTGAGCTGGCCTACGATGTACTGGATGCCCACGAGCATGCCCAGGGTCATTTCGCCCTCCAGCACCGCTTTGGCGACAAAAAAGATGATGAGGAGGTTTTTGGACTCATTGATGAATGTAGCCCCTGACCGTTGGAACTGTTCGATTTTCAGGGCATTCAACCCGGTGCGGAACAGGCGGGCCTGTATCCGTTCCCAGGCCCAGCGTTTTTGTTTTTCGGCATTGTGCAATTTGATCTCCTGCATGCCGTTGATCAGTTCGATCAGGTTGCCCTGGTTTTCGGCAGCCTGATCGAACCGTTTATAATCCAGGTCCCTGCGTTTTTGCAGGAAGTAGAGGACCCACACCACGTTAAGGGTTGTCCCCAGGAGGAAAACAAAGAAAACCGACCAGTTCCAGGCAACCAGGATGAAGGAAAAGACCAGGAAGTTGAAAAAGGAAAAGGCTGACAATAAGGTTGTTGAGGTAAAGAATCGCTGGACCCGTTCGTGGTCTACGATCCGCTGAAGCAGGTCGCCGGTAAGCCGCGCGTCAAAGAAGCGGATCGGCAGCTTGGTCAGTTTGATGAGGAAGTCGGAGATCAAGCTGATATTCACCCGTACGCCGATATGCAGCAGGATTGAACTGCGGAAAAACTCAACGGCCGCCTGGGTAGCAAACAGAACGATCTGGGCGACGACGATCAGCCAAAGGAACGAGATGTCGACATTGCCGATACCGACGTCTACAATGGATTTGATAAAGAAAGGAAAGACCAATTGAAGGAGGCTGCCCAGGAGGAGGCCCAGCGCGAGTTGGCCTATGAGCTGCCGGTACTTCTGGAAATAGGAAAAGACGTACCCAAACCCGGATTTGTTGATCTTTTCGCCGTCGCGTTCAAAGAATTCGGGGGTTGTTTCGAGGGCAAGGACCACTCCCTGGGGTTCGCCGTCTTCGAGGTCGCTGACCCAGTTCTCTTCAAATTCTTCCCTTTTCAGTTTGAACTTGCCGGCGGCGGGGTCGGCGATCCAGACAAATTTTGCGGTCACCTGGTAGACCACCACGAAGTGGGTTTGTTTCCAGTGAACGATACAAGGCATGGGGATGTCCTCCACCAGCCGATCATAAGTGGTTTTCAGGGCCAGCGACTGAAGGCCGATATGTTCTGCTGCATCGCTGATCCCCAGGAGGTCCACGCCTTGTTTGCCCATATAGGTCAATTCCCTCAGAAACTCCAGGGAGTAGAAGCGGCCATAGTGACGAGCGATCATGCGGAGGCAGGTTGCCCCGCAATCCATTTCATCCAGTTGTTGATAAAATGGGAAGTTTTTCAGCATATATCAGTGGTTTTCACCCCTTTGTACATACAAAATTAACAACGAATTCTCTTAATACGCCTTGTTTGGTATTATTTTTTTACAGCCAACGGGGTTAAATGCCTAATTTCGGCCAGATTTTCAGCAAAAGAGGCTATGTATAACTCGTTCATTTCTGTTGTCCACGTTCTTCATTACCCCCACGAAGTCGCGCAATTGCCGGCTTATCTGACATCCGTTTACAGCGTGTTAGCCGAAAACTTCAGCGATTTCGAGGTTATTCTAGTGAACAACCACACCGGTGAGAATCCGGATTCCGGCATCGCTGCGCTGCCTGCTGATCTGAAACAACACGTTTACCTGCTCAATCTTTCCTCCAAAGTGGACCGGAACCACGCCATTCTGGCCGGGCTTGACCGGGCCAACGGCGACTACACGGTTATCTTTGAGCCCGAATTTGCACGGCAACCCGGTATCATTGTCGACCTCTTTGAGAAAACCAGGGAACATTTCGACATTGTATATCTCCGGGCCAGGAACCGCAAAACCCGGCTGGCGGTCAGGTGGTTGTACACCCTTTTCTACGCCATTCTCAAGCGGTATTCCTCGCTTCGGATCGACGACAAGGCCCACGACACGCGAATCATTTCCCGCAGGGCCCTGAATTCACTGCTCAAACTCCGGGAAAACCTCCGGTACATGAAGGCCATTTATTCGATAGTCGGCTACAATACGACTTTTATTGAGACGGATGAACCCTTGATTCGTAACGGAGAAGAATCATTTTCCGAAAAATTCAGGACCTCCCTGGTGGCCATAACTTCCTTCACCACATTCCTGAATACGCTTTTGCTTTGGATATTCCTGGTCTCTCTGTGTTTTCTGATCTATGTCGCGGTGGACGCCTTAAAGGTTAAATTTACGGGTTATGACGTCTTCGGCAATGCCCAGACAGCGCTTTCGGGGTGGACCTATCTGGTCATGCTCATCTCCATTTTCTTTGCGGTCACCTGCCTCAACCTGTACCTGATGTCCATCTATCTGTCCAATATTTACCACGAGATCAAAAAACGGCCGCTTTACATCATTGAGTCCATCAAGCGATTTTGAAAGCTCCGGCTTCAGTTCGATTTCCAGAAAAACGGCGTGAACAAAACCAGTATGGTAAACAATTCCAGGCGCCCCAGGAGCATCAGGAATGAAAGGACCAGTTTGGCGCCGTCCGTCATCCAGGCAAAGTTGTCCACCGGACCCACTTTTCCGATACCCGGGCCCACGTTGCCCAGCGAGGTTGCCACTGCGCCGATCGAGGTCATGAAATCATACCCCATAACGGAAAGCACAATGGAGCCCAGTAGAAAGGACAACAGGTAGAGCAACAGGAAAATGATCACATGGGTGATGACCCGGCCGGGAACGGTAAGCTCGTTGATCTTCAGCGGAACAACCGCCCGCGGGTGAAGGATGCGCTTGAATTCCAGGTAGGAATTCTTGAAGAACACCAGGTGGCGGATCACCTTGATCCCCCCGGCCGTGGACCCGGCACAGGCCCCGACGAACAGCAAAATAAAAAAGAACATGGTGAGCCCCGACGACCACGACGTATAGTCCGCTGTGACAAAACCGGTGGTCGTGATGAGCGAAACGATCTGAAAGGAGCTGTCCCTGAAGGCTTTTTCAAATGACAGATCCTCCACCTGGTATACCCTGAGCGAAACGATGAACATAAAAAAGAGGACCATGAACAGGTAATACCTGAATTCGTCGCTCTTCCAGACCCTGGTCATTTTCCTTTTGAAGGCGAAATACAGCACGGTGTAGTTGACCCCCGCCAGGAACATATATACAATAAGGATATACTGGATGACCGGCGAGTAGTAAGCGATGCTGTTGTTCCTGGTTGAAAACCCGCCGGTAGCCATGGTCGTGAACGCGTGATTGATGGCGTCATAACCGCTCATGCCGGCAATCCAGAGGAAGGCAAACAGCGAAAGGGTCAGGGCCAGGTAGATAAACCAGAGCCGCTTCGCCGTACCGGAAATCCGGGGGTGGAGCTTGTCGGAGGTGGGGCCGGGCGCTTCGGCGACAAAAAGCTCGATGCCGCCGATCCCCAGCAGCGGCAGGATGGCCACCGTCAGTACAATGATCCCCATACCGCCGATCCATTGGGTGAAACTGCGCCAGAACAGGATCCCTTTGGGTACGGACTCGATATCGGTCAGGATAGAGGCGCCGGTGGTGGTAATGCCGGAAACGGTTTCGAACAGCGCATCGGGCACTCCGGGAATAACCCCGCTGATGATATAGGGCAAAGCGCCGAAAGAAGACATGGCAAACCAGCCGAGCGCGACGATGAGGTAACCTTCGCGTTTTTTCAGGTTCCGGTCGCTGTCTTCCTTTTTCAGCATCCAAAGGGGAATACCCGCCAGGAAGCACAGCAAGGCGGAGAAGACCATGGCGCCCGCATCACCGCTGTCGTGGTACCAGGAAACAGGAACGACCAGGAGCATTGAAACGCCCATGATCAGGAGCAGCATCCCTAAAACCCTGGCAACCGGTCGGAAGTGAATCATCGTTTATCTGAACAGTTGTTCTAATTTTCCAATAGCCTCCGGCAAGGCGAAAACGATCACCTTATCGTGTACGTTGAGTTGAAATTCACCGTTCGGGATGAGGCTTTCGTTGCCCCGGATCACGCTGCCGATCAGGGCTGTTTTGGGAAAATGAAGGTCTTTCAGCGGTTTGCGGGTCAGCTGATTCTCCTTGTGTACGATGTATTCAATGATTTCCGCATCCACGCCGTGAAGGCTGGTGATGGCCTCTACCCTGCCCTTTCGTACAAACCGGAAAATATTGTTGGCCGCGATGATCTTCTTGTTGATCAGGGTATCCACCCCGATATTCTGGGAGATATGGGTGTATTCCTTGTTTTCAACCTGTGCGATGGTTTTGTAGACGCCGTGATTTTTGGCGGTGAGGCTGGCGATGATGTTGACCTCGGAGTTGTCCGTCACGGCGATAAAGGCGTCCATATGGTTGAGGCCTTCCTCCTCCAGGAGTTGGATATTGCTGAAATCCCCTTTGATGATGAGGGTTTCAGCCAGTTGATCCGACAGTTCCTTGCACCGCTGCTTATCTTTTTCGATCAAGGTGACGTTGTAGAACTTTTCCAGGCGTTTGGCCGTGGCCAGGCCCATATCCGTGCCGCCGATGATCATCACGTTCTTCACCTTGACGGCGGGTTTGCCGACAATGCCCACCACCTCTTCGATATTCTCCTTCATGGTGATGAAATAGATATGATCATTTTTCCGCAGAACGGTATCGCCCCGGGGAATAATGGTCCGGTGCCCCCGCAGGATGGCGATGGGCCGCAGGTTGACCCTATCCTGGAGTTTGTTGATTTCAAGAATGGGCTTATTGACCACCATGGAAGATTCGTCGATGGTGATGCCGGCGAGGTTTACCTTTCCTTCCTCAAAATCGAAAATATCGGTAAACGAGCATTGTTTGACCAGCCGGTAGATCTCCTCGGCGGCTAACTGGACCGGTGAAAAGAGGGAATCCACCCCCAGCTCATTGAAAAGCAGGCGTTGGTTCTCGGAAAGGTATTCCGGGTTGTTCACCCGGGCGATCGTTTGTTTTGCACCCAGTTTTTTGGCCAGGATGGCGGTGATCAGGTTGGTCTTCTCTGAGGTGGTCACGGCCAGCACGAGTTTGGCCCGTTCCACATCCGCCTGTTCGAGAACATCGATGGAACTGGAGTCGCCTTTTATGGTCATTACGTCCAGGTGGGTGGCGGCATAGTCCAGTACATCCTGATTGGCGTCGACCAGGATGATGTCCTGGTTTTCAAAGGAAAGCAATTCCGCCAAATGGAACCCGACGTCGCCTGCGCCCGCAATTACAATTTTCATATAAAAAAATTGACCCGGTTATATACCAGCAAATGTAGCTATTTCATTGGGTCCATAAACAAAAACATGCCATAATTTCCATGAACTGCTTAGCTTTATGGCTCTTAATACCCAGACATGAAAATTCTCATGGTTTGTTTAGGCAATATTTGCCGGTCACCCCTGGCGGAGGGCATACTGGATCACAAAGCAAGGCAACAAGGCCTCCCCTGGAGGGTGGACTCCGCAGGTACGGGTTCGTGGCATATCGGCCAGGGCCCGGATCCAAGGTCGGTAGCGACAGCGAAGGCCCACGGAATCGACATCACCGGTCAAAGGGCCCGGCAACTGAAACGGGTGGATCTGGAAAAGTTCGATCTCGTCCTGGCCATGGACGGCCAGAATTACCGCGACATCTTATCCCTTTCCGAAGATGAGGACGACCGGAACAAAGTGCACATGATCATGGAATTCGCCTATCCAGGGAAGCGGGAAAGCGTACCCGACCCCTATTGGGACGATAACGGATTTGAGCGTGTCTTTGAAATGCTGGATTCCGCCTGTGATGCGATCCTCAACAAGCTGTCAAAAGCGGATCAGGGCGGATAACCGGGCTGAAATGAAAATGGCCGCCCGGGTCGGACGGCCATTTGGTGGAGGAAACGGGATTCGAACCCGTGACCTCTTGCATGCCATGCAAGCGCTCTAGCCAGCTGAGCTATACCCCCATGCTTAAATTGCGGGGCGAAGATAAAACAAAATCGTGCAATACTATATCCTCCGGGTGAAAAAAAATTAGTTATGGAAAAAATCACTGAAGCGCCATCGAATTACAGGCATCTCGACCAAATGACTTCCAGAGACCTGCTGGAAAACATCAACCGGGAAGACCAGACGGTGCCGGCTGCTGTAAACAAGGCCATACCTGCCATAGAAAAACTGGTAGACGTGATCGCTGAAAAAATGCACGAGGGCGGCCGGTTGTTCTATGTCGGGGCCGGCACAAGCGGGCGGTTGGGCATCCTGGACGCTTCGGAGTGCCCCCCCACCTACGGCGTCCCGGAAGGCATGGTTATCGGCCTGATCGCCGGCGGGGACCAGGCCATCCGGCGGGCCGTTGAAGCGGCTGAAGACGACCCGGAGCTCGCCTGGCACGACCTCACGCAGTACTTCATCAACCCGCAGGATGTGGTGGTGGGCATTGCGGCGTCGGGCACAACACCGTATGTGGTGTACGGGTTGAAGCATTGCCAGGAACAAGGCATCGTCACCGGCTGCATCACCTGCAACCCGGGCGCGCCCATCACCGAATACGCCGACTATCCCATCGAGGTCATCGTCGGCCCGGAATTTGTTACCGGCAGCACAAGGATGAAAGCCGGGACCGCCCAAAAGCTGGTCCTGAACATGATCAGCACCAGTGTCATGATCAAGCTGGGCCGGGTAATGGACAACAAGATGGTGGACATGAAGCTGAGCAACAACAAGCTGGTGGACCGGGGGACAAAAATCCTGATGCATGCGTTGAAACTCAACTATGAAGAGGCCAACCAATTGTTGCTGAAACACGGAAATGTCCGGAAGGCCCTGGAGTCAGCCGGCGGCAATCCGCGATGATCGTGCAGCCCGACCTGTTGACGCCACCTTTCAAGAAAGTTTGAATCATGTCCTCAATTTCCCTGATCATCGACAGCGGCGCTACCAAATCCGCCTGGGCCTGGACCCTTGACGGCGCATTAATCCATTCCGCATCTCACCCGGGCATTCACCCTTTCTTTTCTGACGATTCCGGGCTGGAAGAAGCCTTTCGCAAAGGCAGCATCGGCCAACCGGCAAGCCCGGCAGCTATTTTTTATTACGGAACGGGCTGCAAACCCGTTTCCTCCCAAACCCGGATCCGGTCAGCCATCGGGAAAGCCTTCCCGGGCGCGGCTACCATAGAAGTGAATACCGACCTGCTGGGCGCCGCCCGCGCCCTTTGCCGCCACACGGCCGGCATCGCCTGCATTCTGGGCACCGGCTCCAATTCGGCTTATTACGACGGCAGTCAAATCGTCCGGACGGCGGGGGGACTGGGTTTCATACTCGGGGACGAGGGAAGCGGGGCCGACCTCGGGAAAACCTGGGTCAGCGCCTGGATGTACGACGAAGTCCCGGATGAACTCGGGCAAAAATTTGCCGGTCAATTCGGCCTGACCCAAGCCGAAGTCATCGAAGCCGTTTACCGAAAACCATTCCCGAGCAGGTATCTGGCCCAATTTGCCGTATTTCTCCGGGAGAACATAGAACACGCCTATATCGAACGCCTCGTCGGCGATCGTTTTGCCCTGTTTTTAAAACGGCACCTGCCGCTGCTCGCCGGTTCCGGTGTTTATCCCGTACATTTCACCGGCTCCATAGCTGTCCATTTTTCGGAAATCCTGGAAAAAACCCTGTCGGCGTACGGATTTCCGCCCGGCAGGATCGAAGGCGATCCGATCAAAGGACTGGCGGTTTTCCACACACCTTAATTCCTTTTTTATTACCTTTGCGCCATTGTTCTCACTGGGGTGCCTAACTTAAACAGGCTGAGATCATACCCATTGAACCTGCCCGGGTAATGCCGGGAAGGGAGGTCAAACCTTCTGCAGGTACAGGCTTTCGGACAAGTGCTGCCTTTCGTCGTTCAGTCGTCGAAGGCTCTCCGGTATGCCGGTTTGTCCTTAGCCTTCACCGCTTAATCAATGGCATTGGGAAAATTGCGCCCCCACCCCGGGATGCGTAAAGGCTTAATGTTCAATCATTGATCATGAAATTTTTGTTTCCACTTTTGTTTGTGTTCGCGCTAATCCGGCCGGCAAACGCCCAGGCGGTCCTGACGGGTACCGTTACCGATCCCGAAGGCCGGCCGCTGCCGGGCGCTTCCGTCCTGATCCCATCTTCAAACACCGGAACGACGACAGATGAGGCCGGCCGGTACCGCCTGGCTATTCAGGCGGAAGGCCGTCTGGAGGTCCGGTATGCCTACCTCGGATACCGGGAAGAGATCCGGGAAATCCAGCCGGGCGGCGGAAAGGACATCCTTGTTCTGGACGTCCGGCTGACCCAGAAGACCTTCCTGCTCGATGAGCTGGAGGTGTCGGCCACCAAAGCCCAGGGGCTTTCGCCCTTCACGTACACCAATATTTCCAAAGAGGACCTGTCGGCGTCGGATTTTGGCCAGGATGCGCCTTATCTCATGCGTTGGACGCCCTCCGTAGTGGTCACCTCCGATGCCGGCGCGGGCGTCGGGTATACCGGGATCCGGATCAGGGGCACGGATGCCAGCCGGATCAATGTGACCATCAACGGGGTGCCGTTGAACGATGCGGAATCCCAGCAGGTATATTGGGTCGATCTGCCTGATATCGCCGGTTCGGCACAGGAGATCCAAATTCAGCGCGGGGTCGGCACGAGCACCAACGGGGCCGGCGCGTTCGGCGCCACCATCAATGTCGAAACCAACAACCTCCACCCGGAACCCTTTGCCGAGATCGGTCTCGCAGGGGGATCCTTCAACACCTTGAAGCGGAATATCCGTTTCGGCTCGGGTTTGCTCAACCAGCATTTTTCGATTGAGGGCCGACTGTCCAAAATCACCTCCGACGGCTACGTCGACCGCGCATCCGCGGACCTGGACTCGTATTATTTATCCGCCACCCTGCTTGGTCAGAACAGCTCGCTGCAATTGCTGACCTTTTCCGGACACGAAAAAACCTACCAGGCCTGGTACGGGATCTCCGCATCGTTGCTGGATGATCCGGAAACCAGGACGTTCAATCCAGCCGGAACTGAAAAAGCGGGAGAGCCTTATGATAACCAGGTCGATGATTACAGGCAGACCCATTATCAATTGCATTATTTCACCCAATTGCATCCCGAATGGACACTGAATGCCACCTTGCATTATACCAAAGGTTCAGGGTTCTACGAAGAATACAAGGCGCAGGAAAACCTGCCGGATTACGGGCTGGCAACCGTATCCATCGGCGATACGGCGATTGAGTCCAGCGACCTGATCCGCCGCCGGTGGCTGGACAATGACTTCTACGGCACAACGTTCAGCCTGCGGTACCAACGCCCCGGAGGCCTTTTGAAACTGACCCTGGGCGGCGCCTGGAACCAATACGACGGCCGGCATTTCGGGGAGGTGATCTGGGCCCGGTTCGCTTCAACCGGAGAGATCCGCCACCCGTATTACGACAACGATGCGACCAAAACCGACTTCAACCTGTTTGGAAAAATGGACCTTCGGCTTGGGCAAAAGCTCAATGGTTTTCTCGATCTCCAGGTCAGGCGCGTCGGGTATGCCTTCCTCGGGCTGACCGACCAGCTCGACCGGCTGGAACAAACCGCGGCCCATACTTTTTTCAATCCCAAAGCCGGCATTTTCTACCAGGCCGGCGATCTGGCCAACCTTTACCTTTCAGTGGGCGCAGCCAACCGCGAACCCAACCGCGACGACTATGTGGACAACCTGACCAGCCAGCAACCCCGCCCGGAAAAACTGATCAATGCGGAAGCGGGATACCGCTACAAGGCGCCGAAGGGCGGGTTTGAGGCCAATATTTACTATATGCATTACAAGGACCAGCTCGCCCTGAACGGCCAGTTGAACGACGACGGCGCCTATATCCGGGTCAATATTCCGGACAGCTACCGGCTTGGCCTGGAACTGGCGGGTGAATACCAGATCGCTGATCATTGGCAGGCACATGCTACCGCCACGATCAGCCGCAACAAAGTCAGCTCCTACACGGAATACCTCGACGCCTATGACGCCGATTTCAACTGGACAGGCCAGGAAACCATCAGCCGGAACAACACGGACCTGGCCTTTTCGCCCGGGGTGATCGCGAGCGGTGAAATAGCCTGGCTGCCTTTGTCGGGGGCTCAAAACAGGGATCTCAGCATCAGCCTGCTGGGCAAATATATCGGCCGCCAATACCTGGATAATTCATCGGATGACCAGAATATCCTGCCGGCCTATTTCTTTTCGGATCTCAGGATCAGGTATACTTTGCATCCAAAGCCTTTCAGGGAAATCGGATTGGCCTTTTCCGTAAACAACTGGACCGGATCGTTGTACGAGAGCAACGGCTGGTCCTACAGATACCTGGTTGACGGGGCCGGCAGCCTTGACCAGGGTTTTTATCCCCAGGCCGGTCGGCATTTTCTGGCCGGCGTTACGATGGCTTTCTGATGGTTTGCCCCCCTATTAATCGGACAATCGACCAGTCCGATTAATAGGGGGCAAACCAAGCTCTTTTTTCGGTGTCTTCCATTATGGTAGTCGGTTTGGTTTATAGTCCTGAAAGTCTGCGTCACTTGTGAAATATTCTATTGTCAAAACCAAAAAAACAAAGCAAATAAATGATACTTTTTGCATAACGGCTAACAATTCCCAATGTCCGGCCCCATACAAATACAAAGTAGCGTAAAATATAAGGAGGCTGCCAATGCAAAAAAACTTTAACCAATGAAGCTTTGTCTTTAAGATAAAGACGGTAATGTAAAACAAACCAAGCATGGTCAGCGTACTTGAAAC
>WBZL01000488.1_pt1 | contig 44409 bp, 49 predicted proteins | sample 5204291 | NCBI WGS metagenome assembly WBZL01 (sample SAMN12344345, study PRJNA552823) | activated sludge metagenome | biome: Activated sludge suspended growth; feature: Nitrification reactor; material: Wastewater; isolation source: activated sludge from nitrification reactor of wastewater... | reverse complement strand
GCCGAGGCCCTCCCCGGTTCGCAGTGCGGCCAGTGCGGCTTCGCCGGCTGCGCGCAGGCGGCCGCCGCGGTGGCCGCGGGCGACGCGCCGGTCACGCTGTGCCCCCCGGGCGGGCGTGCGGTCGCCGAGAAGCTGGCGCAGATCCTCGGCGCCACCTTCGACCCGGGAAACCTGCCCGACCGCGGCCCGCTGCTGGCGCGCGTGCGCACCGACGCCTGCATCGGCTGCTCGCGCTGCATCAAGTCCTGCCCGACCGACGCCATCCTGGGTGCGACCAAGCAGCTCCACGTGGTCCTCGAAGAGGCCTGCATCGGCTGTGGCGCCTGCGCCGAGGTCTGCCCCACCGGCGGCATCGATCTCGAGGGCATCCCGGTCACCCTGCGCAACTGGCGCTGGCACAAGCCGGGCGTGGGACACGCCTGAACGCCCGCCGCAAGCACACCGGAACCCCACGCACCATGAAGATCTTCCGCTTCCGCGGCGGCATCCATCCCGAAGGGAACAAGGACCCCACCGCCTGCCATCCGATCGCCCGCCTGCCGCTGCCGCAGCGCCTGTACATCCCGCTGCAGCAGCACATCGGCGAACCGGCCGCACCCGAGGTCGAGGTCGGCGACCACGTCCTCAAGGGCCAGCGCCTCGCCCGCCACCAGGGTTCGGTTTCGGCGCCGGTGCATGCGCCCACGTCGGGCAGGGTGATCGCGATCGGCGACCACATGGCGCCGCACCCCTCCGGCCTGCCGGTGCAGACGATCACGCTCGAGCCCGATGGCGAGGAGCGCTGGATCGAGACCGAGCCGGCGGTCGACCCCTTCGCGCTCACCCGTGCCGAGGTCTCCGCGCGCGTGCGCGACGCGGGCATCGTGGGCCTGGGCGGCGCGGCCTTCCCGGCCGCGGTCAAGCTGGACGCCGGCAACCGCCACCCGATCGACACGCTGATCCTCAACGGCGGCGAGTGCGAGCCCTATCTGACCTGCGACGACCGCCTGATGCGCGAGGGCGCCGGCTACGTGGTCGAGGGTGTGCGCCTGATCGCCAACGGCCTGGGCGCGAAACGCACCGTGATCGCGATCGAGGACAACAAGCCCGAGGCGCTCGAGGCGATGCGCGCGGCCGCCGCGGCCCATCCCGGCATCCACGTGCTGCGCGTGCCCTCGCGCTACCCGATGGGCTCCGAGAAGCAGCTCGTCACCACCGTGACGGGGCGCGAGATCCCCGCCGGCAAGCTCTCCGCCGAGATCGGCGTCAGCGTGCACAACGTCGGCACCGCGCTCGCGGTGTGCCGTGCGGTGCGCTTCGGCAAGCCGCTGGTGTCGCGCGTGGTCACCGTGGGCGGCGGCGCGATCCGCAACCCGCGCAACGTGGTGGTGCCGATCGGCACGACGGCCGGGGACCTCATCGACTTCTGCGGCGGCTTCACCGAGCCCCCCACCCGCGTGCTGATGGGCGGGCCGATGATGGGCCAGGTCCTGCCCGGGCTGGAGGCGCCGGTGGTCAAGGGCACCAGCGGCATCATCGCGCTCACCGCCGCCGAGGCGCATGCGGCGAGCGAACGTGCCTGCCTGCATTGCGGGCGCTGCGTGGATGTCTGCCCGGTCGGCCTGGTGCCGCTCGAGCTCGCCGCGCGCGTGCGTGCCGGGCGTATCGACGACGCCGCCGAGCTCGGCATGGGCGACTGCCTGTCCTGCGGCTGCTGTGCCTACGTGTGCCCGGCCCACCTGCCGCTGGCCCACCTGTTCAACTATGCCAAGGGCGAGATCGCCGCCCGCCGCGAAGCCCAGCGCAAGGCCGAGGAGACACGCAAGCTGGCCGAGGCGCGCCGGCTGCGGCTGGCCGCCGAAGCCGCCGCCAAGGCCGCGCGCCGGCCCGCCCGTCCGGCCGAGACGGTGGAGACCGAATCATGACGAGCTGGACCCCGAACCGCTCCCCGGTGGCGGCGCCCCACGTGCATGGGCGCAGCAATATTCCGCAGGTCATGCGCACGGTCCTGCTCGCCCTGCTGCCGGCGACCGCGACCGGCGTGTTCCTGTTCGGCTGGCCGGCGCTCGCCACCGTGCTGCTGGCGATAGCCGGCTGCGTGGCGGCCGAGGCGGCGGCCCTGGCGATCGGCAAGCGCCCGCTGCGCCACACGCTCGCCGACGGTTCGGCCGTGGTGACCGGGCTGATCCTCGCGCTCTGCCTGCCGCCGTGGGCACCGTGGTGGCTGCCCCTGCTGGGCGGCGCGTTCGCGATCGTGGTCGGCAAGCAGGTGTTCGGCGGCCTCGGCCAGAACGTGCTCAACCCGGCGATGCTGGCGCGGGTCGCGCTGCTGGTGTCCTTCCCGCTCGAGATGACCGCCTGGGTGGCGCCGCAGCCGCTGTTCTCGCCCACGGCGCCCGGCCTGCTGGACGGCCTCGCGATCACCTTCGGCGGTGGCGCGGTGCCGGACGCCATGAGCGCGGCGACCGCGCTCGCCCCGCTCAAGCACGGCGGCGACTTCGCCGCCGGCGAGGCGCTGCTCGCGCTCGCGCTCGGCACGGTGCCGGGCAGCCTGGGCGAGACCTCCGCGCTCGCGCTGCTCGCCGGCGGCGCCCTGCTGGTGGCGCGCCGCATCGTGCCCTGGCAGATCCCCGCGGCCCTGCTCGGCACGCTCGCGCTGCTCGCGGCATTGTTCAACCAGATCGACCCCGCGCACTACCCGCCGCCGCTGCTCCACCTGCTCGGCGGCAGCGCGGTCATGTGCGCGTTCTTCATCGCCACCGATCCGGTGGGCGCCCCGGTCACCCCGCTCGGGCGGGCGATCTTCGGCGCGGGCATCGGCGCGCTGATCTACGTGATCCGTACCTGGGGCGGCTATCCCGAGGGGGTCGCCTTCGCGGTCCTGCTGATGAACGCGGCGACGCCGCTGATCGATCGCCTGGTGCGTCCGCGCCGCTACGGCCGCCTGCGCACGGGCAACCCGATCCCCCTGGCCCCGAAGGAGGATGGCCGATGAGTTCGATCGCTGCCGGCGACCTGCGCCAGCGCCCGGGGCTGCTGCTCGGGGCATTCGCCCTCGGCTGCAGTGCCATGCTGGGCATGGGCGACCTCGCCACCCACGAGGAGATCCGCTTGCGCCAGGCCGAAGACCTGCGCAACGCCCTCGACCAGACCCTCTCCGCCGTGCCCCACGACAACAATCCGGCCGCGGACACGGTCGCGGTCGAGGACGAGGGCCGCGCGGTCACGGTGTATCGCGCGCGCCTGGCGGGCGAGGTGCGCGGTGTGGCCTTCAACTGGGTGAGCGAAGCCGGCTACGGCGGACCGATCACGCTCACCGTCGGCATCGGCCGCGACGGGCGCATCGCCAGCGTGCGCGTGCTCTCGCACAGCGAGACGCCGGGCCTGGGCGACAAGATCGACGTGCGCAAGTCGGACTGGATCCGCGGCTTCGACGGCCGCGGCCTGGACACCGGCACACGCTGGGCGGTGCGCAAGGACGGCGGCGAATTCGACCAGTTCGCCGGCGCCACCATCACCCCGCGCGCGGTGGTGGGGGCCGTCCATGCCAGCCTGAAATTCTTCGCCGGAAACCGCGCGCGCCTGCTCGCCGCGCCCGCCGGCCCCGGTGGCGACGCCGCGGCAACTCGATCGGAGACCCCGTCATGAGCGAAGTGCGCAGGGTCGTCCGCGACGGCCTGTGGGACAACAACGTGGTGTTCGCGCAGATGCTGGGCATGTGCCCGACCCTGGCCACCACCGGCAGCGCCACCAACGGGCTCGGCATGGGCCTGGCCACCACCGTGGTGCTGGTGAGCTCCGGTGTGCTCGTCTCGCTGTTCCGCAACGTCATCGCGCGCGAGGTGCGGATCGCGATCTACGTGCTGCTGATGTCCACCGTGGTCACCCTGGTCGACATGGCGATGAACGCCTGGCTGCACGAGCTGCACAAGGTGCTCGGCCTGTTCATCCCGCTGATCGTGGTCAACTGCGCGATCATGGGGCGCGCCGAAGCCTTCGCCTCCAAGCGCGCACCCGGGATGGCAGCGCTCGACGGCCTCATGATGGGGATCGGCTTCACCCTCGCGCTGATGGTGCTGGGCGGGGTGCGCGAGGCGATCGGCCAGGGCACCTTGTTCGCCGATGCCTCGATGCTGCTCGGCCAGCACTTCGCCTTTCTCGAACTGCGCCTCGAGGGCTACCGCGGCGTGCTGCTGATGATCCTGCCCCCGGGTGGCTTCCTCGCCCTCGGCTTTCTGGTCGCGGCACGCCAGCGCATGCTCGCCCGCGCCCGCGCGCGCAGCCTCGGCGCCAGCGCAGGTGCCGGGATCACCGCGGGCACCTGATCGAAGCGCAATCGCACACTGCACTGCAGGAGGGAAGGATGAAGATCAGCGTCAGCTACGCGCACCCCGCGAAACCGGCGTGGATGCGCCTCGATGTGGACGAAGGCTGCACGCTGCGTGCGGCGATCGAGCGCTCGGGCATCCTCGCGCGTTACGAGGACATCGACCTGGAGCGCAACAAGGTGGGGATCTTCGGCAAGATCAAGCCGCTCGAGACCGTGCTCGCCGAAGGCGACCGGGTGGAGATCTACCAGCCGATCGTGATCGACCCCAAGACCGCGCCGCGCCGCAAGCGCACGGGCGCGGACGGCGGCGACGGGACCGAGGGGGCCGAGCGGCCTGAAGGGAACTGATCGGGCGGCCCGGATGCGGGCGCGCGCCGCTAGGCGCTCGGGCTCGTCGCCGCCTTCGGATGCGGTGCCCGTGCGGCGATCGAGCGCAGCGCCTCCTTCTCGGCCGCGCCGATCTCGTCGAGGATGGCGCGGATGTCTTCCATCTGGCGTTCGAGCATCGCCCTGCGCGCACCGAGCAGTTCCATGAAGTGCGACATCTGTGCCTGCTCGCCGGGCGCGTTGTCGTAGAGGTCGAAGAGTTCGCGCGTCTCCTGCAGCGAGAAACCCAGCCGCTTGCCGCGCAGGATCAGGCTCAGGCGCACACGGTCGCGGCGGCTGTAGATGCGCCGGCTGCCGCGACGGGCCGGGCTGATCAGGCCCTGGTCCTCGTAATAGCGGATCGCGCGCGTGGTGATGTCGAACTCCTTGGCGAGATCGGATATCGTATACGTCGTTGCATTCGCCGATTCGCGCACCCGGCCAGCCCTTCCGGCGATCTCTTGATTCATTTCATTCTCCGTTCTGCGATGTCCGCCCATGCACCATTCTCACGCCGCTCGCACGACGGGGCTCGCATGCAATCGATCCGACCTGGATGATTGCACAGAAGTTCCGCTAACGTAAACGTCAACGAACATCCGCGCAAGGACTTGCGCAGCCGTGTGATCCGGGCGCCACCGGGAAGTCGTTGTCCGCGGCGACCCGGGCCTTCAAGGCAGCGCGATCTCGACCGCCGCGGCGGACGGATGCCCCGCCTGCGCGGCGAAGCCCGCGACGCCCTGCAGGAAGATCCGCGCCACCACCCGGGCCATGTCCTCGTAGGACAGCGGACCATCCGGGCGCAGCCAGGTGAAGGTCCAGTTCATCATCCCGAACAGCGCCATCGTGACCGCCTTGTCGAGCGCCACGACGCGCAGGCCGGGCTCGACCGCCTCGATCGCGAGCGCGAAGGCGTGCACCACCCGGCGTTCCTGTTCGTGGATGCGCGCGCGCTGCTCGGGGCTGAGGAACTTGACGTCCTGGATCAGCACGACGTGCTGCCGCCGCCCGCCCTCATATGCCTGCATGAAGCGCAGGATCAGGCGCTCGAGACGCTCGCGCGGCGACTCTGCCGCGGCCTCGACATCCGCCACGATCGCCAGCAGATCCTCGACGTGGCCCGCGGCGATGTCGTAGAGGATGTGTTCCTTGTCGCGGTAGTAGTGATAGAGCAGCGCCTTGGAAACCCCGCACGCGCGCGCGATCTCCGCCATCGAGGCGTTATGGAAGCCTTCGGCCGCGAAGAGGCCCGCGGCGGCGTCGAGGATCGTCGCGCGCTGCAACTGGAAGGTCGGCGCCTTGCCTCTGGCCATCGGGGTCTCGCTCCTGTGCTGCGGCCGCTCCGTGGTGCGCAGGCGCACGCACGCCGACCGGGTTGTCCGGGGCACACCGAGGGGGCACGCCGCACGCCCTCGGCGCCTGTCGTCGCCGATCGAGAGGATCGTCCGCATCGCCTCGCCCCTGCATCCTTGCGGGTCGCGGGCTGGTGCTTGCGCTCGATCGCCGTTAACAGGATTGTGCCCGGCAACAGATCCGACCAACCAGTCGATCAATAACAATGTTGCGCTACATCAAGACACGAGTGGTTTTCTTGCACCCCGCTTGCGTGCCGCGCCCTTCCCATGCACTCACGCGCGCCCTGCACCGCAGCCGGGACCGGGGCCCGTCCTCGATCCGCAGGCCGCGCATCGACGCGAGGGGCGACGCGCCCCGCGCACCGGCATGCTACTGTCGGCCGCACGAGTCCCATCCCATCGGAGCCCAGCCATGCCCTGCTACGAAATCGACGGCGTCCGCCCGGTCGTCCATCCCACCGCCTACGTGCATCCCGACGCTGTGCTGATCGGCGACGTGTTCGTCGGCGCCGGCTGCTACGTCGCCCCGCTCGCCTCGCTGCGCGGCGACTTCGGCCGCATCGTGCTCGAGGAAGGCAGCAACGTGCAGGACTGCTGCGTGCTGCACAGCTTTCCCGGCATCGACACCGTGGTCGGGGTCAACGGTCACGTCGGCCACGCCGCCGTGCTGCATGCCTGCCGGATCGGGCGCAACGCGCTGGTCGGCATGAACGCGGTGGTGATGGACCATGCGGAGGTGGGCGAAGGCAGCATCATCGCCGCCGCCGCCTTCGTGAAGGCGGAAATGAAGATCCCGCCCGGCGTGCTGGTGGCGGGCATTCCTGCCAAGGTGCTGCGCGAGCTCACCGAGCAGGAGCGCAAGTGGAAGGTGATCGGCACCGACTGCTACCAGAACCTCGCCCGCCGCAGCCTCGCCACCCTGAAGCCCTGCGAACCGCTGCGCGAGGGCGACCGCGAGCGCGCGCGCTTCGAGATGCCCGACGTCATGCCGCTGAGCGACGCGCGCCGGCGTGCCGGTTGAACGCTCGACGCGGCTGCGCCGGACCGCTCACGCGAAGGGATAGGGCCACTCGTCCTGTCCGTCGGAGAACAGCCCCGCGACCAGCGTGCGCAGCCAGCGGTTGCGCGGGTCGTGGTGAAAACCGCGGTGCCAGTGCTGGTACAACTCGATGTGCGGGATCGCCAGCGGCGGCTCGGCCATGCGCACCTTCTCGCCCACACGCGTGAAGTAATGACCGATCGCATGCGGCAGCGTCACCACCAGGTCCGAGCGCCCGATGATGCCGGGCAGGCTCATGAAGTGCGGGGTGCGCAGCACGATGCGGCGCTGGATGCGCAGACGCTCGAGGTATTTCTCGAAGATCTCCTGGCTGCGCCCCTTGGCACGGACCGCGGCGTGCTCGAGCGAGAGGAAGCGCTCGAGCGACAGCTGACGGTCCTGCACCGGATGATCGGCACGCAACAGGCACACGAAGCGGTGGTCGAGCAGCTTCTCGCGGTAGAAGCCGGCGGCGTCGAGGTCGGGGTAATAGCCGATCGCCAGATCGACCTCTCCATCCTCCATCGCGCGCATCAGCTCTCCCGGCGCGAGCGTCACCGAATCGAGCATGGCCCGCGGCGCGAGGCGGCGCACGCTGTCGAGGATGCGCGGCAGGAAGACCAGCTCGCCCACGTCCGAGAGGGCGACGGTGAGGTTGCCCTCGTATTTCGCCGGGTCGAAGCGGTCGGCGACGAAGAAATCGGTTTCCAGCCGCGCCAGCATCGCCCGCGCGCTGCTCGCCAGCGCATGCGTGCGCGCGGTGGGCGTGACACCCGACGCCGTCTTGATGAACAGCGGCTCGCCGAGCGCGCGGCGCAGGCGGCCGAGCGCACTGCTCACGGTCGGCTGGCTCAGGCCGAGGTGCTCCGCGGCACGACTCACGCTGCCGGCCTCATAGACCGCGAGCAGGACACGCAGCAGGTTCAGGTCGAAGTCGCGCAAACTCATGCTGGCCCGAGTGTTATCGATAGGGTCAATAAAGGTAATCCATTCATTGGTATTGTGCAGCATCGCCCGGGGGAATTTAATGGTCCGGACAAACAGATGACGTCCCCGCCCGCGAGGGGAGTCCTGCCGAGGAGACACACCGATCATGTCCACCCATCCCATTTCGGGCCACGCGCCCGCGCTGCGAACCACCGTCTGCGGAGCGCCATCATGAACGCCGCCGAATGGCTGCTCGCCGGCGATCCCGGGCGGATCGCGCTGATCGAGGGCGATGTCCGCATCGACTACGCCGGCCTGCGCGCCGATTCCATCCGCAGCGCCGCAGCCCTGCTCGACGCCGGGCTGCGCCCGGGCGACGCCTGCGTGCTCGCCCTGCCCGACGGCATCGAATGGGCTGCCGCCTTCATCGGCATGCTGTGGGCGGGGGTGCGGCCGATCGCGATCAACCCGCGCACCACCACCACGGCACTCGCCGACCTGATGCTGGACTCGGACGCCGCCGCGGCCTTGCTAGAGGACGAGGCCGCGCGTGCGCTCGGCGACAAGCGCGCGATCGACCTCGCCGAGTGGCGCCGCCGCGTGGAGCGCGCCACCGCGACCCCCGCGGCCGCACCCGCCGCCGACGACGATCCCGCCTTCCTGCTCTACTCGTCCGGCACCACGGGCCGCCCCAAGGGCATCCTCCACGCCCACCGCGCAATCCGCGACGCCCACGTGTTCGCCCGCGACCTCCTCGGCGCCCGCCCGGAGCACCGCTTCTATTCCAGTTCCAAGCTGTTCTTCGCCTACCCGCTCGCCAACGCCTTCTTCGCCGGCCTGCGCCTGGGCGCCACCGTCGTGCTCGACCCCGAATGGCCCGACCCGGCGCGCGTCGCGGCGATGGTCGAGCGCCACGAGCCGCACATCTTCTTCAGCGTGCCCACCCTCTACCGCCGCCTGGTCGACGCCGGCGTGCGTTTCCGCGGCCTGCACGCCGCGGTGTCCGCCGGCGAAGCCTGCCCGCCCGCGCTCGCGCGCGAATGGCAGGCGATGACGGGGGTGCCGCTGCTCAATGGCTACGGCACCACCGAGACACTGTCGCTGGTGCTCTACCGCACGCCGGAGATGGACGCCGCGTACCCCACGCCGCTCACCACCATCCACCCCGAGCAGCTCACCAGCGGCGAAGTGGAAACCTGGCGGCTGTGGTTCTCCCACCCCGCGGTCGCGCTCGGCTATTCGCGCGTGGTCACCCACGACAGCGCGCGCTTCGCGGACGGCCGCTTCGCCCCCGGCGACGTGTTCCGCCGTGCCCCCGACGGGGAAGGCTGGCTGTTCGCCGGCCGCAGCGACCAGCTCGTCAAGGTGTTCGGCCGCTGGGTGGACGTGGTCGCGGTCGAGCAGGCGGTGCAGGAACGCATGCGCGGCAAGGCCGAGGAGGTGTGCGTGATCCCGGCGCCGGGCGAGGACGCGGACATGATCCGCCTGCACCTCTTTGCCATTCCCGGCGACCTGCCACCACCGCAGGTGCTGGCCGCCGCCCAGGCCGCGATCGACAGCCTGCCGCCCTACCAACGCCCCGAGAAGATCCACCTCGTGGACCATTTCCCACGCACCGACACCGGCAAGCTGCGCCGCAACGAGCTCGCGCGCAGCACCGGCTGAAGCGTTTGTGTCCCGCGCGCGCGCCCGGGCCGGTCAGGCACCGGGGCCGCTTGCCGCCCGCTCGAGCGCGCGCTCGACGCTATCGATCTTGTCCTGCATCGTCTGCTCGCGGTCGGTGCGCGTACCCAGCCGCATCGAGCTGGTGATCCGCGGCGCGCCCATCGCATGCACGACCTCGTGGCAGCGCTTGACGGCGGCCATCACCTCGTCCCACTCGCCCTCGATGTTGGTGCCGTAGGCGTGGAGCTGCGACTTCAGGCCCGCCTCGCGGATCACCCGCTCGCAGGCCGCCACGTGGGCTGAGACGGACAGGCCCACGCCGAGCGGGACCACGCACAGATCGACAATAACTTTCACGGACGCCTCCTCCAGCGCTCTTCGAAACGCTCGATTCTAGCGCCGCGACCGCTTCCCGCGCGCCGCCGGAGCGCCGGCGGGCAGGACCGTCGCAATCTCCGCGCGCCCCAGCGCGCGCCACTCGCCCACGCCCAGCCCGTCCAGGGTCCAGGGCCCGATCGCCACCCGCACCAGCCGCAGCGTGGGGTGGCCCACCTTGGCCGTCATCCGGCGTACCTGACGGTTCTTGCCCTCGCGCAGCACGATCTCGACCCAGCTCGTGGGCACCGACTTGCGAAAGCGCACGGGGGGATCGCGCGGCCACAGCCAGTCGGGCTCCGGCACGCGGCGCGCACCGCACGGCAAGCTGCGGAAGTCGCCCAGGTCCACCCCCGCGCGCAGGATCGCCAGCGCGACTTCGTCGATCTCCCCTTCCACCTGCACCAGATAGGTCTTGGCCAGCTTGTGACGCGGATCGGCGATGCGGTGCTGCAGACCGCCGTCGCCGGTGAGCAGCACCAAGCCCTCGCTGTCGGCATCGAGGCGGCCCGCGGCATAGACGCCGGGCACGGCCACGTAGTCCTTCAGCGTGCGGCGACCGGCCTCGTCGGTGAATTGGCACAGCACACCGAAGGGCTTGTTGAGCAGCAAGAGGCACACCTCGGCCCGCTCAAGCGGGGGAGTGTCGGATTTTTTTACACTCGATGAAGACCCACGCTCGGGCACTCGTTTCGGCAAATCCATGAAATTCCTGTATTTCCTCATTTCGGGGTCTTTTCCGATCTGTCGGCAAAAATTACATAAACATGAATTTACATTTATGCAAACTTTTTACTAACTTTTCAATAAGTAGTGTCAGCCCAGGATATAGCGGCACTCTGGCTGCCTAAAAAATGACTTCACGAGTTCGGGGAGCTTCTGGATGCTACGCAAAGCACGGAGTGCGAGTCGCTTCATCTCCTCGGCGCTCTCGACCAACTGGCTCGAAACCTTCCGCTTCACATGAGCCCAGACTGTTTCGTCCGGGTTCAGCTGCGGCGAGTAAGGCGGCAAATAGAACAACTTGAGCTTGCCGTCCAAGCTCTCGATGTAGCTCTTGACCATCTTTGCCTTGTGAATCGGATGACCATCGACGATCAGAAAGACCGGTTTCTCGGCATTGAGCATCAAGCGCTTGAGGAACTCGACGAACACTTTCGCACCGACCGATCCCTCATGCAGCATGAACCGAAATTCGCCCTGCGTGCCGACGGCCGAGATCATGTTCAGCGAGAAGCGCCGGCCCGTCGCCTGCACCACCGGCGTCCGGCCTTGTGGCGCCCAAGTCGTGCCGGTGTGGTAGTCCGAGCGGATGCCCGACTCGTCGCCAAAGTAGATCGTTGCTCCGAGCCGCTTGGCTTCAGCGCGAATCGCGGGGTAGGTCTCCGTCTCCCAAGTGCGCACCAGGACGGGGTCTTGCTGCCACGCCTGGTAGAGCGGCTTCTGGGCGCTGAAACCCAGGATCTTCATCAGGCGGTGAACCGAGGAGACCGACAGCTCTTTCTTGAATTGGCGTTTGATCAAGTGACGGATCAGAGACAGCGTCCACAAGCCGAACTCGAACTTGAACTGCTGCGGGTTGTGGTCACGAACCGCATTGGCAATCCACGAAAGCTCCTCGGCGCTGAGTTTGCTCGGGCGTCCCGGAATCGGCTTGGCGAGCAATGCGTTCTGTCCGCCATTGGCAAAATCGGCGAGCCACCGGAAAACGCTGCGCTCATTCACGCCATACGCCGCCGCGACGCTTTGCACCGTCTGCCCGTCACGTACCGCTTTGACGGCCTGCTGCCGCATGACCTGCAAGGTGTGATGATCGAGAGCTCGGCCGTCGGAAAGTCGTTTGCATTTCATAGGCCATATTATCGCTCACATGACACTACTTATGGGGTACTTAGTATGTGCCCCTCGCCGAGGGAGCGGCGAAGACCCTTGTCGATGTGGATGCGACGACCTCGGGCGATCAGGAGACGGTCAAGAACTACAAGCTCCAGGGCACGGGGGGTTGAACTCGGTCGACGCGCAGGGCGCGAGCCTGTTCAAGACCGAGATCTCCAGCTTCACCTTCGACACGGGCGGCGTTGCTGGAAAGATCGTCAGCTCGGTGCTCGATGTCACGCTGGTAGCCAGCAGCCCGAGTTTCCGCTTCACCGGCAGGCTCGAGGCTTCCGGCGTGCTCGAAAGCCAGGCGCCCGGTCAGGACTGGATCGACTACGAGCCGGTCACGGCCAAGTTCTCGGGCAAGTTCGAGAACACCGGCGAACAGTTCACGCTCTTCGACGGGCTCTTCACGCTGAGCCAGGACTGGTCCAACGGCTACAACTCCTTTGAGGACGAGTCGGCGAGCAATTTCCGTAAGCGCCGGGGCTCCTTCGTCGGGACGCGGTTCGAGGCCAAGGACAAGGCGGGTCTGACGCTCAATCTCCAGGCCACGCGTGACGAATGGCTCGAGGAGGCACTGAGCTTCGACTTCGCCACCGGCAAGGGCGTCGCCCTGCAGGACACCGCGGCTGGTACTGCCGGTTTGCCCGCTGACCCTGAGTGGGTGTGGAGCCTCGCCAACAGCAATGGGGTGAAGCTGAGCGACTCCGAGTTCAGCAAGAGCGGTGAAGTGCGCGCTGCCGACGGCGGCCAGCTCGGGACGATCGGTCGCGACATGGTGAGCTTCGCAGACGGCACCAGCGAGTCGCTGTTCTGATCCGTATCTGCATTCATGTAGACGAAAGCGGTCGCTGGTCGCCCGCTTTTTGATTTTTTCGGGATACTTCGATGAAATTCCTTACCCTTGCGCTGGGCTTCGCCCTAGCCCCCAACCTGGCTGCGGCCGATCTGCTGGCGGTGTCGACCGCGCCGGTCGGGGACATGGCGTGCGGTGTGTCCTTCCCCGCGAGCGCCTTTGCCGCGGATGACTTCATCGCCGCCAAGGACATCGACGACGATTGGACGCAGCCGGCCGACCCGCGCTCCGGGCGCAACCTTGCGGTCGGTTACGGTCGCGCCGGCATGGACTACGCTGGGCGCGGCTGGAGTGTGGGCGTATTCACCCGCGGAGACGGCTTCGGCAAGACCAATCGCGATTCGATCGTGGTCTTCCAGCAGCCAGGGATCCCCTGTAATTGCTCGATTCCGATCATCGCTACGACCTGGATTACGAGTTCACCGGCTTCAGCGCGTATGGGCTGCGCCTTGCGCTCGCGCTCGCGTCCGAGACGGTGTCCGGTGCGGTGGCCCTGAACCTGCTCAAGGCCGACCGGCTCCGCATCGAACGGGTCGTCGGCGAGGTGGAGGGTGGCAAGGCGAACATCCACGGCGTACGCACGCTGTTGTACGACGGACTGGATTACAAGCTGCCGCTCGTTCCGAACCCCGGTCGCAGCGACTTTCGGCCCGCGACACGTGAAGATGTCGATGCCGGATATGGTTACGCGCTGGATTTTTCACTGCGCTGGCAGGCGAGCGCAGAGCTGAGCTTTGATCTTGCGGTCAATGACCTGCTCGGCAAACTGAGCTGGAAGAACGTTTCGCTACTCACCCAATGGGTGGACGTCAATGGGATCAGCGAGATGCAATGGCCAACGCGTCCGGGCGGGGAGGCGAGCTTCCGCAACGAGAGTCGCTACCAGGATGTCGACCTCGATCCGCGCGTGCGTCTCGCCGCGACCTGGGCCCGCGACGCCCTGATCCTCGGCACCAGCCTCTCGGCGCGCAGCGGCGTGGTGCTTCCGGAGTTCTCCGCCGGCTGGAAAATCGCCGAAGAGGGTATCATCGCGCTCTTGTATGAGACCCGTTTCGACAGCGCCGGCGTCGGGGTCCGCTACGGGCCGTTCCAGTTCGCCCTGCGTGCCGACGACGCAGATCTGGGCGACGCGAAGGCGCTCGGTGTTGCGATAGGCCTCAACTACCACTTCTGAGTTTCGATGTCCGACCCCGCCCCGATCTTCGCCGACGACGGCCCGCTCGCCGCCGCGATCCCCGGTTTTCGTGCCCGTCCGCAGCAGATCGAGATGGCGCAGAAGATCGCCGAGGCGCTGCGCGAGAACCGCGTGCTGGTGGCGGAGGCCGGCACCGGCACCGGCAAGACCTTCGCCTACCTGGTGCCGGCGCTGCTGGCCGGGGGCAAGGCCATCATCTCCACCGGCACCAAGACGCTGCAGGACCAGCTCTTCAACCGCGACCTGCCCACCGTGCGCGCCGCGTTGAAGGTGCCGGTGACGATCGCGCTGCTGAAGGGGCGCGCCAACTACGTCTGCCACTACCACCTCGAGCGCAACGCGCGCGACGGCCGCTTCCTCACCGCGCAGGACGCCGCCGACCTGCGCGCGATCACGCGCTTCGCCAGGCTCACGCAGACCGGTGACAAGGCCGAATGCACCGACGTGCGCGAGGACTCGCTGGCCTGGCTCGCCGCGACCTCGACACGCGACAACTGCCTCGGCCAGGACTGCCCGCACAAGGAGGAGTGCTTCGTGATGCAGGCGCGGCGCAACGCGATGGAGGCCGACGTGGTGGTGGTCAATCACCACCTCTTCTTCGCCGACGTGATGCTGCGCGACGAGGGCATGGGCGAGCTGCTGCCGGCGTGCAACGCGGTGATCTTCGACGAGGCCCACCAGCTCCCCGAGACCGCGAGCCTGTTCTTCGGCGACAGCGTGTCCACCGCCCAGGTGCTGGAGCTGGCGCGCGACACGCGCTCCGAGACCGTGGCCGCGGCGCGCGACTGCGTGGCGATGATCGACCAGACCCGCAACCTGGAAAAGGCCGCGCGCGACCTGCGCCTGGTGTTCGGGTCCGAGAGCGCGCGGCTCTCCGCCGCGCAGGCCGCCGAGCACGAGAACTTCGACGCCATGGTCGAGGCGCTGGAGAAGGCGCTCGCCGACTTCCACGCGGTCCTCGCCACCCAGGCCGAGCGCTCCGAGGGCCTGGGCAACTGCCTGCGCCGCACCGAGGAGATGTCCGAACGCCTGGCGAGCTGGCGCAAGCCCGAAGACAAGGAGCTGATCCGCTGGGTCGAGGTCTTCACCCAGTCGCTCGCGCTCAACGCCACCCCCCTGCACGTGTCGGACGTGTTCAAGCGCCAGCTCGAAGGCCACCCGCGCGCGTGGATCTTCACCTCGGCGACGCTGGCGGTGGGCAAGGCCGACTTCGGTCACTACTGCCGCGAGCTGGGCCTGGCCTGGATGGACCCGCCGCCGCTCACCGCGGTGTGGGGCAGCCCCTTCGACTACGCCGAGCAGGCGCTGCTGTACGCGCCGGCCGGCATGCCCGAGCCCAACTCGCCCGACTACACCGAGCGTGTCGCGAAGGTCGCGCTGCCGCTGATCCGCGCCGCAAGAGGGCGCGCCTTCGTGCTGTGCACCTCGCTGCGTGCGATGCGCCGCATCCACGAGCTGATCCTCGACGGGCTTGCGCAGAGCGGTGACGCGCTGCCCGTGCTGCTGCAGGGCGAGGGCTCGCGCACCGAGCTGCTCGAGCGCTTTCGCCGCCTGGGCAACGCGGTGCTGGTGGCGAGCCAGAGCTTCTGGGAGGGCGTGGACGTGCCCGGCGACGCGCTCTCGCTGGTGGTGATCGACAAGCTCCCCTTCGCCCCGCCCGACGACCCGGTGCTGGCGGCGCGCGTCGAGCACATGCAGAAGCAGGGCCTGAGCCCCTTCGTGCACCACCAGCTGCCCAAGACCGTGATCAACATGAAGCAGGGCGCCGGGCGGCTCATCCGCAGCGAGCGCGACCGCGGCGTGCTGTGCATCTGCGACCCGCGCATGATCGACAAGTCCTACGGCAAGGTGGTGTGGCGCAGCCTGCCGCCGATGCGCCGCACCCGCGCCGAGGCCGACGCGGTGGCCTTCCTCGAGAGCCTGCCGCCGCCGCGCCAGGGCGGCTGAGCTGGGTCAAGGGTGGCGGGCGGCGCTCTGTTGTATCCTTCGGGACTGCTCAATTCACGCCGTGGGGCGATGTCTCGATGAAAGTCTTCGGTTTCGCCGGCTGGTCCGGTTCCGGCAAGACCACCCTGGTCGAAAAGCTGATCCCCGAGTTCACCGGACGCGGCCTGCGCGTGTCGGTGATCAAGCACGCGCACCATGGCTTCGACCTCGACAAGCCGGGCAAGGACTCGTGGCGCCACCGCGAGGCCGGCGCGATGCAGGTGCTGATGCTGTCGAACGACCGCTGGGTGCTGATGCACGAGCTGCGCGGCGCTCCCGAGCCGACGCTGGACGAACAGCTGCGCCTGCTCGAACCCTGCGACCTCGTGCTGATCGAAGGCTACAAGGCGGCGGCGGTACCCAAGATCGAGATCCACCGCCCCTCGCACGGCAAGCCGCCGCTGTGGCCCGAGAACCCGCACGTGGTCGCGGTCGCCACCAACGGCGAGATCGACTGTCCGCTGCCGCGTCTGCCGCTCGACGAGCCCGCCGTGGTCGCCGACTTCATCCTGGACTACTTCAAGAACCGATGAACCCCGACATGCTTTCCTTCGACGAGGCCTACGAGAAGCTGCTCGGCTTCGTCCGCCCGGTGCGCGAGGTGGAGGAGGTGGACACCCTGTTCGCCGCCGGCCGCGTGCTCGCGGTCGATCAGCATTCCACCATCGACCAGCCGCCGATGGACAACTCCGGCATGGACGGCTACGCCCTGCGCGCCGTCGACGTGCCGGTGGCCGGAACCCGCCTGCCGGTGAGCCAGCGCATCCCCGCCGGCAGCGTCGGCCACGAGCTCGCGCCCGGCACCGCCGCACGCATCTTCACCGGTGCGCCGCTGCCGCCGGGTGCGGACACCGTGGTGATGCAGGAGCTGTGCGAGCACGCCGGCGACGAGGTGGTGGTGAACACCGTGCCGCGGCTGGGGGAGGCGGTGCGCCGCATGGGCGAGGACATCGCCCGCGGCGCGCGCGTGCTGCCCGCGGGGTTGCGCCTCACCCCGCAGGCGGTGGCGCTCGCCGCGTCGGTGGGGCTGGCCCGGCTGCCGGTGCATCGGCGCGTCAGGGTCGCGGTGTTCTCCACCGGCTCCGAGCTGGTGATGCCGGGCGAGCCCCTGCCGCCGGGCGGCATCTACAACTCCAACCGGTACCTGCTGCGCGGCCTGCTTGCCGGGCTAGGCTGCGAGGTCGAGGACTTCGGCATCGTGCCCGACCGCCTCGACGCCACCCGCGAGGTGCTGCGCCGCGCGGCCGAGGGCCACGACCTCATCCTCACCAGCGGCGGCGTGTCGGTGGGCGAGGAAGACCACGTCAAGCCGGCGGTCGAGGCCGAGGGCAGCCTGGACATGTGGAAGATCGCCATGAAGCCGGGCAAGCCGCTGGCCTACGGGCGGGTACATGGCGCCGCCTTCATCGGTTTGCCGGGCAACCCGGTGTCGAGCTTCGTGACCTTCCTGCTCATGGTGCGGCCCTTCCTGCTCGCCACCCAGGGTGTGAGCGAGGTCGCTCCGGCGTCGATGCAGTTGCGCGCCGACTTCGACTGGCCCAGGCCCGACCGCCGGCGCGAGTTTCTGCGCGCGCGCATGAACGCGCAGGGCGGGGTGGAACTCTTCGCCAACCAGGGCTCGGCGGCGCTCGAGTCCACCGTGTGGGCCAACGGCCTGGTCGACATCCCGGCCGGCACGGTGATCGCGTGCGGCGAGACGGTGCGCTTCCTGCCCTACGGCGACCTGCTGCACTGAGGCGCAGATGGGGACGAGCGGACGCGGACGGGCAATCAAGGGAACGAGACGGACATGACGAGCAAGGTGAAGATTCTGTATTTCGCGAGCCTGCGCGAGGCGGTGGGGTGCGCCGGCGAGGAGCTGGACCTGCCCGCCGGCGTCGGCACGGTGGGGGCCTTGCGCAGCCACCTGGCCGCGCGCGGCGAGGGCTGGCAGGCGCTGGCGGCCGGGCGCAACGTGCGCGCGGCGCTCAACCAGAGGATGGCGGGCGCCGATGCGTCGCTCGATGGCGGCGACGAGGTCGCCTTCTTTCCGCCGGTGACCGGAGGCTGACGATGGTGGAAGCGAGAGCGCAGGACGCCGCCGAGGTCAGCGTCCAGCACGAGGACTTCGACGTCGGTGGCGAGATCGCGCGCCTCGGCGAGGGACGGCGCGACGTCGGCGCGGTGGCGAGCTTCGTCGGCCTGGTGCGCGACGCCAACGACGGCAGCGGCGTGCGCGCGATGACGCTGGAGCACTACCCGGGCATGACCGAGCGCGCGCTCGAGGAGATCGTCGAGCAGGCGAAGGCGCGCTGGTCGCTGCTCTCCGTGCGCGTCATCCACCGCTACGGCCGCCTGGAGCCCGCCGACCGCATCGTCTTCGTCGGCGTGACGAGCGCGCATCGTGGCGAGGCCTTCGCCGCCTGCGAGTTCATCATGGACTACCTGAAGACGCGGGCCCCGTTCTGGAAGTGCGAGGAGACGCCGCAGGGCGCGCGTTGGGTCGATGCGCGCGAGAGTGACGACTCGGCCGCTGCGCGCTGGGCCGCCTCCGGTGCGCAGGTCCCCGCGGGCGAGGGCGAGGACTGGGACGACATCGAGCTGCGGCGCTGAGGGGGCGAGGACGGTCGGGGAGGCCGCCCTTTGCGGGTTCTTGCGGGATGCGGATCAAATAAAACGGCGCCGCAAGGCGCCGTTTTCAATCGCAGCGGGAACGGCCCGCCACACGAGGCGGAGGCGTTCAGCGACGACCCTTGCCACCCTGCTGGGTGAAGGCCTGGAAGGCCTGGGTGGAGGCGCGCGTCATCTGTTCGAAGGCCGCACGGGTGGTGTCCATCGCGGTCTGCATCGCGCCCAGCGCGTTCTGATCGGCGATCGGCATGCCGGTGAACATCTTCTGCATGGCTTCGAACATGTCGGTGCTGCCCGAGCTCAGCTGCTCCCCCACCAGCCGGCCGAACTCGGCCTGGGTGGCAGCGGTGATCTCGGCAATCTGGCGTGCGCACGCGAGCATCTCTTCGGTGGTGCGCTGCGCGTAGCTCGCGCGCATTTCCATCGCGCCCTGCGGGTCCTTCGCGGCCGAGAGAGCCTTGGCGTTCTGCACGCCTTCCTCGAACAGACGCTTGGCCGTGGTGACCTGGATCTCCATGATGCGCTGCGAGTTCTCGATCGACATCTGGGCCAGGCGCATCGCCGCCTCGAGGTTCTTCTTCTGAAGTTCGTTCAACTGTTCCTGTTTGCTGGCCATAGGCTCCTCTCCACTCGCACGTATCGGTTGTCTGACTTTTTCCGGGCTTGGCGCCCTCGGGACGGTGTCCCTTGTTGTTCTCGGGCCGGCACATCCTCACCGACTTCACCATCCCGGCTTCCACAATAGCACAGCTCGCTTGCGGCTCCGCGGTGCATCCGGTGCTTCGAAGGCGTGACGGGTGCGTATGATGCTGCGCTGCAACAGCTTCGGCCGCTTCAGCGCAGCACCGGGCGGTCGGAGAGACCGCCACCGCTCGCAAGGCCGGTGGCGCCCGCCCCGCGGAAAGCCGCGCGCAGCAGCTGGTCCAGGCAATCCACCGCGGCCGCGAGCGCGTCCTCGAAGCGCGCCTCGCGGCAGGGCGTGGCGAGGCGATCGACCAGCTCCTGCCAGGCGGCGGGTTCGAGCTGGCGTGCGAGCGCACGATCCGCGACGATCTCGATGCGGTGCTCGGCGAGCAGCAGATAGACCAGCACGCCGTTGTTGTCCTCGGTGTCCCACACGCGCTGCTTGCCGAACAGCGTGATCGCGCGGTCGCGGATTACGCTCGCGAGCGCCTCGCGGCGCGCGAGGTGGCGCCAGAGGTAGCTCGGCGGCAGGCTGGCCTCGACGCACAGGCAGATCTGCCCGGTGTGGCCGGTCTCGCTTGAGCGAACACGCGCTTCCAGGCGGTCGAGCGCCGCCTCGCCGAGTGCGCGACGGGCGTCGTCGGCGTCGAGCCAGAGGTGGCGCAGGAGCCTGCGCAGTGTCTCCATCACCAGCTCCCCGAGGCGCCGCCGCCACCGAAACTGCCTCCGCCGCCGGAACGGAACCCGCCACCCCCGAGCCTGCCGCCGCCCAGGCCGCCGAGGCTGCCGCCGCGGATGACCGGCCCTCCGCCGCGATGCGGCGGACCGCCGCGACCGCCGCCGCCGATGCCGAGCGCGAGCACGAAGACCACCGCGAGCACGCCGCCGACGAGGGCGAGAAAGAGGCTGGCGGTAAGCAGATGCACGATGAGCCCGGTGACGGCGCCCGTCGCGAAGGCCCCGGGTTTGCGCCCGAGCATGCCCACCAGCACCGCGCCGAGAATCGGCACGCCGACGAAAAGCAGGGCGCCGAGGTCCTCGATGCCGGCGCCTCCGCCGCCGCGTGCGGCGGGTTCCGGCGCAGGCAGGTTCTCGCCGCGGATCAGCGCGGACAGGCCTCCCACACCGGCGTCGATGCCGCCGGCGAAGTCGCCACGGCGGAGGGCCGGCGTGATCGCGCCGTCGATGATGCGCCGGGCGGCGAGGTCGGGGATCGCGCCCTCGAGCGCACGGGCGACCTCGATGCGCACCTTGCGGTCGTCCTTCGCCACCAGCAGCAGCACGCCGTCGCCCACCTCGCGACGGCCGATCTTCCAGGCATCCGCGACACGGAAGGCGTAGGCGGCGATATCCTCGGGCGCGGTGCTGCGCACGAGCAGCACGGCGATCTGGCTGCCATGCGCGGCCTCGAAGGCGGCGAGCTTGCCCTCGAGCGCGCGCACCTGCGCCGCCGACAGCGTGGCGGTGAGGTCGGTCACACGCGCCTGCAGTGCCGGCACCGGCTGCAGCGGCTGGGCAAGCGCCAGCCCGGTCGCGAACAGTGCGGCGAGCGTCAGCAGCGCGCGCCAGAGCTGCTGCGCCATCGCTCAGCGTCCGCCCTGGCCACCGAAGTCGACCCGGGGCGGCGCCGAGATCGCGGCCTCGTCGGCCACCGTGAAGCCGGGTTTGGGCTGGTAGCCGAACACCATCGCAGTGAGGTTGGACGGGAAGCTGCGCGCCAGCACGTTGTATTGCTGGACGGCGTCGATGTAGCGGTTGCGCGCCACGGTGACGCGGTTCTCGGTGCCCTCGAGCTGTACGCGCAGGTCCTGGAAGCCCTGGTTCGCCTTGAGGTCGGGGTAGTTCTCTGCGACCGCGAGCAGACGCGACAGCGCGCTGCCGAGCTGGCCCTGGGCCTGCTGGAAGCGCTCCAGCGCCTGCGGGTCGTCGAGCATTCCGGGGGTGACCTGGATCGATGTGGCGCGGGCGCGCGCCTCGATCACGCGGGTCAGCGTCTCCTGCTCGAAGGCGGCTTCGCCCTTGACCGTCTCGACCAGGTTGGGGATGAGATCGGCGCGGCGCTGGTACTGGTTGAGCACCTCCGACCACGCGGCGCGGGTCTGTTCGTCGAGGCGCTGGAAGTCGTTGTAACCGCAGCCGGACAGGGTCAGCGAGGCGGCGAGGACGAGCGGTAGCGCGAGGCGGCCGAGGTGACGGAAAGGCCGACGAGCGGGGCGGGAATCCATTTCGCTTCTCCGGAAGATGCCGGTGGAAAGATCTTCACTCTAGCAGTGCGCACGGGGTTTTTGTCCTTGCTCAAGGATTCCGCCTGCGCGCGGTACTAGGATTCGCGAGCTGCGATTCCGGCCGCAGGTTCGAGACCGGACCCCCAATGGAAGATCCAAGATGTCCGATAACGCTGTTCACCCCTTCGATGCGCGCGGCGTTGCCAAGCGCTTCCGCCATGCCGCCATCTTCGGTGCGCTCGAGTCGCTCGAGGACGGCGAGGTCATGCGCTTCGTCAACGACCACGATCCGCTGCCGCTGCTGAACCAGATCCAGCAACGCTACGGCAACCAGGTCGGCATCCACTACGTCGCCCGCGAGCCGGGCAACATCGTCATCGACTTCACCATCCAGCTCGGCGCTCCGGCTGCGGTGGGGGCGCCCGCTGCCGCGGTCGCCGGTGGCGGCGGTTGCGGCGGCGGTGGCGGCCACGGCTGCTGCTCCTAAGCCTTTCCGTACTTGCGGAAGACCGCGCGGGCATCGGCCTGCGCGCGTTCCAGGGTGCATATCGACGGATCGTCGTCGTGCCCGCTGAAGAACCCGTCCTCCTGGGCGGCCATCACCAGTTTGATGGCCGCCTTTTCGCTCTGGTCGTAGCGCTCGTATAAAAGCGTGGCGACCTCGTCCAGGTGTTGCTCGTAAGTCATCGGCATCGCTCGCTCCCTTAGCGCATGGTGACGAATTCTTCGGCGCTGGTCGGGTGGATCGCGACCGTGTCGTCGAAGTCCGCCTTGCGCGCGCCCATCTTCACCGCCACCGCGAAGCCCTGCAGCATCTCGTCGGCGCCGTCGCCGATCACGTGGGCGCCGACGATGCGCTCGTCCGCGCCGACGCAGACCAGCTTCATCGAGGTCTTCGGACGGTGCTCGGTGAGCGCGTTGTACATGGCGGTGAAGCGCGTGGTGTAGACCTTCACGTCGGCGAAGCGCTTGCGCGCCTCTTCCTCGGTGAGGCCGACGGTGCCGATGGCCGGGTGACTGAACACCACGGTGGGGATGTTCTCGTAGTCCAGCTTGCTGTCGGACCCGCCGCGGAACAGGCGCAGCGCAAGCCGGCGACCCGCCGCGATCGCCACCGGGGTGAGCTCGGCGCGGCCGGTGATGTCGCCGATCGCGTAGATGCCGGGCACGTTGGTGTTCTGGAACGCGTCGGTGGGGATCGTACCCTTGGTGTCGGCCTCGATGCCGGCCGCGGCGAGTTGCAGGCGGTCGGTGTTGGGCTGGCGGCCTGTGGCCCACACCAGCGCGTCCACCTCGAGGCTGCCGGCCTCGCCGCAGTCGACGAGCAGGCTGCCGTCGGCCTGGCGCCGCAGCGTGCGCGCCCGGGTGCCGAAGCGAAGCGCGATGCCGTCCTCCTGCATCTGCGCGGCGAGTTCGTCGCGCAGCATGGCGTCGAAGGGGCGCAGCAGGCGATCGCCGCGCACGAGCATGGAGACCTCGCTGCCCAGGCCGTGGAAAACGCCGGCCAGCTCCACCGCGATGTATCCCGCGCCGACCACGGCGACGCGACGCGGCTGCGCCTCGAGGGCGAAGAAGCCGTCCGAATCGATGCCGAGCTCGGCGCCGGGCAGGTCGGGCAGGGCGGGGCGGCCGCCGGTGGAGATCACGATGTGGGGTGCGGTGAAGCGCTCGCCTTCGACCTCGACCACCCGCGGGCCGGAGAAGCGTGCGAAGCCGCGCTTCAGCTCGACGCCGGACTTGTCCAGCATGCCGGCGTAGATGCCGTTGAGGCGCTCGATGTAGGCATCGCGACGCTGCTTGAGCGTGGCCCAGTCGAAGCGCCCGGCGACCTCCGCGAAGCCGTATCCGGGGGCATCGCGCAGCGCCTGCGCGATGCCCGAGGCGTACCACATCACCTTCTTGGGCACGCAACCGACGTTGACGCAGGTGCCGCCGAGGCGGGCGGCCTCGATCAGCAGCACGCGCGCACCGTACTCCGCGGCGCGGCGGGCGGTGGCGACGCCACCGCTGCCGCCGCCGATGGCGATCAGGTCGTATTCCTTCATGGGTTCTCCCTTTCCGTGGGCGGCTGGCGGCCGCCTCGTTGTCGCGCTTGGTGGGGCGCGGCGCTCAGAGCGCCTTCTCGATTGCCGCGATCACCTCGGGGGCGTCGGGCTTGGTGCGGCTGCCGAAGGCCGCCACCACGCGGCCGTTGCGGTCGATCACGTACTTGTGGAAGTTCCACTCCGGCGCCGCCGACTGGCGTGCGATCTCGCGGAACAAGGGATGCGCTTCGGTGCCGGTGACGTGGATCGGCGCGTACATGTCGAAGGTGACGCCGAAGTTCTGGAAGCAGACCTCGGCGGTCTCGGCCTCGTCGGCAGCCTCCTGGCGGAAGTCGTCGGACGGAAAGCCGGCGACCTTGAGCCCGCGCTCCTTGTAGCGCTGGTGCACCGCCTCGAGCTCGCGGAACTGCCGCGTGAAGCCGCAGTGGCTGGCGGTGTTGACCACCAGCACGGGCTGGCCGGCGTAGCGGTCTGCGAGCCGCACCGACTCGTCGGCGTGCAGACGGCGCAGGCTGTGGTCGTATAGGCGCGTCGTCGCATCGTCGGCAGCGCCGGCGTTGGGGGCGAGGGTGGCGAGCAGAACGGCGGGGGCGAGGGCACGGGCAAGACGGGCGAAGGACATGATCGGTCTCCTGGCAGGAACGGCAAGCGGTGGACCGGGCGATGCGCGATCGGTTCGCCTTGTGGGCGCGGCACGCGCAGCGAGGCACCGGACCCGCCTCGTGGCGGATCCGCGCCGGGGCTCAGAGGCGGCTGAGATCCTCGATCGCATCGACCACCATCCCGGTGCCGACACTGATCAGCAGGATGTCGGCGGCGACGCGGACGAAGCGATGACCTTCGGGCGGCATGCCGAGGCGTAGCACGATGTCGCCCGGCGCGTCGTACCACACCACGTCGCGCGGCAGCGGCGCGCCGATGCGCCACTTCTTCGCCTGTCCCGGCGGCATGCAGCCGTTGCCCTTCTTTGCCAGTCCGGGTGGGCAGTCGCCGGCACGGAAGCGGTCGCCGTAATACTGACGCACCACCTCGCGGTGACGGTCGGAGAAGTAGGCCGAAACGCGCGGCGACGAGCCGGCGCGGTCGGTGCGATGTTCGCGGTCGCGGTCCTGCTCGCGGCCGCGCGCCTGGCCACCGTCGCGGTCTCCACCGCGCCCGCGCGTCTCGTCGCCACGCACGTCCCGATTGCCCTGCTCGCTGCGTTTGTCGGGGCGCTTGTCGCCGCGTTCCTGGGGACCGCCGTGATCGGGTTTGCCGCCCTGGACGCGATCGGGTTTGCCGCCGCCGGCCCCGTCCGGCTTGTCGGCGAAGGCCGGGCCGGCGAGGAGCGCGGCGACGATCAGGCCGGCGGTGGCCTTGTGGCGAAGTTTGCCGATGTTCATCTTGTTCTCCCTTGTCGTTTGTGCCGTGGGGCGCGCGGGGGCGGCCAGCCAGCGAGGAACATCCCGCCGGCGACCCGTGCCTGCAGGATAGATCGCCACGGACGCGGCCCGCACGACGGCTTACCTCTTGTCACCAGCCGTCGATCCCGGATGCAAATGTGCGCTGCGTCGGACCGCAGACGCTTACAGCAGCGCCACGGCGTCCTTCTCGCCGCGCTCGTACACCACGTTGGCACGGCCTACCAGCAAGGGATCGAGCGGGCCGATGAGGGAGACATCCTTGTTGGCATAGGGCAGCTTGTGCAGTACGTAGCGCAGCGCGTTGAGGCGCGCGCGCTTCTTGCAGTCGGACTTGACTACGGTCCATGGCGCGTCGGCGGTGTCGGTGTAGAAGAACATCGCCTCCTTGGCCTTGGTGTATTCGTCCCACTTGTCGAGCGAGGCGAGGTCGATCGGCGACAGCTTCCACTGCTTGAGCGGGTGCGACTCGCGCTCCTTGAAGCGGCGACGCTGCTCCTCGCGGCTCACCGAGAACCAGAACTTGATCAGGTGGATGCCGCTGCGCACCAGGTTGCGCTCGAACTCGGGCACCTGGCGCATGAATTCGTTGTACTCGTCGGGCGTGCAGAAGCCCATGACGCGCTCGACGCCGGCGCGGTTGTACCAGGAGCGGTCGAACAGCACGATCTCGCCGGCGGTGGGCAGGTGCTGGATGTAGCGCTGGAAGTACCATTGGCCGCGCTCGAGCTCGGAGGGCTTCTCCAGCGCCACCACGCGCGCGCCGCGCGGGTTGAGGTGCTCCATGAAGCGCTTGATCGTGCCGCCCTTGCCGGCGGCGTCACGGCCCTCGAACAGGATCACCACGCGCTGACCGGTCTCCTTGACCCAGGCCTGCAGCTTGAGCAACTCGACCTGCAGGCGGTACTTCTGCTTTTCGTAGGCCTTGCGCGACATCAGGTTGCGGTAGGGGTAGCCGCCCTTGCGCCAGTCGGGCGAGAGCTCGTCGTCCGGATGGGCGCCCGGCGCCTGCGGCAGGTCGGCGCGCATCAGCGCGCGGCGCAGCATGTGGATGTCGTCGGGCGAGGCGCCGTCGAGGATGGCCTCGAGCGCGTCCTCCTTTTTCGCCTGCTGATCCGCAGCCGCTCGGGCCAGGATGTCCTTGACCGCGACGAGCTTGGAGTCCTGCGCGGCGTCGATCGCCTGCTCGATCTCGAAGGCCTCGATGCCCGTGCTGCTGAAATCGGGCGCGGTGTCGCCGGCCGCGATCGGACGTGCGGGGCCGGCGGCCTTGGACTTCGCGCGCGCGGCGCCCGCGTCCTTGGCGCGCGGAGCCGTGCGCGGCTTCTTGCTGCGGGTGGAGGCGGTGTCCACTACGGGGACGGTTTCCTCGGTCTTGTTCATGATGACGCTTCTCCCTTGTCTGCACGAATTCTAATCCCGTGCCTTCCGCAGGGCACGCCCGTCGTGGGGTGCGACGGGTAGAATCGCGGACTCCGCCCGCGGCCGGGCGTGGCCCGGCAAAACGCAATCCGTTCTCGATCATGCCGCTGACCAAAGAAACCCGTTCCCTGCTCGACATGGCCTACCGTGTCGGCGCCCCCCGCTTCCACGAACTCGCGGTGGCGCAGGCGCGTCATTCGGCGCAGAAGCTGCACTTCGCCTTCCGGCCCGAGGCGCCGGCGGTGGCCTCCACCGCCGAGGTGCCGATCCCGCGCCCCGACACCTCGGCGCTGCTCGCCCGCCTGTACCGGCCCTTCGGCAGCCATATGGACGACCGTCTGCCGCTGGTGATCTTCGCGCACGGTGGAGGCTGGTGCATCGGCGACGTGGCGAGCTACGACGTGGCCTGCCGCGAACTCGCCAACGGCTCGGGTTGCGCGGTGCTGTCGGTGGAGTACCGGCTCGCGCCCGAGCATCCTTTCCCCGCCGCGCCCGAGGACATGCGCCTGGCCTTCGATTGGTCGGTCGACAACGCCGACCTGCTCGGCATCGACCCGGCGCGCATCGCCCTCGCCGGCGACAGCGCCGGGGGCAACCTGGCGATCGTCACCGCGCTCGCCCTGCGCGCGGCCGAGGTGAAGCCGGCCTTCCTGCTGCTGATCTACCCGAGCACCGAGATCCGCAGCGCGCGGCCCTCGCGCGAGCGCTACGCCGAGGGCTTCTTCCTCGATCGTGAGTCGCTGCAGTGGTTCTTCGAGCGCTACCTGCCCGGCGTCGATACCGAGGACTGGCGGGTGTCGCCGATGCGCGCGGCCTCGCTCGCCGGGCTGCCGCCGATGCAGGTGATCTGCGCGGAATGCGATCCGCTGGTGGACGACTGCCTGGCGTTCGTCGAGCGCGTGCGCAGCGAAGGCGGCGAGGTGGCGCTGCGTGTCTTCGAGGGCGTGGTGCATGGCTTCTACACCCTGGGCAAGCTCATCCCGGAGGCGCGCGAGGCCATGGCGCTGTCGGCCGCGGCCTTGCGCTCCCACCTCGCGGAGTGCGCGCAGTCCTGAGCGGATCCGGCAGGCGGGCGTCCGCCGGGAACGGCCGGCCGCGGAGTTCAGCCGCAGGCGGCGGAGATCAGCTCCTGACGGCTGGCGCGGGCTTCGGACATCAGGGTGTCGAAGCCGTCGCGATCGAGTCCGTCCGCCACGCTCGCTTCGAGCAGTTCGCCGCGCTGGCGGCTGCCGAGCAGGGTGTCGAAGGGGTTGGGCGATTCGGCCGCGAGGGTGGCGAGGAAGACCACGTCGCCGAGCTCGGCCGGCGGCCACTCGGTGTTGGCGAAGGGGTCGGCGGCGCAGGCCGTGATGATGCGCTCGGGCATCTCCAGGGCTTCGAGCACGGCGTCGCGCACCGGCTCGTCCCAGGTGGTGACCACCTCGGCGAAGCGGCCCATGTCCCCTTCCAGCGCCGGGTAGCGCGCCGCGCGCGCAAGCAGGTAGAACTGGCCGATGTCGAGCATCAGGCCGGCGAGCATCGCGGCATCGGGGTCGGGGCGCTTGAGGTGGTGTGCGAAGGCGCAGGACCACGCCGCCACGTCGATCGAGTGCATCCACAGGCCGCTGGCAATCAGGCGCATCTGGCGCGAGCGGTGGTCGCGCGCGAGCTGCTCGGCGGCGACCGCGAAGGCGAGGCAGCGCAGCGTGGACAGGCCGATGCGCTGGATCGCATCGCTCAGGCTGGTGATCTGGCCGCGGTAGGGGTTCAGCGTCAGCGTGTTGGCCATGCGGATGACCTTGGCCGCAAGCAGGGGCTCGGTCTGCACCGCGCCCGCGATCTGCGCGAGGGAGGTCTCCGGGGCGTCAGCCAGCTTCTGGACGCGCACCGACAGGTCGAATACGGTGGGAAAGCTCGTCACGCCTTCGCGCAGCTCCTGCTGCACCTGTTCGGCGAAGGCTTCGAATTGGGTGTCGAAAGAGCTCATGGGCCGGTTCCGTTCGTGTGATCGTCGCAGTCTATGCGCATGCTGGCCGGCGTGCGCGTGCATATCCCACGAACGACTGTCGCTTCAGGGCTGGGTGAGGCGGACGTGGCCGTTCTCCAGCGCCTCGACCTGGGCGAGCGTGCACACCGGCACGCCGAGGGTCTCGATGGCGGCGTGGCCGTGCTTGAAGCGCTTCTCGACGATGAAGCTCGCGCACAGCACCTCGGCGCCGGCCTCGCGCGCCATCTCGACCAGGGCCACCGCGGTGCGGCCGTTGGAGAGGAAATCGTCGACGATGACGACGCGGTCGGTGGGCACGATGTAGCGCTGCGACAGCACGAGCTTGGTCTCGCCGCCCTTGGTGGGCGAGGGGATCACGCGCGCGATCGCGGGGGATTCGACCTCGGGCGCGTACTTCTTCGCATACACCAGCGGCACGTCGAGGGCCTGGGCGACCACCAGTCCGGGGGCGATGCCGCTGGCCTCGGCGGTAAGCACCACGCTGGGTTCGAAGCGTGCCAGGCGCTTCGCGAGCTCCTGGCCCATCTCGGTGATGAAGCTGGGTTCGATGCGGTGGTTGAGGAAGTGGTCGATCTTGAGGATCTGGTCGCCGATGACGGTGGCTTCGGCTTCGATACGGCGCACGAGCGGGCCGTAGGGGCGGATGAGGTCGGGATCGGGAAGCATGCGCGGGTCCGTAAACGGGAACGCCCCCGGGCCGGGGGCAGGACGGGCGGATTCTAGCCGAAGGCAGCGTGCTTGACCTCCAAGCCTCGCGCTCGATCGTGACCGCGGCTTCGATCCGGTGGCGGCGCCGGGCGGCCGCTCGCGGCCCGTCGCCGGCTCGCGCTCCCGCGGCGAGGGGCTTGGGTGCACGGCACGCGTGCTCGGGCCAGGTCGACGGCGCGTGCGGCTCGGCCCGCGGCCTTTCGGGCTAGAATCGCCCCCGTTCCCGATCTGCGAAAACCATGAACGACGAAGACTACATGCGCGCTGCGCTCGAGCAGGCGCGCGCGGCCGGGGCCGCGGACGAGGTGCCGGTGGGCGCGGTGGTGGTGTGCGGGGGCGAGATCGTCGGCCGCGGCTTCAACCAACCGATCGGGCGCCACGACCCTACCGCGCACGCCGAGATCATGGCGCTGCGCGACGCCGCGGCGCACCTCGGCAACTACCGCCTGCCCGGCTGCGAGCTCTACGTCACCCTGGAGCCCTGCGCGATGTGCTCGGGTGCGATCATGCACGCCCGCATCGCGCGCGTGGTGTTCGGTGCGCGCGACCCCAAGACCGGTGTCGCCGGCAGCGTGCTCGATCTCTTCGCCGAGCCGCGCCTCAACCATCACGCCACCATCGAGGGCGGACTGCTCGCCGACGAGTGCGGGCGCATGTTGTCGAGCTTCTTCGCCGCCCGCCGCGGGCGCACGCTGGTGGCCTGAATGCACCTCCGCGTGGACCTCGGTCGGCAGTGCCTGGAGCTCTTCGGCGCCGACGGCGCCTGCATCCGCCGCTACGCGGTGTCGACCGGCGAACGCGGTGCGGGCGAGCGCAGCGGCAGCCTGTGCACGCCGCGCGGCCGCCACCGTATCCGTGCGCGCATCGGCGCGGGTGCACCGGCGGGTGCGGTGTTCCGCGGGCGCAGGCCGACCGGCGAGGTGTGGACGGCGGAGTTCGCGGCCGCCCACCCGGGGCGCGACTGGATCCTGTCGCGCATCCTGTGGCTGTGCGGCGAGGAGCCTGGGCGCAACCGCGGTGGCGAGGTCGACACCATGCGGCGCTACATCTACCTGCACGGCACCGGCGACGACCAGCCCATGGGCGTTGCGCGCTCGCACGGCTGCGTGCGCATGCGCAACCACGACATCATCGAGCTGTTCGAGCTCGTGCCGGCGGGCACGGTGGTGGAGATCGTCGAATGAAGGGCGTGCGGATCGAGGTGGTGGGCTGGGACGAGGCCGAGGCGCGGGTGATGCCGGTGCGTACCGGGGTCTTCGTGGTGGAGCAGGGCGTGCCCGAGGAGATCGAGCGTGACGCCTTCGACGCGGTGTGCCGGCACGCGATCGCGCACGATGCCGAGGGACGGGTGATCGCCACCGGGCGCCTGCTGCCCGACGGCCACATCGGCCGCATGGCGGTGCTGCGTGAGGCGCGCGGCGCCGGGGTGGGCGGTGCGGTGCTGCAGGCGCTGATCGCCGAGGCGGCGCGGCGCGGGCTGAACGAAGTCGCGCTCAATGCGCAGACCCACGCGCTCGACTTCTACCTGCGCCACGGCTTCGAGCCGGTGGGCGAGGTCTTCATGGAAGCGGGCATTCCCCACCGCGCGATGCGGCGGCCGGTGTAGCGGCCGCGCACGCGAGCGCATTGCGCGCGGCGTTCAGGTCGTGCCGGCGCCGAACGCGTGCTCGACCCGGCTGCGCAGTTCCCCATCGGCGTCCCAGGTCCATTCGACGAGGCGGGTACGGCCCTTGCGATCGCGCAGCACCACGCTGCTGCAGCGCGTGCCGTAGCCGGGTGCGCGGATGAAGGCGGGCGACAGCCAGCGCTCCCACTCCAGGCTTACGCCGGTCGCGGGCAGGTGCGGGTCGGGCGCGGGCGCGGGGTCGCGCAGCAGGCCGAGGAGGCCGGCGACGAGCGCGTCCTCGGTCGCTGCGGCCGGGCCTGCGGTCGGCAGCGCCTCCAGGCTGCGGGCGAGCGCCGTGCGCGTCTTCACCAGCTTGGGCCAGGGACTGTCGAGGAGGTGGTTGGACAGGCCGTAGTATCCCGGCTCCAGCATGCGCAGCCCGCCGGTGGTGCTCTCGAGCACGCCGAGCCGGTCGGCGTCGCCCACCAGCAGGTTGAAGGCGGCGTAGTTGCCCGCGCTCGCCTGCACGGCCTGCAGCGTGGCGGGCGCCGGGCGGACATCCTCGAGCGCCTCGCGCACCAGGGCGCCGCGCGAGGGCGCGCCGGCGATGTGGCGGCTGGGGTCGCGGTAGTTGGTCAGCGCGGCGAAGCGGCCGCCGCGCGTAAGGCCCATCCAGGTGCCGCCGGCCTCGAGGTCGCGGCCGGCGAGCAGCTCGGGTGCGTCCACCCACCAATGCGCGGGCGCGGCGGGGCGCGCGAGATATTCGTCGCGGTTGGCCGCGACCACCAGCGGATAGTCGGGATGCGCCTGCCAGGCGAAGACGATCAGGCACATGGCTACGCGCCTCGGCGAGTGCGACCAGGCCCCCGGGCCCGGTCGCGGTGCCCGTCAGGCGAGCGCATACGGCAGGTCGAGCAGGTCTGCGCGCGGCCCGTCGGGCGCGCCGACACGGATCTCGCCGGCTTCCGCGCTGCTCGACTGGATCACCGCGAGCGCCTCGACGCCACCGTCGGCGGTCGGTGCGACGTTGACCAGCTTGCCGGCGGACTGCTCGCCGAAGTCGGGCGCATAGACGTCGGTGCCGGGCGCGGCCGTGCTGCCGGCGGGCAGGGCGAGGCGGTAGGTGCGCTTCTTGAGCTTGCCGAGGTACTGGGTGCGCGCGACGATCTCCTGGCCCGGATAGCAGCCCTTGTGGAAGTCCACCCCGCCGATGAGCTCGTAGTTGAGCATCTGGGCGACGAACTCTTCCTGTGTGGGCGCGGTGACCAGCGCCAGGCCGGCGCGGATCATGCCGAGCTGCCAGGCCGCGGTGCCGGCACGCAGCGCGCCGGCGGCGACGAGCGCGTCGAACAGCGCCGGGGCGGCGTCGGTGGCGACGGCGAGCACCAGGCGCTGCGCGCCGAGGCGGATGCAGCGCACGCCCGCGGCCGATACCGCCTGGCGCATGTCCTCGGCGGGCAGCGCGGCGCCTGCCGCCTGCGCGATCGCCACGGCCTGCGGACCGGCGAGGCCGATCAGCGCGACCTCGGCGCTGGCGTCGGCGAGCTTGACCTTGCTGCGCAGCACGTACATCGAGAACTTCTTCAGGAACGCGGGCAGGATGTCTGCCGAGAGCGCGAGCGCATGGCCGCCCTCCTCGGTCCACACCAGGAAGCTGGCGATCATCCGCCCCTTGGGCGAATTGAAGCTGTTCCACGCCGCGGTGTCGGCTTCCATGTGCTTGACGTCGTTCGACACCAGGTTGTGCAGGAAGGCGGCGGAGTCCGGGCCCTGCGAGCGGATCGTGCCCAGGTGCAGCAGCGGCACCGCGATGGTGGCGGTCTCGGTCGCGCGCGCTTCGTCGGCGGGCGAGGCGAAGGCGATGGAGCGGGCGGTTTCGTCGAGCGTGGCGCCCATGCGGGCGAGGTGTTCGGTCCAGGCAGTCATGGTCTCGGTTCGGGCAGTCTCGGAAGGGATTCGGGGGCGCGCCGCAGGAGGGGGAGGGCACGTGCTGCGGTATTATAGGCGCCCTCCCCGTGGCGGTCGCCCCTCGCGCCGACAGGGATTTAGCCGGCTCTTCCCCCTCCGATGAAGCGTTTTCTCCCCCGCCTGCTCCTGCTGCTCGCCGTGCTTGCCATCCTTGCCGCGATGATCGCGGCGACGGGCTGGTGGTATGCGCACCGGCCGCTCGCGCTCGCCGCCGAGCGGGTGGATTTCACCGTGGCGCGCGGCATGGGCATGCGCCAGGCCGCCGCCGCCATCGAGCGCGCCGGCGTGGGCGTGGATGCGCGCCTGCTCGCGCTGCTCGCGCGTCTGACGAAGCGCGACGCCCGCATCAAGGCCGGCAGCTACGAGGTGCACGCCGGCATCACGCCCTGGCAGCTCATCCTCAAGCTCTCCGACGGCGACGTCACGCAGGGCGAGCTGTTGCTGGTCGAGGGCTGGACCTTCCGCCAGGTGCGCCAGGCGCTGGAGTCCCATCCGGATCTGGAAGCCGACACCGCCGGGCTGGGCGAGGCGGAGATCCTCGCGCGCATCGGCGCGAGCGCGCAGAACGCCGAGGGCCTCTTCTTCCCCGATACCTATCTGTTCGACAAGCGCTCGGGCGCGCTCGCCGTGCTGCGACGCGCGCACGAGGCCATGCAGGCCCGCCTCGACAAGGCCTGGGCCGAGCGCGACCCGGCCACACCGCTGGCCTCGCCCTACGAGGCGCTGATCCTCGCCTCGATCGTCGAGAAGGAGACCGGCCGCCCCGAGGACCGCGCCCTGGTCGCCTCGGTGTTCGCCAACCGGCTGCGCATCGGCATGCGTCTGCAGACCGACCCCACGGTGATCTACGGCCTCGGCCCCGAGTTCGACGGCCGCCTGCGCCGGGCGCATCTCGATGCCGACCACCCGTGGAACACCTACACCCGTGCCGGCCTGCCGCCGACGCCGATCGCGATACCGGGCGAGGCCGCGCTGCGCGCTGCGCTCAAACCCGAGAAGAGCGACTTCCTTTATTTCGTCGCGCGCGGCGACGGCAGCAGCGAGTTTTCGCGCGACCTCGCGGCGCACAACCGCGCCGTCGATAAATACATCCGCAACGGAGGTGGGGGATGAGCCGGATGCCGCCGCGCCTGCCCGAAACCGACATGATCGAGAACGCACCCTCCGCCGTGCCCGCGAGCGCAGCCGCGCCCGCCCGCGGCCGCTTCATCACCTTCGAAGGCATCGACGGTGCCGGCAAGAGCAGCCAGATCGCCGCCGTGGTGGCGTTGCTGCAGGCCGCAGGCCGCGACGTCGACCAGACCCGCGAGCCCGGCGGCACGGCGCTCGGAGAGCGCCTGCGCGAGCTGCTGCTGCACGAGCCGATGCACCTCGAGACCGAGGCCATGCTGATGTTCGCCGCGCGCCGCGAGCACCTCGCCGCGCGCATCGAGCCCGCGCTCGCCGCCGGGCGCTGGGTGGTGTGCGACCGCTTCTCCGACGCCACCTTCGCCTATCAGGTGGGGGGGCGCGGGCTCGACCGCGCCAAGTTCGACGCGCTCGAGGCCTGGGTGCATCCCGGCCTGCAGCCCGACCTCACCCTGGTGTTCGACCTCGATCCGGTGGTCGCCGCCGCGCGCGTCGCCTCCACCGGGGTCGACCCCGACCGCTTCGAGCGCGAGCAGCGCGACTTCTTCGAGCGCGTGCGCGCCGCCTACCTCGAACGCGCCCGCCTGGCGCCGCTGCGCATTTGCGTGATCGATGCCGCGCGCTCGCCGGAGGCGATCCGCGCCGACATCGAGCGCGTCGTGCGCGAGCGCTTCTTCTCATGATCCACCCCTGGCTGCAATCAACGTGGACGCGGCTCGTCGAGCTGGGCGAACGCCTGCCGCACGCGCTGCTCTTCGTCGGCCCCGCAGGCCTGGGCAAGCGCGCGCTCGCCGAGGCGCTGGCGGCGCGCCTGCTGTGCGACGCCCCCGGCGCCGACGGCCACGCCTGCGGGCAATGCGAGCCCTGCCTGTGGCGGCTCTCGGGCAACCACCCCGACCTGCACCGAGTCGTGCCCGAGGCCGAGACCGCCGCGGCGGAGGGCGAGGGCGACGGCGAGGCGCCCGGCAAGGCGGCCTCCACGCAGATTCGCATCGACCAGATCCGCGCGCTGCAGGGCGCGCTCGCCGTCACCGGCCACCATGGTTCGCGCCGCGTCGTGCTGCTCGATCCGGCCGAGGCGATGAACGGCGTCACCGCCAACGCGCTGCTCAAGCTGCTTGAGGAGCCACCAGAGGGCTGCATCTTCGTGCTCGTGTCCTCCGCGCCGCGCATCCTGCTGCCCACCATCCGCAGCCGCTGCCAGCAGTGGCATTTCAGCCGTCCCGACGCAGCTGCGCTGGCGCGCTGGGGCGCGCATGCCGCCGCCGATGCGCGTGCGCTGCTGGCGCTGGGCGGCGGCATGCCGCTCGCCGCCGAGCGCCTCGCGCAGGGTGGCGGCGCGGCGATGCACGCGCGCTTCGTGCGCGATATCGCCGGCCTGCAAGGCGCCGACGCGCTGCGCCTGGCCGGGCAGTGGGAGGCCTGGCTGCGCTCGAAGGATGCGCTCGCCGCCGGCTTCGGCCTGCCCGAGCTCACCGACTGGATGCAGCGCTGGGTGAGCGACCTCGCCGCGCTGCGCCTGGGTGGCCGGGTGCGCTTCTTCCCCGCGCAGGAGGGCGTGCTCGCCGCGCTGGCCAGCCGCATGAGCGTGGCCGCGGCGAGCGCCTGCTACAATGAAGTCGCCCAGATCCGCAAGGTGTCGCGCCATCCGCTGAGCCTGCGGCTGGTGCTGGAGGACATGCTGATGCGCTACGCCCGTGCCGTCGCCGGAGCCCGAGGATGACCCAAGCCGCTCGACCAGCGGTCAGCCGCCCGAGCGTGCTGTCGCTCAACATCAGCTCCAAGTCGGCGCTCTACGCGGCCTACATGCCCTTCCTGGCCAACGGCGGGATCTTCGTGCCCACGCCCAAGAGCTACAAGCTGGGCGACGAGGTCTTCATGCTGCTGCAGCTCATGGACGACGCCACCCGCCATCCGGTCGCGGGCACCGTGGTGTGGATCACGCCGGACGGCGCGCAGGGCGGCAAGACCCAGGGCATCGGCGTGCAGTTCTCGCCCGACGAGTCCAGCCGGGTGCTGCGCGACCGCATCGAGAAGGTGCTCGCCGGCCATCTCGGCTCGAGCCGGCCCACGCACACGCTCTGAGCGCGCCGGCAAGGGCAGGGCCCGCTTCGCGTCGCGCGCTGCCGAGTTCAACAACGCCGACTTCATCAAACCATTCCAGGACCCGGATGTTCGTCGATTCACACTGTCATCTCGATTTTCCCGGCCTCGCCGAGCGCGAGGACGAGATCCTCGCCACCATGGCGGCCAACGGCGTCGGCACCGCGCTGTGCATCGGCGTACGGCTGGAGGAATTCCCGCGTGTGCGTGAGCTCGCCGAGCGCCACGCCCACCTGTGGGCCTCGGTCGGCGTGCATCCGGACAATGCCGATTGCGAGGAGCCGGACGTCGCCCGCCTCGTCGCGCTCGCGGACCACCCGCGCGTGGTGGCGATCGGCGAGACCGGGCTGGACTATTACTGGCACAAGGACGCGCCCGAGTGGCAGCGGGAGCGCTTTCGGGTGCACATCCGCGCGGCGCGTGCGACGGGCAAGCCGCTGGTCGTCCACACCCGCAACGCCGCCGCGGACACCCTGCGCCTGATGCGCGAGGAGGGGGCCGGCGAGGCCGGCGGAGTGATGCACTGCTTCACCGAGAGCTGGGAGGTGGCCGAGGCCGCGCTCGAGCTCGGCTTCTACATCTCGTTTTCCGGCATCGTGAGCTTCCGCAACGCGAAGGAGCTCAAGGAGGTCGCCCGCCGCGTGCCGCTCGAGCGCCTGCTGATCGAGACCGATTCCCCCTATCTCGCCCCGGTGCCGCACCGCGGCAAGACCAACGAGCCCGGCTGGGTCGTCCATGTCGCCGAGGAGATCGCCCGCCTGCGCGAGCTCCCGCTGGCGCAGGTCGAGCAAGCCACCACCGACAACTTCTTCCGTCTCTTCCGCCATGCACAAAGACCTGCCTGATCTCCGCACGCCCTCCCGCACTCCGGTACATGGGCTGCGCCGCCTCGTTCTCGCCGCGGCCTTCGTCGCCGGCGGCCTGGCTTCGCATGCCGCGCTCGCCGCCACCCTCGACGACGCGCTCTCCGCCGCCAGCATGGGCGACGCGAAGGAACTCGTCAGCCTGATCCAGCGCGGCCTCGACCCCGATACCGTCGACGCGCAGGGCAACACCTTGCTCATCCTCGCCGCGCGCGAGGGCCACACCGCGGCCGTGGAGGCGCTGGCGAAGAACCGCGCCCGCCTCGACTACCGCAACCCGGCGGGCGACTCCGCGCTGATGCTGGCCGTGCTGCGCGGCCACGAGGACGCCGCACGCGCGCTCATCAAGGCCGGCGCCGTGGTTGCGCACGACGGCTGGGCGCCGCTGCACTACGCCGCCTTCGAGGGCCGCGACGAGCTGATCGCGGACATCCTCGCCGCCGGCGCCGACGTCAATGCACCCGCGCCCAACAAGGCCACGCCGCTGATGCTGGCGGCGCGCAACGGCCACATCGACGTGGTCCGCCGCCTGCTCGCGCTGCCACAGACCGATCTCAACGCGCTCAACGACGCCGGCCTTTCGGCCGACGCCTGGGCGCTGCAGAACAACAACACCGACATCGCCGAACTGATCCAGGCCGAGCGCAAGCGCCGCGGCATCCGTCCGCCGGCGATGAAGATCACGATCGAATGATTCCCCATCCGGGCGGCCGTCGCGCCGCCTGCGGTCCAATCCATCAGGAAACGAAATGAGCAGCCTGCCCAGGTGTCCCGCCTGCAATTCCGAATACACCTACGAGGACGGCGACAACTTCGTCTGCCCCGAATGCGCCCACGAATGGCCGAAGCTCGCCGCAGCCGAGGCCACCGAGGCGCACAAGGTGTGGAAGGACGCCAACGGAAACGTGCTTCAGGACGGCGACAGCGTCACCGTGATCAAGGACCTCAAGGTCAAGGGCTCGTCCCTGGTCGTCAAGGTCGGCACCAAGGTGAAGAACATCCGCCTGGTCGAGGGCGACCACGACATCGACTGCAAGATCGACGGCATCGGCGCGATGAAGCTGAAGTCGGAGTTCGTGAAGAAGAATTGAGCGGTCGTCAGGAAACGCTCCGCAACCGCGCCGGTCTTGTAGGAGCGACGCAAGTCGCGATCGCACGGCGCGGCGGTGAGGGGCGTGGGTGAGGGCGGAGACGCTGCAATCGCGATTTGCGTCGCTCCTGCAGCGCGACACGGACATAACGCACGCGCACCCATGCCCTCAGACCGCGTTCAGTCGCGGAATTTCGGTGGCTGCTTGGTGAGGCCTGCGCGGATCGCCGCCTGCAGGTCGTCGGACAGCAGCATCGCGGCGTTCCAGGTGGCGACGCGGTCGAGACCGTCGGCGACGCTGTGGTCGCGGGCGTGGTTGAGCATGTCCTTGGTGCCGCGGATCGCCAGCGGCGACTTGGCGGCGATGGCTTGCGCGAGCTGCATCACCCCCTCCATCAGGGCCTCGGGCGTGTCGAAGACCCGATTCACCAGGCCGATCCGCCCGGCCTCCGCGCCGTCCACCCGGCGCCCGGTGTAGGCGAGCTCGCGCACCATGCCTTCGCCGATCAGGCGTGGCAGGCGCTGCAGGCTGCCGACGTCGGCGACCATGCCGAGGTCGACCTCCTTGACCGAGAAATACGTCCCCGCCGCGCAGTAGCGCATGTCGGCGCAGGCCACCAGGTCCACGCCGCCGCCCACGCAGGCGCCGTGGATGGCGGCGAGCACCGGCTTGCGGCAGCGCTCCAGGCTGGTGAGCGTGTCCTGCAGGTCGAGGATCAGGTTGCGCAGGTTCTCGCGCGTGCGCGCCTCGCAGGCGTCCTTCACCATGGGCAGGATGCCCATCATCATCTGCAGGTCGATGCCGGCGCAGAAGTTGGCGCCGGCGCCGTGCAGCACCGCCACGCGCACCGCGGGCGTGCGATCCACCCACTGCATCGCGGCGCGCAGGTCCTGCCACATCTGCAGGTTCATCGCGTTGGCCTTGTCGGGGCGGTTCAGCGTCACCAGCGCGACCTGGCCATCGAGGCCGATGCGCAGGGTGTCGAACTGCGGCAGGGGGATGCCGGCGCCGCCGGGAGAGGCGGGGAGCTGGCCGGCGAGCAGTGCAGGGGCGGATGCCGCCTTCTCGATGCTGGCCGCCAACTCGATGCCCTGCTTGATCGCGCGCTTGGCGTCGAGCTCGGCGGCCACGTCCGCGCCGCCGATCAGATGCACCCGCATGCCGGCCTCGACCAGCGCGGCCTGCAACTCGCGCTGCGGCTCCTGGCCGGTGCACAGGATCACGTTGTCGACCGCCAGCACCTCGTCCTTGCCGCCGATGCTCACGTGCAGGCCGGCGTCATCGATGCGGCGGTAGGTGACGCCCGCGATCATCCGCACGCCGCGGTTCTTCAGCGCGGTGCGGTGGATCCAGCCGGTGGTCTTGCCCAGGCCCTCTCCGACCTTGCTCGCCTTGCGCTGCAGCAGCACGATCTCGCGCGGCGCGGTTTCGAGCTGGGGGCGCGTGAGCCCGCCGCGGTTCGCATAGCGCGCGTCGATGCCCCATTCGGCGTAGAACTTCGCCGGCGCGAGGCTGGGGCTGATCCCCGCGTGGCTCAGGTACTCCGCGACGTCGAAGCCGATGCCGCCCGCGCCCAGGATGGCGACGCGACGGCCGACGGGCTTGCTGTCCCGCAGCACGTCGAGGTAGCCGAGCACCTTGGGATGATCCACGCCCTCGATCTCCGGCACGCGCGGCACGATGCCGGTGGCGAGCACGACCTCGTCGAACTTCCCGGCCAGCTCGGCGGCCGAGACGCGGGTGTTCAGCTTCAGTGCGACCCCGGTCTGCTCGATGCGGCGCCCGAAGTAGCGCAGGGTCTCGGCGAACTCCTCCTTGCCCGGGATCTGCATCGCGATGTTGAACTGCCCGCCGATGCGCGCCCCGGCCTCGAACAGCACGACCTTGTGCCCGCGCTCGGCGGCGGTGGTGGCGAAGGCCAGGCCCGCCGGGCCGGCGCCGACCACCGCGATCCTGCGCGGGGCCGTGGTCGGCTCGATCACCAGCTCGGTCTCGTGGCAGGCGCGCGGGTTCACCAGGCAGGAGGTGATCTTGCCGGCGAAGGTATGGTCCAGGCAGGCCTGGTTGCAGGCGATGCAGGTGTTGATGTCGGCGCCACGGCCTTCCGCAGCCTTGCGCACGAAGTCCGGGTCGGCCAGGAAAGGCCGCGCCATCGACACCATGTCGGCCTTGCCCTCGGCGAGGATGCTCTCGGCGATTTCGGGCGTGTTGATGCGGTTGGTGGCGATCAGCGGGATGCCGACATGGTCCTTGAGTTTCTGCGTCACCCAGGCGAAGCCGGCGCGCGGCACGCAGGTGGCGATGGTGGGGATGCGCGCCTCGTGCCAGCCGATGCCGCTGTTGATCAGCGTGGCGCCGGCGGCCTCGATCGCCTGCGCGAGCTGCACCACCTCCTCGAAGGTGGAGCCGTCCTCGACCAGGTCGAGCAGCGACAGGCGGAAGATGAGGATGAACTCGCGCCCGAGGCGCGCGCGCGTGCGGCGCACGATCTCGGTGGCGAAGCGGATGCGGTTCTCGAAGGCGCCGCCCCATGCGTCCGTGCGCTTGTTGGTATGGGCGACGATGAACTCGTTGATCAGGTAGCCCTCGGAGCCCATGATCTCGACGCCGTCGTAGCCGCCTTCGCGGGCGAGTTCGGCGCAGCGCACGAAGTCCTCGATCGTGCGCTCGACGTCGGCGGCAGACAGTTCCCGCGGCACGAAGGGCGCGATCGGGGCCTGGATCGGGCTGGGTGCGACCTGCTCGGGGTGATAGGCGTAGCGGCCGAAGTGCAGGATCTGCAGGGCGATCTTTCCACCCTCGCGATGCACCGCGTCGGTGATCACGCGATGGCGTGCGGCCTCCTCGGAAGTCGTCAGCGTGGCGCCGCCGCTCCACGGCCGGCCCTCGAGGTTGGGGGCGATGCCGCCGGTCACGATCAGCCCCACCCCGCCGCGCACGCGCTCGGCGTAGAACGCGGCCATGCGCTCGAAGCCACCCTCGGCCTCTTCCAGGCCGACGTGCATCGAGCCCATCAGGAAGCGGTTGGGCAGGGTGGTGAAGCCGAGGTCCAGGGGACGGAACAGGTTCGGGTAGGTGGCCATCGTCTCGCTCGCGGATTTTTATCGGGGCTGGTCGCATGGCCGGGCGGCAGGGGAGGGTCTGCCCCGCGCGCGGGAGAGGGGAGGGAGAGACGCGCGGGGCAGGGGCAGGCCTGCGCCGCCCACCGGCCGTCCGACTATGCAACCAGTTGCAGGACTGTAGAAGATCCGCGCCAACTATGCAACGCGTTGCATGCTCCTGCTGCGCGCGGCTAGACTTCCTGCATGTCGCTCGCCCATGCCCTGCTCACCTCGCTGCTCGAACAACCCTCGTCCGGCTACGAACTCGCACGGCGTTTCGACAAGTCCATCGGCCACTTCTGGCAGGCCACGCATCAGCAGATCTACCGCGAGCTCGGCCGCATGGAGAAGGCGGGGTGGATCCGCTCCGACGCCGACCCCGACGCCGGCCGCACCCGCAAGCGCAGCTACAGCGTGCTGCCCACCGGGCGCGACGAGCTGATGCGCTGGGCCGCCGAGGCCTCGCCCCTGCCCGAGTTGCGCGACGAGTTCATGGTCCGCCTGCGCGCCGACGCGGTCACCGGGCCGCTCGGCCTGCTGCCCGAGCTCGATCGCCGTCGCGCGCTCCACGCCGACAAGCTGCGCGCCTATCGCGCCATCGAGGCGCGCGACTTTCCACCCGAGGTCGAGCCCACCCGCCAGCGCCGCATCCACCACCTCATCCTGAAGGCCGGCATCCAGTACGAGCAGGGCTGGATCGCCTGGTACGACGAAGCCATCGGCGTGCTGGGGGAATGAGCGCCGCGCGGCGGACGCGCGTCGCTCAGGGCTGCACGCCGCTGCGCAGCATGTCGACCATCGCGTCGGCGATCTCGCGCGGCGAGCGCTTGCCCTCGCGGTACCACAGATAGACCCAGTTCATCCCGCCGAGCAGGAACAGGCGCAGCAGCGAGCGATCGGTTCCCGCGCGCAAGGGCAGGGCGTCGATCAGCGCCTTGAAGACGGCCTCGTAGGCGGCGCGATGGGGGCGGATCTCGTTGAGCAGCTCGTCGTTCTGCGCGGTCGCCAGGTTGCTCCCCGCCAGCCGATCCACCGAGGTGCCGCCGACGATGCCTTCGACGTGGGCTTCGCAGGCGCGCCGCAGGCACTCCCACGGATCGCCGCCGCTCGCCGCCGCCTCGCGCACGCGCTCGAGGGTGTGCTCGAAACCCTCGCGGTGCACGGCGAGGAAGAGCTCGCGCTTGGACGGGAAGTAGTGATAGACCGACCCGGGCAGCAGGCCGACGTTGCGCGCGATGTCGCGGATCGAGGTGCGGTCGTAGCCCTCGGCGGCGAACAGGCGCGCCGCGGCGTCGAGGATCAGGCGGCGGCGCTCGGTCGGCTCCTGCTCTCCGTCTGCACCGTCGGCCAACTGCTCGCCGCGCGCCAGGCGCTCGGTGAGCATGCCGCGCTCCAGCAGGCGGCGCTGCGCCGCGGTCAGCGCCTCCGCACCCCCGCCTTCCTCCAGCGCCTGCAGGCGCTTCACCGCGGTCTCCAGGCCGTGCTTCTGCCACAGATAGCGCACGCCCGAAGGCGAGATCCGCAAGCCTTCGCTGCGGAGCCGTTCCGCCACCGCGACCTGGCCGAGCTCGGGCGCCTCGCGCGCGAGCCGGAGGATTGCCGCTTCCACGTCGGTCATGGGCGCCACTGCGGCGGCGTCGGGTCGTGCTGCGTTCATGGGCGCTCGGGGTCGGGTCGTGTTTCTCATCCGGGGGGGATTTTCCGCCGCATCGCAGCAAAAAGCGAGGTGTTGGCACGACTTCGTGGCTCGGGGCGACGGCTGGATGTTGCGGTAGATCGGGTCCGAGGATAAATCAAAAAATTAATTGAACAAGTGTTTGACAAGGTAGTTAGTCGGACGATATCTTGCGCACACCACACAAGAGCTGAAGTCCGCAAGGGAGAGCAGCCAACCCGCCGCCGGCGCGTGCCGAAGCGGTCACCACACCAGCCAATTGGAGGAAACATGAAACTCGCCAAGCTCGTCGTCGCGCTCTCCGCCACCTTCGCCCTCAGCTCGGCCGCGTTCGCCGACATCACCATCGGCGTCTCGCTCTCGGCCACCGGTCCGGCCGCCTCGCTCGGCATCCCCGAGAAGAACGCCTTCGCCCTGCTGCCTACCGAGATCGGCGGCGAGAAGGTCAGGCTGGTCGTGCTGGACGACGCCACCGACCCCACCGTGGCCACCAAGAACGCCCGCCGCCTGGTCACCGAGGAGCGCGTCGACGCGATCATCGGTTCGTCCAGCACGCCGGCCACCGCCGCGATGGCCGAGGTGGCCCACGAGGCGAAGACCCCGCTGGTGACGATGAGCCCCGTGTCGCTGCCGGCCGAGCGCAACGAGTGGGTCTTCCGCACGCCGCAGCAGAACGAGGTGATGGCGAGCGCGCTGGTCGCGCACATGAAGTCCAAGGGCTACAAGACGCTCGGCTTCATCGGCTTCTCGGACGCCTACGGCGAGGACTGGCTGAATTCGGTGACCAAGCACGCAGGGGCGGCCGGGATCCAGCTCGCGGTGGTCGAGCGCTACGCCCGCAACGACACCTCGGTGACCGGCTAGGTGCTCAAGCTCACCATGGCGCGCCCGGATGCCGTGCTGATCGCCGGCTCGGGCAGCCCCGCCGCGCTGCCGCAGGGCGCGCTGGTCGAGCGCGGCTACAAGGGCCAGATCTACCAGACCCACGCCGCCGCCAACCAGGCCTTCCTCGGCGTCGCCGGCAAGGCCGCCGAGGGCGCGATCCTCCCGGTGGGGCCGGTCTCGGTCGTCAAGCAGCTGCCCGACAGCCATCCGTCCAAGGTCGCTGGTGTCGATTTCGTCACCAGGTACGAGGCGCAGTACGGCGCGGGAAGCTTCTCCGCCTTCGCCGGCTACGCCCACGACGCCTTCCGCCTGATCGAGGCGGCGGTGCCCGCCGCGAAGGCCAAGGGTGCGCCCGGCACCGCCGAGTTCCGCGCCGCCCTGCGCGATGCGCTCGAGGCGAGCAAGGAAGTGGTGGGCGTGCATGGCGTCTTCAACATGACCCCGACCGACCACTTCGGCCTCGACGACCGTTCGCGCGTGCTGATCCGCAGCGAGGGCGGCGCCTACAAGCTGGTCGCACAGTAAGTGCATCCCGCCACGACGGTACGAGGAGGAGACGAGGCCATGGGTGAGATCATTCGCGATGCCGCACGCCTGTTCGCCGATCCGGATCTGATCATCCGGCACCGGCCCGACGGCGACCGCATCCTGCGCTCGGGAATCGAGCTGCCGGATGCGATCCCGCGCTGCGTGGGCGACTGGCTGGAGCACTGGGCCGCGGTGCAGCCCGACGAGGTCTTCCTCGCCGAGCGCAACGCCGCCGGCGAGTGGGACTGGCTCACGTATGGCGAAGCCCGCCGCCGCGTCGTGGCCATCGCCACCTGGCTGCTCGGCCTGAAACTCTCGGCCGAGCGGCCGGTGGTGATCCTGTCGGACAACGCCATCGAGCACGCACTGCTGGCGCTGGCGGCAATGCACGTCGGCGTGCCGGTGGCGCCGATCTCGCCGGGCAACTCG
>WBZL01000487.1_pt1 | contig 44577 bp, 31 predicted proteins | sample 5204291 | NCBI WGS metagenome assembly WBZL01 (sample SAMN12344345, study PRJNA552823) | activated sludge metagenome | biome: Activated sludge suspended growth; feature: Nitrification reactor; material: Wastewater; isolation source: activated sludge from nitrification reactor of wastewater... | reverse complement strand
CCACCTCGGCCAGCTCGGGATATTCGTCGATGGCGAGCCGCCAGCCCTGGTCGTCGGTGAGGTGCAGGTGCAGCACGTTCAGCTTGTAGGCCGCCATCAGGTCGACCACCCGCTCGAGGTCGACGCGACCGAAGAAGTGGCGGGCGATGTCGACCATGAGCCCGCGCCACGCGTAGCGGGGGACGTCGACCACCTCACCGACCGGGAGGGCGACCGGACCGGGCCGGGGCGCCACCACTCCGGTCGGGGGCGTCCCGGCGGTGGACGTGGCCATCGCCGGGGGGAGCATCTGCAGCAGGGTCTGCACCGCCCAGCCGTACCCAGGCGCGCCCGTGGCGGCGATCGCCACCCGGTCGACGCCGACCTGCAACCGGTACGCCTCGCCTCCCGGCCAGCCCGCCACCGGCTCCGTCGGTTCGAGCGGCACCGCACCGTCGCCCGTCCCATCGCCCGCCCCATCGCCCGCTCCATCGGACGAACCGGACGAACCAGACGAACCGGGCGACCAACCCCCTGGGTCGAACACGATCGGTCGGACCGCCGGCGCGGTCCGGGATCCGCCGTCCGCCCCACCCGCGCCCGACCCGGCTCCCTCGGCGCCCGCCCCTGGCCGCATCGACACCGACACCTCCCGGCCGGTGGGCGCCCGCAACGCGTCCCGCAGCAGGCAGGCGGCGGGCAGGGCGGCCGCATCGGCCACCTCGATCGCCACCCGGTCGTCCACCACGAACGTGCCCCGGCCGGGCTCCACCCGCGTGGGTCGGGGCACCAGTTGCTCGAACGAACCCACCGTCACGTCGCCCTCCTCCGTCGAACCCGCCTCATCCGTCGAACCCGCCTCATCCCCCGATCCCACCGGCGCCGAGGAGTCCGCCGCCACCGTGGGATCCGGTCCGCTGGGATCGGGTCGGGCGGACGTCGACGCGAGGCACGGATCCACCGACGCGGCCACCGACCCGGTGGTGGCACCGTCGTCCCGGCTGGTCGATCCGTCCCCATCGGAACAGGCGGTGATCAGGACCACCACCAGGCCCAGCACGATCGCCGGCCCCACCCATCCCGCACCCCCCGCCGAACGGCGCACCGCCGCGGGTCGCGGTCGCACCGGTCAGGGCCCCACCGCGTGGGGCCCGACGGCCCCGGGCCCCACCGCCGCGGTGAGCACCCGGTGGTACCGCTCCGCCGCCGTGGCCATGGAGAACGCCTCCGAACGCGTCCGCGCTGCCGACCCCATGGCGACCAGGCGCTCGGGGTCGCCGAGCAGCTTGGCCACCGCCTCGGCCATGGCGCCGGGGTCGTGATCGCTCAGCACCAGGCCCGACTCGCCGGTGGCCACCACCTCGGCCACCCCGCCCACGGGGAAGGCCACCACCGGGCACCCGGCCATCTGGGCCTCGATCGCCACGCCGGGCATGCCCTCGCTGTCGCTGGGGAGCAGGAGCAGGTCGACCCCGGCGAGCACGCGCGCAACGTCGGGGCGGTGGCCGAGCAGCGAGACCCGGCGCGCCAGGTCGAGTCGCTGGACCTGGGCGGCCACGTCGGCGGCCAGCGGACCACCGCCCACCACCACCAGGTGGGCGTCGACCCCCAGGGTTCGCAGCCGGTCGGCCACCTCCACCGCCACATCGGGCCGCTTCTGCGCCACCAGGTGGCCGACGAAGCCCAGGAGTGGCACCTCCGGCTCCAACCCCAGCTCGGCGCGCAGGCGGGCGGCCTCGTCGGCCCGGCTCAGACCGTCGAAGCGGGCCGTGCTGCGGGCATTGGCGATCAGCTCCACCGGACCGCGGTAGCCCAGCGTCCGGACCTCGTCGGTGAGGGCGTCGGTGAGGGAGACGACCGCGGCGCAGCGGCCGAGCAGCCGGCCCCACCAGAGGTGCCAGAGCCGGCCCCGGTCGTGGATCGGCATGCCCATGATCAGCTGGTGGACCAGGGGCAGACCGCGGCCACCGACCGCCGCCACCTGCAGCGCGGCACCGCCGTGGGCCAGCACCACGTCGGCCGGTTCGCGGCCCAGCGACCGGCGCAACCGCCAGGCCGCCCCGGCCAGGGCGACAGGGTGCTGACGGGCAGCGCCGCTGAGCACCGGCAGGTCCGGCTCGGTGCCGCCCTCGTGGCCGGGTCCCACGGCCAGCAGCCGGCTTCGGTGGCCGAAGCGCTCCAGCTCGTGGGCCAGTTCGAGCGCCACGAGCTCCGCGCCCCGGTGGTGGCTGCGGCCGACGAGGTGGAGGATCCGCACCGCCGGAGTCTCGCACGCCACCCCCGGACGGGTCGGCGGTACATACTCGCGGGCGGTGTCGCCCTCGCCCCCCTCCCCGCGCCCCGGCGCCGCCCCACCCGTGCAGGTGCTCACCCTGGTGAAGGGGCTCGACCGCGGCGGGGCCGAGAGCCTGCTGCTGGTGGGCGCCCGCCACCGGGACCCGCTCGCCGTGACCCACGAGGTGGCCTACCTCAGCGCCCGGCACCACGAGCTGGTCGACGACCTGGAAGCCGAGGGCCTGCCGGTCACCTGCCTCGCGCCCCGGACGGTGCGCGACCTCCGCTGGCTGGGGCGTCTTCGGGGCGCCATGGCCCGGGCCCAGGTGGTCCACGCCCACTCGCCGGTGCCGGCGGTCGCGGCCCGACTGGTGGCCCGCACCCTGCCCCGGGCCCGGCGGCCGAAGCTGGTCACCACCGAGCACAACGTGTGGGACAGCCACCACCCCGCCACCCGGATCGCCGAGCGGCTCACGTTCGGCCTGGACGACGCCCACCTGGCCGTGTCCGAGGCCGTGCGGCGGTCTCTGCCCGCGGGACGACGCGCCGCGGTGGAGGTGGTGGTGGCCGGTGTCGACCTGCCCGCGGTGCGGGGCCAGGCCGATCGCGACGCCGTGCGGCGGGAACTGGGCGTGGCCGACCACGAGATCCTGGTCGGCACCATCGCCAACCTCCGGCCCCAGAAGGGCTACCCCGACCTGCTCCACGCGGCGCGCACGGTGCTCGACACCGCCCCCGAGGCCAGGTTCGTGGCCATCGGACGCGGCCCGCAGGAGGACGAGGTGGCCGCGCTCCACCGGGCGCTCGGACTGGGCGACCGGTTCCGGCTGCTCGGCCACCGGGCCGACGCCGTGCGGCTGTTGTCCGGGTTCGACGTGTTCTGCCTGGCATCCCACCACGAGGGGTTGCCGGTGGCGCTCATGGAGGCCCTCGCCCTCGGGGTGCCCGTGGTGGCCACCAGGGCCGGCGGCATCCCCGAACTGGTCACCGACGGACGAGAGGGTCGGCTGGTGGCGGTGGGCGCGGTGGCCGACCTGGCTGCGGCGCTGCTGGCCGAGGTGGGCGACGACACCGGCCGCAAGGCCCACGGCGAACAGGCCGCCGTGACCGGCGCCGGCCTCACGATCGAGTCGTCGGTGCGCCACGCCGAGGCCCTCTACCGCGCGCTCGCCGGGGAGCACCGGTGAGCGTCCAGCCACCCGGGGCACCCGGGGCACCCGGGGCACCCGGGCCGACCGGGGCGACCGGACCCGAGGCCACGGCGGAAGCGGGGGCGGGCGAGACCGACCAGACCCTGGCGCGGCTGCGACGTGAACTGGAGGCCGAGCGGGCCGGGGCGTCGCACTGGCGCGACGTCGCCCGACGCCGGGACGAGGCGCTCACCCAGATCAAGGGGCGCACCAGCGTGCGCGCGGTCCTGGCCCTCGACCATCGCACCAGCGGGCTGCGCCGTCGGGTCCGGGCTTCGGCCGCCGACGCCCGGCGCACCGCCGGGCGCCTCGCGCTGGCCGCCAGCGCCGTCGGGTCCCGACCCGACCTGGCCCGCCGCCGCGCCCGCCTCGACGCCGCGGTGGACGCGGCCGGCCGGGAGGCGTCGGCCGGGGCGTCCACCCGCACGACGCTGGTGGTGGTGACCGGCCGCACCACCCCTCCCGCCTGGGCCGACGCCCTACCCGCCGGGCGGGTCCGCGTGGTGGCCGTGCCCGACACCGCCGCCGTGCCGGCGGCCCTGGCCGGGGCCGACACCGACCTGATCTGCCTGGTCGACGGCGACGTGGAGCCGCTCACCGCCGGCTGGCTCGACCACCTCGACCGGGCCCTCGTCGGCCCGGCCGCCGCGGCCACCGGGGTACTGGTCCACCCGGCCCGCCCACCGGGCCGGGCCACCCCGCACGACCTCCTGGTTCGGGCCGCGGGCTACGAGGTGACGGCGTCGGCGCCCGGCGTGCCGCGGGTGGTCGCCGCCCTGGCCGGCGCCGATCCGGCGGCGGTTCCCGATGGGCCGGTGGCCCTGGCGGGCGGTGGCCTGCTCGCCGTGCTCCGACCGGCGTTGGATGCCGCCGGGGGCTACCGGCCGCTCGTGTCCGCCGACGCCGCCGCGGCCGACCTGTGCCTCCGCCTCCGCCGGAGCACCGGTGGCGGCGGTGGCGGCGGTGGCACGGTGGTGCGGGTGGGGGCGGCCCTGGCGCTCGACCACCGGCCGGTGGAGGACCGCGACGCCCTGCACCGCCCCTTCGACGAGGCCGGGCCGGCGTGGGCGGCGTTGCTGGCCGCCTCCGGACCGGCCCTTCGGCGGGCCGGGCCCGACGGGCCCGACGCGCCGCTCTCGTTCACGCTCACCGTGGCGGCACCCACGCCCAAGGTGGCCGAACGGTGGGGTGACTGGCACCTGGCCGAGGCCCTCGCCCGGGCCCTCGAAGCCCGCGGCCACCCGGCCCGGGTGGGCACCCTGGCCGAGGTGGCCGACCCCGCCGCCCGGGCCGCCGACGTGCACGTGGTGCTCCGTGGCCTCGCCGCCGTGGCCCGGACCAGCGGGCAGCGCCACGTGCTGTGGGTGATCAGCCACCCCGAGGACCTCGACGTCGACGAGTGCGACCGGGCCGACCTGGTCCTGGTGGCGTCCGCCACCTTCGCCACCGAACTGCGCTCCCGAACCGCCACCCCCGTCGACGTGCTGCTCCAGGCCACCGACGCCACCCGCTTCCGACCCCTCCCGGTCGATCCAGCCCACCGCCACGACGTGACCGTGGTCGGCAAGTCCCGTGACGTGTTGCGACCGATGGTGGCCGACGCCCTGGCCGCCGGCCTCCGACCCGCCATCCACGGCAGCGGCTGGGACCACCTGGTCGACCCGGCCCTGGTGGTCACCGACCACGTCGACAACCGCGACCTGCCCACGATCTACGCCAGCGCCGGGGTGGTGCTGAACGACCACTGGGACACCATGCGGGCCTGGGGGTTCATCTCCAACCGGGTCTTCGACGTGCTGGCGTGTGGCACGCCGGTGATCTCCGACCCGGTCCCCGGCCTCCGCGAGGCGGTGGGAGACCTGGTGCCCACCTGGACCACCCCCGACGAGCTCCGCAGGGCGGTGGAGACCGCCCTGGCCGCAGATCGCACAGCCTTCGCGGCGCGGGCCCGAGCCGTGGTGACGGCTCGCCACACGTTCGCCCAGCGCGCGGCCGAGATCGAGGCGGCCCTCGACGCCCACGGGCTGACCGGGCCGGGGGGACCGGCGTGACCGTGCTGATCGGCGGCCGGGACCGCGCGCTACCCTGTTCCGTCGCCGCCAGCGAAGGAGACGAGGACGCGCCATGGGTTACGTGATGGTCCCGGTACCTGAAGAGCACGTTGAGGAGGCCATGGAGGCCGTCCTCCGAATCACGCGCCAGTCCCGCCTCACGCCGTGGGACCAGGACACCATGAACGCCTTCTTCAGCGAGCTCGACGAGAGCGCCAAGGCGCTGCTGTCGCTCGTGGCGCGTGCCACCGTCGCCAACCGGCAGATCTCCCAGGCTGCGGCGGCCGACCGCCTGGAGGTCACCCAGCGCGAGGTCCTCGGCATCGTTCGGGATGTGGCCAGCCGAGCCCTCGAGGACGAGCACCCGGCCCTGCTGCTCGCCCAGGAGGCCACCGAGACCCTGCCCAACGGACGAACCCGTGCGGTGTCGATCATCGCCACCAACCAGGAGCTCGCCGCGCTGATCCAAGCGGCCGAGCAGGCAGAACTGGCCGGCGGCCACCGACCGGGGACCGGACAGCAGGGGTGACCGACACCGCCGGGACGACGGAGTCGCCGAGGGAGTACAGCGACGTCGAGTACGTCTTCGGACCACACGACCACTCGCTCCCAGACCTCCGCCACTACGTCCGCGACGTGTGGGACCGCCGCGCCTTCATGGTCGCCAACGCCCGGGCCGAGCTGAAGGGCCCCTACGCCGGCACCGTGCTCGGTGAGGCCTGGCAGGTCCTCGATCCGCTGTTCCAGGCCATGATCTACATGTTCCTGTTCACCGCCATCAGGGGCAAGGGCGGCTCCGACTACTTCCTCATGGTGGTGTCGGGGGTCTTCTTCTTCAACTTCACGATGGTCGGTCTGGGCGAGGGGGGGCGGGCCATCCAGAAGTCGAAGGGGTTGGTGCTGAACTCCACCTTCCCCCTGGCCACGCTCCCCCTCTCGTTCCTCTACGGCGGGTTCCTCGAGCTGCTGCCCACCCTGGGGGTGTACGCGGTCCTCCACCTGCTGTTCGGTGGGGCGATCGGAGCCGGGCTCTTCGCGCTGCCGCTGCTCTTCCTCCTCCAGGTGGCCATCACCGTCGGGCTGATGCTCATCTTCGCCACCCTCACGGTGTACGTCCGGGACATGATGAACCTGCTCGAGTACGTGCTGCGCGTCCTGATGTTCATCACGCCGGTCATCTATCCCGCCAGCGAGCTCGAGAAGTTGCCGTCGATCCTGACCACGGTCCTCCACTTCAATCCGCTGTTCACGCTCTTCGCGTCGTACCAGGCCGTCCTCGGCGGCGGGGTCCCCACCGCGGGCAACGTCGCCCAGTCGATGGTGTGGGCGCTGGTGCTCCCCGTGATCGGCTTCCGGTTCTTCGTCTCCCGCGAACGCGGCTTCGCACTGCGGCTCCAATGACCAGACACCCCGACCTCCCCGCCATCCAGGTGGAGAACCTGTCCACGTCCTACCGCGTCCACCTGGACGCCGGCTCCACCTGGGGCGGGATCTACGACCTCCTCCGCCGGAGCCCGGACTCCGACCGGATCGTGCCCGCGCTGCGTGACGTGTCCTTCGAGGTGCCCCGCGGCAGCGTGCTGGGGGTGATCGGCCGCAACGGCGCCGGCAAGTCCACCCTGCTGCGCTGCATCGCCGGGGTCCTGCCGCCCGAGGAGGGCCGGATCGTGGTCCGAGGCCGCATCTCCTCGCTGCTCAGCATCGGCGTGGGCATGAACGCCAACCTCACGGGGCGGGAGAACATCCGCCTCGGCGGCCTCGCCATCGGGCTCGGCGAAGATCTCCTCGACGACATCACCGACGACATCGCCCACTTCGCCCAGCTCGGCGAGTACGTCGACTTCCCGGTGGGCACCTACTCCTCCGGCATGCGGGCCCGGCTCGGGTTCGCGGTGGTGGCCCACCTCGATCCCGAGATCCTGCTCATCGACGAGGCCCTGGCGGGCGGCGACTCCAAGTTCCAGGAGAAGGTGGCCAAGAAGATGGCGGAGATCTGCAGCAACGGGCGCACCATCGTCCTCGTCAGCCACGGACTCGCCGCGCTCCGATCCATGGCGACCTCGGCGATCTGGATGCACCAGGGCCACGTGGTCGAGAACGGCGACCCCGACGACGTGGTGGCGTCGTACATGCGCTTCGCCCGCATCCAGTCGCTCGGCGGCGAACTCGACTTCTGAGGCAGCACAAAGGACACGACGTGACGATCCCCTTCACCCCCTTCGACGACGACGACGACCAGCGGCCCAGCAAGGGTCGTGAGCCCGACCCGGTGGAGCCCCTCGGGGGCCCCGGGGCCTCCCCGGACCGCCCGAGCGCGCTCGACGACGATGACGACGACGAACCGGTCCTCGGCACCGCGCCCACCCTGTCCAAGGCCGAGGCGGCCGGCCGCCGACCCACCGGGGCGGGCTCATCGTCCGATGGGACCCCCCCGCGAGACCGGCGAGCCAAGCGACGGAGCCGACCGGTCATGGGGCTGGCCGTCGTCGTGCTCCTCGCGGCCGCCCTCGCCGGGGTGCCGCTGCTGCGGTCGGCCTTCCAGCGCACACCGAAGGACCGGGTGGGCATCAGCTACGGCGGCGGGCCGGTGGAAGGCGTGCACTTCCAGAAGATCGTGGCCCCGGGAAGCGGGTTGTTCTTCAACGGGTTCTTCGACTCGCTGTACCTGTATCCGGCCGATCAGCTCAACTACATCCTCGCCGACACCCCCGGCACCAAGGGCCAGGAGGCCACCACCGACGCCGTGGTCGCCCCCACCTCGGACCGGGTGACCGTGTCCTACCAGGTGGCCGTCTACTACAAGCTCAACACCGACCAACTGCGCGCCTTCCACGAGCAGCTGGGCCTCCGCTACCAGGCGTACACCGACGACGGGTGGGACGCGCTGATCGCCGACACCCTCCGCCAGCAGATCGAGGCCGCGCTGCAGGAGGAGACCCGTCGCCACACCGTGGCCGACCTGTACGGCGACGCCGACCTGCTCGTGCAGATCCAACAGGAGATCCAGGCCACCATCAGCGCACGCCTCGAAGCCGCCCTGGGCCGGCGGTTCTTCTGCGGCCCCACCTTCGCCCCCGGCGGCGAGTGCGGCGACCCCACCTTCATCATCAAGCGCATCGACATCCCCGAATCCGTCGCGGCCGCCTTCGAGTCCAACCGCACGTCCGAGGTGCTCATCACCACCAGGGAGAACGAGGTACGCCAGCGCGAGCAGGAGGCCCGCGCCATCGCGGTCATCAACGAGGCGCTCCAGCAGAACAGCCGGGCCTACGTGCTGCTCAAGGCGATCGAGTCCGGAAAGATCAACTTCTGGGTGATCCCCGAGGGCAACGACGTCGATCTCACCGCGCCCGAGTCGGCCACACCGCCCACCGCGGGCGAGTAGCCCACCCGGCGGGACACCCATGCAACTCGTCGTCTTGGGTATGCACCGGTCCGGTACGTCCGGTGTGACCCGCCTGCTCAACCTCTCCGGCGCGTACTTCGGACCACCGGACAGCAGCACCGAGGCCAACGACGAGAACCCGAAGGGGTTCTGGGAACGGCGCGACGTCCGCAACGTCTGCGATGGCCTCCTCCAGGGTGCCGGCTTCGACTGGTACCGGCTCGACGGGTTCGACGTGGCCGCCATCCCCGACCCTGTCCGGACGTCGCAGCTCGACGCCTTCGCCACCATCCTCACCGACCTGAACGAACACCGACCGTGGGTGGTGAAGGAACCGCGCCTCTGCCTCTTGTTGCCGGTCCTGGAGCCACTGCTCGACGACCTGGTCTGCGTCCACGTGTCGCGAGACCCCATCGAGGTGGCGCGATCGGTCCACCAACGGAACCACCTGGCCATGGCCGGCTCGGTGGCCCTGTGGGAGCTGTACACGCTCCGGGCCCTGGAAGCCTCGGCCCGCCACCGCCGGGTCCACGTGCGTCACGAAGACGTCATGGCCGATCCGGTCGCAACGCTCGATCGGCTCCTCGCCGACCTCACCGACCTCGGCGTCACCGGGCTCCGCGCCCCCGCGCCGGAGGTGGTGACCGACTTCATCTCCCCTGCGCTCCACCGCCAGCGCAGCGATCCGGCGGACCGGGGCCACCACCTCAACGCCGACCAGCTGCGACTGGCCGAGCTGCTCGATGCCCAGCCCCTGCCCGACCACCTCCCGGCGCTGTCGGCCGGCGCCACCGACGCCCTGCGCGACCTGGGGGTGGTCGACGATCTCCACGTGGAACTGCGCCGGCTGGCCGGCCTGGATGCCGCGCTCGCCCACGAGCGGAACCGGCGGGCCCGGCTGGGGGCCCTGGCCCTGGAGAGCCTGGACCGCGCCGAGCAGGACATCCGGGCCATGACCGCCGGTCGCACCGCCACCACCGCCGCCTACGTCACCGCGCTCCGCCGGACGCTCACCCCCGGCCTCCACCGCAGCGACCCCACCCCGTTCTCACGGGCCCTCGCCGGCGTGGAACAGGGCCGACGACGCATCCGCGGCTCGTTGGGCGACACGCCGCAGGCCGCGTCGCCCGCCGAGGCCGCCAGCCGAGCGGCTGCGCTCGTGCGCCGCACCCGCCCCGCGATCGCCCCGAGCGGTCGGCCCCGGGTGGCGGTGGTGGCGTGGGACGTGGGCCACAACCCGCTCGGACGGGCCAACGTGCTGGCCGAGGTGCTGGCCCGCGACTTCGACGTGGAGCTGTGGGGCGCGCAGTTCGAGCGCTACGGGTCGAGGGTCTGGGCGCCGCTCCGAGACATCCCCACGCCGATCAACGTGTTCGCGGGGCGCCCCTTCCCCGAGCACCTGCGGGTGAGCGAGACCGTGGCCACCGCCATCGACGCCGACGCCATCTGGGTGTCCAAGCCCCGCCTGCCGTCCCTGCTCCTGGGAGCGCTGGCCAAGGAGCACCGCAACCGACCGCTGGTGCTCGACGTCGACGACCACGAGCTCGCCTTCTTCGACATCGACGAGGGCCTCGACATCGATGCCCTGGCCCGACGTCGCAACGATCCGGCCCTGGCCCTGCCGTTCGAGCGGGACTGGACCAGGGCCTGTGACCCGCTCATCGGCGGTGCCGACCAGCTCACCGTGTCGAACGTGGCGCTCCAACGCCGGTACGGCGGCGTCGTGGTCCCCCACGCACGCGACGAACGGGTCTTCGATCCCGCGGTGGTCGACCGGGAGGCGGCCCGACACCGGCTGGGCATCCCGGCAGACCAACGGGTGCTGCTCTTCGGGGGCACACCGCGGCTCCACAAGGGCGTGCTCGAGATTCTCCAGGCACTGGAGACGCTCAACGACCCGCGCTATCGCCTGATCGTCTTCGGAACCCGCGAGTTCGACGAGTTGCGCCCCCAGATCGGCCACCTCGCCCGCTGGCTGCTGCCGCTTCCGTACCAGCCGTTCTCGTCGCTGCCGGAGGTGGTCGCCGCCGCCGACCTGGCGTGCATCCTCCAGAACCCCGATCACCCGGTCTCGGCCTACCAGCTCCCCGCCAAGCTCACCGATGCCCTGGCGATGGGGGTGCCCGTGCTCCTCCGGCCCACGCCCCCGTTGGGCCCGGTGATCCAAGCCGGCGCCGTCGGGGTGATCGAGCCGGGCGACGACCTGGCGTCGGCCATCGCCGCCATCTTCGACGACCCGGCCGCCGCCTCGGCTCGGGCGGCGGTGGGCCGGCGCCTCTTCCTCGACACCATGAGCTACGACGCGGTCGGCCGCCAGATGCGTCCCGTGTTCGAGCAGCTCCTGGAGAACCCCCCGCCGCTGTCCCCGCAGCTGGCGAAGGTGATCGAGGTTCCCCGTGCGCTGTTCGGTGCCCGTCCGGGCTTGCCGATCAGCGACGATGCACCGTCGTCGCACCCCCGGAGGCGGCCCGGCGCCGACACCCGGCCGATCGCCCCGGGCGCCCCCTTCGACGTCGTGATGTTCTGGAAGCAGAACGACACCGGCATCTACGGGCGTCGCCAGGAGATGTTCGTCGACCAGCTGGTGGCCTCCCCCCGGGTGGGCACCGTGGTGCACTTCGACAACCCGATCACCCCCGAGCAGCTCGGCAAGCTGTGGCGGGAGGGCGCCGACTCCACCCACCAGGGCCGGTTGGTGGTCCGATCCACCCTCGCCCGCGTCGCCGGCCGGTCCCACCGGCCCGGGCTGCGCACGCACACCTTCCTCTACGGGGGGTCACGCACCCGCCTGCTGGGTCTTCGTCCCCGCCGGACCTACGTGGACCACGTGTTGCGCACGCTCACCGCCGAAGGCATCGGGCGGCGGCCCTGGGTCCTGTGGTCCTACCCGACGAACCCGGACCTCCCCGAGCTCATCGACCGGCTCCGACCCGACGTGGTGCTCACCGACGTGGTCGACGACAACCGAACCTGGTGGTCGCCCGGCACCCCCGAGCACGATCGTGCCGACCAGAACTACCAGGACGTGCTGAGCCGCAGCGACCTGGTGCTGGCCAACTGCGAGCCGGTGGCGGCGAGCATGCGGACCTACGCCCCCGAGGTGCACGTGGTGCCCAACGGCGTCGAGCTCGACGTGCCGGCCGGCCCCGTTCCCGTCGAGCTCCACCAGATCGGACGACCGCTCATCGGTTACGTGGGCAACCTCTCGTCTCGGTTGGACATCGACCTGTTGGAGGGCCTGGCCGCCACCCGACCCGACTGGCAGTTCGCGTTCGTCGGCTCGGCCCACCTCGATCCCGCCATCCTCCGGCTCCGACGTCATCCCAACGTCCACTTCCTCGGGGTCCGACCCCACCGCGAGGCCCGGCACCTGATCGCCGGGTTCGACGTGGCCCTGATCCCGCACCTCGACAACGAGATGACCCAGGCCATGAACCCACTGAAGGCCTTCGTGTACGCCGGCGTCGGCGTCCCGGTCGTGTCCACCCCGATCGCCAACCTGGGCGAGCTCGACGGGCTGATCACCGTGGCCGAGGGCGTCGACGGGTTCGTGCGGGCGATCGAGCACCACCTGGCCCTCGGGCACCAGCCCGTCGACCGGGCCCGGCTGCTCCCCCACACCTGGGGAGCCAGACTCACCCGCGTCCTCGACCTGCTCGACGAGCTCGGGGACCGAGGTGCACCCGTCGCCTCGCGCTCTGCCGGTCCGTCGGGACCATCGTTGTAGGTTCAGACCGTGAACTACGAACGGCTCTACCAGTTTCGGCACCGGGACACCGACCAGGCGCACCGGCAGCTGGTGTGGAACGAGATCGCGGTCTTCGTCCACGACGCCCTCGGCAAGCCGTCGTGCGTGCTCGACCCGGCGGCCGGGCTCGGCGAGTTCATCAACGCCGTGCCGGCCGCCGAGCGCTGGGCGGTGGACCAGCACGCCTACGAGCAGGGCACCTACGACGCCGGGGTCAAGGCCGTGGTGAGCAACGTGTTCGACGCCGACCTGCCACCCGCCCACTTCGACGGCATCTTCGTGTCCAACTTCCTGGAGCACCTCGCCTCACCCGACGAGGTGGCGCGCTTCTTGGAGGCGATGGCCGAACACACCGCGCCCGGCGGGCGCATCGCCGTGATGGGGCCGAACTTCCGGTACTGCAAGAACGCCTACTTCGACATGGCCGACCACACCACGATCCTCACCCACCGTGCCATCGTCGAGCACCTGTACGCCGCCGGGTTCACGCCCGAGCGGGTCGAACCCCAGTTCCTTCCCTACTCGTTCAGTGGCCGCAACCCCACGTCGCCGGTGCTGGTCCGCGCCTACCTCCGGTTCCCGCCTGCGTGGCGGATCATGGGCAAGCAGTTCCTGGTGATCGCCCGACGCTGACCCGGTCCGGTCGTGGCCCTCCGCCGGCGCGCCGCCACCGAGCGTTTCTCGGGGAACAGCTGCTAGGTTCCGCGCTCCGTCCGCCGTCCAGGGGTTGTGCCAGCAGATGTATCCGTTCTGGGATTTTGCCGTCGCGCCGGTGCTGAAGGCTGCCGACGCCCGCCGGATCGTGGAGATCGGCGCACTCCGAGGCGAGACCACCGCGTTCATGCTCGACGAGCTCGGGGCGGACGCGGAACTGCACGTGATCGACCCCGTCCCGGTGTTCGACCCCTCCGAGCACGAGGAGCGCTTTCCCGGGCGCTACCTGTTCCACCGCGCCCTCAGCCTCGAGGTGTTGCCCGACCTCCCCCCCATGGACGCCGCCCTCATCGACGGCGACCACAACTGGTACACCGTGTACCACGAGCTCCGGGCCCTGAGCGAGACGGCGCGCTCGAACGACCGGCCCCTCCCCGTCTTGATCCTCCACGACGTGGGCTGGCCCTACGGGCGACGAGACCTCTACTACGTGCCCGAGCAGATCCCCGAGGAGTTCCGCCAGCCCTACGCCCAGCAGGGCATGCTGCCGGGCCGCTCCGAGCTGGTGGAGCAGGGTGGCCTCAATCCCACCAACTGCAACGCCACCCACGAGGGTGGCCCGCGCAACGGGGTCATGACGGCGGTAGACGACTTCATCGCCGAGTACGACCGTCCGCTGCGCCTGGTGTTCCTCCCCGCCTACTTCGGGCTGGCCATCGTGGTCGAGGAGGCTCGACTCGACGAGCAACCCGCCCTCCGGGATCACCTCGACTGGTTGGAGGGCGCCGGGGGGCAGGCGGCGATGGTGGAGATGGCCGAGGCCGTCCGCCTCGACTCGATGATGGTGCAGCACACCGTGTTCTTCTCGAGCAAGGAGCGCACCACCGCGGCCGCCCACCGCTACCTCGGCCTGCTCAAGGGGGCGCTCCTCAACGAGCACTACCTCGAGCAGGAAGTACGCATCAACTACCTGCTCGAGTGCCTGGATCGAGGCGCCCCACCCCGTCCGGAAGCCCTCCGCGATCCGGCCCGGCAGCTCACCGAGGACCTCGAGCGGCTCCGCACGGCGCGCATCGCCGGTGTCACCTTCGACGACGAGGGACCCGTGGGCAGCGCGTTCCCCTACACCACCGTGGGTCGCGGTCGGCTGGACCGGCTCGAGGAGTTGCTGGCCACCGTCCACGCCGAAGACGTGGCTGGCGACCTGGTCGACGTGGGCACGGGCCGAGGGGGTGCCGCCATCTTGTTCCGCGGCTTCCTGGAGGCCTACGGGATCACCGTGCCCCGGGTGTGGGTGGTCGACCGCTTCCGGGCCCGCCCGGAGGACCACCCCGTGCCCGTCGAGACCGAGGTTCCCGACGAAGACCTGGGAGCCGACGAGACCGCTGAGACCGACGAGACCGCTGAGACCGGGATCCACGAAGACGGCGCAACCGGCGACGACGAGGGCGTCGCGGCCACCCACCGTCCCACCAATGCCTGGCTGGTGGTGGGCGGCCCCGGCCTGCCGGAGCTCCAGGCCGACCTCAACAGCGTCCGCGAGGGGTTCCACCGCTTCGGCCTGCTCGACGACCAGGTGCGCTTCGTGGCCGGCAACGACCTCTCCGCCCTCGACGCCGCGCCCATCGAGCGCGTGGCCCTGCTCCACGTGGGCGTGGAGACCCACTTCGACGCCGCCGACGTGCTCGACCGGCTGTACGACCGCCTGTCGCTGGGCGGCTTCGTCGTGATCGACGGGTTCGCCGATGCGGAGCGACGGGCGGCCGTGGAGGCCGTCCGCGCCCGGCGGGGGATCACCGAGCCGATCGAAGCCATCGGCCACGGCACGGTGGCCTGGCGCAAGACCGCCAAGGCCGAGGCACCGACCCCGGACGAGCCGGACGAGCCGGCCGACCCGAACGAGGTGGCCGATCGCCCGACCGGCCCCATCCTCGCTCCACCCCGGGGCTGGATCCCCACCGACCTCACCGTGGTGGTGGTCTTCTACAACATGAAGCGCGAGGCGGCCCGCACGCTGCACTCGTTGTCGCGGGCCTACCAGCGCGGCCTCGGCGACATCACCTACGACGTGGTGGTGGTCGACAACGGGTCGGCTCCCGAGCAGCGGCTCGACGAGGCCTACGTGCGGAGCTTCGGACCGGAGTTCCGCTTCGTCGACATGGGCGATGAAGCCCGTCCCTCTCCCATCCCCGCACTCAACCGGGGCATCGCCGAGGGGCGGGGCATCAACTTCGCGCTCATGATCGACGGCGCCCACGTGCTCACGCCCGGGGTGCTGCGCCACGGCCTGTCCGGCCTCGCCACCTACGCACCCGCGGTGGTGGCCACCCAGCAGTGGTACATCGGGCCAGGGCAGCAGGCCGACGTGGTGGCCGAGGGCTACGACCAGGACTACGAGGACAAGCTCTTCGAGGCCATCAACTGGCCCGCCGACGGCTACAAGCTCTTCGACATCGGGCACTTCATCGGCCAACGCGACTGGTTCGACGGCATGTGGGAGTCCAACTGCCTGTTCGTGCCGCGCCAGCAACTCGAACAGGCCGGTGGCTTCGACGAGCGGTTCTCCATGCCGGGCGGCGGGTACGCCAACCTCGACCTCTACGAGCGCATCGGGGCCAGCCCCGACGTCACCGTGGTGTCGATCCTGGGCGAGGGATCGTTCCACCAGGTGCACGGCGGCACCACCACCAACCTGGCCGGCGACGAGACCCGCCACGCCACCCTGGGCGAGTACTCGCAGCACTACCAGGACGTCCAGGGCAAGCCGTTCCGGGGCAACGCCAAACCCGTGCACTACGTCGGGTCCATGCCCCGCCAAGCGGCCCGGACCAAGGCCCGCCGCCGGGTGTCGCCCAACCTGTTCAGCCTCCACGCCCCGGACCAGGTCGGTGGCGTCCCCGACAAGGCGGCCCCCCTGCCACAGGATCTCTGGGCCGAGTTCACCGAGGCGTACTGGAAGACCCTCAAGTGGCGCCAGACCCACTGGATGGGCCGGCGTCTCTCCAAGCTGCCGGGCGACCTGATCATCTTCCAGGAGATCCTCTACACCGTCCGGCCGGACTGGATCGTGCACACCGGCACCGCCAACGGGGGGCTCGACTGGTACCTGGCGAGCATCTGCGACCTGCTCGACCACGGACGCATCTTGTCGATCGACCACAAGCTCGCCGACGACCTGCCCCAGCACCCGCGGATCACCTACCTGGAGGCCGAGGCCCACCTCAACCGCACCCGCGATGAGATCTTCGCCATCACCGGCACCGACCCGCACGCCATGGTGATCCTGGGCACCAAGGCCAGCTCGGCCCGAACCTCGGCCGAGTACCACAACCTCGAGGACCTGGTCCCCAAGGGGTCCTACCTGGTCATGGAGGACACGATCGTGGGCGGCCACCCCGTCTGGGAGAACTTCGGCGTCGGCCCGTTCGAGGCCGTCAAGGGCGTCACCGAGTCCCGGGGCGACTTCGTCTCCGACACCAGCCTCGAGAAGTACGGGCTGTCGTTCAACCCCACCGGCTACCTCAAGCGGGTTCGGAAGCACTCCCGCGTTCGCAGTCGCTTCGGCAAGAAGAAGCGCTGAGGGCCACCACCGGGACCCCACTCAGAACCGCTCAGAACCGCTCAGAACAGGATGGGCAGCTGTTCGGGCGGGTAGTGCGACGGGGCGAAGAACCAGTGCTCGAGCGCGTAGCGGGGCGTGTCCATCCCCGGATCGATCGCCGTGCGGTGCAGGAACAGGTCGTCGAAGAGCAGGGCGTCGCCGGGGGCGAAGACGGGCCGGACCACCGGGGTCTCCGCCGCGAACTGGTCGGCCAGACCGTCGCCGACCGACCACTCGAAGATCGCGCCGTGGTTACCGGTCTCGACCAGGTGCTCGAAGCGCCGGGGCAGGAACTCGAGGCCTGGTGCCTTGGAGTCGCCTCCACAGGCGGTGAGCGTGACCCACACGTTGCAGCTACGGATGCCCCGCTGCATGAACGCACCGTCCTGGTGCCAGCTCGTGCCACCCGTGGCGGGCACGTGACGGAGGGTGCCCTTCTTGAGCGACAGCGCCGGGCGCTCGCCGAAGTACTCGGTGAGCACCGAACGAAGGCTGGCCGCCTCGAAGAAGTCGAGCAGATCGAACAACGCGCGCGGCGAATCGCCGGTGTACATCGACCCTTGTGGCGCCAGGAAGTGCCGACCGCCCGACACGTCGTAGGCGGCGTAGTCCTCGCTGGGCTGGAAGAACGAGCACCACACGTCGAGCTCCTCCGACGTGTCGCCGTCGATGCGGGCCCGGAAGGCGGCGAGCGCCCGATCGATGTCGTCGCGGAACCGCATCACCTGGTCGGCATCGAGCAGGCCGCGCACGAGCAGGCAACCGTGGTGGGTGATGGCCGACGCCAGCTTCTCCGCGGTCAGGGCCCGGACGTGGATCTCCGGCGGCTCCTCCACCCCTTCGAAGAGGTCGGGGACGACCGGCGGCCAGACCTCGTGACCACCGGCGGGGTCGATGCTGCTGAAGGCACGGTGGCGTAGGCCCACCAGGTGGCGCTCCACCGCGGGATCGCGATGACGCTTCACCGCCGCGGTGTAGGTGCGCACCGCCTCCACCAGATCGCCCCGCTCCTCTGCCGAGCGGGCGGCGGCGATCAGTTCGGACACGTCACCATCGGTGGGAGCGAGCTCCGAGGTCGCGTTCATGGCCCGACGCTACCGGACCAGTACCAGGGCGGGCACTCCGGCCACGGTCGCCCCGGCGGGGACGTCCTTCACCACCACCGCGTTGGCCCCGACCTGGGCGTCGGCACCGATCCTCACCGGGCCGATCACCTTCGCACCGGTGCCGATGTGGGCCCGCGGCCCGATGACCGCACCGTTGACGTTGCCCTCCTTGAGACCGATGGTGACCCAGGGCCGCACCTCCACCCCGGGGCCGATCTCCACGATGCCGTCGATCACCACCGCCCCGTGCGGGAGGTACAGGCCCGGTGCGACCACCACCGGATCGCCGATGCACACCTGGCCGAGCACCATGGCCCACCGGTGGAGGATCGACGGCAGGATCGGCACCTCGTGGACCTGGAGCGTGGCCTTCAACCGGTAGCAGAGCAAGGCCAGGAAGGCGTCGCTACGCCAACTCAGGCGCACCACCTGCACGAGCAGGTCGACCCGGGACCGGAACTCGAAGCGCTCACCCCGGTACAGGCAGAAGATCCGGGCGTCCTCGCGCACAGCCCGCCGGAACGAGGGGAACCGACTCCGGAACTTCCGCATCAGCTCTCGGCGCTGGGCCTTGGTGGGCCCCGGCATCACGGGCGTGGGCCGTCGGCGCCTCATACGAGGATCGGCACGTAGCGCTCCGGGAACCTCGACGGCGCGAAGAACCAGGACTCGACGGCGTACCGATCTGCGGTGAAGGTCCGGCCGGCCGACGACCGGTGCACGAAGCGCTCGTCGAACAGGATCGCATCGCCAGGGGCGAACGCCGGGGTCTCGGGCGGGGCGTCCACCGCCACCTCGTCGATGACCCCCTGACCGATGGAGTTTGGGAACGTGGACCCACGGGTGCCGGTCTCGAGGATGTCGTCGATGCGCTTGGGCACCAGGTCGAGGCCCGGAGCCGGGGCGTCGCCGCCGCAGTGCGACAACGAGAGCCACAGGTCGACCGATCGGATGCCCGCGCCCATGAACGCACCGTCTTGGTGCCAGGTGGGCGACGACTCGCGCAGACGGCGCAGCACGCACTTGTTGTACGAGAACGCCGGCCGCTCACCGAGGTACCCGGTGATGGCATCGACCGCGCCGCTCGTGCGGAACAGGCCCATCAGCTCCAGCATGAGATCGGGTGCATCGGCCAGCAGCATGCCGCCCACCTCCCGCACCCAGGCCCGCTCGGTGAGCACGCTGGGGGCGTCGGCCACGAAGGGGGCGTAGGCCCCGAGGGACCCGTCGGCGGCATCGCCAGAGGCGTCCCGATCGGTGAGGGCGGCCACCACCCGGGCGAGGAGGTCGGCCGCGTGGTCGGGAGCCACGAAGCCCCGCACGATCACGCCGCCATGGTGCAGGATCGACCCGCCCAGGATGTCGGTGCTCAGGTCCGCCGGGGTGATCTCGGGGATCCCGGCCACGTGCGGAAACGGATCCGGGAACGACGGCGGCCACGCGGCCCGGCCCAGCTCGGGGCCGCCGGCCTGCACCGCCTCGTGGCGCAGGCGGACGATCCGGCGAGCCAGATCGGTGGAGGGGCGCTGGCGGTACGCCGCTGCGAGCACCTCCACCGCGTCGAGCACCCGGCCGGCGGCCAGGTAGCGCTCGGCTGACTCGACCGCCTCAGCGTGATCATGGGCCGGCGCGGGTGGCGGTGCGATGGGGGTGGTGTTCATGATCTGTTGCCTCCGTGAACGGGCACCTTATCGGTCTGTGCCGGTGCGGTTCCGCCCACCGGGCGAGCGGGGATCCCCGCGATCCGGGCGCCCCGCGGCACGATCCCCGTGACCGCAGCGTTGGCCCCGATCCGGACGTGGTCGCCGACGTGGGCCGGGCCCTCGATCACCGAACCGGTGCCCACCCGCACGTCGGTCGCGAGCTCCACCTCACCGTCGAGCCCGCTGATCGTGGCCCACGGGAACACGACCACCCCGGGCCCGAGGCGGACCCGACCGGACATCGCCACCTGCCCGTGGGCCAGGTAGAGGCCCGGGCCGATCACCACGTCGGGGCCGATGTGCACCTGGGCCACCACGGCGGCACCGGCACGAGCAAGTCGGGGCAGCACCGGGATGCCGTGACGTCGGGCCGAGACGCCGAGCCGGTAGAACACCTGGGCCAGGTAGGCGTCGCTCTCGAGGGCCAGCCGCACCATCTGCCCCGCCGTCACCAGCCGGCCGCCCAGACGGTGACCCTCCCCACGAAAGCGCGCCGCAGCCCGAGCGTCGGCGACCAGGGCCGCAAGGAGTGGCGGGTGCTCGCTGGACACGGTGGGGTGGGGCACGATGCTCCGCAAGCTACGGCGGTTGGGGCGCCACGATCGTATCGCCGACGGCCGAAGCCACCGACGGCGTCGGGCGGGAGCGGCCACCTGCCCGGCCCGGCGTCGCCCGTCGCCCGCGTCCGGCGCCCCGTCCGGGCCGGGACCTACGATCAGGGGGTGAACAACGACTGGGCATTCCTGCCGATGCGTTCCTCGAACGACCTGCTGGGCGACCCCGATGCGCTGCGGGCCCGGCTCGACGAGGACAGCTACCTGTACTTCCAGGGGGTCCTCGACCCCGACAAGCTCCTGGCGCTCCGCAGGGAGATGCTCACGGTGCTGGCCGACCACGGCTGGGTGCTGGGGGGCGACCTGCTCATGGACGCCGTGGTGGGTGGGGCCGCGTTCCACGAGGACCAGGAGGAGTTCCTCGACGTCTACGGAGACGTGCAGCGCCTGCAGGCGTTCCACACCTTCGCCCACGACGACCGCCTCACCGACCTGATGCGCCAGGTGGTCGGCCCGACCGCGTTCCCGCACCCCCTCAAGATCGCCCGCCTCGCCTTCCCCGGCCAGTACGAGGTGTCCACCCCGCCGCACCAGGACTACCCCAACAACCAGGGGTCCACCGGCCTCACCGCGGCGTGGATCCCGGTCGGTGACTGCCCACGGGAGCTGGGCGCCCTCGCCGTCCTCCGCGGCTCACACCGCTACGGACTCCGACCGCTGGCGATCCACCGCGGGGCGGGCAAGCGCCAGGCCGTCCTCGACCCCGAGATGCTCGAGGAGCTCCACTGGGTCACCACCGACTTCGCCATCGGCGATGTCCTGGTGTTCCCATCGCTCACCGTGCACGCCGCGCTCAACAACGCCACCGAGTTCAACTTGCGGGTGTCGGTCGACTTCCGGTTCCAGCCCGAGGGGGCCGCCCTGACCCCGATCACCCTGGAACCGCACTTCCAGCGACTCACCTGGGAGGAGATCTACGCCGGCTGGACCTCCGACGAGCTCCAGTACTACTGGCGGGACCTCGACTACCAGGTGGTGCCCTTCGAGACCTTTCCCGTCGAGGGCATGCGGGAGGACACGGGGTTCCAGGGCGATGGCAAGGCGTTCGAGAGCGCCCTGCGAGAACAGGTGATCGCCGGGACGGTGGAGCTCCCCCCCGAGGACTGGCGCGAGGTGCTCACGATCGAAGCCCGGCGGGCGGCCCGCACCGAACGCCGGCACGCCCGGGTGGCCGAGCAGCTGGCGGCACGGGCAGACGACCCGCAGACCACGCCTGGGACGTGACGCGACGAGCGGTGGCAGACCGCTCGTCGCCGCACCGCGCAGCGGTCAGACCGCCTCACGGAAGTTCACGGTGAACAGGCGACGCCGGTCGAGGCCGTTGTAGCTGGCGTGGACGGTCCGGTACTCCCACAGCAGGAGATCGCCCGGTTCCACGTCGAGGGTGACCCCGGGCAGCTCCGGCCCCGGAACCCCGTAGACCTCCTCCAGCGTGCCGATGTGCTCCTCGCAGGCGGTGCGCACCGAGACCGCGAAGGGATCCTGCCAGTGGTTGGTGCCCGGGATCACCCGGGGCGCGCCGCTGTCGCCATCGAGCGAATCCAGGTAGAACGCGAGCTTGATGTGGCGGACGTGGAGGGGCGACCCGTAGATGTCGCAGTGCCACTCGGTGTCGCACGAGTACAGGTTGCCGTCGCTCTGGCTGTACTCGTAGTCGTCGCCGAGGATGGAGCTGACCACCCCCACCGTGCGCGGATCGTCGCGGAGCGCGGCCAGGGTCGGGTGACGGTCGATGAACCCCGGGATGGTGGTTCGGGGTCGGTAACCGTGCACCGCCACGCTGCTCAGGTCGATGCGGGGATTCCCGGCCTCGGCGAAGACCGCCTCGAACGCGTCGGCGATGGCCGCGACGTCTTCGGCGAAGAGCCCGGGGATCCGCAGGTACCCGAACGTGTCGAAAAACCGAACCTGCTGCGCCGTCAACTTCCGTGGTGTCGCCACCGGCGAGACAGTACACTTCCCCGGGGCGCGGCCCGCCACGGCGCCCGTGGCCACCGATCGATCGACTGAAGCGAGGTACTCCATGCGCTACGTGGTGGACATGGAGGTCACCAACCGCTGCAACGCGAAGTGCCACTTCTGCCCCCGGGATCGCACGCCCCACCAGGGGCTGATGCCACCCGAGGTGTTCGACCAGGGTCTGGCCCAGGCGATCCTCTACCGGGACACGGTGCTCGCCGACGACGACGAGATGATGATCAGCCTGTGCGGGCTCGGGGAGCCCCTGCTGAACCGGCACGTCTTCGACTTCGTGCGCAAGGCCCGCGCCGCAGACCTCCTGGTGGCCATGTCGAGCAACGGGTCCCTCCTCGACGAGGAGAAGGCCGGACAGCTGCTCGACGCCGGTCTCCAGCAGATCCTCATCAACGTCGGTGAGGAGGGTGACGACTACGAGGAGATCTACCAGCTGCCGTTCGAGCGCACGCTGGAGAACGTGGTGCGCTTCAACGAGATGGCCGCCGGACGGTGCGAGATCACCATGGTGCTGGTGGACCACCGCGACGACGCCGACCACATCGCCAAGATGCGGGCCTTCTGGGCCGGCCACGGCCTCACCGAGGCGATCAGCTATCCCGTCATGAACCGGGGCGGCTCGCTGTTCGTGGACCACATGCAGTACGAGCAGTACCCCGAGCAGCAGCGGGCCCGAGACCTGCTCGCAGCCTCCATGGGCACGCCGCTGTGCGGCGCGCCGTTCGGCTACATCTTCGTGGGCTACGACGCGCAGTACTACCTGTGCTGCTCGGACTGGGAGAAGCGCGCGCCGCTCGGGAGCATCTTCGATGCGTCGTTCCTCGACGTGGTCCGGTCCAAGCTCGACCACGTCGTGTCCCGCCAGCCGGTGTGCGTCACGTGCAACCTGGATCCCGTCAACCGCCTCACCGAGTCCCTCCGCGACGAAGACCGGGGTCTGGCGCCGGCCGGGTCGTCGGCGGAGCTCGTCGAGCGGATCGCCGCCGACAACCAGGTGGTCTGGTCGTGCCTCAACCGCGCCGGCGTCGAGGAGCAGGTGCTCCTCCCCGCTCCCGGCCGGCGGCTCATCCCCGTGCAGGCCGGCTGAGCGGGTCCACCGCCTGGCGCCTCACGGCGCCTCCAGCGACACGTGCAGCACCGGCAACGGTCCCACGAGGTGGACCAGGTCCACACCCGGGCGCGCCGGCACCGCCACCTGGCCATCGAGCACCAGCGCCCCCGATGCCCGGCCCGTCGATGGCATCACCGGAGCCGATCCGAGCTGGGCGGCCGGCCACCCCTCCAGTCCTTCGGCAGCCCCCACCACGGGTGAGCCGTCGCCTCCCGTGGGGACGGAGAGGGCGACCCACCACGGCTCGCCGGCCGCCAGCAGGGCCGGGGCCTCGAGGGCGGCACCCCTCACCCCCGCCATGGACAGGTCGATCGCGGCCGCGCCCGTGCTCGCCACCACGTCGCCCGGTCGACCGTCGGCCGCCGTGGAGACGACGGCAGCCATCGCCGTGACCGGGCCGCACGGCTCCTCGACCTCGATCCACACGTGGGTGGCCACCGCAGCCAGCTCCAGCACGGGAAAGGGCACCCAGAACACCCGCCCCGGCGGGAGGGCCAGACCCCGCGGCGCCCGACGGTGGGCGGGAGACAGCGCGCACGGTACCGGCGCCCGGTACCCCGCCCGAGGTGCGGGGGCCAACACGTGTCCGCTGCCGTCGGGCAGGCGCACGGCCAGCTCGGTCGATCCCCGCCGGTTGCGCGCGTAGAGCACCGCGGCGCCCTCGACGGCCCCTGGCTGCCCTGACGGTTGGTCTGCTCCCGGTTGCTGGTCCTCTCCGGACTGCTCGTCCACCGCCACGCGGACCCGGGCCAGGTCCACCTGCCCCGACCCGCCGTTGATGGCCACCCGACCCGGCCCCGCCCTGGACACGTGGGTGTCGATCGGCCGGTCGCCACCCGGCCCGAAGGAGAACGTGGGTCCGGAGAGCCCGAACAGCCCGGCCGCCAGGCTGGTGAGCAGGATCGCCCATTGGTGCCCGAGATCGTCGGGATCGCCGCGACCCGACAGCACCGACGAGCCCACGGGGTTCTCGATGGAGATGGACCCACCCCCGGGTCGCCAGATCTGGCCACCGCCGACGGACGCGGCAGCCTGACCGGCGATCAGGGCCGCCGTGGCCACCGGATCACCGGACAGGACGGCTGCGGCATGGGCCCCGGCCAGGGCCGTGCCCACCGAGCTGGGGTGCGCCCCGTCGACCGTCGGGGGCACACCGAGCACGGCTGCGGCATCGACCAGCCGGCACTGCCGGGCCTCGGCCACCGCCCTGCCCTCCGCCGCCTCCTCGAGGGTGAAGGAGCTGTTGATGTACGGAAGCCACACGGCGATGTCGGCACCACTGCGCGCCCGCACGGCATCGATCAGCGCCTCGAGCTCGCCCGCGTAGCCGGTGTCGGCGTTGGTGCCGGTGGCGATGACCACCAGATCGGGGGCGAGCGTGTCCAAGGCATCCAGGCCCCAACCCGGGTGGTCGAGGAAGTCCTGGGTGGTGTTCCCCGATCGGACCGCTGGCCAGACCCTGACGCCCTGATCGAGGTTCTGGGTGTGGAGGTACACGCCCTCGAGGCGGGCCGCCGCGCCCCGAGCCGTGACCGTCAGCGCATCGGACGCATCAGCCGCATCAGCCCCGTCACCGGTCGGACGAGGGAACACCGTGCGCTGCGAATACCTCAGTGGGCCGTCGGTGTCGATCGTGCCCAGCCGGGCACCGCCCCACTCCACGTCGAGCACCCCGCCGCCCGCCTGGCGGGTCCACAGGACCGACACCCCCTCACCCGCCCCGGCCACCGAGGAGGACTGACCGGGCTCCAGATCCACCGACCGACCGCCGAAGCCGGCGTGCTCGTCGGGAGAAGCCGTGCCCGTGGTGGACATGGACGGGGTGAACTCGGCCCCGGCGTTCCGGTACTGCACCTGCTCGGTCCAGGCGGACAGGACCCGGCCCACGAACCACGGCATCGGGTCGAACGCCGGGTCCAACTCGCTGAGCGAGTCGCCGAGCCACAGCACGTTCGCCGCGCGCGTTCGCGCCCGTGCGCCGGCCAGCGCCGGCAGCCAGGTCCCCCGTGTCCCGGTCACGGGGTCAGTCTCCCGACGCTGCGCCCCGGTGGTCCTCGCCCGCGCCCGCAGGCGTACCGGCGTCGTCCACCGATCGCAGGGCGTCGGCGAGCCCAGGGCCGCCCTCACCGGCTTCCAGGGCCGCCGTGAGCTGGTCCTCCGCGACGCCCGAGGCCAGGAGTTCGTCGAGCTTCACCTTGCCCTCGGGCGTGGCGAGGAACGCCTTGACCTTCTGCTCGAAGACCTCGCGTGCTTCGGGATCGGTGGCGATGAGGTGGGCGATGGTCTTCTCCTCGTGCTCCTGCATCGACTCGGTGGTGAGGGTCCAGCCCTCTCGGCCGTGGGCCGCTCCCGGGCCGCCGGGAAGGGGAACCTCGGGCGCGTCGTCGACCACGAAGTCCCATTCCGCGTAGAAGTCCTTGCGCGTCCAGGCCAACGTCGCCGACGTCTCACCAGGGCGGATGGTGCGCAACGGCCCGGGGAACACCTGCCCCAGACCCACGCCCGAACCGGCACCCATCAGCCCCGGCGGCGGCCGATCGAAGTAGGTCCGCCAGTACCGCTCGGAGAAGAAGAGCGCGCAGTAGTCCAGCCGGGTGTACTCGTCGATGAAGAAGTAGCCGTCGTCCACCAGGTACGGCCACAGCCCCAGCACGCACTCGTGGAAGCTCGACTGGTAGTCGACGTCGACGTACGCCGCCACGATCGGCTCCGTGTGCGACCCCAACGAATCGGCGAACCACCCCTTGCGGAACTCACAGCTCCCCACCGCGCCGTACCGGGTCACGTTGGCGCGCACCTCCTCCAACTCACCCTTGAACGCCCCCTCGCCCATCTCGCTCGCCCAGTGATCGCCCTTGGTGGCGGGCGGCAGACCCTCGAAGCTGTCGTAGACCACGAGCGTCCGCCCCGTCACCTCGGCGATGAGCGACAGGTTGGTGGTCGTCCCGCCCTTCCAGCACCCCGCCTCCACGATCACGCCCTCAACCGACCGCGGCACCGCGAACACCTTGGCCGCGATGGCCAGGTGCCCCCGATAGCTCAACCCCGTCTGGATCTTGGTGGTGTTGCGGCGCATCCGCCGCGCCAGGGCGAACCGACGGCGCCAGGTCAGGCCGTACGACGGATCGATCGGCGCGCCGTAGAACATGAACAGCGTGAGAGGGAACCAGGACGCCGCCTCGTAGGCGTCGGCCAACCGACGCACCAGGCGCGACCGCCGGCCCCGTGACAGGCGCCGACTCACCACCCCGTTCACACGACCGCGCAGACCAGACCTCTTCGATGTCATGGCGGGCGACCGTAGTACGTCTCGCCGGTCCACGACCGCAGACAGCCGACCCGATCTCCGAGCCCGAGCGAGCGGACGACATCCACCGGGTCCGGGCAACCGTCCCATCGCCTACGCTCACCCCAGTGAGCACCCGGTTGCACCGATCACCGCTGATCCGCCCGGCGATCGGGGCATGAGCTACGAACGGCTCAGCTGGGACAGCGAGTTCTTCGGCGTAGGCATCGGCCGCGCGGACCTCGGTGACCTCGGTGACCTCGGTGACCTCGGTGACCCCGCTCCCGCCGCACTCGCCGCACTCGCCGCCATCGACGACCTGGCCCGGGCTGACGGCGTGTCCTGCCTGTACGCCAGCGTCGACCCCGCCGACGTGGCCGCCACGATCCAACTCCAGCAGGCCGGCTACCTGCTCGTGGAGGTCGCACTCGATCTCCGGCACCCCACCTCGCGGCTCGCCCGCACCCCCGACACCACCGCGGTGGTGCGCACCGGCACGCCGGACGACTTGGAACCGCTCAGCCCCCTACTCGATCGACTCGCGCCCTGGAGCCGCTACGCAGTGGATCCCCGCTTCGGGGCCGAAGCGGCCCGCCGCATGCAGGCGGCGTGGGCGGCCCGCGCCGCCGGACCGGATCCGGACCGCTTCCTCCTGGTGTCCGAGGACGACGGTGAGATCGTGGGCTTCTGCACCGGCAGCACCTTCCAGGGCGAACTGCCCCGCATCGATCTGATCGCCACCACCCGCCCCGGCCGCGAGGTGGCCGAGGGGCTGGTGGATGCCCGTTTCGCCGGCTTTCCGCTCGGAAGCAGCATGGGTGGACCGATCGCGGCCCGCAACATCGCGTCCCTGCGGTTCGTGTTGGGCATGGGGTACGGCGTCGCCACGTGCCGGTACATGTTCCACAAGTGGCTCGACGAGGCCTGACCGCACCGCACCGTGCTCTCCCACGAAAGGCCCGCCACCGCATGAAGCTCGGGTTCATCTGCCCCAGCTCTCCTGAGCCCGTCGGGGGCGTGATCGTCCTCTACGAGCTGGCCAACGGCCTGGCCCGCCGCGGCCACGTCGTGCACATCGGTCACGTCTCGCCCTGGGGCCAGCCGGTCACCGGCGTGGCCGACATGCCGTGGTTCACCTTCGACCCCGGCATCCGGCACCACTTCACCGACACCGACGACGCCACCGAGGGCGAGGCGGTGGTCGTCGACGTGGTGTTCGGGGCCGTGACCCATCGAACGCCGGTCGACGCGCTCCCCGCCGGGCTGATCCAGGGCTTCGACATGCTCGGTCCCGAGATCGAGACCGAATGGTTCCGTCACCCGGGGCTCAAGGTGGTCGTGGCCTCGTGGTTGGTGGACGCCGCCCGCCACCTGGGCACGCCCGCCGAACAGTGCGTCATCGTGCCGCCGGGGATACCCCTCGACACGTTTCGGATCCAGACACCGGTCCACGACCGTCCGGCGGCGGTGGCGATGCTGGGCCACAACCATCCGGCCAAGGGCACGCGGATCGGGCTGGCCGCCCTGGAGCAGGTGCACGCCGCCAGACCCGACGTCCAGGTGGTGCTGTTCCGCGCCCACGAGATCGATCATCCGGTACCGCCGTGGGTCGAGCAGATCAGCGCCCCGGACCACCAGGGGCTGAGCCGGCTGCTCAACCGGTGCAGCATCTTCCTCCAGCCCAGCATCTACGAGGGCTTCGGGCTCACCGCAGTCGAGGCGATGGCCAGCGGGTGCGCCCTGGTCTCGACCGACAACGGAGGCTCCCGCGACTACGCGTTCGCGGACCGGACAGCCGTGGTGACCGACCGCGGCGACGCGGACGCCCTGGCCCGGGCCGTGATCCACCTCCTCGACCGGCCCGACGAGCGAGCCAGGCTCGCCCTCGCCGGCCACCAGCACGTGCAACGGTTCACGTGGGACGAGAGTGCCCGCCTCCTCGAGGGCGCGCTGGAGACCTACATCGCCGATCCCGAGCGCTTCCTCGCCCCGCCTGGCCCCAACCTCCTGGCCGACGTTCCCGCCCGGGGCAACTGGGCCACCACGGTGCTGAGCGCCACACGCGACATCGCCCGTCTGAGCCGATTGTGACCGCGCCCGACCGGTATGATCCCCGGGCCCACCGAGCCTCCGGACCCTCACATGGCTGAGCCCCCGACCCACCACCCCCCCGCGGCCAGCCGCCTGCCACCCGATGAGCGCGCCATCACCTTCAACATGGTGTGGACCGGTCGGGTGTTCGACGACCTGCAGCTCTTCACGCACAGCCTCCTGGTCCACACCCAGGCCCGGTTCCGGTTCGTCGCCAACGCCTGCCCACCCGACCAGATCCGGAACATGGAGCGCTTCGCCTCCGAACACCCAGACCGGGTGGTGGGGGTCGAGGTGGTGTCCACCGACCGCATGGTGCGACACGGCGACGCGCTCGACGACGTGCGCCGACGCCACGACGACGGCGACCTCTTCGCCTTCATCGACCCCGACATCTTGGCCCGCGCCCCGTTCCTCCACGCCCTGCTCACCGAGCTCCACGGCGCGGCAGCGGTCACCTCCGGGCGTGAGGTGTGGTCGCACCACAACGTCCGCCCAGCCGAGCATCCCGGGGTGAACGGCGAGTACTTCTACGACCAGGACGGCTTCGTCTTCGGGAGTCCCCACCTGGCCGTGTACCGACGGGCGGCCCTGGACCAGACCCTCGACCGCTGGGGGGTGGGCTTCTCCTCAGCGGGCAACGAGTCGGCCGAGGTCCGACGGCGCCTGGAGGAGATGGGGCGGTCGTTCCTCGTCTACGACACGGCCAAGATCGTGAACATCCTGCTCCAGGGCGACGGCCACCTCCTCGTGCACCGGGATGACACCCACCTCGTCCACATCGGCGGGATGTCCCACTACCTGGCCCCGCCGCTGCCGGTGCCCGGACCGGACGGAACCATCACCCCGCAGTGGGGTGAGGAGGCCAACTGGAGAGAATGGGCCGGCATGGCCGACCGGTACGACCTCGCGCAGTACGCGTCGCTCGTCCTCCGGGCCGTGGCCGCCGGCCAGACCCCTCCGGCACCGGACACGGTGGCCGATCACCTCGCGGACCGCGCCACCATCGTCCACGAGTCCCTCATCGAGCTCGGTCGCCTCGTCGGGCCGGTCCGCGTGGCCGAGGGCGAGACGTGACCCACCCACCGGTGCCCTCCACCACCGCCCCTCCCACCTCGATCCCCTTCAACCGCCCCAGCCTCGTGGGCACCGAGCTCGAGTACGTCCGCAAGGCCGTGGAGCAGGGGCACACCTCCGCCGACGGGCCGTACTCGGCCATCGCGGCCGAACTGCTCCGAGCCGAGACCGGCGCAGCCGAGGTGCTGCTCACCACCTCGTGCACCATGGCGCTGGAGATGTCGGCGATGCTGCTCGACGTCGGGCCCGGCGACACCGTGGTGGTGCCGTCCTTCGGGTTCGTGACCACCGCACTGGCCTTCGCCCGCCAGGGAGCCCGGATCCACTTCTGCGACATCGAACCCACCACCCTGGGCCTCGACCCAGAGCGCGTGGCCGAGGTCCTCGACCCGACGGTGCGGGCGGTCGTGCCCATCCACTACGCCGGAGTGGCCGCAGACCTCGACGGCCTCCAGAAGGTGATGGCGGCCTGGCCCCGCGCCGAGCTGGTCGAGGACAACGCCCACGGCTTGTTCGGCCGCCTGGACGACCGCCCGCTCGGCAGCTTCGGTCGGTTCGCCACCCTCAGCTTCCACGAGACCAAGAACTTCACCTGCGGCGAGGGCGGCGCCCTGGTGGTCAACCGCCAGGAAGACGTCGAGCGGGCGCGCGTCATCTACCACAAGGGCACCGACCGGTCGGCGTTCCTCCTCGGCCAGGTCGACAAGTACTCCTGGCAGGACACCGGGTCGTCGTGCGGCCTGTCGGACGTGCTGGCGGCCTACCTGGTCGCCCAGCTCGAGCGCAAGGACTGGGTCCTCGGTCGACGACGAGCCGTGTTCGACCGCTACCAGGCCCTCCTGGCCCCCCACGCCGAGGAGCTCGGCCTCCAGCTCCCCACGGTGCCCGCCGGCCGGGAGCAGGGCTACCACCTCTTCTACGTGCTGCTGCCCGACCGCCAGGCTCGGGACCACGTGCTCACGCGGTTGCGAGCCGAAGGGATCCACGCCACCTTCCACTACGTGCCGCTCCACAGCTCACCGGGTGGTCGGCGGGTGCAGGCCCGGGAGTCGACGTGCCCGGTCACCGACGACGTGGCCGGCCGGCTGCTTCGTCTGCCCTTCTTCACCACCCTGGCCGACGACGACGTCGACCGGGTGGTCGCCGCCTTCCTCCGAGCGGCCCGGTCCGTCTCCCCTCGCTGAGCACACCACCGTGGAGGCGGGGTCCGTGGCGCGCCGGGGACGCCGCCCCAGGCCACGTGGACGCGTCGACTAGTGGATGGACAACGTGCGGGCCACGGCTCCGAGCATCAGGACCACGGGTTGGACCCGCACCGTGCCATCGGGCAGCGTGGTCACCTCGGGTTCGGTCAACACGCACGCCGGCGCGCCGACGGTGGAGAAGACCTGGTTGATCTCCATGATCATCTGGAGCACCACCTCCCGCTCGACGCCCACGGCGTCGGCCAGCGCCGGGTAGCCGATGCGGTCACCCACCGCCGCCGTGCGGCACACCACCTCGAAGAACTGCCGGTGGATGGGCGACAACGCATCCCTCGCCGCGACCAGGGCCTCGGGGGGCACGTTGGCCTGGCCCATGAGCTGCAGCCCGAGGATGTACCGGTTGAACTCCTCGACGTGCTCCTCGGGCACGGGTACCAACACGAAGGCCACGGTCCGATTCTAGGACCACCCCGGCCAGGGGAGACCAGCCTCGCCCCACGACGGGATCGGCACGGAAACCCCTCCCACTACCGTGGGCCGGCGGGTCCGGGCGGGCGAGTCATCCACCGGAACCAGTGCCCCAGAACCAGATCGCCGCATCGAGGACCATGACCACCCACGAACCCGACGTCTCGGCGCCCACCCGGCCGGCCGATCCCGGCCGGCCCACCAGCCACAGCGTGGCGTTGGGCGCCTTCGTGGCGGCGATCCTGGTGGCCGTCCCGGTGCTCTTCCACGCCGGACGCCACCAGTGGTTCTTCCTCGACGAGTTCGACTTCCTCGCCGGCCGAGACCTCCGTGACGTGCGGGATCTGTTCCGCCCACACAACGAGCACTGGACGACGCCTCCGATCGTGATCTACCGGATCCTCTTCTGGCTGGTGGGACTCCGGTCGTACACGCCGTACCTGGCCCTGGCCATCACCGCCCACCTCGCCAGCGCGTGCCTGCTGCGCGTGGTGACGCGCCGGTCCGGGGTGGACCCCTGGCTCGCCACCGCCGCGATCATCCCCTGGGTGTTCTTCGGGACCGGGAACGAGAACATCCTCTGGGGGTTCCAGTTCACCTTGGGGACCAGCCTCCTCCTGGGCCTGCTGCACGTGCTGGCCGCAGACCACGACGGCCCCGTCGGCCGGCGTGACCTCCTGGGCCTCGGGGCGGGGCTGCTGGCGATCATGTCCTCGGGCATCGGCCTCGTGATGGTGCTGGCCGCGTCCGGGACCGCGCTCGGGCGGCGAGGTTGGCGTGCGGCCCTGGTCCACGCCGGCCCCCTCGCCGTCATCTACCTGTGCTGGTGGATCGTGGCGGAGCCCAGCACCGGCGTCCCCGCCGGTGAGGGCGACGTGGTGGGACAGGCCCTCGCCATCGTCACCGGCGCGTGGAACGGCATCGCCGGCTCCACGATCGGGGGCGTCGTCTTCGCCGTGGTCGCCGGCACCGGTCTGGTGCTGACGGCCCGGGCAACCCGGACCACGGGGCATCCCGGCCTGGGCCGGCTCGCGGCACCCGTGGCGCTGGCCGGGTCCGCGCTGGCGTTCGCGGGCTTGACGGCCTACAGCCGGGCGGCCCTCGGCTCCGAGCCGGCGAGTCGATACCTGCACATCGCGGCCGCGCTCCTGCTGCCGTTGTTGGCGGTGGGCACCCAGGCCATCGTCTCGCGGTGGCCCAAGCTGCTCCCGGTCGGGGCCGGCATGCTCCTCATCGGCCTCCCCGCCAACGTCGACCGGCTCGGAGACCGCAACCCCTTCGTGCTCGGCGACCGGACATCGACGCTCACCCTGGCCGCGGTCGCCCACGACGAGGACGTCAAACGCTCCGTTCAACCGTGGGCGTTCTGGAACCCGGAGGTCACCGCCGGGTGGTTGGCCGACGGCATCGAGTCGGGACGCATCCCCCGACCGGAGTCCATCGATCCAGCCATGCGCCAGGCCGCCTCGCTCCGGCTGTCGCTCCAGGTGCTGCCGCCCGACGACGTCGGCACCTGTTCCACGGCCGTGCCCCCGGTACCGCTCCGACTCGACGAAGGCGATGTGGTCCGCTTCGGGGGGTCCTCGGCCGCCGTGGTCGAGGTCCTGGGCGACGAGCAGACGCCACCACTGCAGGTCCTCGGGGTCACGACCGATCGAGGCGAGACCATCGATGCCGTCTACGTGAGGGCCGAGCGACCGGTGCTCCTGGATCAGACCCCCGACGCCCCGTGGGGCGCGGTGGCCCTCTGCGACTGAACGGTCCTCAGGTCTCGCCGCGCAGGTTGATGGCGATCAGGCGCCGCCCGGTGTCGCCGCCGTAGGTGGCGTGCAACGTCCGGTAGTAGGCCACGAGCAGATCGCCGGGCCGGCTGTCGATGGGCCAGTACGGGATCTGGTCTCCCGGCACCCCGAGCGTGTCCTCGATGGCCCGCCAGTCGGCGAGCGAACCCCGGAGCTCCTCGGCGTAGGGCGTGTTCCAGTAGTTGGTCCCGGGGATCACCCGCAGGGCACCGTGATCGGCATCCACCGGGTCGAGGTACAAGAAGAACTTGACGTACAGCTGGTCGATCGGCGCGCCGTAGAAGTCGAAGTGCCAGGACGTGTCGCAGAAGAACACGTTCCCGTCTGATCCGACCACCTCGTAGCCGGGCCCGACCAGAGCCCGGGCCACCGTGGTGAACCGCTCGTCAGAGGTCAGGGCGCTCAGGCGCTCGTGCTTGTCGAGCACGAACGGCACGATGATCCGGCGCTTGCCGAAGTGCACGTCGTCGTGGATCTCGAGTCGGGCCCGATCCTCGAACGCGGCGCCGTACCCCTCCAGGTCGGATTCGAGTCGGGTGGCGTCATCGACGTCTTCTGCCGGTCCCGACTCGCTGACGACCTGATCGAACGCCGCCGTGATGTCGGCCACGTCGTCTGCGAAGAGGCCGTCGAACCGGATGAAGCCGAAGGTCTCGAAGTACCGGCGTTGCTGCGCCGTCACCTCGAACCCGGCGGTTGCGGGTGGTGCCTCGGTGGGTCCGCCGGCGGAGATCGTCATGGCGGCACAGGGTACCGGAAGGGGCCACGGGGAGCAGGGGTGCACCGCCTCCTCTAGACTGCACGCTCACCGCCGGGACGCAGGCCTCGGCGCGTCGTCGTCGATGAACGCCAGGTGCCCATGATCCCGTCCATCATCAACCTCGACATCGAGCTCACCAACCGGTGCAACGCGGACTGCTACTTCTGCCCGCGAGACCAGACCCCCCACCAGGGGACGATGTCCGCCGAGACCTTCGCCCGCTCGCTCGAACGGGCCATCGAGTTCCGTGACTCGGCCGCCGTGGCGGCGGGGCGTGAGATGCGGATCAGCCTCTGCGGCCTCGGTGAACCGCTCCTGAACCCCCGAGCCGTCGACTGCGTGCGGATGGTGCGAGACGCCGGGTTCCGCTGCGCGATCGCCAGCAACGGCTCGGTGCTCACCGAGAAGAAGGCCATCGCCCTGCTCGACGCCGGCCTCCAGGAGATCGACCTCAACGTCGGCGAGGAGGGCGAGGAGTACGAGGCCATCTACGGGCTGCCCTTCCAACGCACCCTCGACAACGTCGTGCGGTTCGCCGAGCTGGCCGAGGGTCGCTGCAAGGTGAACATCGTGCTGGTGGACCACCGGGAGGACGAGGCTCACCGGGCCCACATGAAGCAGTTCTGGCAGGACCGCGGGCTGTCGGAGTTCGTGGTCTTCCCCATCATGAACCGCGGCGGGGCGCTCCAGGTCGAACGCATGGACTACGCCGAAGACGTGGACCACGTCCGGCGATCGATCCAGATGCTCCAGGCCCAGGTCGATGCCCCCATCTGCATGGCCCCGTTCGTGTTCCTCTTCATCGGCTACGACGGCAAGTACTACCTGTGCTGCGCCGACTGGAAGAAGGAAGCGGCCTACGGCACCGTGTTCGACGCCGGACTGGCCGATGTGCTCGGTCCCAAGCTCCGCGCCACCCGGTCCCGCGAACTGGTGTGCCACACCTGCAACATCGATCCGGTCAACATCCTCGCGGACACGCTCCGTGCCTACGACCGCGGGGAGGCCACGGCGGCCACCGTGGAAGCCACCGTCGAGGGGATCAGGGTCGACACCGGTGAGCTCGAGCGTCTCATCGAATCCATCGCTCCCGGCCTCACCACCGACCCCGCGTTCCGAGGCGGGCGGCCCCGCCGGCTCATCCCGCTGTCCGGCTCCTGACGCTCCCACCCCACCCGGGCGGGCCGGCCGTGGCGGACGTGCCGGCCGTGGTTCAGGTTCGGCCGACGCGATCCAGGGCCAGACGGACGCTGCGTTCCAGCGCCCCCAACGCCTCGGTCGGGACGCGCCCGACGTAGATCGGCTCGGTGGCCAACTCCCGGAAGGGCCGACCGCGCAGGGCTTCGTACTGCGCGTCCATCTCGGCCCACGAGAACCGGCGCGACGTGGCTGCTCCCCCATGGATCTGGTGGAAGGTGCCCTCGGCCAGAAGTTGCACCAGGGTGGTCCCAGGGTGGGCGCAGGCGCGGTGGTAGAGGTCGTGGTTGACCAGGCCGCCGCCCGGCAGATCGAAGGCCTCGTCGTAGCCACCGAGCTCACGCCAGAGCTCGCGGGACAAGAACAGCGAGCTGCTCTCGCTCTTGGCTCCGAACCACCCTCGGTGGGAGGAACCGGCGAAGGTGGAGCACCCGAGCAGGCGGTAGCCGTCCTCGGTCCAGTCCGTCTCCTCCAGCAGCCGGTCCTCGACGGTCTGGTCGTAACCGGTCTCCGCAGCACGCATGTGGGTCGCGGGGCCGAGGTGGTAGGCGGGTGCGGTCACCACCGCCCGGTCCGCGAGGCGCGCGCCGAGGAGGGCGGTGGCGAGCAGGCCGGGCGATGCCAGTCGGGCCCCGTCCATGATCACGCCCACCAGCCCACCCTGCGCCGCGTCGACCCCCACGTTGGCGGCCCGGGCCGGAGAAGCGGGCGCCGGATCGAGGCGGATCAGCCGGGCATCGAACGGCGCCCCCGCCACGATGTCGTCGAGCGGCACCGGGGACCCGTTGTCCACCACCACCACCTCGTAGTCGGCGGCATCGATGCCGCGCTGGTAGGCCGGCGAGAGGCTGTGCAGGGTGCGAGGGAGCTCCCGGGTCATGCCGTAGGCCACCACCACCACCGTGAGCACCGGTGGCGACGGGTGGTCCATCGGCTCAGCGCACCCGACGGAGGTACCCGCCGGGGTTGAAGGAGAGGGAGTACTTCTCCATGGTCGGATCGGGCGCGAAGTTGCCGTTGCGGGCCAGGATCTGCTTGACGGCCTCAGCCGGACCGGGGCCGAAGCCGGCCCAGACCGGGTGCCCGTTGACCACGGTGTCGGTGATGATCACGTACGAATGCACCGGGACCAGCGGCGAGTAGCGCTCGAACTCCTCGGAGGTGGTGTGACGGTCCACCAGCGAGCCGAGCACGACCAGGGCCCGCCCGCCGGCCACCCGTCGGTGGACCTCGTCGGCCACGTCTTGATGGTGCGGCCGGCCAGTGAGATGGGAGAGGCGGGGGTGGCGGGGGCGGTCGTCCGCCTCGTTCGGGTCGATCGACAACACCTGCCCGTGCCCGACCAGCTCGCACATCGAGGCCAGGAACAACGAGCGGCCACCATCGGCGGACCCGGTCTCGATGATCCAGTCGGGCCGGACCGCGGCCACGATCTCCTGGTACGCCACCAGATCGGTGGGGGGGGTGCGGACCGGACGACCCAGCCACGACGTGGAGGCCCAGGGCATGGTGGCGTACACCGCCTCGGTGAAGGCCTTGCCCAACTCCTCGGGGAGCGGCAGCGGGGTGCTCGGCGGTCCGTCGGGTCCGCCCGCTGCTGCTGCGGCGGTGAACGTCTCGGACGACAGACGTCGGGGGCGGGAGCGCCGGGCCGGTTGCGAGCGGATCGCACCCACGTAGTGGACCGGCTTGCCCGGGCCGTGGAAGGCCCGGCCCCGGAGCCCGGCGTACTGCTGGCTGTAGTCGAACACCTTGGTGCGCCGTTCGGCGGCGTCGACCTGGTTGGTGGTGTCGCCGCCGTGCATCTGGTGGAACGAGCCCTCGCCCAGGATCGTGGCCACCGTGATCTCGGGGCCGGCGGCCAGCCGCTCGTACAGATCGAGGTTGGCGTAGCCGGCACCGGGCAGGTCGAAGCTCTCGTCGAACCCGCCCACCTGCTCGAGCGTCTCGCGCTCCACGAACAGGCAGTTGCTCTCCCACAGCCCGTCCAACCAGTCCCGGTCACCGATGAAGTGGCCGATCTCGAACAACCGGTAGCCGTTGGCGGGCCAGGCGATCTGCTCGAACAACCGGTCCTCGTACGCCTGGTCGTAGCCCTGGGCCATCACGTCGCCCTGCTGGCCCGGCCCCACGTACCACTGCTGGGTGGCCACCACCGCCGGCGAATAGGTGGACAGGCCGGCCAGACCCCAGCGCAACACGCCCGGGGTGACCACATGGGCCCCGTCGATCATGAGGGCGAAGTTGCGTCCCCGGCCGGCGCGGATCCCCGCGTTGAGCGCGTTCACCGGGGAGGGGTGCACGGCGTCGAGGGTGAGGAGCCTGAACTCGGGTCCGTACTCCGCCACGGCCTCGGCGGAGAGCGCCTGGTCGGGCGCCGACCCGTTGTCGATCACGATCACCTCGTAGGAGGTGTCGTCCACGCCGGTCTGATAGGCGCGCGACAGCGAGTGCAACGTGCGCCTGGCCTCGCGCGCCATGTTGTGGAACACGACCACCACCGTGAGGTCGACGTGGTCGACCGGAGCCGGTGGAGCGAGGGGCGCGCGGGGAAGGTCGGTGGCCGGCGCGACGTCGACCGCCGGTGCGGCGTGGTCACCGGCGGCCTTTCGCCACACCACCAGGCCATGGTCGCGGCGGTCACAGGGCGCGACGAGCCCGCGGGCCTCCCGGAAGGCCTCGACCGACGCGCGCGTGGCGGACGACTCGTGGGCGTCGACCACCACGAACCCGCCGACGGGGATGCGGTCGTAGACGGCGTCGAGGACTCGACGGGCCGCCTCGCCCAGTTCGGGGCCGATGCGCAGCACGGCGATCTGTTCGATCCGGGCATCGCTCAGGGAGGCGGCCGGCTGACCGGGCAGGAACTTGACCCGCCCGTCGAGCAGACCGAACCGAGCGAAGCCGTCCCGGACCAGGTTGAGGTCGGCGCGGAACTCGGCCACGCCCCGCTCGGTCCAGCGGGCCGACTTGAGGCCCTCCGGGGCCCCCCGGAACTCGTCGGCCAACCACACCCGGCGGTCCTTGAGGTCGTAGGCGTCGAGCCAGGCCCGCAGGAAGATGCCGGCACCGCCCCGGCCCACACCCACGTCGACCAGGTCACCGGGCACGGCCTCGGCCTTGACCACCTCGAGCCGACCGTGGAGGTCGTCGAGCCGGGCCCGGCCCATGTCGGTGTAGGGCACGAAGGACCGACCCCGGCCGTCGTCGGGCCCGGCCGGACCCTGGCGCTCGCGGGCGAGGCGTGGCCAGTGGTCGGGGTCCTGGCGCACCGGATCGCGCAGGATCCGAGCGTCCGGGGCACGACCGGCGACGATGCGGGCGGTGAGGTGGGCCAGCCGGGCCTCGTCCTCGAGGTAGTGCTCGTTGAGCAGGGCGGCCTTCACCGTGCCCAGGTAGCGCGCCACCAGCCGCAGCTCCCGCGCCAGCCACGGGAAGTACGCGTTGTGCTGGAACACCATGGCCTGGAGCCGAAGTCGCTCGCCCAGCTCCAGCAGCCGGTTGCGCCCCTCGACCCCTTCGATGGCGTCCAGCACCGCAGCCAGTTCGGGCTGGCGGGCGAGGCGCTCCTCCTCGACCACGATGGCCAACCCGAAGTAGATCGGCAGGAGCACCATGCGCAACGGGTTCGGATGCTCCGCCATCCAGTCTTCGAGCCCGGTCATGACGCCGTTGCGGGGCCCGCCCTCGTGCAACGCGTTGAAGTGGTTCGGGTTGAGGCCCGACGCGCCCTTGGCCAGTTCGTCCTGGTCGAGGTGCACGCCCTTTTGGGCGTAGGGCTGCCGGAACTCCTCGGGGATGGTCTCGGGGTTGTAGTACAGGTCCCGCCGACCGTAGGGCCACAGCACGTCGTGCAGGATCAGGATCGGCAGCGGCGCACCCTCGGCGCGGGCCCGTTCGGCGAGCAGCCGACACTCGTTGTAGACGGTGTACCAGTTGTGGTCGCCGTCGATCAGGGCGGCGTCCATGGCGGGCAGATCACCGAGGATGTCGACGCTCAGCGCCCGGTGGAACACGTACTGCCCGGCGAACTCCCGTTCGTGTTCGCCGGGATCGAACCCAGGCGCGGGGTCGATCACGTGCAGTTCGGTGTCCGGACCGAGCTGCTCGATGATCTGGCGCGTGTTCTCACCACGCAGAGCCCCGATCTCCACCAACCGACGAACCCCACCAGCCTCGAGGACAGGGGCGATGACGTCGTTCCAGAACGGGAACATCGGTGAGTCGGGTTCCTCATTGCGGGGACAGGACGGGCGGACCCTAGCGCGCCCACCGAACGCCGGGCCTCGCACGCCATCGAGGCCTCCACCGCGCGGTGGGCCGAGGGCCGGGCGCGGCGGCGTCCGGGCACTCGATGTGCGGTGCGGGGACGGTGAGCAGGGGCGCGGCGACCCTCACTGCGTCTTGGGGCGGCACGACCGGCGGGTGGTCGAATCGAGCCGGTAGGCCCGTGCCTCACCCTCGGGAAAGACGTCGCTGGCCATCAGTCGGGCGTCGGGTTGCGACTCGGTCCACTGGATGGGGCCCGGTTGCGCCGGCCGGTCGACGACGAACACGTAGTCGTACGCCCCCTGTTCCAGAAGCTCGACCCACTCCTCGCAGGTGGCCGGGGATCGCATCTCGCCACCGCCCTCGTCGACGTAGAGGTACTGGACGCGGTTGCTCAGGTCTGCGCCCACGAACGGCGACTTCAGGTAGATGTAGGCACCGTGGACCCCGATGTCGGCGTTGCTCACGCCCAACGAGAACTCGGTGAGCTCCGGAAAGGGCATCGGTCCCCGATACCGGCCGTCGACGTATCGCCCGTGCACCGCGGCCAGCCCGAACAGGAGGAGGATCGGCAGGCCCACGGCCAACACCAGGCCGTGGAGCCGAGGGTGCGGCAACCGTGGCCGCAGCACCGCCGCCCCGCCGACTGCGACAGCCACCACGGCCGCGGCGACACCACCCCGCAGTGCCGCCGACCCGTCGACCGCTTCGAAGAACGTCTGCCCTCCGAAGCCGAACGGCCAGGAGACCGGATCGAGCTGGGTGACCAGGAGCACCCCTGCGTACATCGGAAGGGTCCAGGAGCGGAAGCGGTGGAGCACGACCGCGAACAGGACCAGGCCGAGAACCACCCCCGGAGCCGCGTACCTGAAGTTGGTGGCGAAGAAGGTGCCACCGAGGACGAACTGCGGGGTCAGCAGGTAGGCGATGTTGCACGTCATCGCGACCACGCCGAGCATCCTCAACCGCGGATCCGGGCGAGCGATCGCCAGGACGGTGCCGGTGATCGACAACAAGAGGACCACCGGCCACACCGGCCCGAGCGCATCGCGCAACCCGGAAACGAGGAACGCCGACCGCTCGCTCTCGTTGCCGAGGAACGCGAGCACGGTGGTGCCGGGGATCGGGCCTTCCACGTGGGGTAGGCGAAACGGCCCGATGCCCACGTCGAGGCTGGGCAACGGGTTCCCGACCACGATCAGGTTGCGGAGGTACCAGTAGCCGCCGGTGAGCGCGGCTCCGCCGATCACGCCGATGGTGCGCCTGAAGCGCTGACCCGCCGGCGAGATGACGACGAGTCCGATGCACAGCGCTCCGGCAGCAGGCAGGAACGTGAACTTGGCGCCCGTCGACAGGCCGGCCGCCATCGCCGCGAGCACGTCGGGACCCATGGTCCGCTCGACCCGTGGGACCAGGGCGATGGCGACCGCGGTCAGGAACAACGCGCACCCGACCACGTCGGTGAGGGCGCCGCCCGGCTGGGTCTCCACCATCCCGGGTCCACCGAGGAGGATCGCTGGTCCCAACGCCGTGACCGGCGCGACCCCGAACGGACGGCCGATGCACCACGCGGCCACCAGCGCCAGGGCCAGCCACCCCAGGTTCAGCACCGTGGACAAGAGGTCGGTCCGGAAGAAGATCATGCCGAACGCGTGGAACAGCGACGACGTGGCCGGGAAGTACGCCGTGACCTCGTCGGTCAGGTGGATGGTCGATGTCCGACCCGTCTGCAGGAAGTTGATGGCGAACGGAAGGTGGTACCAGTGGCTGTCGACGTTGGTGATCCCCTGGTCGACAGCGGTCAGGGTTCGGCTCATCCACGAACCGAGGAAGAGGGTGACGGCTCCGCCCGCCGCCACCAGGCTCAACCGGGCGAACGGTGGAGACGACGCTCCCGCCGCCCCTTCGACGGGGGTCTCCTCCTCCGATCCGTTGGAGTCGCCACGTCCGACCCACCACGCCAGCGCCCCGATGGCCACGCAGGACACGAAGAGCGGGCGCAGACGCAACGCGCCGAAGGTGCCCAGCAACTCGGCCACGACCGTCAAGATCGACAGCGTCAGCACCGAATCGGCGAGCAACGCGTCGAGACCCCGCCAGGTGGGCACGAGCCGACGACGGATCACCACCCCGGCCGCAACGACGCAACCGACCGCCATCACGCTCAACGGGATCCCGATCAGGAATCGACCAAGCGTCACCCAGCTCAGGGTAGCCACCCACCGCGACCGCTCGTTCCCCGACGTTTCCGAACGCGACCAGCCTCCGGATCTGAGGCCCGGCGCGACGTGCTAACGAGGGGCGGTGATCGACCCCGAGAACGCTCCCAGCTCGCCACCGGAGGAGCCCACGACGAGCACGCCGCCGCCGGGCAACGAGCGTTCCGCTCGATGGGCCGCGTGGGCGTTCGGCGCCTACGTGATCGCCGGCCTGCCGCTGCTCGTCCTGGTGATCGGGAAGTTCTGGTGGTTCTTCCGAGACGACTGGTTCTTCATCACCGACCGCGACCTGTCGGTCAACGGGTTGTTCGATGACCACAACGGCCACTGGTCCACGTCCCCGGTCCTGGTGTTCCGAGCCCTCTACGCAACCGTCGGCCTCAACTCCTACGCCCCCTACAAGGCCACGGTCGTGGTCGCCCACCTGGTGGTGGCGGTCTGCATCCGGGCGATCATGCGCCGCTACGGGGTGGGCCCCTGGCTGGCCACGGCGCTCGCGGGTTCGTTCGTCCTCCTGGGCTCGGGTCGGGAGGACATCTTGTGGGCCTTCCAGATCGGCTTCACCGGATCCATCGCCCTCTGCTTCGTGCAGTGGGTGATCGCCGACCGCGACGGTCCACTCGACCGGCGCGACGCTGTCGGGGCCGTGTGCGGTCTGGTGGCGATCACCGCCAGCAGCCCACCGGTGCCCATCCTCTCCGCGTTGGCCGTCACCCTGCTGGTCCGCCGCGGTTGGCGGGCCGCCGTGGTCCACGTGGCCCCGGCCGCGATCGGCTACATCACCTGGTCGCTGGCCGTCCGCCCCAACCGCTCGTCACCCTTCGGGCCACCGCCGTTCGACGCCCTGGTCGACTGGGTGCACGAGGGCGTGGTGTCCACGTTCGACGACCTCACCGGCCACCGATGGGCGTCGATCATCCTGGGCCTGGCCGTCATCTCCGGGACCGCCCTGGCCCTCGTCCGCCCGATGCCCCCGCTGCCCAGCACGACCGAGGCCGCGGATGCCGGCTCGCTCCGCCGGGCCGTCTCTGCCGCCCAGCGGCACCTCCGACCATCGATCGGTCCGATCGCCCTCTTCGGGGCGACCGTGGTCTTCATCCTCCTCGCCGCGCAGCGAGCGTGGCTCTTCGGCCCCACCGCCGCCAGTGCCAGCAGGTACATCTACGCCTACGTGGCCATGACGTTGCCACTCATCGCGCTCTCGATCCAGGCGCTCGCCCAACGATGGCGTGTGGCTGCACCCCTCCTCGCCCTCCTCGTGCTCGTGGGCGTGCCCACCAACATCCAACGGTTCCGCGACCCCGGCTTCGGCCCCGCACACCACGCCCACCAGCGAGACCTCCTGCTCAACGTCGTCCGATCGCCTGCCGTCGTGCACGCTCCCGACGAGTTGCGACCCGATCCCGATCCGTTCAACCCCCCTGGGCTCACCGTCGGCTTCCTCCGGGACGCCCTGGCCAGCGGCAAGCTCCCCCACATCTCCGGGCCCATCCCGACGGCCGTCGCCGCCGAGCTCGTCATCCGCCTGGGCCTCATGCAGGAGCCGTACCCCGCGGTGAACGACCCGTGCGACTACACGGAGATCACTCGGTTCCGTCCCGAGGTCGGCACCCGCTTCTACCTGGATGTACCGGTCGAGGCCACCGTGCGCGGCCACGACGGACGGCAGTTGCCGATCCAGCTGCGGCCGGACTACGGACCGATGGTGACCGTCGTTGCGCCCGGTCTCGACCTCGACATCAGTGCGGTGGGAGGCGGTCCGGCGACCGTCTGCATGGTTCGCTGATCCTCGGCCCCCGGGGCGCTCCCCCGTCGGGCACGGTCACGCCCCGGCGACGGGGCCCGTGAGGCGCGCCACGACCCGCCGGACCTGCTCATCCCAGGACCAGCGAGCCTCCACCTCCGCTCGACCAGCTGCGCCGATCCGCTCGCGCAGCGTGGCGTCATCGCGGAGCCTGACGATCGCGGCCCGGAGCGCGGAGCGGTCAGCCGGCAACACCAGCAGCGCGTGCTCCTCGTGGACCAGGCGCGACGACACCGTCTCCACGTCGGGCGCCACCACCGGGAGGCCCGCCGCCAGGTACTCGGCCAGCTTCAACGGCGAGTAGTGGAACTCGCCGTGATCGGGCGCGATGACGGCCGCCGCGTCCATCGCCGCCAGATAGCGGGGGAGGTCAAGGTGCGGGACCGTCCCGGTGAACACGGCTCGCACCCCCAACTCGCGGGCCCGCGCCTCCACCGCCGGCCGTTCCGGCCCGTCGCCCACGAGGAGCAGCGTGACCCCCTCCAGGCCCGCCGCCACCTCCACCAGGCGGTGCAGCGCATGGAAGGGCCGGAAGCTCCCCACCCAACCCAGGACGAAGGCATCGCCCACATCGCCCAGCCCGAGCCGGGTGCGCACCGCCCGTCCCTCGCCCGCGGCCGCGGGCGGCTCGATCTCCACCCCGGTGGGCGTGATCACGATGCGGTCCGGGTCGGCGCCGATGCGCACCGCCTCGGCCGCCACCTCGTCGGAGCCACAGGCCAGGACCGAGGCCCGGCGAAGCGCCGGGGCCTCCCCCAGTCGCTCCACCAGGGAGCCCCAACCTGGGCGGGCGACACCCCACCGCTTCGCCTCCCAGACCGCCACTGCGGGCGCGAACACCACGGACGGCACCCCGAGCGCATCGGCCAGATCCAGCCCGGCGGTGTGGAACAGTTCGTGGCGCTGCCACACGAACGAGATCGGCGCACCCCGCCACGGCCCGTCGACGTCCACCTCGAAGCTGGATCCCCGGGCGTACTGGCGGACGTCCTTCACCGCCGTCTTGACC
>WBZL01000486.1_pt1 | contig 44615 bp, 40 predicted proteins | sample 5204291 | NCBI WGS metagenome assembly WBZL01 (sample SAMN12344345, study PRJNA552823) | activated sludge metagenome | biome: Activated sludge suspended growth; feature: Nitrification reactor; material: Wastewater; isolation source: activated sludge from nitrification reactor of wastewater... | reverse complement strand
CGTCCGCCTCCGCCGGGGTAAAGGTCAGTCTCAGCATCGCAGCCTGTCCCTACAGAAAGCAATGCTCGAATTCTACAGCCCATTACACCAGACAGTTAAAGTCGTTTGTTACCTATTTCAGTATATTACAGGTTGAGCTTGCTTTCCACAGTGCTGCCCAGAACCCGCATGGTGCCCGCTTGGTCGCCAACTGCTTAACCGTTGGCGATGAGGCTGCGCACTCGGGCAGGCAATCGCTACCCTGGCGCGCATATCCGTTAAATAAAGGCACATTCCGAATGGAAGCGCTCGCCGCCTTTTGATGTCCGGGCGCCGGGTTTCGACATCGTGTGCGCGCAGCAGGTCTATGAACTGGCCGTCTGATGGCATGCGGCAAGCGCCCGGGGGCCTGGCCCGCTGGTGCCCGCGGGCGCATGGTTCAAAGCAGCGAGATTCTGTGCGCGCCTGCCGTTTCGGTGAGCACAAACTCGACAGGCAGGAACTTGCCGATCACTTCCACATTGGTCTGCAGATGCGAAGACACCCTCACCGTGGTGAAGGACCCGGCACCGGCGAGTGCCAGCGGCAGGACCAGCTGATCTGCCAGATGCTCGCCCACCACTGCAGTGCTGTCATGAAAATGCCGGGCGAGCTTCGCCACACGGTTGGCCACCACTTCAGCCGGCAAACCCTTTTCGCCAAAGGCAGTGAACAGTTCGGTGATTTCTCTGTATTGCAGCTCAACCAGTAAAGCATTTCCTGGCCCCTCGCGCGAAGGCAGGGCACGCAGTTCCTGCTGCAATTCCCCCAGCACCCCGCCGAGCTGCAAGTCCAGTTCCGCCAGCTCGCGTTTGGCCACCTCAACGGGCACCCCCGCGACGATGGCCGTCGCCCGTGCTGCGCGCAGCTCGCCACGCTCCAGCAACTCGAAGGACTGCAGGGCCGAGACCGGACATACCCTGGCGTACAGCTCACCGCCGCCTGCCGGATAAAAGCCGTGGCGTAGCAGCTCGATGGCCATCTCCACACCCATGCGCAGGAGCAGCGGCAGCCAGCTACGGCTCAGAAAATCGAGTGGCGGTGCCGCTGGATTGTGGGTTCCGCCGCTGATCCGCAGCGTGCTCGGTGCATCGGCGAACCACAGCGCCGGCAACAAGGTCTGCAGTACCAAGGTGCAGCTACCGGCCGTGCCAATGGCAAAGCGGTAGTCGTCACCGCGAATCTTGCCAGGGACAAAGCTCAGGGCTTGTGAACCCGGTGCCGCCCCCTGTACCTGTGCGCCGCAGATCTGCGCGGCGGCATTCACCGCCGTCAGATGCTGCCGCAACAAGCCAGGCTTGCTGCGCCTTGCACGAATTCGCTCGATGCGAAACGGTATTCCGGTAATCATCGACAAGGTCAGTGCGGTACGCAGAATTTGCCCGCCGCCTTCTCCGTGCGATCCGTCGAGTTCAATCATCTTCATTCTTTCTTCTTCTTCCAGAAAGTAACTCTCAACCCTTGACGCACACCACCTGGCGCAGAGTATGTACCACCTCCACGAGTTCGCGCTGCGCGTGCATCACCGCATCGATATCCTTGTAGGCCATCGGGATTTCATCGATCACATCGGCATCCTTCCGGCACTCGACGTGGGCGGTGGCGCGCTCCTGGTCGGCAACGGTGAAGCGGCGTCGGGCTTCGTTCCGGCTCATTGTTCGTCCGGCGCCGTGACTGCAGGAGCAAAACGATTCCTTGTTGCCCAGGCCGCGCACGATGAAACTCTTGGCGCCCATCGAACCCGGAATGATGCCGAGTTCGCCTTTCTGTGCCGAGACCGCCCCCTTGCGGGTGACCAATACTTCCGCACCAAAGTGAGTCTCGCGCTGGACGTAGTTGTGGTGGCAGTTTACGGCCTCGACGCTGGCGCCAAACGGTTTGGCAATCACGCCACGCGTAGCCGCAATGACGTTCTGCATCATCAGCAGACGATTTCGCCGCGCAAAATCCTGCGCCCAGCCGACAGCTTCGACGTATTCGTTGAAGTGCTGGCTTCCCTCCTCAAAATAGGCGAGGTCACGATTCGGCAGATGGGAGATGTGCTGCTGCATATCCTTCTGTGCCAGTTTGATGAAGTGGCTACCGATGGCATTACCGACGCCGCGCGAACCGGAATGCAGCATGAACCAGACGCGATCCGCTTCGTCGAGACAGACTTCGATGAAGTGGTTGCCGGTACCAAGCGTGCCGAGGTGCTTGTGGTTGTTGGTGTTCTTGAGACAAGGATGCCGGTCGGTGATGCGTGTAAAGCCTTTGATCAAACCAGCCCACATGGCATCGACACTTGCCGGTGGCGTATCCCATGACCCTTCGTCGCGCCGGCCCCGGCCCATCGTTCGCCCGTGCGGCACGGCGCGCTCAATGGCCGTACGCAGCGCCTGCAGATTGTCCGGCAAATCGGTCGCCAGCAGCGTTGTGCACGCGGCCATCATGCCGCAGCCGATATCGACACCGACGGCAGCCGGGATGATCGCACCCTGCGTCGGGATGACGCTGCCGATCGTCGAACCCTTGCCCAGGTGTACATCTGGCATCACCGCCAGGTGCCGATAGATGAAGGGCATTCTGGCGGTGTCGATCAACTGCTTGCGGGCTTCGTCCTCAACCGGAACGTCTTGCGTCCACATCTTGATCGGTTTGCCGTTTTCGACTTCGAGGAGTTGATAGTCCATTTCCATAATTCTTTCACTGATCGTCGGCGGCCTGCTTCTTCTGCAGGCCTTCCTGTTGCATACGGCGGGCCTGTGACTTGCGTTCGCGTTCCTTGATACGACAAGGCCTGCATCGTACCGCGGTCGTTTCAACATTGCCCTGGGCAACTTCGTACCACCACTTTTGCTGCGTTGCGGTCCAGACGCACTCGACGCCGCAATCCCTGCACCGGAAAGCAATGTCCACGTAATAACCGCGTTCGATGAACGCAGGCGCCCCGTAGCTGATGCGGCGAGCCAGGCGGGTCGTATCACACCACACGATGCCCGAAGAGTAGACGTCAACCGACAGTGGCGAGGGGCTGCTCTGAATGCGCGTCGTACGCCGTAACCGGGCACTCTTGATTTCCAGCTTGCGCTGTTTTCCACTTTTCATGATTTCACCTACACTTTCTGATTACCGCATTTTCAGGTTTTCACCGCTCGCTCTCTCCCTACATCGCACGAGAGGGTAAGCGACTCACGCGCCCTTGATGTTCACCAGTCCGCTCAACACCTGATCCAGGCCACCAAACACCGAAATGCGGTCGATTCGTTCCGCCACACGTTCCAGGGTTTCCAGCTCCTTCAGACGCAGCGCGACCGGGTTTCCTTCCATCACTTTCGCGGTATTGAGCAGCGAACGTGTTGCCGCGGTTTCCTCACGGCGACGAATGACGTTCGCCTCAGCCAGCTTTCCGGCTTCGACCACCTTGGCAAGAATGGTCTTCATTTCGCCGGGCAGAACGATGTCCTTGACGCCGATGCTGCTCACCTCGATCCCGAAGCCGTTCAGCTTGCGCGCCACGTGCGCGCTGACTGCTTCGTCGATGATCTGCTTGTTTTCCAGCAGCTCGTCGAGCGATCGTGTTCCCACCGCCGCCCGCAAGCCGAACTGCAGTTCTCGATACAGGTGTTCGACTGGCTTTGCCAGCTTTTCGTGCGCCAGCAGCACGTCGGTATAGCGCCAGGTAGCCGCAAGGTTGAGGCGCAGGCCGACCTTGTCGCTGCTCAGAATTTCCTGGCCCGACACTTCCATGTTCTGCAGACGCATATCGACGAGTTCAACCAGCACTTCGCGGTTGAAGCGCCAGAATACCTCGACGCCGGGTGACATCAATCGCTGCACCTTGCCGTCGACGCGCAGAATGCCGACGTGGTAGGCAGGCACCTGCGCGATTAGCAGGCCGGCCAGGCCGCTCACCGCGTGCGCCCGCAGGCTCGGCTGCAGGAAGTGCGCTGCCAGTTGCGGTCCGACTTCATAGCCTTGCTGCAGATCGACTTTTTCCAGTCTATGCTCGGCCAGGCCCTTCCAGAAAATGCGTCGTGACCCAGGCGCCAGCACTTCGACCAGGATCTTGTTCTCATAGCGCAATCCTGCCTCGTCCTCACCCAGTTCCATGCAGACGAAATGTTCCGCAACGGTCTGCGGCTGATGCTGAAGCAGGTAGTCGACCAGCGTGATGTCGCGCATAGGAGCGTCGAGCTTCCAGCTCTGGACCGAGAGCCGGTTCACAGGGTCGAAGAAGTAGTAACGGCCAGCGCTGAGAATGCGTTCGAAATCACCTTCCTTGAACAAGGCAGCCCGTTCACTCTTCAACACGACGAAACGCTTCAACATGTTCATTCTCCTTTGCTGTTGTTCTGTTGCCGGTCAATGCCGGTCCGCTGGGCCGATTGCCCGGCACTCGCGGGGAAGCGAGTGGCGGCCTGCCGGAGTCAGCGCTTCTCCCTTGGTGCCGAGGCACGCGGGGGAGGGCTGACATTCCTGCTTCGTCGCCTGCTCGCCGTGCCGCCAGTGCGGGACAGTCGCCGACCGGACCGGCAGCGGGAGCTTGCGCATCCCGCGACCGACGGGTACTGCTAGCTTACGCTGTCGTGGAAAGACAGTTTGGAGCGGGAATCGAACCCGCGACACACTGAGGATGAGTCAGTTGCTCTAACCGATTGAGCTATCCAATGGGGGCGACCCGGGAATCGAACCCGACGAGCTCCCGACGAGATCGCCCGTTATCGCCTTCCCGCTGTGGCGGCATGCACAGAAACGACAGACCGGAATCCGGTCTCTGCGCACCGGCGGGGTTTTGATCCCCTGCCCGTGGGCGTGCAGCGATGTTGCGACAGCTCTTCCACAGCGAAATTCGTGCCAACCTCTCGGAGAACCGCGGCATTGCATTCAAGCCATTGATCTGGCGAGATCTCCAGGATATTTGCGGCTTCCGTGAAAACAGGAGTGGGCGGCTTTTATTAGAATATGGAATCGATATTTATCTTTAAGGATAGTCAACATGAAGAGGAGCGTCGTCATCGGTTTTCTCGGTACGCAACTCGATTACGGTGGCAAGGGTAGCGCACGATGGGAGAAGTGGCGGCCGACGGTCGCCCTCTGCCAGCAGGAGGAGCTGATCGTTCATCGTCTGGAGTTGCTGCATGATGCACGCAGCCGCGGGCTGGCCGAGAGTGTGCAGGCGGACATCCAGTCGATATCGCCCGAAACCGAAGTCTGCCGCGTCGAGATCGAGCTGCGCGACCCCTGGGATTTCGAGGAAGTCTACACGACGCTGCACGACTTCGCGCGCGCTTACCCGTTCGACCCCGAGAACGAGGATTACCTGCTGCACATCACGACAGGAACCCATGTCGCACAGATCTGCTGGTTCCTGCTGGCCGAAGCGCGCTATTTGCCGGCCCGACTCCTGCAGACCTCACCGGCACGCAAGAAGGAGGTGGCGAATACTGCCGGAAGCTACGAGATCATCGATCTGGACCTGTCGCGCTACAACAAGATTGCGCAGCGCTTTCAGCGCGAGCGCGCCGACACGGTGAGCTTCCTGAAATCCGGGATTGCCACGCGCAACGCCAGTTTCAACCGCATGATCGAGCAGATCGAACGGGTAGCGGGGCGCTCGAAGTCGCCAATGCTGCTGATCGGCCCCACCGGTGCGGGCAAATCGTTTCTCGCCCGCCGGGTGTACGAACTCAAGCGACAGAAGCAGCGTCTGGCCGGACGTTTCATCGAGGTGAACTGCGCGACCTTGCGCGGCGATTCGGCCATGTCCAGCCTTTTCGGCCACGTCAAGGGAGCCTTCACGGGGGCGCAAAATGAACGCCCCGGGCTCCTTCGAGCGGCCGATGGCGGATTGCTGTTTCTAGACGAAATCGGCGAACTCGGACTGGACGAGCAGGCAATGCTACTCAAGGCGATCGAGGAAAAGCGCTTCTTCCCCTTCGGTGGCGACCAGGAAGTAACGAGCGACTTCCAGCTCATCGCCGGCACCCATCGCGACCTGCGCCATTGGGTTGCCGAGGGGCATTTCCGCGAAGACCTGTATGCGCGCATCAACCTGTGGACCTTCGACCTGCCCGGCCTGGCTCAACGGCCCGAGGACATCGAGCCCAATCTCGATTACGAGCTGGAACGTTATGCGCGTGACCATGATCAGCTCGTGCGCTTCAACGTCGAAGCCCGCCGCCGCTATCTGGCCTTTGCCAGCTCGGCGGACGCTGTCTGGAGCGGCAATTTCCGTGAACTCTCGGCATCGGTCACGCGCATGGCGACTCTGGCCGAAGCGGGACGGATCACCGAGGCGCTGGTTATCGAGGAGATCGAGCGGCTTGGCCACAGCTGGGTCAGCCGCCGGCCGGCCGATGCGGTCGCTGCTATCCTGGGCGAACAGGCCGAGCAACTCGACCTCTTCGATCGCTGCCAGCTTAACGCGGTGATCGCTGTTTGCCGGCAAGCGGCAAGCCTTTCGGATGCCGGTCGACAGCTTTTCGCCGTATCCCGCTTGGACAAGAAAACGGCCAACGACGCTGACCGGCTGCGCAAATACCTGTCACGCTTCGGCCTCGACTGGACGGCCGTAAATCACCAATGATCTCGGCGGACTCTTTCACGCCTGGCGCTGACCATTGGTGCAGGCGGTGCAGAGAGACTTGCCGTTGGCGAACAGGCAAACCCGGTCCCGACCGGCTTTCTTGGCGGCGTAGAGGGCTTTGTCTGCAGCCCGGAGCAGGTCATCCTCATTGTCCATGCCGTTCTCCCGGTTGGCCACGCCGATGCTCACCGAGATCTTGATCTCCGTACCAGCGATGTGGATCTGCATCGCCTTGACCATCCGCCGTAGACGCTCGGCAGCCAGCAGGGCCGCTCGGGGGTCGGCATCGTGACAGACCACCAGGAACTCCTCCCCGCCGATCCGGCTGACACTATCGTCCTTGCGGGCTGCAGACTGGATGGCCTTGGCCACCTCCCGCAAGACCCGATCACCCATCGCGTGACCATATCGGTCATTGATGGACTTGAAGAAATCAACATCGATCATGAGGGCTGCCACCGGTTGGCCCGTGCGCTGGGAGGAACTCCAGAAGCGGCTCAGCAACTCCATGCCGGCCCTTCGATTGGGTAGCTCGGTCAGCGGGTCGGTCATCGCGGCATGTTCCAGCCGCCGGTTACTGATCGCCAGCTCTGCCGTAAACTGCTTGAGCTGTGTCCGATCCTTCTCCCAGGCCTCGAGCAGCTTCACGTAATGCAGGGCCGCCCTCATTCGGGCGCTCAAGGCTCGGACATGCACCGGTTTGGTCACGTAATCGTCGACCCCCGCTTCGAAAGCCTCGATGATCTTGCTTTCGTTCTCTTCGCCGGTCAGCATGATCACATACATGGACTGTCCCCATTCGGTGGCACGCAGGGCGCGGCAGAACTCGACCCCGTCCATGACCGGCATGTGCCAGTCGGTGATGACGATCTGGGGCATGACTTCCAGAGCCAGGGCCAGACCATCCTCGCCATTTTCGGCGGTGTGGACCCGGCAACCGAGAAGGTGGCTCAGCAAACCCTCCGTCATCATCAGGGTCGTGGGGTCGTCCTCTACCAGCAAGACCCGCTTACGGCTGTGCTCCGTCTTTGATTCCTGCTCCGGGCGGGGAACCGGAGCATTGGCCATGGCGCTAAACGCAGGGAGCTGGGCGGTAGGCACCTTCAGCAGATCGGTCCATGCTTGCCACTGGTGAACCACACGGTCGAATACTTCGCCCATGGCCGTCACATCCAGACCGGCCTTGCCACCCAGCAGCATCAGCTCGACAATGTTGCCATGGCGCTCCGACTCGGGTGAGCGACCGAGGTCCGCCATTCGTCGTGCCTGGAAGAACAGATGGGTCAACTGATCAGGCCGGGAACCCTCGGAAAAGCCGGAGGTCTGCGGAAACTCGTGGTAATAGACAGGCTCGGCAAGGGCTTTAGGAATGCCGCAATCAGCGAGGATGGCGGTAGTGAATTCGGTGTGATCTGCTCCAAGACGCCTGCGCTCCAGTTCCAGGAGTACTGCACCATGGCTCTGCTCGGCCAGTACCGTCGCATAGTCGGCGGGGTAGAGGGTGGCCAGCGCCAGACGGCCGATCTGCGCCAACAGACCACAGGCAAACAGTTCGTCAGGTGAAGCAAGCCGTACCATCCGGCCCAACTCCTGGCTGGCCACCGCCATGAACAGGGAGTGGGACCAGAAAGCCGGATAATCAAAGGCGGCGCACTGTCCCTGCAGATACTGGTCGACCAGAGAAAAGCCCATGGCCAGTTGGCGGACGGTCGTCATGCCCAGGCGCATCACGGTTTCCCTGACCGAGACCAAGGGCCGAGTACCAGCCGATGAAGCATTGGCGAGACGCAACAGGCGGCTGGAGAGCGCAGGGTCGCCCTGAACTACCCGGGCCACCTCGTCAATAGTCGCATCCTCGCGCCTACAGATCTCCATGATCGCCAACGCCACCCCTTTCGGGCTGGGAAGTTGGCCGCTGATCCGCAATTGTTCGATCTTGCTCATGTGTTCCTCCTGATGGTGGCTGGTTTCTCGTTCCCGAGCGGCATGTAGTCTATCAGCCTTGCCGTGCAAGGAATCGATTTCAGGCAGCGAATGGCCTGTGCATGGGTTCCGGGTCATGCGGGGAGATAGGCATCTTCTTCCCGGATGCTGGTCGGATCGCTTGCTCCCTGAAGGTCTGCCGCGAGCAGGCCAGGGGGTTGCGCGGGCCCGCTTGCGGTCGGGTCGGTGTCGGCGGCCGTGTCGAGGAAGCTTCTGATGGCCTCTGCAAGTCGCCACCGGTGCAAGGCCAGCGAGGCCCCGACCTGGCGACGGGCTGCAACGCGGTCGCCGATGGCGAGCGAACAGAGCGCCTGTTCGAGCAGGCGCGCCGCTTGCCCGATCGCCTGCCGGACGAGCGAAAAATCGCAGCCGCAACGCGGACAGACGGCCGCTTTGGCCAGGCGCGCCCGACACGCCGGACAGCGATCGAGCAGTTCAGACATCGAGGTAATACAGGAGGTCGGCAAGCGCATCCATCGCCACTTTCAGGTCGGCGTCCGATCCCTCGGTTTGGTTTTTGACAACTTCTATGCCATTCACCAGATCCTCGGCATCTTCCGTACCCGCCCTGGCCAGCAGTCGCTCGGCCTTTTCGATCAGGGCGCCGGCTTCGACGCGCAGGCGCCTGCGGTCGTCTGAAGGTGAAGCCTCGGTGGTAGTCGCGACGGGCTGCCTGTCGGCGCCTTCCTGCTCGCCAAACAGGCCATCGATGCGTTCCCGTGCTTCCGCCAGCTTGTCGCCGGTGAAGCGACTGATGGCATTGTCGATGGTAATCGAATGCACCAGGCCGGTTTCCTTCTCGCGTGAAGTCACCTCCAGGATACCGTTGACATCGAGCGAAAAGGTGGTGACCAGCGGGTTGCCGGCCGGCGCATCGCGCAAGCCCTCGATGGTGAATCGCCCGATCTCGATGTTGTTCAGCGCGTCCGGGTCCTCGCCCTGGTAGACGTGGATGTCGACCTTGCTCTGACCGTCGAAAATGGTGCAGAAGCCCTCGCTCCTTGAGACCGGAATCGGTGTGTTCTTGCGAATCAGCGGCACGAAGCAGAAGGGGTACATTTGACCATTGAAATACTCGAGAGCGCTGGTACCGAAGGTGTAGGGCGTGACATCGATGAGCACCGTCGGGGCCTGGCCGCCGGCGATGACGGCTGCCTGGATGGCGGCGCCCATTGCGACACAGAGATCGGGATCGACCTCGGCGCGCGGCTGCATCCCGAGTTCCTGCTCAAGGCGGCGCTGGACGAGCGGTGTCCGCGTCGCCCCACCGACGAGCAGGATTTCGTTGATGTCGGCGACCGTCAGTCCGGCGCCACTCAAGGCAACATGCACGGCGTCGAGGGTTTCGGCGATATAGGGCTCGATCATCTCCTCGTATTCGTTGCGCGAAACTTCGACCGACAGGTGGATCGGCACTCCATCCTTCTCGAGCAGGTACTCTTCCGAGAGCGTGGCGTAAGGTTCGCTGGAAAGGATGATCTTGGCCGCTTCCGCAGCGTGCTGCAGGCGAGCCATGGCCAGCGGATGCTGTCCGACATCGATGTCGTGCCGCTCGCGCAGATGATCGGTCGCGAAGCTGATCAGTTTCTGGTCGAAATCGTCGCCACCCAGATGATTGTTGCCGTGACTGGACAGCACTTCAACGACATCGCTCTCCAGGTTGACGACCGAGACATCGAAGGTGCCACCGCCGAGGTCATAGACCAGCGCCTTGCGCGCGCCGCTGTGGCAGCTTTCATAGGCCAGCGCCGCTGCTGTCGGCTCGTTGATGATGCGTACCACCTCCAGACCGGCGATTTCGCCGGCTTCGCGCGTCGCCTGACGTTGGGCATCGGAGAAATAGGCGGGCACGGTAATTACCGCCTTGCCCACGGGCTCACCCAGGTGCGCCTCGGCGATGTCCCGCAGTCGGCGCAGGATCATCGCCGAGATTTCCTGCGGGCTGTAATCCTTGCCGGCCATCTGCACCGAGGCGAACTCACCCATTCGACGCTTGATCGAACGTACGCTGCGCTCGGGGTGCAGCGCATACTGATTGCGCGCCGCCTCGCCGACCAGCAGGCTGCCGTCGTCGGCAACCCCCACCAGCGAGGGCAGAATGCGTACACCGGGTACCACCGGAATGACCTCGACACGTCCTTCACGGACGATTGCCACTTCTGAATTGGTCGTACCGAGATCGATACCGACAATGATTTCCGTCATGGGTTGGTTGCTTTCTTGCTGACAATGACTTCGGCGACACGCAACAGCTCGCCATTATGGAGAAACCCGCGCCTGACCTCGCGCAGGATGGTGCCATCCGGCACGCTTGACGAACTGCTAGCGGCCTCGACGCCGACCACCCGCATTCGTTGCGGATCGAGGATCTCGCCGAGCACTGGCAGCGGCCGCACCCGATGGCTGGCGAGCAGGTCGTCGAGGCGCTGCAGGGTCAGCCGCTGGCCCTCCGCCAGGCTCGCCGCGAAACGCGTCGGTCCGGGCACCAGACGCGTCAGAAACGACGACGGTGGCTTTCCGGCGGCGTCGACACCGCTTTGCAGGCGATCGCGCAGGTCCAGCAGGGCCAGCAGAAATTGCCGCTCGGTCTGCCCCTGGATCGATGCTGCCTGCTCCCGCGCTCGTTCGAGATCACGCTGCAGGCGCTCGCCGTGTTGACGCAGGTCGTTGCCAAAACCTCTTAATTCATCAAGGGTATTCTTGAACTGGCGAGATTGCAGCCGCAATTCGCTCTTCAGAACGGCCATCTCGCTGAGCAGGGTGGCCAGGTCAACCGAGGTCTCTGTATCGCCGGCGGCCTGGTCATCCGGCTCACCCGCCGGTTCGCACTCGCACTGCCTGGCCGCACGCTCGAGAGCGGCGCGGAAATCGTCTACCAGACGCGCTCTTTCCTCGGGGTCGAGGACGATCACCGGCGAGTTCATTTCGCTCCCAGTAACCGCAGCAGCCGCCGTTCGGTGGGTGGCTGCGGGACAAAATCGCTGCTGACGGCGCTCAACAAATCATCGATGGTTGGCAGGGAACAGTCGAACAGCGCGTGCGCCAGCCGCCGATGATGGTTGCAGATCGCCTCATAGGCCGTGCGTACGCTCTCGAAGCGCTCGCGGTCACGTTCCGGGGGCGATTCGCGAATCGCCGCCAGGTAAGCGGCACGAATCGTCTCGTCAGCCGCCGTCAGGTCGACGCCAAGAATGCGGTAGGGGTCAATCATCGAACAGCCCTTTCTGTCGATCGTCCTGAACGGGTTGTTTTGGCGCGGTCGAGCGAGACCTCGGCTTCGGCTCCGGCAGCCCGCCCGACGGGGAAGCGGTGAAAGAAGGCAGATCGAGGTTTGCAAGGCTTTCGGCCAGCAGTTCGATCAACATTTCGGCCAGCTTTTTCCGGTTGCCGCCGGCAGCATGCTCGAGCGGACGAAACTTGCTGTCGGGGAGGATCTCGCGGGCCATGCGGATCACTTCGTTGGGTCCCCCCATCGACATCAAAAGATTGAACACCTCCCGTGGATTCGCAGGCAAATCGTCAACTAAATCGCCGAAGTCATCGTCGTCGTCGAAGTCATCCGAATCCTCGCCACTGAAATAGCCTGGCGGCCCCATCAGATCGCGGATCCGCAGCACCGTCCGTTGGTCGCCGTCCTCCAGGGCCTTCTTCAGCGCACCTTCCAGGGCCTGTCGCTCGCGCTCCGACATCGCGAAAAAAGCACCTTGGCCGTGTTTGGCAAAGGTCGCCAGATAGACAAAAAGCGGCCGCTCGGGCCAGCGCCGCAAACCGGCATCGGCGTAGGCCTGCAGAAGTGCCCGCTCTTCCCGTCTCAACAGCGTCTCGCAGATCGAGATCCGTTCGGATTCACTGAACTCGCCAGCAGCCGCGCGTTTCAGCAGCGCCCGCAGGGTGTCGAGAACGGTCCGCAGTGCCTTCGACTCGTTGTCGCCCAGTGCGTTGATGGCGTGCATGACGGTCAGCACTTCTCGAGGCATGGGCATTCCCGACAGGTCAAGCGCTGCCCGGCGCAGTTCTCCGGCCGGCTGGCTGCCGACCCGGATGCTTTCGAGCAGAACGTGCCAGGCAGCGAGCAGCCTGCCTCCCAGTTCGCCGACGGCTTCACGCAACAGCACGGTCGCTCGCGCATCGTCGGCGCTCAGCCCGCGCAACAGCTTGCTAACGCTGCGTTCATTTGCGGTAGCGAGCCATACGTCGGCGAGGTCGAGTTCCTTGCCGGCCGCTTCCGGTCGGTGCAGCCGAATCTGTTTTCGGGCATGCGACAGGTGCGCTCGACCGATCAGCGCCCGCACCTTCGAATTGATCGGATCGAGATCGAGCAGACGTTTGGCGAGCGTCACCGCTTTCTTGAAGGCATTGCCGGCCAGTGCCGTTTCGACGGCTTCGAGCAATACTGCCGGGTCGTTGGCAAAGCGCGCCAGCGCCGTCTCGACAGACGCACGCGCTGCTTTCATATTCCGTCCCTGGCGGTGCAGGCGGATCAGCTTCAGGTGCGTGGCGCGGTCGTCCGGGTCGAGTTCCAGGCTGCGTTCGAGCCAGGAGGTGCACTCGTCATCATAGTCCGAAGCATCCTTGTCGCCGACGATCAGATCAAAGAGATGGCGAAGGATCAAGGCCGCCTGCAGCGGCGCTTCCTCCGTCGAAAACAGGCGGACAGCGTGCAACCAGTGCGATTCGCTGTGATTGATTGCACCCCGGCATTGGGCGGCGAGAGCCAGGATGCGCTCGCTCTCTGCTTCGCCCAGTGGACCAAAAGCATTCCGGTACTCAGCAAGACGTTTTTCCGCGTAAGGCAGCAGGCGGCGACAAAGCCTGGCTGCCGTTGCCGGTAGGCCGCGGCTGCGGCGCAGCAGTAGGTCGACGACCCCGGTCGGCGTCGGAGGTACGCCATTCCTGGCCAGTGCGGCCACTTCGAGCAACAGCGGGCGCCGATTCTCCGGGCAACCCTTGATTTCCAGCAACAAGTACCGGCCCTCCTCGTCGAGATCGAGCAGAGCCAACAGCCAGCCCTTGCCCGGCAGGACGCCGGCACGAACGACCGCGGCCAGTTTCTCGAAGGGGCCGTCGACAGTCACTCGGGCGATCAGGCCGGCCGCCTGGGCAGCGTCATTGCCGACTAGTAGCAGTGCCTTGAGGATGAAGCGCAGATCACGATATGGAGAGCGAAAGGGAATACCGCGCAATTGCTCGTCCAGGTCGGCCAGATCACCCCGGCAGCAGGCGGCAATGGCTGCCTGTGCTGCCGCACGATGACGGCGCAGCGGACTGTCGGCGGCGAGCTGAGCGAGGGCGCTGTCGGGCGCGGTCAGCGCCACCGCCGCCAGACGGGTTTCCAGGTCGGCGTCGACGGTTGCCACGGCATCGCCTGTCGGCGTCAGCAGACGCAGTGCCGCGTCATGTGCGCCGGTACGCAGTAACCAGTCGAGGTAGGGGCCCTCGACCAGCGATTTGCCACACAGCGTGGAGCGGTTGCGCCAGATCACCAGCGCCTCCTGCAGCATGCTCTTGCTTGCCAGCTCCTTGGCCCGACCGGCGTAGCTCGCCGCCAAGCCGTCAAGCCATTCGGATCGACGTTCTTGCTTGAGCAGGTTCTTGTAGAGTTCGATCGCCTCACGATAGCGGCCCGCGTCGAGAACCTGTCTGGCATGTGCTTCGGGGGATACGGGAGTGCCCGCTGGCGCAGGACGCGACAGCGCTGGTCGATGCTTGCGCGACATGATCGAGAGACTTACCCGCAATAAATCAAACTTAGATTCTACATGAAATAATCCGCTTCCCTGTCGGTAAGAATTCGTCAGCAGCCATTCTCATATTGGCCAACCAGACCTTCTGCTTCCCCAGCGAGCGCATGGAAATCGGCAACAATTGCGAGACTTGATTTCTGAGTTTCCACCACTATTCTGTTATGGAGACATCAAAAAGCGAAGCAGGATGCTTGCTCGCTGCAAGAATGCCGCGTTTCCAGGGGGGCAACCCGTGAGTTGCACAGTTCTTGCGATGTTGAAGGTCGTTTTTCGTCGTTTGACTCACAGCTTGCCGGGTAGACCAGCCGATAAGCGTGCGGTTTGTTCCCGTCGGCGAGCGATGGGGCAGTGTGCACAAAGGAGATTGTCATGACCGAGAAGGAAAACAAATCGGAAGTGAAAGAAGAGAAGGGCGGAAAGGCTGTGGCAGTTCAGCGGGGCGCTCTCGCTCCTTTCAAGAGTTTCGAAGATCGCTTTGAGCAGATGGAACGTTTCATGGATCGCATGATGGGAGGTCTTTTCCCAGGCCGCTGGATGCGATCCTTCGAACGCGAATGGCCTGAATTTGCCGAGCTGCGGGCACCAGCGGTCGATCTGATTGATCGCGCCAATGAAATTCTGGTGCGTGCGGAATTGCCGGGCGTCAAGAAGGAGGACATTTCGATCTCGCTCACCGCGGATTCGATCACCATTCAGGCCCAGAGCAATAAGGAAGCAGAGGAAGAAAAAGGCGATTACAAGCGACGCGAGATCAGTTCGAGCGCTTTCTCCCGCTCGATATGGTTACCCGCCGAAGTCGACTCGGATGCGGCCAAAGCGGCGTTCAAGGACGGCGTCCTCGAAGTCACGCTTCCGAAGACCGCTGGAGCCAAAGGGAAAAGCGTTCCGATCGACTAGCGGAACAGGGAGCACAGGCGTTCAAGGTCGGCGTCCTGCAAACTCAACCAGCGCAGGGGCTGATGGCGGCTCTTCTTGGACAGCGCATTGAGAGCCCCCGTCAGTGTTGAATGATCAGGGGCGCTCAGTTTCAGTGATTGCGTTCGCTGGCTGGCGGCGTGCTTGCAGTCAGGTCGCGCACTTCGGCCCTGACGTCGACGGCCTCGACTTTCTTGTCCCGGCTTTCGACCTGCAGTGTCAGCGGCACCATATCGCCCTTCTTGAGAGGCTGTTTCAGGTCGATGAGCATGACGTGGTAGCCGCCGGGTCCGAGCTGCACTGGTTTGCCAGCCGGTAGCTCAAGGCGCGGGATGGCACGCATTTTCATGACGCCGCCATCCATCTTCATTTCATGGATTTCGGTGCTGCCGGCCGCCGGGCTGGCAGCACCGACCAGCACGGCTCCTGACTTGCTGGTGATGGCCATGAAGGCGCCGGTCGCCTGCTGGCCGCTGACCGTTCCGCGAACCCATGGATCCTTGATATCGACATCAGCGGCGAGCGCGGCCAGCGACGAGCAGTTGAGCAGCATCGCCAGCGTCACGACAGTAGGTGTAGTTTTCATGCCGGATTCCTTGATCGTTGAGGGAGGACGATTATAAATTCGTACCTGTGCATCTCGCTGCGACAAGATGCCGCAGTTGACCGGGTCGCTTGGCGAGAGGCGACGTCAAGGTTTGATGCTCCACCGTCCTTGCGCATCCTCGATCCACCAGCCGGAGTGGAACTGCTCCTTCCAGCGCCTGACCTGCGCCGCGCGGACGGCGGGCTCGTAGGCCTGGCCACCGTGCCCTTCGGCGATGGCGTAGATCAGCGAATTGCGGTCCGGGTTCTCGTTGTCGATGAGTTTCTCGGCGATCTGCCGTTGCGCCAGCGTCAGACGGCTGCCATCACGCATCTTGACCATGCCATCGTTAGCCAGCCCGATGATTCCTGCATCGTAGAAGCGGACCAGCCGCGATGCCCGCTGTGCGAGGCTGTGCTTGACGATGACCACCGGCGGGGTGCCGATGTCGAGGTTGATCGCTTCGCCGGGAGTGGCGGCAGCAGCCTGAAAGGAAAACAGTGCGAGGAGCAGGAGAAAGCGTGGCATGTCATGTTTCCTGGAAGATCATTTGCCGGCCAGCAACAGCTTCAGATCGGCAGCAACGTTGGCGGACGTTTCGCCGTGGCTGACGAGAAGCCGCAGCCGCCCCTGGGGATCAAAGACATAGCTGCCCGTGGAGTGGTCGATGCTGTAGCTGCCGGGTGAACTGCCTGCATGCCTGGCGTAGAAAACCTTGAAATCCCTGGCGACTGCCGCGATGGCCGTCTCGTCGCCACGCAGGCCAATGAAACTCGGATGAAACGCGCGGGCGTATTCGGCCAATACCTGCGCCGTGTCACGTGCCGGGTCGAGGGTGACGAAGATCACCTGGACGCGGCCGGCATTGTCGCCGAGACGGCCCAGCACCTCGCGCATCGATGAAAGCGTCGTCGGACAGACATCAGGGCACTGCGTGTAACCAAAGAAGACGATGACCACCTTGCCCTCGAAATCGGCCAGACGACGTGTCTGACCCTGCGGGTCGGTCAAGGTGAAGCCCTTGCCCCAGTCGGCGCCGGAAATGTCGGTCGATTTGAAGTTCGGCGGTTGCGAGCAGCCGGAAAACAGCAGGGTGATGCAGAGGATCAAGGTCGAGAGTATTTTCATGGTGGTCGCGAGCAACCTGGATGCAGGTTGGTCATTGTCGCACATTCCGGGCTCGCTGCGGCAGACAGGCAAGATTTGCCGGCTAATTCTATTCCTTTCGGCCCCCAAGAGATGTGGCCACTGGCGCGGACTGCTGCATAATCGCTGGCAGTCGCCGTCTTCGTGAAGTATAGTCCGTAGGCTGGTTTGGCCAACAGGGCGCAACCCGACAGCCCGAGGCAAAGAATGCCGGGTTACGCAGCGCTGACCTGACCTGACGAGGATTGGCGGTAGTAAAAACAAGGGCTGAGAGGCACTTGTCGCGACCCGTCCCGGAATCAATTTTTGGAGGCGAGAGACCTATGCAGCAGGCTGACTGGTATTTCGATTTCATCTCGCCCTACGCCTATCTCGGGCTGATCCGTCTCGGTGAACTGCCGCCGGATCTCGAGATTGCCTACCGGCCGGTGCTCTTCGCCGGTTTGCTGAATCACTGGGAGCAGAAGGGACCCGCCGAGATCCCGCCCAAACGCTCGTGGACCTATCGCTCCTGTAACTGGTGGGCGGCCAGGCTTGGCATTCCGTTTTGCTTTCCGGCCGCGCATCCCTTCAATTCGCTTCCCTACCTTCGCCTGGCGATTGCTGCCGGAGGCACCGCACACGCCGTGCGCAAGATCTTCGAGGCCTTGTGGACCACCGGCGCCGATCCTTCAGACGCAGAGCAGGTCGCTGCACTGGCGCGTTCGCTGGCAGTCGATCCGGAGGAACTGTCGCGGCAGGAAATCAAGGATGCCCTGAAGATGGCAACCGAACATGCCATTGGCCGCGGCGTCTTTGGCGTGCCCACGCTGGATGTCGGTGGCGAGCTGTTTTGGGGTGCTGACGCCACCGATTTCGTGAAGGCCTTTCTTGCCGACCCCGGCATCCTGAGCACCGCCGAGATGCAGCGCCTGGCGGCCCTGCCGGTAGGCGCTGCGCGCATACCGCTCTGATTCGATCCGGGCGATTTTCAGAAACCACCATGGCCTCCTGGGGCTGCCCCCACGAAATCGATGGCAAGTGCGCCAGGCTCAATGAGCTGGTCTGCAACCCTGGAATGAAAGGCTGTGTACTCGCCGGACGCTACTTCTTTCTGAGCAGCGACGACAAGAACCGGCGTTTGCGGGAGAAGCAGGAACGGACGGGCAAGGAGGAGGGCGGCGAGCCGACGGACTGACTTGTCCGGAAGAGCCGGCTCCTTTCTGTGCCTCGTTCGAAGCCTGCCCTCCGGGAGATCAGTCGATCCGGCAGGCTTCCTCGAAACTCAGACGAGGGCCGCGCGGATGCACGGCGGCGGGATCGCCGATGCCGAGGTTGCAAAGGAAATTGGCCTGGCAGCGTCCGTCAGGAAAGAACGCGGCATTGAGCTTGCCGGCGTCGAAGCCGGACATCGGGCCGCAATCCAGACCCAGTGCACGCGCGGCGATCATCAGGTAGGCGCCCTGCAGCGTACCGTTGCGGAAAGCGGTGCTGGCGGCGAGTTCGGCATTGCGCTCGAACATCGGCTTGGCGTCGTATGCCGGGAACATCGTCGGCAGATGTTCGTAAAAACGGCTGTCGGTGGCGATGATCACCGTCGCCGGCGCCGCCAGGGTCTTGTCGAGGTTACCGGGAGAAAGTGCCGGCGCGAGCCTGGCCTTGCCTTCCGGGCTGGTGACGAAAACCAGCCGCGCCGGCTGGCAGTTCATCGAGGTCGGTCCCCACTTCATCAGGTCGTATAGGCGGCGCAGGGTCGCTTCCGGGATCGGATCGGGCGCGAACGCATTGTGCGTGCGTGCGTGGACGAATAGTTGGGCTAGGGCTTCGGCGGTTAGGGCTGGCATTGCGTTTCCTCCGGGGATAGAGAGCTGCTCATTGTGTCGAGAGGCTACCCTTGTGCGGGGTTGGGTTCCACTCTGGATCAACCTACTGCTTCAGCGCTTCGACAGCGATGCTTAGGGTGACCTCGTCGCTGACGTTGGGTGCGTACTTGCCGGCGTTGAACTCGGAGCGCTTGATCCTGGCGCTGGCGTTGGCGCCGAGCGCGTCCTTCTTGAGGATCGGGTGGGGCATCGTCTGGAAGGAACTCAGGGTCAGCGTCACCGGCCTGGTGATCCCCTTGATGGTGAGGTTCCCTTCGACGGCCACGGGCTTGTCGCCGTCGAATCTGACGGCGGTGGACTGGTAGGTGATGGTCGGGTATCTGGCGGTGTCGAAGAAGTCTTCACCCTGGAGATGCTCGTTGAACAGCGCATAACCGGTGTCGACCGACCGGGCATCGATGGCGACGTTTACCGAACCGGTCCTGGAAACGCGGTCGAAGACGATGGTCCCGGAAGTCTTGTTGAAGCGCTGGATCTGGTTCGAGTAGCCGAAATGGTTGTATTCGAATCGCGGGTAGGTGTGATTCGGGTCGACCAGATAGGTCTCCGGGGCGGCGAAGGTCGGCGCGGCAAAGAAGCTGGCGAGGGCGACGAGGCTGATCTGTTTTTTCATGGGATGACTCCTTCAGGGGGTGGACTTACTTGCGAACCGCTGACGGGGCAGCGACGATGTGAAACTTGATCTGGACTTCGTTGGCGACGGTACTGACATCTGACCAGACGCCATCGCCCACCGCAAAGTCGAGGCGTTTGAGGACAAAGGCACCGTCGAAGACGCCGTTGACGCCGTCCTGGCGAAAAGTGAAGGGTGCGGTGAGGTCCTGGCTCTTGCCCTTGATGGTCAGCTTGCCGGCGAGTTCATATTTGTCGCCGCCGAGCGGGCGGACCGCAGAGGAAACGAAAGTGGCGGTGGGAAACACTTTCACATGAAACCAGGATTTGCCGACGACCTCGTCATTGGCGTCTTGCGAACCAGCGTCGATGCTCGCCAGGTCGAGATCCAGTCGGGCGCTGGCGGCAGTCGGCCGGGCCGGGTCGAAAGCGACGCTGACGGCGAACTTCCTGAAGCGGCCGTCGATGGGAACGCCCATCTGTTTCGACACGAAGGTCAGCGAACTTTTGTCGGCCTGAAACTGGCCATATTCGGCCGCGCCGGCATTACCGGCGAGGGCCACGGCCAGCGTGCCGAGGAGGATGCGAAAGGAAGTCATGAGTTGTCCATTCAAGATTTTCAACGATTTCTGGTGAGCAAGGGCAGCATCCGCGCGAGCACATCGTCGCGGTCGAGCAGATGATGTTTGAGAGCAGCAGCAATGTGCGCGACGACCAGTCCGGCGAGGGTGAAGTTGAGGCTGCTGTGTACCAGCTCCAGCAGTTCGCCGAGTTCCTTGTTTTTCTGCAGCAGGTCGGGCAGGGGAATGATCCCGAAATAGACCGTCTGGAAGCCCTTGGCCGAACTCATCAGCCAGCCGGAAAGTGGAATGGCGATCATCAGCAGGTAGAGCAGGTGGTGCAGTCCTTGGGCGGCGGTTTTCTGCCAGCCCGGCATGGCTGCCGGCAAGTCTGGGGGCCGGTGGCCGATACGCCAGGCAAGTCGCAGCAGGACCAGCAGGAAAGCGCTGACGCCGGCCCATTTGTGCCAGGAGTAGAGCTTCAGCTTCTGCGGCGACACCGGCAGGTCGCTCATGTAGAGGCCGAGGCTGAACAGAACGATCAGCAGCAGGGCCATCAGCCAGTGCAGGGCGATGGCGGTGTGGGTGTAGCGGGTCTCGGGCATGGCATTCTCCTTATTGGGGGCTCACAGGGGTGCGCATGGGCATCGTATTTTGTGCTGATCAGTGATGGCTGAAGAGTTCCTGCGCCAGGCAGGCGAGGGGACGCGGCGGATGCCCGACGAGCAGGGCAAAGTCATTGCTGATGCGGTCGAACTTGCCCGCCGCCACTGCAGCGTACATCCTCGTCAGTGCGTCGGCAAACCAGGGCGGCAATCCCTGCGCTACGAGTGCCTGCGCGTAGGTGTCCGTGTCGACCGGCTGGTAGCGTACGGGTTTGCCGGTAGCCCTGGCGACCGCCGCGGCCAGCTCATGGTAGTCGTGTGTTGCCTGGCCGGTCAATTCATACACGCTTCTCGCCAATGCCGGTGCCAGCGCAGCGGCGGCCGTAGCTTCCGCGAGTTCGGTACGGCTGACGAAACTGGCGCGGCCGCTTCCTGCCGGTAGCTCGAAGACACCGTTGATGAACGCGGCGGCTACGTTCATTGGCAGAAAATCGGCATACAGCGGGTTGCGCAGCGCAGTGAATTGAACACCACTGGCGGCAAGCTCGGCCTCGGTCGTCCGATGGACCACGGCGAACTCGGCCGGCGAGTCGGCGGCCACATCAATGAAACTGGTATAGAGGATGTGCCTGACGCCGGCGGCGCGGGCTGCATCGATGGCATTGCGGTGCCGGCGGATGCGGAGATCACTGGGGCCATCGGTGGAAACCAGGATCAATTTGTCGACGCCGGCGAATGCGCTGACCAGCGTTGCCGGCTGATCGAAGTCGCCGTGACGGATCTCGATGCCCCGTTGGCCGAGGTCTGCCGCCCTTGCCGGATCGCGCACACTGATGGCGATGCCGGTGGCGCTGCCGTGCCGGGCGAGCAGTTGATCGACAATGCGACGACCGAGTTGGCCGGTGGCACCGGTGACGAGGAGCATGTGTTTCTCCAGAACGGTTGCGATGGCCGAACTGTAGAACAGTCATTGAGGATGAAATAGGGGACAATCTGCAATTGTTTGTTGCGATGATCGCAACAACATGACACCGTCTGGAGAGACCATGGACCGATTCGACAGCATGCGAATTTTCCTGCGGGTCGCAGAGATCGGCAGTTTTGCCGCAGTGGCGCGGCAGATGGACGTCGCCCGCTCGGTGGTCACGCGCCAGGTGGCGGCATTGGAAGCCCACCTCGGGGTGAAACTGATCGCCCGCAGCACTCGCAGCCTGACCCTGACCTCGGCTGGCAGCGCTTATCTGGAGTCTTGCCGGGAAATCCTCGACCTCGTCGAAGCCGCCGAGAGCGGTCTGGCCGGAGAACGCCAGGAACCGCGCGGCCTGATTCGCCTCAGCGTGCCGCTGAGTTTCGGTCTGCGTCACCTGTCACCGCTGTTGATGGATTTCAGCGTCACCTACCCCGAGGTGATCACCGAAATCGACTTCACCGACCGTCGCGTCAAGCTCGTCGAGGAAGGGCTGGATCTCGCGATCCGCATCACCCAGCGCCTCGAACCGCTCGATGTCGCCCGGCGGATCGGCAGCAGCCACCTGGTGGTGGTTGCCTCTCCGGAGTATCTGCGTCGCCACGGTGAACCCGGACATCCTCGCGAGCTGGTGAAGCACGAATGCCTGATCTATCTGCCTGCCCAGCAGGAGGGCTGGCCCTTCCTGGTGGACGGGGTGACGGAAGTCTTTCCGGTACGCGGCCGCATGCGCGCCAACAACGGCGATGCCCTGCTCGACGCCGCGATCCGTGGTCTTGGCATCACCGCGCAGCCCAGCTTCCTGACCGCCGCAGTCATCGAGACCGGGTGGGTACAACCGATTCTGCGAGACTACCCGATGCCCGAGCTTGGCATCTACGCCTTGCTCGCTGGCAATCGGTACGTGCCACAGCGGGTACGGGTGCTGATTGACTACCTGGCCGAGCGGATCGGTGTCCGACCCTATTGGGAAAGCGGGTAGCACATCTGACTAGAAGGCGGTGACCCATTTGAAGAAGAACTTGTTGCCCTGAAAGCGGTTTTCGACACGGGTTTCGTGATTCCAGCTAGCGACGAAGCTCATCCCCTTGTAGTCGTACTTGACTGCCGGGCCGTAGGCGAAGACCTTGCCGCGGTTGCCGTCCGGTTGGACAGTCCGGCCATTCCGCTCGTCGTCGCTGGTCTGCGTCAGATAGTAGCCGGCCAGGCCGACGGCCCACGGCCCGAAGTGCTGAGCAAGCAGGTAGTCCATGTGAAAATCGTTACCTGACTGGTAGTGGGTATCGAGGTTCCTGGTCTTGAGGTTGTACATCAGCTTGGCAGAGGCTTCGAAACCGCCCTGATTGAGGTAGGTAAAGGCGAGGATGGGCTCGAAGCTGTAGTAGTTGGCGCCGATGCTATCGGTGGGGTTGTTCTTGCTGTACTTGCCGGTGGGCAGATAGATGTCGACGCCGACGGTCAGATGCCAGTCCGGCGGGAAATGCCAGCCGATGATCAGGGGGTCGATGACGATGTCGCCAAGGCCGAAGGCACTGCCGTTGCCGATGCCCGGAATCGGGGTGTGCAGTCGCTGGTCAACCAGCGGCACGATCGCATGCACCGCCCAGTCGCCCCCGAGAATCTTCTGCTGGGTGACATGGATGAAACGCAGGGCGTCGAAAGTGGCGCTGACCTTGAGCCCCGGCACCTTTTGACCGTTGTTGGCGCGATAGTCGCCCTGGTAGTAACCGAGATAGTTGATGAAATAATTGCCTGCTGGCGGCAGGGCGCCGACCATGAAGTTCTCGGAGCCGTTCGGATATTGGTCGGGACCCTCCTTGGCCAGACTCAACGGGCTGGCCAGCAGGGCCGGCAGGGCCAGGAGCAGAAGTCTTTTCGCGGTATTCATCTCTGGTGTTCCCCCCTTATGGTTGTGCTCCGCGCTGGAGTGTGGCGACCAGTGACGGGTCTGGCGAAGCGAAATGCAATCATCCATTCCGGCAATGCCGGGCTCTCAAGCCTTGCCGGAGCGCGGCAGCGGCACCATGATCGCCTGCCCCGGTGGCGAACAGCCGGCGTCGCAACAGCGTCCGGGTTGACGGTTACGCGTGATCGCACGCTCTGGATCATGCAATACGCCACGGTCCAGTAGCCTTTCGACCAGCTCAACCTTGCTGCCAAGCGGGTAGTTGCGCCAGATCTCCTGTTTCATGGCGGCTGGCGAGCCTCCCCCGTGCAGGCTGATCACCGAATACCAGCCGCCCTGATACGATGCGGTCAGATCCTCGATGAAGCGGGCGACTGCGATGCGCTTGTCGTAGGGCACGTCGGGATGGGCGCGCAGCACCTCGGCGAGGGTCGCAGCGGTTGCCGGGTTGTGGTCTTCGTCGGGACCGGGCAGCGCGACGATCAGGCCGCCCGACACCTCGTGCGCCAGGCGATGCATGTCGTAGATCTGGGTGGCCAGCAGCAGCTTGCCGATGTTGGCAAACACCGCTTCGGGCATGAAGCTGCCGCTGTAGGGGTCTGGTGTCCCGTAGACGCTGGCGGCGACGCCACAGGCGAAAAAGCCCTCGGTGATCTTGATCAGTTCGACCATCGGTTCGCGCAAGCTCGCCTGGCGACCCGGATCGAAGCCGTTGGCTTCGCACATCAGGGCGCCGGCGCCGATCAGGAGGTCGCCGAAACCGGCACGCGCGGCGATGCAGCTATGGCGGTGGTGGGTCGCGTAGTGGTAGGTCAGCGACCCGGAATGCTCCCACTCGCCGGCAAAGAAGACCCGCTCCCAGGGGACGAAGACGCGATCGAAAACGAGCACCGCGGTCGATTGCCCATAGCGCCGTGAAAACAGTGCCGCGCCGTGTTCCAGCTTCTCGCCGGGTCGTCCGGCCGGTCGGGCGACGATGGTCAGCCCCGGTGCATCGACCGGCAGCGCGCAGCAAACAGCGAAATCGGCATCGGCCGGACCCATGTTGCGGCTGGGCATGACCAGGAACTGGTGCATGTACGGTGCGCCGGTGACGATTGCCTTGGTGCCGGAGATGACGATCCCCCGCGGGTTGCGCTCGACGATGTGTACGTAGGTGTCCGGGTTTGCCTGTTGGTGCGGCCGCTTCGAGCGGTCGCCCTTGGCGTCGGTCATGGCGATTCCCAGTGACCAGTCGCTCGCCTGCACCTCTTCGAGATAGGCCTCGAAGCGCGCCCGATGCTCGCTGCCGCCGCGTGCGTCATCGATTCTGGCGCTGACCTGATGGATCGCGTTGAGTGCATCGTGGGCCAGATAGCGTTGTGCGCAACCGGTCTCCTGACAGAGGAGGCGCACCGCTTCGAGCTTGTTCAACAGGTCGCCCGCGGATTCGTTGATATGCAGCATGCGATTGACGGTCGCGCCGCTGCCGGTCTGTACGGCGGTCATCAGTGGGATTTTCTCCGGATCGAGCGCGAAATCGTAGCTGACGGCAAGCGCGTTGATTCCCGGCTGCAGTGTCGGTGCGTCGGCAACCGAAGCGATCGGTTCGCCATCGACGTAGACCTTCGGTGTGTAGCGGCGCAGCGAGTCGCGGTACTCGGCGCCGCTGATCAGTCGGCTGGATGTGAGCAGCATGCGATCTCTAGTCATTGTCATTTCTCCCTAAGTTCGGGGAAGGCTGCTGTCCCGCCAGATCATGCTCCAGAATCCGCTACCAGAAATACCAGGAAGCGCACATTTCTGTTGACAATTTGCCCTCCACAGGAATAGTAAAATTGAAGAGAAGGATACTGGATTTGTATGTCGACGACCATAGAAAGAGGCATAGGAAATGAAGGTGTCGTTTAGAAGAAGAATATTGTTTACCTTGGTGGGGAGCTTCGTTGCCATGCTGAGCACGGCAGCAGCGCTGATCTATGTTACGCAGATCGGACAGCTGAGAACCTCACTGGATGCCCAGATGCGTGGCGATGAACGGGTCTTCCTGACCCAGATTGCCAGCGATGCCGAGGGGTTGGAGCGCGCCTTGACCGCCACCACCCGCATAGACACCCTTCTGGATACCTTTGAAGCGCGCAATCGCGAGCAACTCCTGCAAAGGGCAAAGCCACTGTTCGAGGAACTAAAGGCGCAATTCAGGATTACCCACTTCTATTTCTTCGAGCCCGACGGCACCACCTTCCTGCGCGTCCACAAACCCGAACAGCACGACGACAAGAATAGCCGCAACAGTTTCAGGATGGCAGTAGCTACGGACAAGTCGGCGACAAGCCTGGATATGGGCAAGAATTTCTTTTCTCTTCGAGCGGTCCGTCCGGTCGTCCGCGACGGCAGAAAAATCGGTTACTGGGAACTCGCGCAGGAAATCGACCACGTTCTTCCGGCTACCAGAACGATCACTGGCGACGACGTCGCCGTACTGCTTGCGGATGACTATATCCAGAAAAAAGGCACCGCAATCAATGGGGAACGGCTCCCAGGTCTGACCCTTCTCGAGGCGACCAATAAGGCGCTGCTGCTTGACGTCGCTCGCCAGTTCTCTCTGTCATCCGAGGCCGCAGAGGGGACCCTGCACCTGAACGCCAGCCATGCCTTGATGGGCTTCCCATTCAAGGATGGCGCCGGTGAAACCGCCGGCATCCTGGTTTTCATTCGCGATATTCAGGCGGTGCGTAGCCAAGTACAGACGGCAATACTGCGCAATCTTCTGTTCATCACGGCCATTCTGCTGCTTGGAGGTGCGATGGTTGTACTCATCGTCCGGCACGCCGTGGCCCAGTTGGGAGGCGATCCGGCCTACGCCGTGGCGGTAACTCAGGAAATTGCAGCGGGTAATTTGTGTGTTGAGGTACACACCGACGACCAGCGCCAGGACACCCTGCTAGCCGCTGTAAACGCCATGCAGACCAGTCTGCGCGAAATAGTGGGCGAGATTCAGCACAGCGCAACCGCTCTCGCAAGGGATGCAGTGATACTCGCGGACCTGGTTCGCGACACCTCGAGAGCACTGGCCAGTGAAGCCGGATCGGCAAGATCGATCGCGGTGGCGGTCGATGAAGTGACAAACAGCATCAGCAGGGTCAATGCCAGTGCTGGCGAAGCGCTGGCGACGGCTTTGCAGTCCGGTCAACTGTCACGGGAGGGTACTCAGGTGATCAACCGCTCGGTGGCCGAGGTGTCACGAATTGCGGTAACCGTCCAGCGCTCGTCGGTGATGATTGAAGAACTGGTGCGCCAGTCCGATCGCATCTCGGCGGTGACCGCAGTGATCAAGGAGATTGCTGATCAGACCAATCTGCTGGCCCTCAATGCAGCCATCGAGGCGGCGCGTGCAGGCGAAGCGGGACGCGGATTCGCAGTGGTTGCTGACGAGGTGCGCAAGCTCGCCGAGCGTACCGGCAAGTCGACGCAAGAGATCACTAGCATCATCATGCTCGTCCAGCAAAGTACGCACGCGGCGCTAGAAACGATGCACAGCGAAGTGAAGCAGGTTGCGCAGGGGGTTGAACTGGCGAATGAAGCAAGCGCCTCGATCCGGCAGATTGAAGCCGGTACGGCGCGCGTTGCCAATGCCATTGCCGGAATTTCCGACCTCCTGGGCAAGCAAGCCACGGCCAGCGAACAAATGGCTGCTGGCGTGCAGCAGATAGTGGGAATGACCGAAAGGAACGGCGTGTCCCTGCAGAGCGTCAAGGAATCCGCCAGCCAACTCGAGGATCTCGCCGGACGCTTGCAGAATGCTGTGAAGCAGTTCCGGATCTGAGGTCAGTCGCGATGGTAACCCGGTGAGGCCAAATAATCCCTATTCGCGTGCAGCCCGGCGGCGCTCGTTATCGGTGAGCAAGCGCTTGCGGATGCGGATGCTCTTCGGCGTGATTTCGACCAGTTCATCGTCGTCGATGAACTCGACCGCCGACTCCAGGGTCAGTGCGACCGGCGGCACCAGGCGAACCGCCTCGTCGTTTCCCGAAGCACGTATGTTGGTCAGTTGCTTACCCTTGATCGGGTTGACGACCAGGTCGTTTTCACGGCTGTGGATGCCGATCACCATGCCTTCATAGAGCTTGTCACCGGGAATGGTGAACATTCGTCCGCGCTCCTGAAGTTTCCAAAGCGCATAGGCGACGGCTTCGCCTTTCTCGGCGGAGATCAGAACGCCATTGCGGCGGCCCGGAATTTCTCCCTTGACTACCGCATATTCGTCGAAGACATGGCTCATCAGGCCGGTACCGCGGGTCAGGTTGAGGAACTCACCCTGGAAACCGATCAGTCCGCGCGCCGGGATGCGATATTCGAGACGGACACGGCCCCGTCCATCCGAAGACATGTCCTGCAGTTCGCCACGGCGATAGCCAAGCGCCTCCATGACGCCTCCCTGGTGCACTTCCTCGACGTCGAGGGTGAGCAGTTCGTAGGGTTCGCAAGCCTCTCCCCCGATCTCCTTGATGATTACTTTAGGACGCCCGACCGCGAGTTCGTAACCCTCGCGACGCATGGTTTCAAGGAGGATCGTCAGATGCAACTCGCCCCGGCCAGAGACCAGGAAGCTGTCGGTGTCGGCGGTTTCCTCGACGCGTAGCGCCATGTTGGTCAGCAGTTCCTTGCGCAGGCGTTCGCCGATCTGGCGACTGGTGACGAATTTGCCCTCGGTGCCGGCGTAAGGCGAGTTGTTGACCATGAAGGTCATGTTCAGCGTCGGCTCGTCGATGCGCAGCATGGGCAGTGCTTCGGGCTTCTCGGTATCAGTGATCGTGCAGCCGATCGAGAGATCGTCGATTCCCGTCACCAATACGATGTCGCCAGCAATCGCTTCATCGAGCGGCACCCGTTCGAGACCGCGGAAACCGAATACCTGGCCGACCTTGGCAGTCTTTGGCGGGCCATGTTCGAACCTGCCCTGGTCGTCAGGCTGTCCATACATCACGATGACCTGCTGCGCCGGTTTCAGACGCCCGCGTTGCAGGCGGCCAATCCCGATGCGTCCTACATAGCTCGAGTAATCGAGGGCGGAAATCTGAAGTTGCAGTGGCCCGTCGATCTCGTCGGCATGAGGCGGCGAAACATGCTTGAGAATGGTTTCGAACATCGGCCGCATGTCGGGCGATGGCTTCGACAGATCCAGTGTCGCGTAGCCATTGAGGGCGGACGCGTAGATCACCGGGAAATCGAGCTGATCGTCGTTGGCGCCGAGTTTGTCGAAAAGGTCGAAGGTGTGGTCAATCACCCAGTCAGGCCGCGCACCATCGCGGTCGATCTTGTTGACCACCACGATCGGTTTCAAACCGAGGGCCAATGCTTTTTTGGTGACGAATCGGGTCTGCGGCATTGGTCCTTCGACGGCATCGACCAGCAGCAGGACACCATCGACCATCGACAGGACCCGTTCAACCTCGCCGCCAAAGTCGGCGTGTCCCGGCGTATCGATAATGTTGATATGTACGCCCGCATAGTCGACCGCCAGATTCTTGGCCAGGATAGTAATGCCCCGTTCCTTTTCGAGGTCGTTCGAGTCCATCATCCTCTCGGTGATCTGCTGATGGGCCGAGAAGCTGCCGGCCTGAACCAGCAGCTTGTCCACCAGGGTGGTCTTGCCATGGTCTACGTGGGCGATGATGGCGATATTGCGGACGGCGCGGGACATGAGGTTAAGCCTTTGAAGAAGGGGCGCTATTCTAGCACGGGCGGGCGCTGCCTGTTGCGCCGCGGGAACAGCGGAACAGCCAGCAATTCTCATTTTGGCAATGGTGGACTTCTGTTCTCCTACCGAGCACCTGCAATAGAGCCAGATTCAGGTATTGGACTCCACTCATGGCCGGCAGAAAGGCACTTACCGGCGAACTCGCTCCATTGCTTGAGTCAGAATGAGAATTGCTGGAAACGGCGGCAGCAGCGCCATCAGCTTGCCGCCTGGGCCGATTTGCATGCGCATGCAATCGGTGGTGCTAACGGTCATGACTTTTCCAGGAACCCCCGATCATCAAGGTCATGACCGTTGCCTTCCCTTGCAGCCGAAATCGCTTGATGAGGCACTGGTGGCTTGGCGGCCTGAGCAGTCATGCTGCGACGCAACAAATAGCTTGACAAGTGCTCATTAACAGTTAGAATCCAGTCTTCGCTGCGCTGCAGCAATTGACCTCAGGTGATGCGAACCCGCCGGGGCAATATTTCGCAACCTCAAGGAGCATGGTATGTACAATCCGATAGAGAAATTCACCAGCGCCACCACTTTTGATGCGCTCATGACAGTGGTCAATACCGCACTGGACTGCGTCGGCCAGTTGGCCGCATTGAATCTGCAGACGGCACGGGCTGTCGCCGAGCGCGGTCACGAAAACCTCAACACCCTCAGCTCGGTCAGGGATCTGTCGGGCCTGCTGGCCCTGCGGCAACCAATGGCCATGGCCGCCGTCGAGCAGTCGATAGCCTACTCGCGGCGTGTATACGAAATCTGCAACGAGTCGTCGAATGTCTTTGCCAATGTCTACGAAGGCCAGGTCGGTGGCCTCGGCCGCGGTCTGGTGGAGACGCTCGCCAAGAGTCGCCAGAATCTTTCACCGGTTGTCGACTTCGCGGTCGGGACTGCGAAATCGCTGCTCTCGAAGGCAGGCCAGAACGATGGCAGATACGTCAAATTGCTGACGCAGGACTCGGCAGCCATTGGTCAGGCGGCAGCAGTCAAACTGATCAAATCCTGCTGATCCAGTCATCAGCATCATTCCACGTGTGCCGCTTCCGTAAAACCCGGTGCAGGGCACCGGGTTTTTTTCGCAGCACGACCACTTTCTCAGGGATCGTCTAGTCCGTGGGCGGGCACAAGACGACAGCGAAGCGCTTGTCAGCAAGATTGCTATGCTGTAAAAACGGGCAGAACACTGGAAGGAATTGCCAGAACTGAATCTGCGGCGCAAACTGCCATACCTTTCCAGTTCGCGAAGGCATTTTTTGGGGATAGTCAGATGACCGAAACGATTGTTGCTTACCTGAGAGCCAATGCGGAGCAACTTGATGTGGATATGGCCGAGGCGCTCAATATCCCGATCGTCGAGTTACGCGAGCAGATTGCCCGGCTCGCTGCATCGGGAGACGTAATCTGTTGCAGGGTAACTCGCTTCATCGATGGCCGGAAGATCGAGGGTATCAGTTGTCGCCTCTCGTGCGATCCGCCGACGCCGGCGCGCGGGCGCAAACCGGGCGTAAAAAAGGACGACGATTCGGAGGTAAACCTGTTTTAAGCGGGCGCACGCCGCCGTCCACGTGCTGTTGTGCCATGCTATATCCACCACCTTCGGTCAGGCGAGAGTTCACGCGACGCCCGTACCCGGCATGACGCTGCCGCCGGGTCATCTGAGCAGATGCAGCTTGAAATGGCCCTTTATGAACTCCTGGAATTTTACGACGCCTTTCAAGGCGATTTGCAGCCTGCCGAACTCCATCATGTTCAACCGCTCGAGCTGAATGTAGTTGTCGGGCGTGCGCCCTTCGCTCAGAGCTTCCACCTGCCCGCGCAGGCGCATCAAGACCAGAAAGTCGAAGCTCTCGGCAATGGTGGCCACCATTTTCTTGTTGACCACCTTGTCCCTGAGCAGTGCTTCCAGGCGTTGATGGGTGCTGCCCTCCAGCTTGCCGGCCTGAATCGCGAGCGCCTTGACGCCCTCGGACAGCGCAAAGATGCCGGCTTTCTTGATCTCCAGCATGCCCGAGTGCTCCCCGTCCTTCTCACCCTTGATCTTGCCAAACCAGCCGATCGGGGGGGCAAAGCGCAGTGTGTTCTCGACCATGCGCATCAGGAACAATTCGTTTCGCTGCACGTGCTTGTAGACCTGCGCCTTGAGTTGCTCCTCAAAGGAGGGGTCGCCGTAGATGGTGCGAATGTCGACAAAAGTGCCACAACTGAGGACGTGGTTCGGAGTGGGCGCCTGTAACCAGCGGTCGAGTTGATCGCTCCACTTGCCGAGGCTGCGTCGCCACTCCTTGTTGTTGGCCATGATCCCGCCCGTGCAGGGGGGAATGCCGATAGCAATCAGCGAATCGATCAGTACCTGCGAGAAATCTTCAATCTTCCGGATCTCGCCAGGCCCGAGTTCATCACCATAGATGATGGCATTGTCCTGATCGGTGAGTAAGGTCTGTTCACCGCGCCCCTCACTACCGAGCACGACAAAGGCAAAACGTTCCGGCAGGTCGGAGAAGCGATCCTGGCGAATGAGGGCAATCAGGCGCAGGAGAATCTGGTCGTTAAGATGGGCAATCATGCGCACCACGTCGCGCGTCTTGGTGCCGCTGCCGCTGAGATGAAGGACCAGGTCCTGGATTCTCGTGTAAACCGTTTTCAGTTCTTCGAGGTCTCGGGCATTCTCGATGTCGAGTACCAGTTGATGCGGGGAGTGCGATTGCAGGCGGATGATGTCACTGTCGGTGATGATCCCCGAGAGCTTGCCCTGGCCGTCGACGACCACCAGACGATGGATCCGCTCGCGTGACATCCGATACAGGGCTTCGTAGAGCAGATCGTTCTCGCCAATCACCGACAATGGGCGGTTCATGATCGCCCGGACGGCCAGCGTAGACGGATCGGTGCCCGCAGCGACAACCTTGTTGCGCAGGTCACGGTCGGTCATGATGCCGCTTGGCAGATGGTTTTCACAGACCACGACGCTGGAGATGTTCTTCTCCCGCATGGTTCCGACCACATCGACCAGTGCATCATCCGGTTCGCAGGTGACCACGATGCGCTGGCAGAAATCCTTTACCGGGCGAAAATACTGACCTTCTTCAGCCATCGGTCGCTGCTCCTTGTGTCTTCTGGTTCATCTGGCGCACACGTCGGGATGGTTGTCGCAAACCGGCCAAGCGACCAAAATTCTGTAATTCTAGCATTCGCGGGCAGGGTGAGCGATGCCTGGCGCGATATCGCCTCAGGAGCCGGGTGGTCTACTCGCGGATCGGCCCGAACTCGATCGGCACCCAGGCGTAGCCTTTCCTTTCGCTGCGGACGTGGCCAATGCCGGGGAAGGGCAGGTGCATGCCGGCGACCAGCACCTTTTCCTTGGCCGTTCGAGCGAACATTGCCTTGCGCGTGGCGATTGCCTGTTTCTTGTTGACATCGAACTCGATGACGACTTCGGGACGCGAGAACTGTACCGAGTGACTATGTACAAGGTCGCCCCAGATCAGCAGTTGCTGACCGTTCGAGGCAACCAGGTAGGCGCTGTGCCCGGGAGTATGGCCGGGAGCGGCGACACTTCTGATGCCGGGAACAATCTCGCCATCGGCGGCGAAGACTTTCCATTTGCCCATTTGCTGGTAGGGTGCGGCGGCGTCCTGTGCCATCTTGAAGAAGGGCTGTGCATCCTGTGGTGCCTTGGCGGCAACCTCGCTGCTCAACCAGAAGTCATTGTCGGCCTTGGCCGACCAGATCTCGGCGTTGGCGAAGGCCGGTTTGCCCTCGGGAGTGACGAGTCCATTGACGTGGTCGCCGTGCAGGTGGGTGATCAGCACCGCATCGACCTGTGCCGGATCGTAGCCGGCGGCCTTGAGGTTATCGATAAGGTAGCCGAGTGAGGGGCCAAACTTCTTGGCAGCACCGGTATCGACGAGCACGAGCTGCTGGCCGGTGTTGATCAGGTAGGCGTTGACCGCGGTCTGCATCTGCGGGCCCTTGACGAAGAGGCGTGCCAACAGGCTCCGGATCTCCTGTTCGCTGGCGTTCTTCAGCAGCTTGCTGTCGAGATCTATGTATCCATCATACAGCGCGGTGATCTCGAAAGCGCCGACCATCGCCCGGTAGTAGCCAGGCACCTGGGTCTTCTGCAGCGCTGACGCCGCGCCTGCAAGGTTGGAGCTGAAGAGCAGCAGGGCGGCGATGAGCGCGGCAAGAAGCGAGGCGAAACCGGCGCGCTGACTGCCGTGGCCCGGCACGAGACAAACTGGAACTGACATCGAATTCTCCATGGATGACGAAGGTATGGCCCAATAGCCATCGCGTTGCGCCCAAGGGTGCGGGCACCCCTGGAGACCGGGTACCGGTCCGCTCGCGCCCTTGGGCGCCGTGGGTTTCCCCGGCGCCGTCTGGTGCTTCCTGACCTTTATCCCTGTCTGACCTCCAGCAGGCTTTCATCCCACTTGGCGTGCTTCTCGAAGCCGAGCAGGTGGGTGATCGTCGCGGCGATGTTCGACAGACCAGCGCCGGGCAACGGCCTGAGACCCAGTTTGCCGCCAGTGACTGCGTCATAGAGGATCAACGGCACCGGATTGAGGGTGTGTGAGGTCTTGGCCTTGAAGGATCCGTCCGGGTTCTGTGCCGGTTGTCTGGTCTTCTTGTCGATTTCGTACATTTCGTCGGCGTTTCCGTGGTCAGCGGTAATCAGCGCCACACCACCGAGCGCCTTGACGACCGGCAGGATGCGCGCCAGTTGCAGATCCACGGCCTCGATGGCCATGGTTGCTGCACGGAAACTGCCCGTGTGGCCGACCATGTCGCCATTCGCAAAATTGCAGCGCAAGGTCCGGTACTGGCCGCTCTGCAGGGCTTCGATCATTGCGTCGGCAATCTCCGCAGCCTTCATCCACGGTCTCTGTTCGAAGGGCACCACGTCGCTGGACACTTCCTGGTAGGTCTCGCCGTCAAATTTATTTGAGCGGTTGCCATTCCAGAAATAGGTCACGTGCCCGAATTTTTGTGTTTCGGAACAGGCAAACTGGGTAATGCCGGATTTGGCAAACCACTCGCCCATGGTATCGAGGATGGCCGGCGGATCGACCAGGAAGCGCTTGGGAAGCTTGAGGTCGCCATCGTATTGCAGCATTCCGGCATAGGTCACACGGGGCATGCGGACACGATCGAACTTGTCGAAACCCGCTTCTTCGAAAGCACGCGTGATCTCGATCGAGCGATCGCCACGGAAGTTGAAAAAGACTACTGAATCGCCATCCTCGATGGTCCCTACGGGTCGGCCATCACTGGCGATGACGAATGCCGGCAGATCCTGGTCAATCGTTCCCGGGAACTTGACGCGCAGTGCCTGCACTGCTGCCGACGCGCTCTCGTACTGCTCGCCTTTGCCAAGAACGTGCGTCTGCCAACCTTTGTCGACCATGCTCCAGTTCGCTTCGTAGCGGTCCATGGTGATGTTCATGCGGCCACCGCCCGAGGCAATGCGGGCATCGAAGCCATCGCGGCTGACTTCGGCGAGGAAGGCCTCGAAAGGCAACACATATTCGAGCGCGCTGGTCTCGGGAACGTCACGCCCATCGATCAGAATGTGAATCCGCACGACCGGCACGCCTTCCTCGTTGGCGCGCAGGATCATCGCTCGTAAGTGATCGATGTGGCTGTGCACATTGCCGTCGGAAAACAGGCCGATGAAGTGGATTACCCCACGTCCGGCCTTGGCCCCGGCAATGATCTGCTGCCAGGCAGCGCCTTGCCATATCGAGCCGGAGGCAATGGCCTCAGCGACCAGCGAAGCGCCCTGGCTGTAAACCTGGCCTGCACCGATGGCATTGTGACCGACCTCGGAATTGCCCATGTCTTCGTCGGAAGGCATGCCGACAGCGGTGCCATGGGCGCGCAAGGTGATGTTCGGGTGGTTGGCGAAAAGATGATCGAGGGTCGGCTTTCTGGCAGCCGCAATCGCGCTGCCGACATCGGATTTGGCAATGCCGTAGCCATCCATGACGATCGTCACGATCGGGCCCTGAATACCAGGGAAAAAGGCAGACTTCTGCAACATGATGGAGTCCTGGGAAAGTAAGGGGGTGTGAGCACAGGCCGCGGATCGGAAAGCCGCGACAACGACCCCAGTATACTGCAAGCCATGCTCTCCGAATTGACAAACAATCCCATTCGAAACGGATGCTTGCAAAGCATCTGCGGGGACGCCAAGGCGCCTGGTGGCCTTCTTGCAACGGTGGTTAATTCTGCGGGATGCTGGCGCTCGATGGCGAACTCCTGAGTCGGATGCGCTTGCGGATGCGCTGCTCCTTCACCTGCGGGCTAGCTTTAGAGCGTCTCCGGTATGTTCGCTTTCTGCCTCGTCGGCGGGCAATCTCCAGTGCGACCTTGCCGGCCACCATGAAAAAGAGAATCACCCAGAGCAAAGGGTAACTGAGGATTTCCTTGACCAACTCGATCAGTTCATGGACGCCTTCAAGGTCCTTCGACGCCGGGTGAGCACTATGAGTGGACGCACGCTGGTGGTCAGATTGGCCGACATTGCGCTCGATGATGGACAGCGAAGTCTCGCCGTATCCAAAAGTCAGTTCACCGCCCTGCAAGGAATAGTGAAACCCCTCGACACCGGCCAGCGAGAAGGTCAGCCGCCCTTGCGGGCCTTTGTTGAGATCGATTGCGGTCGCAATCACTTCCCTGGCCGATTCCTGCAACTCGTTGAATACCCGTATGGTTTCTTCTTCAGATTGAACGACCGCGGGATGGGCAAGGGATGCCGCGCCCCCAGGAGGCGCGGCGGCCAATGGTGGATGAGAACTGCCGCTGAGCACGATCCGCGGCACCGCCAATAAGGGAACTGTTTCCATCTGGCCGGCTGGGTCTGAAGCGGTATCGGCACCGTGCCGCAACGGTTCGAACGGAGCTTCTGGCGATTTCGTCCCGCTTGCTGACCAGGAAGCCGGTGTGAGAATGTGTTTTTCGATCGCCGGCAAAGAAGAGGGCAGGGGAGCGGGCGTATTATGCCCGGCAGGGACACCCATGCCCATCAGCACCGCAGGGGGAAGCAAACCTTGGTGACTGCTGCTGGTGGCAACCGACAGGCCACCCGTATCGTTTCCCATGGGGTGTGCCAGCGCGCCAGCCGCGGTCCAGAACGACAGCACCATCACCTGAAGCAAGCTGCATCCTGTCCGACGCGAAATCATTTCACAGATCTGGCTCATTGGGTAATATAAGCAAGAATCGATCCGGGTTTGATGAGAGTTTTATATCAATTGACTATTGGGTGAATGATGCCCAGCAAGATGGTAAATGTAAAATATTTCGACACCGTGGATCTGCTTGACCCGTACTTCCGACAAGCCGTCTCTCTGACGCGGGTAATCGTCCGCATCCAAATAGGGCGTACTTTCAACGCCAGTTTTCAGGATAATCACGAGAACTCGAGGGAACTGGAAAGGCACGATGACGAACAAGAAATTGCAGCCAGGCAGTGACTCGAGGCAGTCGGTATTCGACCGAGTTTGCCAATGCATGCAGGTCAGCGGTCCTTGTCTTCGGGTTCTGGATGGTTCGGGTAGCAAGCTGAGCGATCGACCCGGCGAAACGATTTCCTGGCATGGCCTTCCTGCCGACGAAGCGGCGACCCGCTTGGCTGCCAGTTTCGCGGAAGGGCTTGCTGAAACCGAAGTCGCCAGCCGACGTGCGGCACATGGTGAAAACCGGATTACGGCGAAGCCGGGCAGGGGGCCATTGCTGCGCTTTGCCCTGCAGTTCGTGCAGCCGCTGGTCCTGGTGCTGCTGCTGGCGGGCGTGGTGACCGCCATTCTCGGCGAATGGGTCGATTCCGGAGTGATCTTTGGCGTCACGCTGATCAACGCGGTGATCGGCTTCGTTCAGGAAGGCCATGCCGAGAATGCCCTGGCGGCACTGGCGCGTTCGCTAGCCAGCGAGGTGACTGTCCTACGTGGCGGTTGTAAACAACGTCTCGCCTCGACGATGCTGGTACCCGGCGACATCGTTCTCCTGGCGGCCGGAGACAAGGTTCCGGCCGACCTGCGTCTGTTCCGCGCGAAGGACCTGCAGGCCATCGAATCAGCACTGACCGGCGAATCGGCCGCGGTCGCCAAACACGAAGAGACACTTCCGGAAGATACGCTGCTCGCCGAGCGCTGCAACATGGCTTACGCGGGCACCGTGATGATCAGCGGACAAGGAGCCGGGGTCGTGGTGGCCACCGGTGATCACACCGAGACCGGACGCATTTCGCGGCTGATTGCCGAGGCGCCGGACTTGACCACGCCACTGACGCGCAAGATGACGGTCTTCAGCAACTGGCTGCTGATCGCCATCGGCTTGCTGGCGATGCTGACCTTCGCCGTCGGCATGGGGCGTGGCGAATCGGCGTTCTCCATGTTCATGGCAGCAGTCGCGCTGGCTGTCGGCGCGATTCCCGAGGGACTGCCGGCAGCGATGACCATCACACTGGCCATCGGCGTTTCGCGCATGGCCAAACGACGGGCCATCATCCGCAAGCTGCCGGCGGTTGAAACCCTGGGCAGCGCAACCGTCATTTGTTCGGACAAGACCGGCACGCTGACCGAGAACCAAATGACGGTGCGCGAAATCTATGCCGGTGGCGTGCGAACGACCGTCAGCGGTAGTGGCTATGCGCCAAACGGCAAGATCGGGGAGGGCCAACAGATCGACGGCGCCTTGCGGGAATGCTTGCTGGCCGGCGTGCTCTGCAACGACGCCGAACTCTGCAAGAACAACCGGCACTGGGAAGTGGTCGGCGACCCTACCGAAGGTGCCCTGTTGGTGGTTGCCCGCAAGGCCGGGCTCGACGAGCGGACCTTGCAGAAGCTGTTTCCACGCATCGATGAAATCCCGTTCGATTCTGCACGCCAATACATGGCGACCCGTCATGAGATCCAGGGCGTGCACTTTGCTTATTTCAAGGGTGCGCTCGAACGCTTGCTGCCACGCTCGGTCAGTATGCTCGATTGCGAGGGCCTGACGATACCACTGCGCAACGACGAGATCGAACTGGCGGCCAGCAGCATGGCCGCGGAGGGCTTGCGGGTACTCGCCGTGGCGCGCCTCGTCATTGGCGCGGCGTGCTCGCTCGATGCCGCCAGTGCCGATACCGGGCTGCAATTCATCGGCCTTCTGGGAATGGTCGATCCACCCCGCCCGAAGGCGATCACCGCTGTCAAAGCCTGTCACCGAGCCGGTATTGTGGTCAAGATGATCACCGGCGACCATGCCGGCACGGCACTCTCGATTGCCCGGCAAGTGGGGATTGCCAAGGCCGGCGAGCGTGCCCTCACGGGTCGCGAGTTGGCGGCGCTCGACGACGAAGCACTGCGCGGCGTACTGCGGACGGTGAACGTTTATGCGCGCGTCGAACCCGAGCAGAAGCTGCGCCTGGTACGTGCGCTGCAGGCCAACGGCGAAATCGTGGCGATGACCGGTGACGGGGTCAACGACGCGCCGGCCCTCAAGCAGGCCAACATCGGCATTGCCATGGGATTGGCAGGTACCGAGGTCGCCAAGGATGCAGCCGATATGGTGCTCACCGACGACGATTTTGCTGCCATCGAAGCGGCGGTCGAGGAAGGTCGCGGGGTCTACGACAATCTGGTGAAGTTCATCACCTGGACGCTACCCACCAATTTCGGCGAAGGCCTGGTGATCATGGCCGCGATCGTCGCCGGCGCGACCTTGCCGATCACGCCTTTGCAGATTCTCTGGATCAACATGACGACGGCGGTCTTTCTCGGCCTGATGCTGGCCTTCGAGCCGATCGAACACGCCGTTATGCACCGCCCACCGCGGCCGCCGGAAACCCCGATTCTCGATGCGGCGCTGGTCTGGCGGATTGTCCTGGTGAGTGTGCTGCTGCTGGCGGGTTCCTTTGGACTGTTCTTGCGCGAACTGGCACAGGGGCATTCGCTTGCCGAGGCACGTACCGTCGCGGTCAACGTCTTCGTCGTCGTCGAGACGATGTACCTCTTCAACTGTCGTTCGCTGACGCGCTCTGCACGGCGTGTCGGCCTGTTCTCGAATCGTGCGCTGTGGTATGGCGTGCTGATCATGGTCCTCCTGCAGATCTCATTGACTTACCTGCCGCTGATGAATCGCCTGTTCGCCACCGCAGCGATCGGCTGGCTGGAGTGGCTGGAGATTCTTTCCGTCGGCTTGCTCGCCTATCTCGTCGTGGGCATTGACAAGCAGGTGCGCGGGCATCGCTGACGGGCCAGGCGGATTCACGTCAACCTGTTCAACCGGGCACAAAAAAGCCGCGCCAGGGCGCGGCTTTCGGGAACGACCCTTAGTGGAATTGTTCTTCTTCGGTCGAGCCGGTCAGCGCGGTCACCGACGAGGTACCGCCCTGGATAACGGTGGTGACCTCGTCGAAGTAGCCGGTGCCGACTTCCTGCTGGTGCGAGACGAAGCTGTAGCCGCGGTCGCGCGCTGCGAATTCCGGTTCCTGGACTTTTTCGACGTAGGCAGTCATGCCGCGGGCGACGTAGTCCTGCGCCAGGTCGAACATGTGATACCACATGTTGTGGATGCCGGCGAGGGTGATGAACTGGTACTTGTAACCCATCGCGCCGAGTTCCTTCTGGAACCTGGCGATGGTCGCGTCGTCAAGGTTTTTCTTCCAGTTGAACGACGGCGAGCAATTGTAGGCCAGCAGCTTGCCGGGGTGCTTGGCGCGCACGGCTTCAGCGAACTTGCGGGCGAATTCGAGATCCGGCGTGCCGGTTTCGCACCACACCAGGTCGGCGTATTCGGCGTAGGCAACGGCGCGCGAAATTGCCTGATCAAGACCTTTCCGCGTTTTGTAGAAACCTTCCGAGGTGCGTTCGCCAGTAACGAAGGGGGTGTCATTGGCGTCGCAATCGGAGGTCAGCAGGTCGGCGGCTTCCGCATCGGTCCGGGCAATGACCAGCGTCGGAACACCACAGACGTCGGCAGCAAAACGAGCAGCGATCAGCTTCTGGACGGCTTCCTGCGTTGGCACCAGCACCTTGCCACCCATATGGCCGCATTTCTTGACCGAAGCGAGTTGGTCTTCCCAGTGCACACCGGCCGCACCGGCGCGGATCATCGCCTTCATCAGTTCGAAAGCGTTGAGCACACCACCGAAGCCAGCTTCGGCGTCCGCGACGATCGGTGCAAAGTAGTCGATATAGCCTTTGTCACCGGGGTTGATCTCCTTGGAGTGCTGGATTTCGTCGGCACGGCGGAACGAATTGTTGATGCGCTCGACGACCTTTGGGACCGAGTCGACCGGATACAGCGACTGATCGGGGTACATCGCGGCGTAGGAGTTGTTGTCGGCGGCGACCTGCCAGCCCGACAGATAGATCGCCTTGACACCGGCTTTGACCTGCTGCATTGCCTGACCGCCAGTCAATGCGCCGAGGCAGTTGACGTAGGGCTCATTATTGACGAGATTCCAGAGCTTCTCGGCGCCACGCCGAGCGACGGTGTATTCAATCGGGAAGGAACCGCGCAGGCGGACGACATCAGCGGCCGAGTAGCCGCGCTTGATTCCCTTCCAGCGGGGGTTTTCCGCCCAGTCTTTTTCCAGATCGGCAATCTGTTGCTCTCTAGTGCTCATGTATTCCTCACGAAAATGATGAAGTGCAGTTGGGACCATGGTGACGCACCAGGAGGGGGCCAGAAAACATTATTGAAGCACCAACTCGGGGCGACCAATGACGTACAGTATAAAGGGCTTTTTGCCCCCCTGCAACACTCTTATATAAGACATAAGAGATATTTTTGGAATGAAAATGGGAAGTGAGGGGGAGGGGAGCATTTGAGACAACACGGAGGGATGAGGCGGGATGAGGCGGGATGAGGCGGGATGAGGCGGGGCCTTGTGGGATGGGGCTTGTAGCTTGATCGGCAGGTTCCGGCAGGTTTGAGACTTTCGGACGAAAACACCCGTTTTCTTGAAATATCCGGTACAGGAATGACCGCCGTTTAGACAGTCTCACACCTTTAACGAATCGGGGTGCCAGCCGGGGAAACCTGGAGGGCGCTTTTTCATTTCTGGCCGGCCGATTTGTGGCGATATTTGGCACAGACGCCACGACGCGTTAAATCTTGGGGCATTCTCGGCGCCAGCTTGACGACACCACGGGAAGCTTGAAAGGAGCGGCGCCAGGATTCGAACCTGGATCATGCTGACGAGCCGCGAGGCACGATGCAACCTTTCCCTAGGAAACAACCGCTCAGGCTCAGTATAGGGAGAGCCTGCCGAGAAAGCCATCACTCACGCCACTCGGTAATAGGATCAGCCCAACGCGAGCTTGACGGCTTCTTCGATCATGGCCGGGTCCACCTTGCCGCTGGCCTTGAAGGAACGATAGAGCATTGCCACGGCTTGCGCCTTCTTGGCTGCCGGCATTGTTTCACCGCGAACTGATAGCGCTTCATCCAAGCCTTCCAAGACTTTAGACAGCAAGGCCGAGTCTAGGCTTGAAGCCGATTCGATCAGGCCGCCAATCACCCTGCTGGCCCTGGCAATCTCTGGCCCCCATGAAGAAAAAGACGAGGCAACAACGCCGGGGATGGCTTTGCCGCTCGGCTGTTCGCTGTCCCAACGCCTAAGGTTTCGCCGAACAACATCTTCCCAATCGCCCTTTGTGATGCCGAGAACCTCAAGGAAGAAATCGCAATCGAACTCGCCTTGCCAAAGATCCCCCCCACCAATCAATCGGCGGATCTCTGGCCGCTTGGCTTCTTCCTCGCTGAAGCCGCGTGCCATTCCGGACAGCACATAGACCACGTCCACACCGGCCTGGCTGATGGCCTCAAGGTAAGCCATATCGGGTTCAGTGTGCCCCTTCTCATATCGAGATTGAGTATTTAGGTGAACCCCTACTGCCTTCGCAAATTCTGTTTGTGACAGTCCGAGGCGCTTTCGTTCTTCGCGCAATCGTTCAGAGAAGGTCGACATAGGTCTTGACTTTCACCATTCAAGGTGAAATGATCACAATTCACCGTATATGGTGAATTGTGAGAAAAGGATCAGTTATGAAAGCACAGAACATACGAACAAGGGAAGAGGTTCTTGCAGACTTTTGCCGCAAGGGCATCAGCGTTCGCGGATGGGCGAAGAAGAATGGTGTATCTCACGCCGTCGTAAGAGGACTCCTTTCTGGTCGGTTGACCGGTCGTATCGGTAAGAGCCACAAAGCAGCCGTTCTGCTCGGTATCAAAGACGGCGAAATCGTGGAGGGCAACGACGATGAATGAGCGCTACCTGGTGCGCTGCACCGCCGCTACGGGCCAAGCCATGACCGGCATTTACGCGGCCAGCCTGACCGCTACCGGCATGGTCGCTACCTGGAAACGGGAACGGGCCGCCCGCTACGAATCCAAGACCGACGCCACTGGTGTTGCCTCTCGCCTGGGCAAGAAGTTTGCCGGCACGGTTTGGACGGAAGAGGCGGTCGAGGTCGCCCAATGACCAGCAAAAACGATGCGAAAATGGGCGACCAACCGCCCAAACACCCGCCCACTTTTGTTGAGCCATTGGCTGATGTGGGCGACCCCACCGAAACCCGCATGAATACAGGGTTTGGCGGGGAAATTGGGCAAAGTGAGTGTCAGTCTGTGGGCGACCCCAACCCGCCCAAAGCCGACTCCACCCCGCCCAAAGTTCCTGAGTTTGCCTCATCGGCGAAAGCCGCAACATTGACGGGACGTGGCGTGTCGACGATCAAGCGCCATTGCGAGCAAGGTAAATACCAAGGCGCCACCAAGACCCTCGTTGACGGCGTTGAAGTCTGGCAGATCCCCATTTCCAGCCTGCCGCTTGCCGCCCAACGGAAGTTGAAGGCGGAGCTCGACGCCGCCCGCGCCGCGCGGTTGGCCGCTGTCGGCATCGTGATTCCGCCGCCAGAATCCCGCCACTTGCAGCCAGCGGAATACACGGTCGTATGGGAAGCTTACGAGCGCAGCGGAGCCACCCACAAGCGCCATGCAGAACGCGCTCTCAAGGTCATGGTCGCGTTCAACGATCTGGTGGACAGCGGGCGCAGCATGGGCGAGGCAGAAAAGGCCGTGGCGTCTTCGTTTGGCGTCAGCCGGGCAACCCTGTACCGCTACCGGGACGCCATCAAGGGGCACCCGAGAATGCACTGGCTACCGTTTCTGTCCCCCCGATACAAAGGTGGACGCCCCTGCGCCCCATTCACCAAAGAGGCTTACGCTTACATCCTCGGGAAGTATCTGAACACGTCAGAAACCAAGTTGACCGTTGTCCTGGAAGCGGCGCGCGCGCTGGCGCCCTCGATGGGATGGGAGATCCCGAGTTATGACGCGGTTCGCGATCGTCTGAGGCAAGAACCCAAGTGGCTGGATACCGTGGGGCGCAAGGGTCCGAAAGCCCTGGAGCGGAGCTATCCCGCCATCGAACGAGATTACAGCAACTTGAGGCTGCATGAGTATTGGGAATCGGACGGCCGCAGGGCGGATGTGCTGTGTATCTGGCCGGATGGCACGCTGGCACGACCGTTCATCATCATTTTCCGGGAAGTGCGTTCGCGCCTGGTGCTGGGGGTAAAGGGCTACCTGAATCCTTCGGCCGCCGGCGTTCTGGCTGTCTTCGGTCAAGCGATGGAGCGCACTGGCGTTGCCCCCGATTACGTCAAGATCGACAACGGCCGCGAGTATGCCGCCAAGTCAGTCACCGGCGGGCAGGACAACCGTTACCGCTTCAAGATTGTGCCCGGAGAACAGCCCGGAATCATGACGAGAGTGGGCACCAAGGCGGACTGGTCTCCACCTGGGCGAGGGCAGGACAAGACGCTTGAATCCGGGTGGAATTTTGTGGCGGACCGTTGCGACAAGGCGCCAGAGTTCGAGGGCGCTTACTGCGGACGCAACACGGTGGCCAAGCCGGAAGGGTTCGACCGCAGCAAGGCCATCCCCATTGCCGTCTATGCGGAGAAACTGGCCGCCGTCCTGGAGTATTTCAACAACCAGCATCGGCACACCGGAAGCGGCATGAATGGCCGCACGCCGATGGAAGTCTACCAGGAACTGTCAGCCCAGACGGTGCGCCCTGCGGTCGATCCTGCCCACGTGCGCCTGTGCAAAATGGGGGTCGCCTACATCAAGCCAAGCGCCACTGACAGCACTTACTCGTTGACGATTCCTGGCTATGGGGTCTGCCGCTACTGGAGTGAAAAAATCGCCGGTTTGACGCGAGAGTGCCTTTCCCGAAAGCACACCGTCTATTACGACCTGGAAGCCCCGGAAAAGCCGGTATCCATCTATGAGGCTGTGAATTTTTCAGTTCTGCGCCACGATTGACGCAACCGAGCCCTTGGTGCCACCCTGGGGCGGAGCATGCAAAATGCATGGATGGGCAAGCTGCTTGCCCTCGATTGATCGGTTT
>WBZL01000485.1_pt1 | contig 44624 bp, 28 predicted proteins | sample 5204291 | NCBI WGS metagenome assembly WBZL01 (sample SAMN12344345, study PRJNA552823) | activated sludge metagenome | biome: Activated sludge suspended growth; feature: Nitrification reactor; material: Wastewater; isolation source: activated sludge from nitrification reactor of wastewater... | reverse complement strand
ACCGAGTTCCAGCGGATTCGATACCCAGGTTCGGTTGTACGATGGGGCTGGCAACTTGTTGGTAGTCGAAAACAACAGCGGGGATGGAAACTACTTGGAATTCACTCATGTGATGACCGACACCGCAACGTTCTACCTTTCGGTCAGCGACAGCACTGGCAACGAATTCTCCAGCTATTGGCTATATATACAAAGCCTTAACAATCCGGGGAACGCGATTCCACTTTACACTGGTCAAGTTGTCAACGGCACCATCACTTCGCAAGCCGAGAGAGACACCTACGTCTTTTCCGCTAACCCCGATGAAGTGGTGCTCATCGAAGCCAACCGTACCTCCGGTAACTTTGAACCTGAACTTCGCTGGTATGGGCCTGATGGCACGCTGATCACCTCCGCCTGGGATTTCAACCATGTCGAAATTTCCGGTACGCTCGCGATACTACCTGGCACACAATCGTTATTAATTGGAGACAATGGTGGAACAGAAACCGGATCCTATACAGTAACAGTTAATGTACTGGGGATTAACGGCCTCGCGTTAGGGGTTCCTGTAACCGCCGACATCCATCCGAACGAATTCCATTTTTATGCCCTCCCCATCCAAACTCCCGGCCAGCAACTATTGATTGAAATGACTCCGCTGGCCGGGACGAACGAACTGTGGGTCAAAGGCCGGTTCGGCTCACCGCCGCTGGGTGGGCAATATGACTTCCAAAGCCTCGTGCCTACCGTGAATGGCACCTATGAACTGCTTATCGCACCCGCCCAGGTAGGCACATATTACTTTAGCGTGTTTGGCAAAAATGTAGATTCTCCTCAAGGTTCGTACCAGATTCTCGCCCAGGCCGTCACCCACCATCTTTCCGACATCACCCCACGCACGGGCGGCAATGTCGGAAGCGTCACCACCAGCCTAACGGGGTTGGGGTTCGTGGAGGGGATGGTGGTGGAACTGGTTGGCGCAGAGACTATGACTCCTGACTCCGTAACCCTGGCGTCTGCCACTACGATTTGGGCACATTTCGATCTTGAAGATGCAGTGATCGGTGTGTACGATGTACACGTCACCTGGCCAGATGGGGAAGAGGCCACCCTCCCGGATGCGTTCACAGTTGTCCAGGGGGTGGGGCCGATCCTGGAGGCGGAGATCATTGTCCCCTCCATTGTCCGGCGACTGACCCAAACGGTGGCGTGGGTGGAATATGCCAACACCGGCGATACCGACATGCCCGCGCCGTTGTTCGTGGTCGAAGGCACAGCGACCGAAGTCTTTCGCCTGAACCAATCCGAGGCCTATACCTCCAGCCCGGTGCAAGTGTTGGGGGTGAGTTTCAATAGCGCGGCAGGGGTGATCCCACCCGGCACAACGTACCGCATCCCCATTTACTTCATGACCAGTGCAGGCGGGCATGTCCATTTCACCATCACCCTTTCGCAAATGGTGTCGGACGACACGCCGATTGATTGGGACGCCATCGAAGACGAGGTGCGCCCGGCGGACATTCCTGATGAGTTGTGGGATGTGATCTGGGCGAACTTCTCTGCCCGTGTGGGAACGACCTGGGAGGATTACCAAACTGTACTGGACGCGCAGGCCACTTACCTGGCGCAATACGGCAGTCTGACCTACGATGTGCGGGAGTTATTTGCGGCAATTTTGGGAAGAGCGTCCGGGCTATATCTCAACCAGACTCTTGCCGCGAGTGTAGACTCTTACGCTCCAGCGCGCGGCCTGCCCCTGGCCTTTTCGCGCGCGGCGTATGATACCTTCGACCAGCGTTTCACCGTCGGCCCCTTCGGGCGCGGGTGGTCGCACAATTGGGAATACGCCCTCTCCCAACCCGAGACCGGGATCATTGTGATTGAGGGCCCGGGGGGATCGGGCCGGACGTTTACCCTCTCCAACGGGACCTGGCAGCCCTCCGCCGGGGATTACGGGGCACTGGAAGACGCCGGGAGTGGAACCTACCGTCTGACAGAAAAGGACGGCCTGATCTGGCTGTTCGACGCCACCGGACGCCTGTCCTACACCGAAGAACCCAACGGCAACCGGATCACCCTGACCTACAACGGGGCCGGGCAGTTGACCGGGATCGGCCACTCCAACGGGCAGAGTTTCACCCTGGTGTACAACGGGCAGGGACGGATCAGCCAGCTCACCGACCACGCTGGGCAAACCACCCAATACACCTATGATGGCAGCGGCGAACATCTCGTGACCGTCACCGCGCCGGGGGAAGTCACGACAAGCTATGCCTACAACACCGCGACCGGGGCCGCCAACCATGCCCTGACGACGATCACTTTCCCGGACAACACCCACCAATATTACGCCAACGACGCGCAAGGCCGCCTGGCCGCGCAGTGGCGGGATGGAAACGCCGAACGGGTGGATTTCACGTATGACGAGCTCGGCTCCGTTTTCATCGCGGATGTGGAAAACGCCGTCACCACCTTGCGGTTGGGGGCGCGCGGCCAGCCACTGGAGGTGCAAGACCCCTTGGGAAACCGGGTGCGTTTCGAGTACAACTGCTGCTCCCAACTCACACACCTGATCCAGCCCGATGGCAGTTCCTATACGCTAGCCTATGATGCGGAAGGCAACCCAACCCAAAGCACCGATCCGTTGGGCTATGCCACCAGCACCGGCTATACCACCGATCTCAGCCGCCTGGACTGGCTGTCCGATGCGCGGGGGAACCTGACCGATTTCGCGTACGACGCGGCGGGGAATTTGATCCAGATGACCTACCCCGATACCAGCGCGGAACACTATGCCTACGATGGGAACGGGAACCTGACCGGCGTCACCAACCGGCGCGGGCAGACGATCACCTTTACTTACAACGGTCTGGGGCAGGTCACGCGCAAAACCTATCCTGATGGGCGGACGATAGATTACACCTACGACGGGTATGGAAATTTGATTGAAGTGGATGACTCCGCGCAGGGGATGATCGCGATGGAATACGACACCCGCAATTTTCTTACCCGCATCGAGTACCCGGACGGCCATTGGTTCACTTTCGCGTACAACAATGCCGGACGCCGCACGCAGCGTACCGGCGACGATGGCTACGTGCTGCATTACGAATATGAGTCAGCCGGGCGTTTGCAGCGCATCACGGATGGGGCAAACACTGAGATCATCTTCTACACTTATGACAGCGTGGGCCGCTTGAGCCGGGAAGACAAGGGCAACGGTACGTACACCACCTACACTTACGACGACGCCGGGCAGTTGACCAGTCTCGTCAACTATGCCCCGGATGGCAGCATCCAGTCCCACTTCGACTACACCTACGACGCCAACGGCAACCGCACCTCGATGACCACCCTGGACGGCACGACAGCGTACACCTACGACGCGCTGGGCCAGTTGGTGGGCGTGGTGTATCCCGATAGCCGGGAGGTGACTTACCAGTACGACGGCGTGGGCAACCGGATTACGGTGACGGACGATGGTGTGACGACCGCCTACACCATGAACGACCTGAACCAGTATACTCAGGCAGGCAATACGACGTACAGCTACGATGCCGATGGGAATATGACGGGCAAGACGGATGCAACTGGAACGACGATTTACGATTACGATGTGGAAAACCGACTGATTGGGGTTACGACACCCTTAAGTGGGACGTGGGAATATACGTATGATGCGTTGGAAAATCGGATTGAAGCTGCCCACGATGGAGATATTACCCATTACCTGCATGACCCAATTGGGCTGGTGGATGTGGCGGCGGAGTATGATGGGGGTGATGGGCTGGTGGCGCGGTATATTCACGCCCTCGGTCTCATTGCCCGCATCAATGCTGGAGGAGATGCGGCATATTATAGTTTCGATGGCACGGGCCATACCCGACAACTAACTAACGCCTCCGGGGCAGTAGCTAACACTTATGACTATGACCCATTTGGAATCCCGTTGCAGGTGACCGAGCTCATACCTAATACGTTTCAATTTGTTGGGAGATTTGGGGTGATGGAGGAAGGGAGTGGATTATTGTTCATGCGGGCGAGGTACTATGATGCAAATCTAAGCCACTTTGCATCCTCTGATCCAATCGGATTTTCGGGTGGCGACATCAATCTTTATAGATATGCAAGAAACAACCCGATAAAGTTTATAGATCCGTTGGGGCTAAGACTTCTCGGCCAGACGAGGTGCAGGAATGGAAAGGTAGAATCGGTTTGGGTAAGCCATGATGAACCCGCACCTATTCAGGAATCAACTTTAGTCCATGAATCGAAACACGCTGAACAATACGAAAGCGCAGGCGGGTGCGATACTGATCCTAATTGGGAGGCTGAAGCATGCCAAGCAGAACTCGACGCAGCTGACAAAACAGGGATAAATGATCCAAGGTTAAAGGATTTTTTCAAGGAACGAGAAGACTGTGCTAATCCACCTAAGAATGATCCACCTCCTGTTCCAGATCAACCCATTGATAGTGAAAGCCCCGAGTCCATCGCCCCCGGCGACCCCAACGAAAAACTCGGCCCCTCCGGCGCTGGCCCCTCCGCCAATGTCGCCGTAGACCAGGAACTCACTTACACCATCTTCTTCGAAAACCTGGCCGCTGCCTCCGCCCCGGCCCAACAAGTCGTCGTCGTAGATGCCCTCGACCCCGACCTGGATTGGACCACCTTCCGTCCCACCGAAATAACCTTTGGCAGCCAGGTCTTCCCCATCACCGAGGCGGGAGGTAGTTTCTACACCCGCGCCACCGTGCCGGACTACCGGGAAGGGGTCAACCAGACCTGGTGGGTGGACATCACAGCCACCATCGATTACCAAACCGGCACCGTCACCTGGACGTTCACCACCCTCGATCCCCTCACTGGAGAGGCCCCCACCGACCCCCTCGCCGGATTCCTCCCGCCCGAAGACGGCTCCGGGCGCGGGCAGGGGCACGTCTCGTTCAGCGTCTATCCCAAAGCGGATTTGGCGGATGGGACTCAACTCACCAACCAAGCTGCGATTACGTTTGATTCGGAAGCGACGATTAGTACAAATGTGTGGACGATTCAAATTGGCCCTACAAATTTTGTCTTTCTGCCCGTCATTGTGAAATAGCTCGACGGGATAACCAATCGAGAAACCAGGCTATCTTCTCCATCATCGGAGATTTCGGAAATCTTTCCTACCAATATGGTGAGGGCCTCAATCCTGGTTTCTCAACGCTGATTCTAAAGGAGTGAATCATCATGAACATGCGTAATTTAGTTCTCCCCATTTTCCTGGCCCTGGTTTCAGGCCTAATCCTGGCAGGGCGTCCAGCTATACAAACTCATGAGCAAAAAAATCCGTTGGAAGTTTTGCTGTTACTTCCTGTCCCCCAACCAGACACTTTCTCCGGCGACCAACATGCTGTTGACCGACTTTCCAGCCAATTGGGTAAGCCTGTCCTGGAGCAACTGGCCCAACTGCAAGCAGAAGAGAAAATCCAGGATTTTACGCTTTTACCGGAATATCATGCCATTCAAGTAACAGTAACCGATCCCCAATCTTTGAAATCTTTGGAGGCTTTGGATGGGGTTGCGGGCCTAAAAGAAATGAGTGCGGAGGGACTGGCTTGTGCAGCGCGGGGTGCAGAAGCTGTTCAAGCCTACAGCATGATGGGGGCAACCCTTTTGACTACTCCTGAGCTTTCCTTCCGTGTGCCAACAACCAATCCTAGCATCTTTGTTTATGATTACCCTTATGGATATTATGGTTATATCTATGGATACACCAATCTGAATGAAACCGTGACGATGAGTCTCAAAACCAGTGCGGGAACGCTTAAAGCGAGTGCCACCACAATCAGCAGCGAGGAGGATGGATATTACGTGTTTTATCCTTCGTATCAGGATTGTGTGGATTACACCTGGTACCCTGAAGCTGGGGACATCGTGGAAGTGACTGCTAATGGGAATACGGTCAGTATGCTTGTAGCTCCGATCTCCGCTTTTGCAGATCCAATGACTGACATCGTAACGGGTAGCACCTTCCCGAATTATAGTGTCGAAGTCTCTACAGACCCAACCAACATGGATTGTGACTTCAATCCTCAACTAACCAGCAGTGGCAGCAATGAGATGGGTAATTTCTCGCTGAATATTCTCACTGGATTTGACCGCAGTGTTTCCGTTCGAGTGGATGTTTTAGATACGAATGGAAACAGCACATACACCTATACATACCCCCCGCGGATAAGTATTGACTATGACGACGAATTGTATGGTTTTCTGAAACCAAACGTGAGTTATACGGCAAAACTTCTCCGAGCAAATACAACCCTTGAGACATTAAACGGCATGACCGATCAGGCCGGAAGGTACTCTGGCGAATTTTCCACCCCGATGGAAGCGGGGGATTTGATCCAGGTCAGCGGAGGCGGCTTATTGCTTGAGCTCGATTATTTCAAAGCGGCGAATATGGATTTTGATGTTGCAAATGACATCATCACTGGTAATGCCGGAACTTTAGCCGCCGGCAGAAAATTAAGAGCCTATGTCTATGAAGCAGAGAATTCCAGTTGTACCTTTGTGAATGGTTGTATATCCGAGACAGTGGGATGGGATGGCAATTTCTCCTATAACTTCGCTACAACAGGGTGGAATCTTCACCCAGGTCAGGATTTTGGACATCTGATATTTGATGAGGAGGGAAACTTTCAAGAATTCCGCGGAACCTGGGAGGTTCCGAATATTCAGGTGAGTCCCGATCAGCATCGGGTTGGAGGATATTGGTCCGAACCAGGGGTTATGATTACGGTCACTTTACGTGATTCGGGCGGTGTGTACAAAGACCAGGATACCGATGACACGAGTACAACCAGTGGCTCCTATAACGCTTACTTTTTTGGAACCGACATTGTTCCAGGCGATAAAATCGAAGTCACAGATGGTATACATACCCTAAACATGGCTTCAGTCGCCAACTTGACTGCAAATCTGGATGCCTCTTCTGATATTCTGAGCGGAATGGCCTCCAATGGTGGAACTATCTTGATCGAACTCCAACATTATTACCTTGATCCAGTATATGGGGACGATTATGACTGGTATTGTTCCCAGGGAACGGTCACTTCAGGAAATTATTCGATCAATATCGGCTCCCTAGTGGACGCCAAAGCGCGAGATGAGACAGACATTTATTACACGGATGGGGATGGTTATATAACTGTTGCCTACAGCCACGCCTTTTCGGTCAATGCCGAAAAGGGAGGGGATACTATCAAGGGGTTCACACCCTTACCTGAAACAGATTTAGTCCTTGAATTGTGGCGGGGAGGGGTCATTCAAACGTCAATTACCACCACATCCGAAACAGACTTGGGCGACTACCTTGTCTCTCTGGCTCCCTATGTGATTTCTGAAGGCGATCTGGTACGAGTAACACCACAAGGGAGTTCTTCCTACAATTTGAATATCCCTGAACTAACTGTGGTAGAAAATCCTGCAAATAACCAGGTTACAGGACGTGGTCCAGCCAACGCCCCGGTTCTTGTATTCCTGGATCAACCTGTTACCAATGATGATTGGGAAAAAGTTATCACAGTAGAGGCACAAGGAGACTATGTGGCAACCTTCAATGGTGTATTTGAGTCAGACTGTACACCAGCTCAAGTAGGAGCCTGTACCCAACCGATAACCACCTACTACAACGAGGAGGGTCATGGTGTGTATATTCTTGGCCCCGAACCGTTACCCGTCACAGCAGATCCCTTCGAAGCTGATGATACATACACGACCGCAACCCCTTACACAGGTATTCAAGCCCACACCTTCCATGCCACAGATGATATAGACTGGATTAGTTTTACTGTAGCCCCGGGCGATGTTGGAAAACCGCTTTTTCTAACCACAAGAAACCTGGGATTCAATGCCCGAACTGATCTTTTCCTTTACGACACGGATGGAACGACTTTAATTGTAAGCGAAATATCCTACTCCCCTATCTATTCCGAGATCATCTGGGTACCAGATTCGGAAGGCGTATATTATGTGAGAGTTGAACCCTATTACAATTTTAATACAATTGACTGTGGATCAACCTATGATTTTATGATTGATAACGCTCGAATCTACTTGCCTCTTGCGGTACGGCAATAGCCAGTTAGCAAGAAATTAGGATGAAAGGGGGTGGATCTGGCGAGTCAGATTTTGATTATAAAGAAATAGGCCGTCCAAATGATATTTCATGGGACGGCTTGTTTTTTTATTGGATGAAAAAGCCGGTGAATAACTCTCAATTTGAATATTTAGCGAGGCACCTCACCTGCTCCTACACATTCTGAACATTAATATAGCTCCTCAATTACAACCGTAGGCTTAACTGTGTCTCCATTTTTTGGGGTACAGCTCACGAAACATTACGTTACGTCGGGACAAATGTCCCTTGACCCACCAAGCACCTCATGTAGAATATCAAGCATTAGGGCGCACCCCAGGTGCAAAGTCGCTTCTTCGCGCACTGATCCTCTGGATCGGTGCGCTTTTTTTATTTCCTGCCTCGGGCAGGAAGCGCACAGGAGACACGGATGCACAAGCAACTGGAAATGCCCCTCATGTTACTGTTAGGCCTCATTTTAGGCTTTTTACTCTGGGGAAAAGACGAGATACAAACCGTTTTCGCCAAATACGCACAACCTACAGGGCGCTTTGAAAACCTTGATTTAAGTGGACGACCCACGCTCGGCCAGGATGATGCGCCCGTCACGCTCATCGAATTTGGGGATTATGAATGTCCCTACTGCCAGGTCTGGCACGCCGAAGTTCTGCCCTTGATCCGCCAAAAATATCGCGATCAGGTGCGGCTCGTGTATGTGGACTTCCCGCTGACCGAAATCCATGCTCAGGCATTTCTGGCCGCCGAAGCCGCCCATTGCGCCGGGGCGCAAGGCCATTATTGGCCGTTCCACGATGCCCTGTTTACCCGCCAAGCCGAATTAGGGCAGGCCTTATACCCGACCTTGGCCAAAGAACTCGCCCTCGACCCAGCCGCGTTAACCGCCTGCCTGGAAGCCGGGACGTATGCCGAGCGTGTCCGCCAGGGCATTTTGACCGCGTATGACCTGGGCTTTAATGGGACCCCAGCCTTTGTCATCAACGGCCAACCACTCGTTGGGGCACAACCCTTTGAGGTCTTTCAACAAATCATTGAGCAGGAACTGGGGCAATGACCGAAATGACCCTCACGCGTAAAACGCTGTTCCTGGCGACACTTGCCGTGCTATTCATAGGCGCGGGCGTGTTAGGGCTCTGGCATTCTCGCCCGACCCAGGTTGCTCCCACCTCCATATCTCCTACAGGCACCCCAGAAGCTCTATTTCCAACCCGCCCGAAGGCGACTCATGAAATGGCGGCTATGATCCGCGAAACACTCAAACCCACCTGGCAATATGCCACATACCAGGAGTACGACACCTTCGACGGGCGGCACATTAGCGAGTGGAGCACTTTCCTGGTTTCATCCGGGGAATTTGACACGGTGGAGGTTGGATTAGACGGTGACCAACCCGTCCAGGTGGACGTGGTCTTTGCCTACCAGACCACCCAGACGGGGGCCACGCTGACCCTCCCGGTCGCCATAGGCTTTTTGACGGGTGACGTTTACACCTACTTCTCCCCCGATTATGCCTATTCCGGTGAGGGGCACAGTTTTACCAGCCTGAGTCAAACCGAAGCCCTCGCCGACGCCAAAACCCGCTTACCTGAAGGACAACTTTTTCGCCTGACCCTGGCAGAGTACGTCACCCGTGAAAAACTAGCCTGGCCGCAATGCCCCGCTTTTGCCATCCGGACGAATATCCCCGCGCCCTATTGCACCCTGGGTGAACAATTGGACGCCCAATTCCCTCAACAAGCTCGTTACCTGCCCATGCGCCTTTTGGAAAATGTGTCTTCGGCCTGGTTTGTCTTCGGCTTTTGGTTCTACGAACAGGAGGCTCCCGATGCATAACTTGACTTTCCCCCGCCTCAAAAACCCCTGGCTACGCCTGACTCTGCCCCTCATGGCGGGGATGCTGATCGCCGCCACGATCTCCCTGTGGCCGGAGCTCCAATGCAAGGTGTTTGCCCAATGCAACGCCCGCGACCAATGGTGTAACGGCGATTGCAGTGTGGCCTGCCAACCAGCCAACAGTCTGGGCTATGTCGTGCCTACCTCGTGCAATCCGGCGGGCTCATACTGCGCGCAAACCTTCAACGAGGATGCCTGTGCGGTACGTTGCACCGACCCGGGTACTTGCAACGTGACGCAACTGGTCTCTGGAGGGGCGTGTGCAGGGCGACTGGATCAGCGTGGCAATTATTCCTACTGGGCGGCAGGCGAGTGCGTGGAGAAGGACCTAAATGGGAACGGCAAAATTGACCAGAGAAATGAGTGTATTTACGAGGCAGACCAGAACGATGACCGGGTGGACTGCTGTACTGGGGCGCCCGTTGAACCCCCGCCTCCAGCCTGCACCCCCGAATATGGACCACCAACCATGGCCGTAAGTAGTTACCAGCCTCCATTCCCCATCGTGATTGGCCAAGACCCCGAACAAACCGGAGTCGACGTGACTCTCACGCTGGCCGGAGGGGTGGTCACCAACGGCTGTCCTGACGGTGCTCCCAACGAAACCCTCACCCGCATGGTATTCAACTATGTCGCCCTTTCCGCGGAAAGTGCCGCCTGGATTGCCAATGACCTTGCAGGGCGTTACCCAGGTGCGGAAGTTCTAGGCGAATATCCCTTCGTCCCCGACTTTGTGCTGACCCCCAGCCTACCTGCCTCAAGCCTGAGCCTTCGTTTCCATCTGGCCCCCCTTGACCCTGGCTATTACGACTTGAACCTAACCGCGCTTCAGGCAGACGGCCAAGAAACCACCGCAACCCTGCAAATCCCGGTGTATCTGATGGAATCCACCATTATCCAGTAAGCAGGATTCAGTCGCCAGTTTTCAGACCGTCGCGCTCATGCCCCTCAATAGTCTCCTGCTCCCTTTATATTGGCTCCTGAACGGCTTTTTAGCTTTTCTGTACCTGCTGGGTGAACACCTGCTGGCGGTGCTTCTGCTTCCACTCCTGGGGTGGCTCACATCCACGACCGAGAAAGCCCAGCAGTCGTGGATGTTGGCGGCCAGCGGGCTTGCCCTCGCCGCGGCGCTGTTTGCCCCTACAGTCGTCCCTATTTTTCTCTTGCTAATGACCGGCGGCAGTCTGGTGATCATCAAACTTGAAAAATTCAACCCAGCGCTCATGCGCTGGCGCGCAACGGGCGGGATCGCCCTTTATGCTTTGACCGGGTTAGGCATTACTTTGTACCAGGCGCTCGCTCCGCTCCTGACCGACCCGGCCCTGGCACAAGGACAAAACTATCTCAACGTCATCATCGGCCTGGCGATTTATCTGCTCCCCCTCGGCTTCCTGGGAATGCTAGCGCAGGCTATTTGGGTCCACCCCCCGATGTCCGCCCGCCCGGGCGAAATCATCACCAATATCCGCACCCGCGGTCATCAAGAAAGGTAACGGCATGTCCCTGTTTTCTTCTCCACTTTCCCTGGCGACCCTGACGGCCGTGTTCACCTTTGGGTTCGCCCTTGGGGTGACATACGCCCTGTTGATTTATGCGCCTCCCAGACGCAGAGATTGAATAAGCTGTTCACTCAATCCCATTTCATCCTTCCGCCATGACCCTCACCATTCTCGACAACGGCCTCGCCGTCGAAAACGACACCTTTCGCCATCTGTGGTTTCGGCTACAGAACGCCCAAAACCAGGTGCGTTTCCGCGCGATTGCCCTGCGGGAGCTGACGGCACTGGTCATCGAAGATCAGGAAATGGCAGACTTCAACGTCCTGGGTAAACAATGGGGAGCACTGCGCGGCTTGTACAACGCCGGGGTGGATTTTGTGTACACCGCCGCGGGGATGTTTACCCCCGAACACATTGGGGTAGTGCAGTTCTATGGCGCGGCCGGAGACGGAGAGAGTCTGGATGAAGCTACTGGGCAAGCTCATGCACATTTGGGTGCCGTCGAAGCCACCCTCGCGAATTTCCAACAGTCCCAAACGCGCCCACCGCTTACCCGCTGGATGGAATGGTATTTGGAGTTCGTGACCAGCCGCGCCCAGCACGTCGTCGCTATTTTGGGCCATCCCGATCCGCGCGAGGCGCGCGGGAGCCTGGGCAAGGACGGTAATTTACCCACCGACGAAGCGGGCGATCTCGCGTTGGAACAAAACGAAATGCTGTTTCGGGGTCTGGCAAAACTGCGGGAAGATTTTGTATTTCAAGTGACCGCCGATTATGTGGGACGCAAGGAGCTCACGCAACGCATGTTACGCGTTGCCCAAGAGACCTCCAACGTCGCCTCCCGTAGGCGGGGGTCCCTTTCGATTGGGGCAAGTTTAAGCATCCCCCTGGCGGCGGCCCTCTCCAATAGTTATGCTGGAGGCCATTCGACGACCGGGTCACAAACCCATAGCATCTCCGACGGGGTTTCGCATGGCGAGGGGCAAAGTCATACGACTTCATACAGCCACGGGACGAGTTCTTCCACCAGTGTAACCGAATCCGAAGCCCACGGCCTTTCGATCACCCATACCGACAGTGCGGGCTTGGCGAAAAGCTTGACCCACACGGCTGGAACCTCGGACACCTTCAGCAGTAGCCATACGGACAGCCACAGCACAGGGGTTAGCGAGAGCGTCGCCCAGAGTTCAGGTGGATCGCATACTGTCTCCTCCGGGTGGAACACAGGAACATCCACGAACGAAAGCTCCGGAACTTCCACGAATCAAAGCCAGGGGACCTCGACCAACCAGGCCCAGGGGACGGGGACAAGCCAGGGCGCGAGCTCCGGAACTGGCACCAGTCAGGGGACCAATTCCGGGACGAGTACCGGAACCACCTCGACCGCCTCCCAAAGCGAAAACTGGGGCGAAGGCTCGAACTGGAATGTCAATAGCAGTGTCAACGTAGGGGCGAATGGCAGTGTTGGGATACCCGGGGTGGCTAGCGTCGGTGCTAGCGGGGGCGTTTCAGTGGGCGGGGGAGTAGGCGGCAGTAGCAGTACGGGTGGCTCGACCGGCACCGGGACCGGAACAAGTACCAGCACAAATTCCGGATCAAGTACCGGATCAAGTACAAGCCAGAGCACCAGCATCGGGAGTAGTGCCAGTCAGAGTTTTGGTACAGGGACGAGTCAAAGCAACGGCAGTGGCGCGAGCCAGAGTAGTGGCAGTGGCACAAGCCAGGGCTTCAGCGGCGGGGTGGCTGATTCAGAGAGTTGGGGGACTACCGTTTCCCACGGCACGAATGAAGGTTGGGGCACGGCAGATACCCAAGGCATAGCCCACGGAACAAGCCAGTCTCAGGCTACCGGCTTTTCGACCAATGTCGGCACCGCCGATTCAGTCTCCGAGTCAGTCCAGTGGAGCAAATCTGTCGGCTCCACGTCCGGGGTGTCCGATACCTGGGGTGTCGCGGATGGAAAGTCTGAGGAAAACAGCCAGAGTCATACCGAAGGCGACGCACTGGGGCTGGCTTTAGGCCGGAATGGGACGCAAGGGTTCACGGGTGGTTTTTCGACCGGGCTCATACCTGGGATCAACATTAATCGATCCTGGCAGACTGAAGACGACGTCGCGGATCGGGTCACCGAAGTTTTACGTCAACTTGAAGGCTTGCTCAATCAGGCCAGTGCCGAAGGTGGCTTTCTGGCCGAAGCGGTCTTACTCACCGCCAGCGCACGCGGCGCGGCCGCGTGCGAGGCCCTTGCACCCCAAGCGTTTCATGGCCCGAACTCCGTCCCGACTCCCGTCTTGACCGTCATTCCCCCGGCGCATGAAGCAGGCGAACTCCGGCGACACGCCCTGGCCTTTGTCCCCCATCCCCTGCAGGATCCTCACGACCCATACCATGCGCTGGGCGGGAAATATTCCACCCTGCTGACGGCCCATCAAGTGGCGGCATACACCGCTCCCGGCGTATTTCGGGAAGGGACGGTCAGGATAATTCCAGCCATTCCCAAGACGATGGGCTTTTATCCCGACATGCCAGGTGACGTTTTACTCGGCCATCAATATTCGCCCGAAACCGCCGATTTGACCACCGCCAAAGTCCTGTTAGACAAAGCGCGTTTTATGCACATCATGTTTGCAGGCGCAACCGGCTTTGGCAAGTCAGTAGCCGCGATGCGGTTGGTCTATGAGATTGCGCTTCGCTGGCAAATGCGGGTCGTCGTGTTGGATTTCGGTTACGCCTGGCGGCAACTGCTCAACGCCCCCGGCCTGGAAGGGCAGGGGAAAGTGGACGTGCGCCAATTGAATCCCCACGGAGTGCGTCCCTTGCGTTGGAACCCGCTTCAGATTTCCCGTTACGTTAACCCAGAAGAGCAGATGAAAGCCTTCGCCGATATTTTCGGGACGGTGGCCCAACTCGGGCAGAAACAACAGCAACACCGTCTGCTCGAAGCCTTGGAAAACGTATATCTGCGTGCAGGGGTGTTGGTGGATGACCCTCAAGTGCGCCGCGATGCTGTTTGGGGTCAGGTGGTTGATCAGGATGAAGCCAACCAGAGTGGGAGTGCAGTCGGACGGGAGTTACGGAACCTTACCGCCGACCAACGCCAACGGCTTGCCCAACACCGCTCCCGCGCCGTAGACCTACTCGATCTGTATGCCGAAATCGAAGCTCGGCGCGATGCCATGCCTGCCCGCGACCAGGTGGGGCGCGGCGTACTGGACGGCATTCTCGTCCGGTTGTCCAGTCTGGTCCGTGGCGCGGCCGCCACCCAGTTTGCTAAAGGAGATACGACGCTGGATGTCGCTGAACTCGGCGCGGCAGGGGTGCTAATTCTTGAAGGCGGCAAGTTTCTCAATCAGTTCACCAAAGCCTGGCTTCTTGGCTGGGCCGGGTGGTTGCTGTATACCGACATGGTGAAACAGCGAGAAAAGCAGTTGATCAGCGGGGATGCGGAGCTCTTCATGGTCTTTGAGGAGGCCAACATCATTTTTTCTGGCCTCGACCGCAAAGATGACGAAGGGGGCGGTACGGTCAGCGAACAGTATGACAGCATGTTCCGCGATTCACGCAAATACGGCGTGCGCTTTGGCGTCATCACCCAATCCCCGAGCTTGATTCCACCTGGGGTGCGAAGTTCGTGTTCCAGTCTGATTGCGGGCTACCTGACCGAAGGCAAGGACAAGGACGTCGTGCTGGCCGCGCTCGCCAAGTCCGAAAAAGGCTTTGTGGACGAACCCTGGCGACGGTTCCTTTCCGACGAAAATATCGGGATGGTCATTGGCCGTCTTCCGTACAGTTTCGACCGCCAACAGATGCGCCCGTTTTTGTTCCGTCCCTTGATGCTCAAGGCCGACGAACCCAACGACCTCGAACTAGAGACCAAACTTGGCAGAATCCCCCTATGAAATTCAAACAAATGGCCCTTTTGACCTTGTTCTTCATGTTTTTTGCGCTCCTGGCGGTGAGTCTGACCTTGCTGATCCGGAGCGCCTCTTCCCTACCTTCCTGGCATCCTCTCCAGGTCCTCACTTCTACCCCTCCCCCCTCGGCCACCCCTGGCTGGTGGGAGGTTACCCCTACCCTCACGCCCACACCATAAACCTCGATGTCCTCTCAACCTCTTTTAACTCTCTCCCTGCCGGAAGCGCTCCAGAAATTATTTGGCGATGAAGAGCGCATTGTGGTGCTAACTGTCACCCCGGACGGCAAACTGCTTAACTTCACCGTCCAACCCCTGGCCGAAGTCGTCGCCATGCTCGACCTGCACGGCTTTGGCCAACCGGTCCTATCTCCATTACCTATTCGCCAATCTCCCACGCACACAAGCACTCAATCCCCCAATCTTTTCACAGGAGTTCTCGATGAAAAAACTGTTACCTCTTCTTGCCGCGGGTTTTGTCTTCGTCCTGGCAGTCGTCCTGATGGGCGTAACCCGACAAAAAACGACGGCCATCGTCGTCGCCAGCCGTGCTTTACCCACCGGACACACCCTCAAGGCCACTGATCTGACTCTCGCAGACTTGCCCGAGGCGAGTGTCCCCGCTGACGCGGTCACTGAAGCAAACCTGGCTACGCTCGTCGGCGGTACGCTTCGGACAGACCGTTCCCCTGGGGATGTGATCACCAGCCAACATTTAGGCGGGCAGAGTATCGCGCTCCAGCCGAATGAACGCGCCGTTGCGCTCGAAGTCACCGACGCGGCAGGCCTGGCTGGCTTACTCAAACCAGGCGATCTGGTAGGGGTCACCGCTGTGCTCAATCTGGGCAATGCCGGGACTTACGCCAAAGTGATCGCCGAAGACCTGCGGGTGCTGTATGTCTCCCCGGAATACTCCGCCCTTGATCCTGCCGTATATGAACAGGCTCAAAACCCGGATGCCGCTCAAAGCGGCTCCGCGTATCAAAATGCCCAGGTTCCTGACCGGAAAAAAACCGGCGTGGTGGTATTGGCGGTGTCCATTGATGCACAGGCCATCGCCTACGACTTTGCCATTTACGGTGTCGAGAGTCCCGCCCGCGTGGTCAATGTCATGGACTTGCTCCCAGCACTGGATCATGCACGCGAAGTCGAACTTTCCCTGTTCATCCAACCGAGCAAAGCCGAACCGTTTACGACTTCCGGGGTATTTTTGCCCGACCTGATCATCACCCCCGGCCCCTCACCCACACCCACGCAATCCGTTTCAGGTTCTGTCCCCACCCTCACGCCGCCTCTACCGGTTGCTACCTCCACCCCCGTTCTTCAAAAGGAAACAACCCCATGACCCCAAACGGTACACCCCTCAACGGAAAAAACAACGGCTGGGGTGCTGGCCCCGTCCTCCAGACCCTCGCGACGGCCTCGGAGACAGTAACGTTGATTCTGGCTGGCCCGAAGGAGCGCACGGACGTTTGGTACGCCATGCTCTCTACCGATCCCCGCTTTCGCATCACCACCTACGCCCACAGCCTGGACGATCTGAAAGCCAAACTTCTCAACCCGCCCGAAGCTTTGCTTCTTGATGGAAGTTTAGCCTCAGGCCCTCAAGCCCTGGCGGATTTTATTCGGCAAGTGCAAGTACAGGCTGTCTATCTCGTCATCCCCCCTGTGCCGGACCTCACTGCTGAACAAGCCCTTGTCGACCGACTGAACGCCATCCCCAATGTTAAGGCGATCTACAAACTCGACGTGAACCTATCCGTTCTGGTCGAACAAATGCACAGCGATGTGCGGGCCACGCGTGCCCTACGGGGACAGACCGCCGCCGATGGGTGGGGAACGACCCCGGCCAGCAACGGGAACAGCCCCACATCCACCCGCATTATTTCGGTCTGGAATCAAATGGGGGGCGTCGGGAAAACCACCGTCGCCACCAACCTGGCCTACGAAGCCGCCCGGCGGGGCTACCCCACGCTCTTGATTGGGTTAGGCGCGCCAGACGATTTACCCCTGATTATGGGCCTGAAACTCGAACCGAATCTCACCCACTGGCAAGCCAACCCGACCATTCCTGGCCTGAAACTGGCAGTCCAGAAAGTGGACACACTCGATGTGCTGGGCGGCTTCCCCGATGTCTTGAGCGAAGCCCATGCCATGCAACTCTCCCCCGATGCACCAAACTCCGTCAAAAAACTCGTGGAAACGGCGATCTATGCGGGTTATGCCATGATCGTGCTGGACACCCCACCAACCGCCCTGGCCGCCACGGCGATGACGGTCTCGAACACGCTAGTGATCGTGGGACGCGCCACCCTCGAAGGGGTCTGGCGCACGACCGAGGCCTACCGCACCGTGTCCGAACGGCTGGCCGGGTTGCACCCGATCCATTCCATTTATTGCATTCTGAACCGGATGCAAACCGGAGAGCAAGGCTATGATGCGGCCACCTGGCATCAAATGGCCTCCACCCGACTGGGGCGCGCCTTCCCGCCCGTCCTTGCTCAAATTGCCGACGACCCACAGATTACTGCCGCTCAAAACAACCGGGTCATGCCAGTCAACCGCAGTGAGAATTTTCGCCGCGCCCTGGGTCCGTTGCTGGATACGCTTTCCACATCCACCGGACGAGGACAGACCGCCCCACCCGTCTCCAACGGCAAACAATTTAAATTGGGGCCGATCAAAGTGAGAGTCTGAGATGGCCGCCACCACCTGGGCATCTCTGGCCCGCCCCTTGACTCCCGCCGAACGCCAAATGTTGGTGGACGAGGCTGCCTCCCGCCTCAAAGGGCTGACGCTCGACGTGTTGCGGGACCGCAACCGCCTACGCGAAGCGGTGCTGGGCGAGATGACCAACGCCGCTTCACGGCTGGGGCTTGCCTTCAGCCCAGACACGCTAAGTGGCCTGGTCACGCAGACCGTTTCCCTGCTCGGCGGCCTGGGCTTTATCAATGACCTGCTCCCGCCCGTTCGCCACGACCTCTCCGAAATTTCGTTGACGCCGGATGGCACGCTCTGGGCGTTACGCAAAGGCGCGCGCAATTTTGAAAAACTGCCGCAACGCCCCACCCACAACGACGCCTGGCGCACGGTCGAGGCCTTGCTGGCTCCTTTAGGGCGCAGTCTGTCCGAAGCCATCCCCTCCGTGGATGCCAAATTGCCCCGGATGGAGGCGTTCGGGGGTGCGCGGGTGAAAATCATCCACCCACTGCTCACGCCAGGGGCGGGTTACCCTTCCATTAATGTACGTCTCTTCGAGGCCAACCCGGTGACGATGGCGCAACTCCTGGCGTGGGAGGTCGCCCCAGAGCATGTCCTCAATGCACTTGTCAACGCTGTGGCGCACGAAAATCGGCTCCTGGTGGTGGGGGGGACGGCCACCGGCAAAACCACGATCCTGTCCGCACTCTGTGAAGGCATCCCGCGCGAAGCCCGAGTGGTCAAAATCGAAGACCCTGAAGAAATCTGGCTCGATCATCCCCATGTTGTCACGCTTGAAGCCCGACCTTCGATGCCCGGCTCCGACATTCCCCCCTACACGATCAAACACGGGGTGGATGATGCGATGCGGATGTCCCCACGCTGGCTGATCGTCGGCGAAGTCCGTACCGGCGACGTGGCCCTGAGCCTGTTCCGCGCACAAATGTCGGATCACCCCGGTTTATCCACGTTCCATGCTTCCAGTCCGCAGCATGCGATCCATCGGATGGCATTGATCATGTTTACCGATAAGGATGTGAAAATCGCGGCGGCGAAAGAAAACCTGGCTCAGGCAGTGGATCTGTTCGTACAAGTCGGCTGGTTGGGAGGTAAACGCCGGATTTTGGGGGTGTGGGCTGTGGAAAAAGAACTGCGCGGCGGGGATGTGAAATTGCAGGACCTGTACCTCGCCGACGGTTATCGGGTGGACGACACGGAAGACCGCGTCACCTACCTCAAACGATGGTTTGGGGGGGACACACCTCCGGAGGCGAAAGCGAGACTCTGCACCCAGCTCGCCCAGGCAGAGGCACGGGAATCTGCACTTGAACTCCAAACCGCTTTACATGGAGGTCCGCATGGATCCAATTAATCGGCTCCTTCCTCTCAGCTTGCCCTTTTTTGCGGCGTTTGCCGCCGCCTATCTGGTGTATGCCGGGCTGGCCTGGCTCATTACCACCTTGACCCGGCGCGGGCATGTGCACGCACTGGAAAATTTCAGTACTCCACGCGCCCCCTTCGATCCGATGCAGGAACGACCAGGGACACAGGCTTACAAATTGCGTCTGGCCTTCGCCGCCGTGGGTGTGGACGCCACCGGGAAAGAAAATTTTGTGCTCCAGGTTACCTATGGAAGCGTAGGTCTGCTCAGCTTTTTCTGTTTGGTCTCCCTGCTGGGCTTTCCAGCCTGGTTGGCCCTTATTGGCGCAGGGGGGTTGAGTTATTTTGTGGTCACCAACTTTGTTGCCGCGCGATGGGAAAAAGCCCGGTTGGAAGTGGAGAAAGAAATCCCCACGCTGATGCGAAATCTCTCCGGGGTGCTTCAAACTGAGCAAAATGTGATGCAAGCCCTGACGCATGTCGTGGACACGCTCGACCCTGCACGGCCCCTGGCGGGTTGGATGCACTACCTGCTCGGGGAAGCGCAAGCCCGGGGAGCACCTGCCCTCGAACGGCTGATCCCTGAAGCGTCCCAAATTTCGTCTGCCCTGGGGCTGGTCGTCTTCCAACTGCACCGCCTGTGGACGATTGGTGGGCAAGGGTATGCCCAGGCCTTACGGCTAACCGCCGATAACCTGGCAGATATTCTTCAGGTGCGCGGGGCCGCCGCCGCCAAAGGTGCGGGCGCGACCAGCCTGGCGCAACTCATCATCGCCGTCGCCGTGTTTACGATTGGCTACCTGCTCCGCACCGATGTCGGCCAACAAGTCTTTCTTGGCAACCAGGCAATTGTGATCGCGATGGGGCTGGCCGTCGTGTGGGGAGGCTTTGGCTGGGGTGTCATCCGCGACATGGTCAAAGAGGCGACGGAGTAGTCGGTCTTCAGTCCTCGATTTTCAGTGGTCAGTGATCAGCCTTCAGGCATTGCCCACGGGTAACTAAAAAAGGAATCCTTATGAACTTTCTCACCACCCTCTCCCCTCTCCTGGCTGGGTTGGCGTTGGCTTATGTCGTGTACCAACTCACCACACTGGGAGCCACCCTGATGCGCCCAGACCCCTTAACAGAATATGCGGGTGTCGCCGGAGGCTCCACCATTACCCGGCTACCCTGGCACGAGCGTACGGGGCTAGTCGTCGCACAAAAACTGCCCTTCTCCCTGGACCTGGCGGATCACCTGCGCTGGGCACAACGCGGGGGCAAGTACCTCAAAGAGACCCTCGGCACCCTTGTGTTTAGGATGTTGGCCTTCGGCGGCCTGGCCTGCCTCGCCCCTTTGATGAATCCTACCATCCCCGCCCTTTGGCTTGCGCCCTTCCTAGCGGCAGCCCTGCCTTTTATCCAGATACGTGCGGCGGCCAATAAGGCCAAACGTCGCGCAGTGCGAGCCACCCCAGAATTAGCCGCCTTGATTGCCGCAGAAATGGCGGCCAATACCCCTCCCGAAACCGCCCTTGAAGATGCGCTCAAACTCCCGGGGTCACTGACGGGGTTGCTCGAAGAAGCCGGGACGCGCGGCCGCCAGACCGGACGCCCCCTGCTCTCGCACGGTGCCCAGGTAGGCGTGATTCGGGAAGTGTTTGACGAGACACGAGTCCCCGCCTTACGCGCCTTTGCCGTGCAGTTGGATTTAGCCGCGTCTACTGGTCTCGAAGGGGCGCAACGGATGCAGGAAATTTCCAAGACGCTAGCCTCGGAGTATCGGCAACAACTCATGGAAAGCACCGAGACCCTGGAAGACAAACTGGTCACGGCTATTGCCGCCTTCTATTTTGCCCCCATGATGCTCTTGATTCTGGCCGCATTCTTTGGCGCGGTTTCGGCGGTGATTTAGATGGACATCTGGTTGAAGCGACTAGCGATTTTGGGTTGGACACTCGCGGCGGCAGGTTATCTGCTGGCCAGTTGGCAGACGGCTTCGATGACAGCGGGACTGCTCGCCCTACACGCCTTGCTTGTGGCGGCGGCTCTCGCCCATCAACGCGCGGCCAAAACGCAGGCCAACCCCATTGATCAGGGAGTGGCATGGCTCTCGGCGGCTTTACCGCTTACGCTCCGGCTGACGAACGAAACGCTGACCGGACAAGTGACCAACCTGATCGGGTTGGGTTTGACCACCTGGGCGTTGCTCACCTTGGGGCAGGGACGCGCCTTTTCCGTCGCACCCGCCGACCGAGGGCTGATCGCCACCGGACCCTACCAGTTCATCCGCCATCCAATGTATGCAGGAGAATTACTTTCCGTAACTGGCGTGGTCTTTTGGGGCAGTTTTTCGGTTTGGAATCTGCTGGTCTTGGGCTTGTTGTTCATTAGCCTGCTCCGACGCATCAGGGTTGAAGAACAGATGGTGTCCGGTTACCGCAGTTACACCTACACCGTACCCTGGCGGTTATTTCCAGGGGTGTGGTAAACGAATGTACAGTGGTTTTCTTGCAACACACCCGTTGATCTCTGCCAACTGGCGTCACGACCTTCACCATCCTTGCCCAGAATTGACCCCTCAGACGCGGCGGTTTGTCCTGGCACGTGAGGTGGAGGAAAAACCTGTCTTCGTCGCGGAAGGCGTGGTGTTTGCCAGTGGGAAAGCAGTGTTGTCCTGGCTGAAACCCGCCTCGGACATAGATGGAAACGTCGAAATGTATGCCTCGCTCAGGGCCTTGCTCGAAGTGCATGGGGACGGGAAGACTGTCGTACAGTGGGTGGATTGATGCCGGTCTATCACATTGGCTCCCTGGAGATCGAAGTTGACTCCTGCCCCTTGAAGCGTCTGGCAGGAGTTACAGTTTTGTGCTTTTCTATCTGGTTAATTTTGTCCTTCTATCTGCCGCAACTACCCACCTTATTGCGGGCTCACGCGGCAGTTTCGGCGGACTTAAATCCCGCAAAGCCTTCGGGCAAAAAATATGCACCCCACACCCGGCTAGAACCTATACTTCCGCCCTCCTCCATCCCAGTTTCGCCCATCCCTACTCCCCTCTCATCGCTTCCGGTCGCGCTCACCGTCAACCCGGCGCATTTGCTGACCTTGACGGGTACCTGGCAGACGGGAGAAGTAACGAGCGCGCAGAAGGCGGTCATTGATCTGGCCTTGCGCCTAGCCGAAACCCTCTACCAAACCCCGGACCTGCTGGCCTTGACCGGCCCGGTGTCCCCGGAGCAGGCATTTCTTCTGGTTTATAGAGGGCCGGTGGAGTTTCGTCGAGTGGCGCAAACCTGTGCGACAAGCCGGGCCGCGCGCGGACTGGCACAGGCCTGTGGTGATGAAATTTGGGGCGAAACTCTCGATCGGAACCTCGTGCTGGTTTTTGCCGATGCTTCGCCAACCGACCTGATCACACACCCCCGCTGGTTTGTCCACGAACTTGGCCACGCCTTCAGCCACGCCACCGGTCAGCAGGCAGAAACTGACATGCCCTCAACCCTAGGGAGAGACACCCTGTTTGCCGGGCCGTTGAATACCTGGCAATTTAGTGCCAGCCCCGCGCCCAATGAAATCTTCGCCGACCTATTCCTGGCTTGGGTCTACACCACCTGGGGGGGTAACCCGGCTGGCCCTGCTTTTATGCAGACCCATCTCACCGCCTGGCTTATCTCGGCAATTCCCCCCCCCTGATTGGAGAAATATCGTGAAACGTGTGCTTTTGATTTTCTTATTTGTTTTTCTAGCTGTTAGCGCTTTCGTCCGGGTTGGCTCCCTCCCCGTGAAAGCGCAAGCCCTCACCCTACAGGTTTACCTGCCCCTGGTCCGCAATGGCGAGACCGAGGGGGAGGCGACCCCAACGCCGACGAAGACAACGACGGCTTCCCCGACTTCGGCGGTTACCCCTACGGCAACCGCCACGAGCATCCCCCCCACGCTGACCGAGACGCCTTCGCCCACCCCCACAGCCACCCCGACGGCGGTCATCTTGCGCCCAGAAACAGCTTTCGGGATGTGGTCGGCCAATCTGGAAGCGAATGGTGATCCCCTCGCGATCAGCGGCGCGACATGGGTGGAGTCTGCGCATAAAGTCCCCTGGGCGGAGGTGGAACCCACGGAAGGCACTCGGAATTGGAGTGCCTTGGCCGAGCTGGAAGCGGAAATTCAGGCCGCGACGACGCGCGGGTTGCGGGTGATCCTGGTGGTGGATAGCACCCCGGCCTGGGCGCGGGCGGTACCCGGAACGGGAACCCATTGCGGGCCGGTGGCGAGTGAACAATTGAACGCCTTCGCCGCGTTTATAACCGATCTGGTCACCCGGTACAGGGCCCCACCGTATCAAGTGACGCATTATGCCCTCTGGGACGGGCTGGAAAGGGACCGATTTACGGAAGAAAACCAAACGTCAGGCTGTTGGGGCAATGTGCTGGCCTCGGACTTAGGCGGGAGTGATTATGCGGCGATGTTGGCCATCGCCTACCCCGCGCTCCATGCCGCCGCCCCGGACGCCAAGCTCCTCCTGGGACGTTTGGAACTCACCTGCCCGACCTGCGGAGGGGTGACTTTCCTGGACGGTGTGCATCAAGCCGGAGGGGGGGAGTTTTACGACGGGGTACGCTTTACGACCTACGACGAAGTGACGGAATTTCTCCTGCCCTGGGGCACGACGACCCAATATGTCAGTCCGCAATGGGGCCTTGACTGGTTCCACGGGGGGCCGGAAGTCATGACCAAAACCGCCATCCTTGCGCCGCTGATCACGGGGAAGGAGGTGTTTGTCACCGGAAATTTGGCGTGTGATCCGACCAACTGCCCGGAGACGTTTCCCCAGGCGGAGGTGAGTTATCTCAGCCAACTCTACGCGCACGCGAAGGCCCATGACTGGGTGGTCCTTTGGGATAGTCTGGAAACCCTCGGCAGTACAGCGTATGCCGCCTATCAGTTTGCCCGGATGGAATATGGAACGGCGGTGTATTTGGGGCCTATCACGCCTGCCGACGTCGGAGGGTGGACGGATGTATATGGATACAAATTTGATCGGCAGGGGACGCAAGTGTGGGTGCTGTGGACGGTTTCGTCCGAGGTCGCCGAACGGGAAGCCTCGTTTGCAACCCTGCCGACGATGGCATTTACGGCAACCGGGATGCCGATCTCTATCCTACCCTGGGTGAATGTAGGGACGACGCCTGTGTATGTAGAGTGGTGGCCGTGATGAAGGATGTGCCGATGAGGACCTCGGACGGCGGAAGGATGAAAGGTGTATGATGAAACGATTATTTTGGTTATTAAGCGGACTTTTCCTGTTGTTTGGCGTGTTGATGGTTGGCTGGATTCAGGGGCGTGCCGCCCCAGAGGTGGACGAGCCTTCACTGGTTTCGATGGCGGTGTCGCCTGTGCAAGTGCCGCGTACAGGAACGGCAACGTTTACGCTGGTGTTCGAGGACCCGCAAGGCGCGGCGAATCTTTTGCAATATTATTTCGGCTTTTCCAATTGCACCATTTCCATTGGCGAAGCTTATCAGAGCGATTTTGAACGCAATTTTGCCCGTTTCTTCGGGGTAGAAGCCTATCGCACCTATGCGGCGCTCGTGGCTTCAAGCCATAACGGGAATTACGGGTGCAGTGGCGGCCAGTTTGAAACTCCCTACCCCTGGAATGGCAGTACCAACCAACCTGGCACAGCCACCCTGGTTTCCAAGACCGAAACCCTCTCCGGCAATCAATTGAGCGTCGCTTTCACGGTAAATTTCAACAATTTTCCTTTGGGCACGTATCGTGCGTATTACATGGTGCGCGATCAGGAAAACCATTGGCACAGCGGCCTTTCGGCGGCTTGGTGGCAAGGTATGACCGTACAGGTGATTAATCCGCCGACGGCGACTCCCACTCCGACCGGGACGCTCCCCCCAACCGCCACGCGGACGCCAACCGTCACGTCCACCGCGTTCCCAACGTTGACCCCCACCCCGACCCCCATTCCAAACAATCCACCCTTTCTGGCAAACCTGACCCTTTCCAAAATCACCGCCTTTGCCCACGATACGATTACCTTTTCGGCGGATTTCTACGATGCGCAGGGTGGGAACACGGTAGACCGGGCTTACTTCGGGTTCACGCCTTGCGTGGTCAACCCTGGCGAAGCGTATAACAGCCACTTCGAGCGGAAGTTATCTAGCTTCTTCGGTACATATACGTTGCTGGGGGGCACGAACAAATATGTGGCCCGGCTTTACCCCCATACAAACTGTTCCGGGGGCATGCTTGGACAAAACCCGTGGAGCAGTGTGCTGACCAACGCCTCGAACACGGCCAGCCTGGTGAGTGCGGCGAAAACGGTGAGTGGCAATCAGGCGACCGTCGCTTGGACGGTCAACTTGACCGGGTTCGCTTCCGGAACATACACCCTGTACACGATGGCGCGGGATATAGGCGGCTTGTGGTCGAGTGGGAGTTCCACCGCCGCCTGGCAACCCGTCCCCGCCCAGCAGTTTTATGTCGCGCCCACGCCTGACCCGGAAATAGATTTCATCCACCTAGGCGGGCAAAACGCGCAGAGTGTGACTATCCCCGAAGGGGCCAGTATCCGGGTCAAGATTCAGGTGTCCAACCTAGCTCCTGCGGGCGGTACTGGGCAGGACGCATATTTTTACGTGAGTTTTCCGGGACAAACGGCGGCCTTTCTGGACGCGGTGAGTCAGGCGGATGGGACCAGCCCAGGCTTGACCTACACTGAACTGGCGGCTGATCCCACTGATCCCGTCGTCAAAGCAAGCAAGGCCCTTTGGGGCGGCGGGGAGACGAACACCCTCGAACTATTGATTACACCCCCACAGGCGGGAACATTTGAACTGCTCACAAAAGTCGTGCTCCCACAGGGCGGCGTACTTTATCGCGATCCGTTGCCTGAAGAAGCCGGGACGGAACCAGACCAACACGGCGATGCCGCTTTTTTGAACACGCTTCTCGTCGAACCAGCCATCAGCCCCTTGAGCCGGTTGAATTACTACCGCAGTCTGGCGGGGGTTCCGCAGGTTACCGAAAATCTAGCCTGGTCCCAAGGGTGCGAAAACCACGCCCTGTACATGACCCACAACGGCCTGCTGACCCACACCGAAGACCCTGACAACGCCTGGTATACCCCGGAAGGCGCGGCGGCCGGGCAGGCGTCCAACCTGAGCGGGTTCACGACCCCCAATCTCTACGAAGCCTGGTTTACCGACGTGCTCATGCAGGCAGTGTTTCATGCCCTGCCGATGCTCAATCCGATACTGACTCAGGCGGGATATGGCTCGAACCTTGAGGGTGAGTTGCCCCTCCCTGCGGCCAGTTGTTTGGATGTGTGGCGCGGGATTGATTACGGGCAAACAGGGACATATCCGGTCTTTTGGCCCCCACAAAACGGGCTTACCCCGCTCGTCGCATATAACGGCGGGGAACTGCCCGATCCGTTGACGAGTTGTGCGGGTTACACCGCCCCTAGCGGGCCGCCTGTGTTCTTGATTTTGGGGAACGATGCGGGTTCCCCCACGGTGAACGCCAGCAGTTTCACGGGAGGTGGGCAGACTCTGACGCATTGCGTCTTTACCGAAACCACCTACACGAATCCCGACCCCGCCCAACAGACACAGGGTCGGAGTACGCTGGATTTCTTTGATGGGGTGGTGCTGATCCCCCGCGAGCCTTTGCAGTTAGAGACGCCTTACACGGTGTCGCTGACGGTGAACGGGCAAGCGTATACCTGGAGTTTTCAGGTTGCGCCAGGGGTGGTGGTGTTGCCGGACGGGGAGGTGCGGTAAGGGAGTCATTTTGCGCTCGGTACATTCCAGTTATGCCACCCTCACCGGCACCGGCAAAATGACCGAACCACGCCTGAAATATGTGAAGGGAATTATATAAGGGCAAACTGCTTGGGACGGGCGACCGGCAAGAACAAATCGAGCGGGTGAAGCGTTTACTCGGCGCGCAGGTGCTCGATGTGGTCATTCGGGTGGATGGCCGTCTCGATCAGGTCACCGCCGATCACCTGCACGCCGGGATGATGCCGCCGGAGGTGTTTTATCGGGTGCTGGATCAGGCGCGGGACATCATGCGGCAAAAAGAATTGCAGGCTCTGGCGCAGTCGAATGGGCATCCTGTGCCCCCTCCGTCCCCACATCCGGCAGAAGAAAACTGAATAAAAAACTCTTGCCCTATAAAATGTTGCGTGGTAGCCTGTTGGCATGAAAAATAAACCTTTCCCTTCTGACCGTTTTATGTTTTTGATATTGCTGTCTATTTGGTGGTTTTGGTATGTCACTACACACTAAGATTGCCCACCTTTTCCAGGGTGACTTTTGCGCGCAAAACTTTAGGGAAATTGAGAGCATTTTCGCTCAATCATCTTCTTTATCGTCCTTTTGGTCCCGAATCTCTCTCCACATTATGATCTCATAATCAGTGTATCCTGGTGGAAAATTATCATCTTGGCGATTAGACCGTGCAGGCGGGTAGGAATTTGTAGAGTTGGGAGAGCGGTTGCTTTGGGTTGATTTAATAAACCAAATCACACCATAAATGGCAACAGCGAGCACAAGTAGACCAAACCCCAGTGGGACAATGAATATACATAATGTGATCAGTAAATAATCCATATAATTAGTTTAGATTTTGGGAATTTCCAGTGTTGTTAGTATAACATGCTCCCATGAGAACCTTATTGGAAAGAGCTAGGCGTAGCTGATTTTTCAGCTTAGAGTGTAGATTAGCCCGCTTAAACGTTGACCGCCACGGTGAGGGGGGCACCGTGGCGGTCAACGAGGGGAATTTTAGCACAGGCGTCTTATGTGTCAAGGTGGATAATTCATCAAAGACGGCGCGCTCAGAGCGCGTTGTCGAGTAAAATGGGGGGTAACGAATCTTTCTCCCCAGGTCGTGACCGAGGGGGATTTAAGGATGGAAGATGTGATCACTCCACAAGAATTTGTCCATAAATGGCGCACGGTTCAGTTGAAAGAACGCTCTTTTTATCAGGAGCATTTTTTGGATATCTGCGCGCTCGTTGGGCACCCCACGCCCGCCGGCGCAGATAAAACCGGCGCGGCTTTCTCTTTCGAAGCCGCGACCCGCAGGACCGGGTCGAAAACCACCGGCGGGTTTGCCGACGTGTGGAAGCGGGGCTTTTTTGCCTGGGAGTACAAAGGCGGCCAGCACGCCGATCTGGACAAAGCCTACGACCAGTTATTGCGCTACCGCGAGTCCCTGGAAAACCCCGTGTTGCTGGTGGTCTCCGACGCCCACACGATTCGCATTCACACCAATTTCTCCAACTCGGTCAAACGCATCTATGAACTGACGCTGGATGATCTGCTCCAGCCTGAGAAGCTGGCGATCCTGCGCGCGGTTTTCCACGACCCGGCCCAACTCAAAGCGCCAGAGACGCCGGAGCAGGTGACGGAGCAGGCCGCCCGGGAGTTTTCACGCCTGGCGGAAATCCTACGGAAGTGGGGGGAAGCGCCCGCCCCGACCGCCCATTTCCTGATCCGGCTGTTGTTTTGTTTGTTCGCTGAGGATGTGGGCCTGTTGCCCAAAGCCTTGTTCACCCGGTTGGTCGCGCGGACCCGGCGCGATGCGCGGGCCTTCGCCGCCCAGTTAGGGCAGTTGTTTGCGGCGATGGCGACCGGGGGGTGGTTTGGGGAGCATCAAATTTATCATTTCAACGGAGGCTTGTTCGACGATGCCTTTGCGCTCGAACTGGCGAGTGATGGGCTGGATATCCTGAACGGGTTGACCGGCCTGGATTGGAGCAGTATCGAGCCGTCCATTTTGGGCACATTGTTCGAGCGCAGTCTGGACCCCACCAAGCGGGCGCAACTGGGCGCGCATTACACCAGCCGGGACGATATTTTGTTGATTGTAGAACCGGTGTTGATGGCCCCCTTACAACGGAAGTGGGAGACCGTCGAAGCGACCGCCCGTGGCCTGAGTGCGCGGGCCTCCGCGTCCGATCATGTCCCCACCCGCGCGCGCTACACCGCCGACCTCGCCCGCCTCCTGCAAGACTTCGCCGACGAACTACGCGCCGTCCGAATCCTGGACCCGGCGTGCGGGAGTGGTAATTTCCTATACGTCTCCCTGCGCCAACTGCTCGACCTGTGGAAGGAAGTCTCCAACCTGGCCGGGGAACTGGGCCTGCCGCTGATGATGGCGATTTCTGCCCCTTCGCCGGCGCAGTTGTACGGCATCGAGATCAACGAGTACGCCCACGAGCTCGCCCAGGCGACGATCTGGATCGGGTATATTCAGTGGTTGCGGGAAAACGGGTATGGACTTCCGCCGGAGCCGGTGCTTAGGAAGCTGGACAACATCCACCGGATGGATGCGATCCTGGCGTTCGATGCGGATGGGAAGCCAGTCGAGCCGGAGTGGCCGGTGGCCGACGTGGTGGTCGGGAACCCGCCGTTTTTGGGGGGTAACAAAATCCGGGCGGAGTTGGGGGATGCGTATGTGAACACGCTTTTCAAGTTATACGAAGGCCGGGTGCCTGCTTTTGCGGACCTGGTGTGTTATTGGTTTGAGCGGGCGCGAGCGTATATTGAGCAGGGGCAGGTGAAGCGAGCGGGGTTGTTGGCGACGAATTCAATTCGGGGTGGGGTCAATCGAACTGTTTTAGAACGAATAAAATCAACCGGCGATATCTTTATGGCTTGGAGTAATCGAGAATGGGTGTTGGAAGGGGCGGCAGTTAATGTTTCGATGATAGGTTTTGACAATGGAAGTGAGAAAATTCGTTTTCTTGATGGTAAAGAAACAGTTCAAATAAACCCTGATTTGACTTACAACCTTGATTTGACTATTGCAAAACCTCTCGTAGAAAACCGAGCTCTTTGTTTCATGGGGCCTTCGGCCAAAGCACCTTTTGACATTGACGCCAAAACTGCTAGAGCTATGTTAAATGCACCACTAAACATCAACGGACACCCGAATTCTGATGTTGTAAGACCAGTAGCTAGTGCAATAGATTTAGTCCAGAATTCTCGTGGAATGTGGACAATTGATTTTGGGCAAATGAACGAAGATGAAGCATCTCAATACGAAATGCCTTTTGAATACATCAAGAAAAACGTATTGCCTGTACGTTTGACCCGTCGAGATGATTATCGCGGCCAATGGTGGCAATATGCGCGACCACGCGTTGAAATGCGAGTTGCTTTGAAAAACCTACCTCGTTTCATTGCCACACCGGGAGTATCCAAGCATCGTATTTTTGTTTGGATGCCACCAGAAGTGTTATGCAATCAAGGAACTTTAGTAATTGCTCGTTCCGATGACTATTTCTTTGGTGTATTGCAATCCAAACATCACGAGCTTTGGGCACTTCGTCAAGGCACTTCTCTCGAAGATCGTCCCCGCTACACCCCCACCACCACCTTCGAGACCTTCCCCTTCCCCTGGCCGCCAGGTCAGGAGCCAAAAGACGATCCCCGGACGCAGACGATTTCCAGCGCCGCGCGGGAGTTGAACGATAAACGGGAGCGGTGGTTGCATCCGGACGGGATGGGGGAAGCGGAATTGAAAAAGCGGACACTGACGAATTTGTACAATGCCCGGCCTACCTGGTTGGCTTTGGCGCATGAGAAGCTCGATCGGGCGGTGCTGGACGCCTATGGGTGGCCGCATGATTTGGGGGAGGAGGAGATTTTGGGGCGGCTGTTGGATGAGAATTTGAGGAGGGCAAAATAGATGCCCTTTTATACATAAGGTTTTCATCAAAACAAAATCGAGGAAGGTAAAAAAATGGAAAACGCGAACGACAAAACATCTCGCAAAGTAAAAATGCGAAAAATTATCAGTATTAGCGCTGGACTATTTATCTGTTTTTGCGCTAGTTGTGTCTTGCTGACCGTGTGGGCTTCAAATGACCCTGCTGTTCAGGCTACCGGTACGGCTCGTGCGGAGAGTCGGGTAACCGGCACGGCTCTTGCCTTTGCTCAAGAAACAGAAGCTGCGCTCCCAACCGTTACTTTTACGCCTAGTAGCACTTCTTCTCCCACCCCAACTTCCACAAAAACTAGCACGCCAACTGCCACAAATACCATCGATCCCCTTTACACTCCTCCTACGCCGACAGAAACTTCTACACCAACAACGACGCCTACTTCGACAGCCACTTCGACAAACACCCCCACCCCAACCAAGACGCCTACTCTTACGGAAACATCTACACCGACGAAAACGCTCACCCCCACAACGACCCCGACCCCAATCCCCAGCACCGCGGGGCTTACCGATTGGGCAATTTATGACGGTCAGTATTTGGGGGTGACAGATATTTCTTGGGACAAATACATTGGATATTACAAAGCGGACGACGGCAAAATTTTCATCTCGCTATATGTCGTAGCAATCAACCTATCTGATCAGGAACTCAGCTTTTTTGAATTCGATTTGTCCTTAGTAGACGGTGGGGGGCAGATTACTTCAGGGCTGATTCTTCCGCAAAAAGATCCGTCTTTTGAGAGTTGTACACTCCTGCCAGGCGGAAAATGTGAAGGCTGGTGGACGGCGATGGTTTGGGACCGTCCTGATGTGCGCGAAAATCTGACCTTACGGTGGGAACCTTGCTTGTTGTTCTGCGATGTTGATTATTACGAGTTGCCTATTTCGCAATAAGACTCTAAAAGCAGTTTTAAAAAAGAGCCTGGCATTTGCGCCAGGCTCTTTTTGATTCGCTTGCTTTAAAACTAAACTTACAACCGCCAATTCTCCACCGGCGAACTCGCCTTATGCGCGGCATCCGTATCGGCTTGGGCGAGGGCGAGGTAGATGCAGACGGTCTTGATATCCTCGTGGCCCAGGATGGTTTGTAAGGCCCAGGGGTTGGCTTCCCCCCGTTCGAGACCGTTCCTGAGAAAGTTGATGGCGAAGGTGTGCCTAAAGCGGGGGACACCGGTGACGCCTGCGCGCTCGCCACCACGTTGCTGGCCGGCCAGACCTTCCACACCCGCTGGACCACCGCCTTGGCCCTCTTTGCACGCACAACGCACCCGGAAGTGCGCCAGTGGTTGGGGTATCTGGACAAGGTTTCGATAAACTCAACCCAAGAATCCTAACCGATAAAGTCACCTTCCGCCTGATTTCCGCCACGGACCTCGAAGCGACCTACACATGCACGGGGAAAAACCGGAAGACCTGACTTTCGGCTACAGCATTCAAGTCGCGGCCAGCATGGACGGCTTCATCCGGGAAACACAAGCCTATACGGGTGCGTAATCCGGGGGATGGTGATCAGGGATTCCGACGCATGTCGATCGCGGATTCCGATAGATGCCGATCAGGGTTTCCGGAACCAGGCGATCACTGCCAGGTATCCGTCCCGTTCTGAACGCCTGTTGACGACGCTGGATAATCTCTCTCAAGTGGGGCATGATCCGCTTCATCTCATTGAGGCGGTGGTCATGTCCCAAGAAAGGCTATTCAGCGACGTTTTTGCCTGATCAGCATTCCCCTGAATCACTGATCGTTTTCACCGAAATACGCATAAGACGAGTTTTGATACATTGTTTGAATGACATCAGGGTGACCTCCGGTAGGTAAGTTAGGGTAAATAAAAAAAAGCGTACTCCGCCCAGGGGAGTACGCCAGTATGAGGGTATTATCAGGGTTATTCGTCTGGTGGATACGAGGCAGCGACCAAGTTCCCGGATATAGGGAGGCTTCTCCCGTGGTTAACTTCCCTGATTCGGGCCATTTCCTTCATGATGGATCCCATTTCTTCAGGTGCGGAAGCGCGAGAGAAATGTGATCGCGCCCTATTCAAGTCTTACGACGATGGGAAGGTAAATTTCAAAATAGGGGTCCTCCGGCTCTTCAACGGTAATGTAAGCACTTCTGGTTTGGCTGTCGGTTCCGCCCAAACCACTGACGGTTAAGGTAATGGTATAGGTGCCAGCCATCATATATAGATGCCCTGGGCTTTGGAGGGTGCTGGTGATTCCATCTCCGAAATCCCACAGCCAGGTGTCAAGATCTCCTGTGGAGAGATCGGTAAACTGGACACTCAACGGGGCAAGGCCGGATGTAACATCCGCGGTAAAGTTCGCCAAGGCTGGCTCATAAACCGCTATGTAATCCGGTTGCATCAAGGTATCTATACCTCCAAGCCCACTCACTGTCAGCGAAACGGTGTACACGCCAACGGTTGCAAAGGTATGGGTTGGGTTTTGGAGGGTGCTCGTTATTCCGTCTCCAAAATCCCACAGCCAGGTGTCGAGGTCTCCTGTGGAGAGATCGGTAAACTGCACGGTAACCGAGGAAATCCCCGCAGAAACATCCGCTGTAAAGTTCGCCAGAGCCGGGTCATACACCGTCAGGTAGTCCGGTTGAAGCAAGGTATCTGTCCCCCCAGGCCCGCTTACAGTCAGCGAAATGGGATACACCCCACCCAGTGAATACGTATGGGTGGGGCTTTGGAGAGTACTCGTGAGGCCATCTCCGAAATCCCAGAGCCAGACATCAAGGTCTCCCGTAGATAGATCGGTAAACTGCACGGTCAAGGGGGCGATGCCTGTGGAAAGATCAGACACAAAGTTGGCCACAGGAGGCTCATAGACCGTGATGTAATTGGGACGAATTAAGGTGGAGGTGCCACTGAAGGCACTACTGACGGTCAGCGTGATCGTGTAGGCCCCCGGGCTGGTGAAGGTATGCGTGGGATTTTGGAAGGTGCTCGTGAGGCTATCGCCAAAATCCCACGCCCAGCTATCGAAGTTCCCCAACGAAAGATCGGTAAATTGCACCGTGAGCGGCACAATCCCAGCCGTGGGCTGTGCGATAAAGTCCACATAGGAAACTTCCATCCTGACCGGGATTTGCACCTGAGGCTGATAGGGTTCATTTGCCGTCATCTGCAAGGTCCCGGTATAAGCACCGAAGGTTGAAGGCGCTTGGAAAACGATCTGGACTTCCAACGCCTGTCCTGGCGCGACAAGGCCACCATCCGGCGACACCTCTAACCAGGGAATAGTTTGTTCTCCCGCCAGGGCTTCAGTCACGGCCGCATAGGCGTCCACCATGCCCCAGCCAAACACATTATTGGGTTGGCCCGAGCCTCCACAGGGATCACTGGGCAAGAAAAGCGGCTCAGCGGTTTGAGATAAGAGGGCCATCGTGGTCTCGATGTCACCGATCAACTCTGGATCCGCGGCCCAAAGCAGGGCCACCACGCCTGCGACGTGGGCGGCGGCTCGATTGGTTCCACTTACGAATGCATACGTGTTACCAGGCACACTCGAACGAATGTTGACCCCGGGCGCGCTGAGATCCGGCTTAATCAACCCTGTGAGATCCGCTGGTCCGCGTGACGAGAAAGAGGCAATGGTATCACCTTGGGCCACTGCGGCGGCGGAGTAACTCAGCCAGTAATCTCCTGGGGAGTAGGTTGTCGAACAGGTGGGGCCTGCGTTGCCCCCGGGGAACAGAGGGAACATGCCAGCCGCCCGCCAAGCCGAAACCACCGGCGCAAACCAGAAATCCCCCCCACTCCCGCCCCAGGAATTGTTGATCACATTCGGGCGCAGATCGGGATTAGGGTTATTCCCACTGAGATCGGTGGGCGCGACCATCCAGTCGCCACACGCGAGGAGCGCTTCATACGAGCAAGTATTGTATTCACAGCCTTTGCAGGCGATCCATTGGGCACCCGGGGCGACCCCGATTTGGTTCGCCCCGCCATCGTCACCGAGCATCGTCCCCATGGTGTGAGTCCCGTGCCCCCCGTTGTCACAGGGTTCGGAGCCATCCCCACATTCGGGAACCAGGGTGGGCATGAACCAGTTGTAGTCGTGGTTGCCAGGGCCGCCGCGGTACTGGCTGACCAGCGCGTCATGCGTCCACGCGACCCCTGTGTCCGTGTTCGCGACCACGATGCCCGTGCCTGTGATCCCGTAGGTTAACCAGACGTCATCCGCTTGGACCCGCGCCACCCCCCATTCGACGGTGCTGGCCTCTGCGGACGCTTCATAAGGAATGACTCCCCCTGGATTCTCTTCCAGTTCAAGCGCGCCATTGACGGTCAGATAGCCTATCTCGGGGCGCGCGGCGAGTGCGTCCAGCAAGGCTGCCTCGCCCTCGTAAATGAGGAGACTGTTGAGCGCATAGTAGGTTCGGAAACCGGTGTGTTGTGCGAGAAGGAATTCCTGAATCCCCGCTTGTGTGCGTTCTGCCGTCTCTTTCAGGGTGTGATAAACGTATTGTCCGCGGGCGACCCAGTCCGGAAGCTGGTAGGCGGCGCGGAGATCAGCCTGCTCCGCCATGATGACGAGGATGTCGGCCCGGCCATCCCCCTCCTCTAAGGCCGCGCGCAGGCGGGGGTCTACCTTGGTGTCTCCAAAGGGGAGGGCAAGAGGACCCACTGGCGGTAAGGGGAGAGGCATGGCGGCATCGAGGCCGAAAGACAAATCTGCCGTCCCGCTGTTGGTTACCCAGAGACTCATGGTGTACGTTTCGCCTGGGGTCAGGGTCGCCTCCAGGCTGTCCTGCGACAAACTCAGGAGGGGGGCGGTTATGGTTAAGTCGGCCGTTACCGTAAGATTGGGTTCAACAGGGGTGTGGTACAGGGGCGGATACTCAAATTGATAGCCCGCGGCAGACGGAACGTTGCCATAGGTACAGCCAGACGGAATCCCACTGAAACTGTATGCCCCGGTTGCATCAGCAAAGGTGTCATAATATTCGTTTTCCAATTGTAAAAACACATAGGCGTCGGGAATGCCGGCCCCGGTGTTGGCATCGAGCACCGTGCCCTGGATCCCGCCGGTGCCATTCGGGACCACCTCCGTTTCAATCTGGGCGGTATCCGTCATGAGTTCTGTGAGGGCGAGCGCTTCGATGAGGGCTACGTCACTCTGGTAACAATTTGCCTCGCCAGGCACCGCCAGGCTGACCATGAAGGCGAGCGTTTGTCCGCCGGGAATGGGGCCGACCGTCTCCGGCCCGGTGATGGGCCAGGTGGCGGCATAGGTCAGGCTGAAGGTTTCGGCATGGTTGAATTGATTGAGGAGGGTCAGGGTGTAATCCACCGTCTCCCCGACGGAGGCTTCGCCCGCCTGATAGGGAGGAATCAGATTGAATGTGAATTGTGCAGCCTGGCTTGCTACTGATTTGTATGCGCCCAGGAGAACGGCTCCAACCAAAACCAACCCAAGTATTAGAACAGCCGTTAGTGAAAACAAGCGTTTTGCCATTTTAAAGGCCTCCGAAAAGTTTGAGCAGCATGCTCCAGTCGTGTATAAGGCTGTTTCTGCCCAACATTTTGCTGATTGAACGGTAAAGCGAAAAAATGAATGAGGGTTATATAGGTAGATAATTGCAGAACGCACCAATCAACATTCTTCTCAAGTACGATGGGACAAAAAGGCTAACTTAATTTTATTAAGGAAGGACTTTCCCGGTGATCAGACTAAGCGTAATCCAGTTATCTTCTGTTTCGAAATACTGCCGACGGGCCATTTATTGTTTTCACGCCTTTGCTCCTACACGTTTACAGTTCACGCTTTCTCTTGGATTCTTTCCAACTTTCTAATATACGGTCTATTTCTTCCACAATTTTTTGCCAACAGGAGTAATCAATTTGCCATACTTTTGATTCGACACTACTTGGATAGATTTCTACGATCGGCTTTTCATTTTGATCAAAATAAACCTCTCCAAATTGACGCTCATCTATCCATATTTCTAAATACAAATCATCCCGGTGAGGAGCGTCCGCAATAATCACATTACACTCGTAGGCTATCATCTTATTTATTCCTTATTTGGGCATTTATAAACCCAATAAAATTACCATACGCGTCATAGCGTACTCCCCGGCCGTCAGGTGTTAAGTAATCTACCACATCTCCAAAATTCGCGGTGGAGTGCTTTCGAATCACAGTATTTGGATCATTAAGTATATCCCATACTAACTGTGCAGCCATTTCGTTGAAAGATTTATCTGATCTTCCTGATGGTGCGAAAGGTGCCCATGCATCACCTGCTCTGTCAGAATGTTTCTTTAGGGCGCGACCAAATTCTGTTAACTGTCCCTTTCCTGAGGGGCTACTTCCTGCTGCCATCAGGTCTTCAACTGTGCACGTATTATGCACCAACCACTCCCCCTGCCCCACAAAGAACGTATGCACCTCATCAACGGTCAAATTATACATCGGCTGGACGAGTGAAAGCGTTTCAATCGTTTCCACCACTCCATACCCGCCCTCTGCCGTTTGAATTTTATCCCCAACTTCCAACAACCCCGCCGCAACCCATTCGCCTTCGTCCGTGTAGAAGGGATGCTCTGGTGTGGTTTCGATCACTTCGCCGTCAATGGTCAGGAAGACGATTTCGGTGTCAGTGTGGAGCCAGGTGGCGGCGATGGGGTAGTAGCCGATTTCGCCGGTTGCTTCGTTGTAGGCGAGGACTATGTCACCGACTTCAAGTTCGCTGATGGGGACGGGGCCATCTTCGGTCATGACCAGGGTATCTTCGCTAAAGCTACATATGGCCCCTACAAGTTCGTCTACTTTATTTAATACCGTGTCTGCATTATCCCCAAACACTTTACGCAAAAATGCCCGTAACCCGGCTTCTCCCCCCTCTTCAAACGCGTCCCCTGCCAGTTTCATAATGACCTTCCGGGCGATATCGTCAACGGGGAGACCCAAGCCCGCCAATATTTCATCTGGCTCAACGACTTCAAAGAGAACTGAAATAGCGATATTCACTGCGGCCAGGAGTTTTGCTTCCTCGGATGCATTAGGATCGGCAAGAACACCCATCGAAACACCGATATCAAAAGCGGTCCATGCCTTATCAATAATGAACAAGGCGATGGCAATACAAACTGCTGTGGAAATCCCATCAATGCAATGTCCAGAAGAGTCGGTGTACCGGAGAGGATTGTTGTACACATAGGCGTACCTGTCCCACGCAACTGGATTTCCTGGCTCAGGAATGAGGGTATCGGCTTGAACGAAGTGTCCAATCGTCGATCACTTATCTTAACCACTCCCCTCTTGCATACCCCCGCTAGGCTCAGCCCTCCTGGGAGTAGAATGAGGTATCCATCCCACATTCCAACTCCACAGGAGGCTCTGTCATGCTATCTGAAATCCAAAGTTTCGTCAATTGGGTGCGCCGCCGCAATCCCCAGGCGCGCACCTGGAAGGACTACCAATACGACCTGAACCAGGTTGTCACCTTCCTTGGGGATATACCCCTTGAAAAAGTCACGTTTCGCGAGGTGGACCGGTTCGTCAACGCCCAAGTCGCCGAGGGCCGCAAACCGACCACCATCAACCGCCGTCTGGCGACGCTGATTTCCCTGTTCACCTTTCTGTCCGATGAACAGCCGGATTTGGTTTGTCCGGTGCTACCTCATCGCCACCATTTACGCGAACCGCAACGCTTGCCCCGCCCCGTCCCCGAACCGGAGTTAGCCCAATTTTTCGCCGTCATCACGGATATCCGTGACCGGGCGATGTTTGGGTTGATGCTCCGGTGCGGCTTGCGGATCGGCGAAGTCGCGGAACTCCGTCTGGCCGATTTGTTTCTCGAAGAACCCCGTCCCCGGTTGGTCGCCCGGGGCAAAGGTTCCCGTGAACGGGCGGTGTATCTCTCGCCGCAAGCGGAAAAAGCGGTGCGGGCGTACCTGGACAAACGCCCGGAAGTGCCCTCCGACTATGTCTTTCTCAGCTATCAACTCGATGGACTGTCCACCACCGCCATTCACAAACGGTTGATGGGCTACCGGGAGGCCGCCGGGGTGACGCTCACCGCCCACCAACTGCGCCATTCGTTCGCGACCCAGCTCTTGCAAGCGGACGTGCCGGTGACGACGATTCAACAACTCCTCGGCCATCGTTGGCTGGAGAGTACGCAGACGTATGTCATGGCGAACGACCCGATGGTGCAGGCGGACTATTTTGCCGCCTGTGAAAAACTGGAGGGCTGGCAATGACGTTCAAACGTCTGGAAACCCTCGCCGCGCGTTATGACCAGGGCTTGCAGATGGCCCAGGCCAAACATCCCGTGCCCGCCGCACTTTGCCCACAGCCTACCGCGGTCTGGCCGCTGGAAAATGTCGCTTGCCTGGAACGCTATCGCACCTGGCTGCTAGAGGGCGGCACCAGCCGCTACACCACCGACGTGATTTACCTGCCGATGGCCGGGCATGTCCTCGGCCTGACGCTCAAACTGTATGAGCAGTTGGATTTAGAGACCGATTTGCAACCGGCGCTGGACTATCTCCACGCCAAACACCTGGGGGCGTCCTGGACGAAGAACTGCCGCCTGGCATTACTCCGTTTTCGCCGTTTTTTGCGGCATGAACGTGGCCTGGTCGAAGTCAAAAGCCACCCGTATGAACCGGAACCGAACACCACGGGGCTCCCCGCCTGGTTAGTCCGAGAACTTCACAACTACCAACTCCTCCAACAACGCAACTGGCGGTCCGCCCGCTTGCAGGACAATATCCGTCGCTTTTGGAGTGGGCATCTGCGCGTCTGGCGGTTTCTGGTGGACGAAAAGGGCGTGCAGGAACTGGCCGACGTGAAACGCCAAATGCTTTTTGACTTCATGGACATGCGGCTGGCCGCCGGGAAAGCGATCACCGGCATCAACGCCGACCTGCGCGGGTTCCATACCTTTCTGTTGTTTCTGCGCGACCAGGAGGAGACGGTGCCCCAGGCCTTGCTCCGCATCCCCGCCTTGCCCCTCCCGGACGCGTTGCCTAAATATCTGACTGACGCCCAGGTGCGTGTGTTGCGCGACGATTTCGAGGTCCGCGTGGCCCAAGCTGATAATCCCGCCCACCTGCGCGACGCCCTGCTCGACCGCGCTGCGTTCTATCTGCTCTGGCAAGGCGGGATGCGCCTGGGCGAAGTCGAAGAACTGCGGTTGGAAGACCTGGATTTTGGCAAACGCAAGCTGATGGTGCGCCAGAGCAAAGGGCTGAAAGACCGGGCGGTGTATCTGACGGCCACGGTGATCACGGCCTTGCAAGCCTATCTCGCCGTGCGCGGCCCTGGCCCGACCGATCACGTTTTCTTCTACCGCAACCAGCCTTTGTGCAAAGACCTGGTGCGCGGGCGCATCAAGGCTGCGGGCCTGCGCGTCGGGGTGAAAGTGTATCCCCATCGCCTGCGCCACACCTGTGCGACGCAACTTTTGAACGCGGGGTGTCGGGTGACGAGTTTGCAGAAGTTCCTCGGCCACAAGACGTTGAAGGCGACGATGATTTATGCCAAAGTCCACGACCGCACCGTCGCCGACGATTACTTCGCCGCGATGGAAGAAGTCGAAAAACGGCTGGATGTTTCGCCCTCGGAAGCGGAACCGCCTGCCGAGGCCGAACCTGTGCCCGAGCCGGAACGCCAGGCCTTGCTGGTCATTGCCGAGCAACTGGCGGAACCGGAATTGTCTCAAGAAGTCCGGCTGGTGCTGGCCGCGCAAATCCGACAGGTGTTGACCGGGATGGGGTTGGAACTGAAGGGGGAAAAGGGGGAAGATGATTTTGGAAAAAGGCAGCAGGCACGCCCGCCGCCTTCTTCCGGGGGGGGGAAGCTTAGTTTAACCTGAATCTATGGAGTTGTTAAGGTACGATGCCCATCTTTTTCACTGTCCATTGGACAGCGAAGGCGATAAACTCGTTGAGAGATTTCAATCCAGGTAATCTATTCTACGCAAAATTCCATTTTGATTATAAGTGAAGATATACTCGCTAGGTAAACCAATGCTTAATGGGTGGACACTGAGATAGTAAATCTCAATATGACCATTTACAGTTGGATACTCATCGTGCAAATAATCTCCCAGCGCATTTTTTACATCCTTGGACGATGTTGAACCTGGCGGAAAAGCTTGATTTACAATGACAAACTTATCATCTAAAGATAGACACTGAGATTTTGGAAGATACGCCTCTACATCGCGACAGAGTCTCGCTTTGGTAGGCCACGTCGGCCAAAGCCAGATAACCATCAAAAAGAGGATACATAGAAATGGAACCGCAATACCATATTTGATCCAGGATTTCTTTTTAGAAGTAATCACAATATGCTCCTTCGTAAATCAGAATTACTTTGCCCACCAGTTTTTAATCGGATGCGCCTTTGCATAACTATAAGATTGAATAGTAGAAGCAGACGAATCCAAAAGACCTTTTCTTTCCCACTGCGTTTGATAGGCCCCCATATCGCTAGATTCGTAATGCACAACTAATGCTTCGCCATAATCAGCCGCGATGTAACCCAAGTCTCTATCAACTTGAGCCTGCTGTGTGAATGGGTTAAGATCATTTCCCACAACCATTATATTAGTAGGGATAAGTGTGAATTTTTCTCGTTCCCGATAGGCAGCAATATACGCTATTCCGATGAAATGTGAGATTTGATTAGGATCAACGCCCACATCACTAAGATCACCGAAACCAGAGTTATCCATCCTCGCGTCTGTATAATCTGTATAATAGAATTTCGATTTAGAAAATTCAAAACCCCAATTGCCTTTAACGTCGATACCAGGGCGGACAATCTCAGTAGCAGCTCGCAATGCAATGGCTGGATCACTATTTAAGGAAAATGCATAATTGAGTAAATTCTCCATTATTTCTAAATCCGTATAATCACCAGACTCTAATTGGGCAATAAAATAATCCAACAATTGTTGTTGCATATCATCGAAGCAATCTCCATCCGAGTATTTGTTTTTATCGGCATCATAACAAAAATGACCACTGGGATCAGTATAGCGAAGGGGATTATTTCGGACATAACTGTACCGGTCGTAATCCTGTGGATTCCCGGCGTCTGGTACAATACTATCGGGTTGGATGAAGCGGTTAAGATAACTGTCATACCAGCGCGCATTGTAAAAATACAACTCGATCTCCGCATGCTCGCGCTGGCCAGTGTAGAGATAGTCGGTAGGCGAGGTGCCACTGTTATAGCGGATTGCCCCAAAGGGATCGTAGCGGATTTCGCTTTGTAAACTCCCATCTGCATTTGCCACGACACTGGTGCTCCCCAGGTGGTCGCCTAGCGTAAAGTAGAGGGCATCGTTTTCGCGCATGGCGACCCCGGCATAGTATTTGCGTTCGGTGGTCAAGACTTCGTCCACGAACTCCTTTTCGTAGATGCCACCGACGTAGACGGTATACTCCTGCAATCCCCCCTGAAAGGCGAGCGGCCCGAAGTTATCCGGCGGCCCGTTTTTCATTGGCAAAATCTCATTATTATCAGCCATATGGTCAAGCTCTGTCCAAAAGCTCACTGATGTTGATAATAGGATTAGGGAAAGTCTGGTGCAAGAAAAAATATTATGTCTAGTGTTCCACTGACGAATTCAACATTGATAAAATATATTTTTTCTTCATTAAAGTTATAGGTACATCGTATAGGTCTAACTCCATCTTCATTCTCCACAAGTAACTCCTCACAGCCCTCCTGATAATTCCCGAATTTTTCTTCCCACTCCTCGAGTGTCTGCAATTCACCTTCGTCAATCAACTTCCGAAAATCGGGATAGAAATCCCGTTCATAAACTTCTGCGTTTCCCCGGCAACGCCGGTCTGTGTCCGGGATTTCGAGTTTGAGACATAGATCGGTAGCGACATCAATTGAGAGGGGGATAGCTCGATCTGCAGGGCTTGGAGGATAAACAAAGAGGTAGTAATAGAGAACTCCACAGGTGCAGAGCATGAACAAGGCAAAGAACAATAATGTTCCAACTAATCTTTTGTATTTGGTGTACATAGTAATATGCCTCTTTGTCGTGTCCTCAGCGGAGAATATTTGGGCCATCCAATGGCCCAAATATTCGTGTATAGCTTGCTACTCGACCCGATGAACCTGGTCCGTTTGTCCCTAGCATGGCTCTAAAAATAGCTCCCATTTCACTTCTTGTATAATACCCAAGGGCGAAAAAGGTTCCTAATTGCATACCTTTTTTCGTAAGAAAGAAATCTTGCCAGCTGCGCTGTTGGTTTGAATCCAAAGCCTCATGAAAATAATTCCCATCGCCCGTCGCTAGCCATCCTAAGAATGGACTGTATGTGGTTGAGACGAAAGCGGACCAAAAATGAAATAACTGGTTATGACCATCTCGAAAGTCTTCGTTAAACCCTGCATCAAGAAACGATCGTGTATTCCCACACTCATTCGATGGATCAGCTCCAACAGAGTTACAAATTCCTCCATCTTGACCATGAAGGGCATTCAGCGCATATTGCCCTGCACTTAGAAAACCTTCAGCCAATTCAGAACCCGCGATCACCAGGTTTATCCCATTGAGAAATCCATAGGTATCCCCAGGAGCGTAGAGACGGTCAGCCGCTTCAACGATGCGTGCGAGGGCTTCTAAATCGTTTTTTCCTCCAAACATTCGAAGCAAACTCTCTGTGATCACCCTCAATACGCCCTCAGTATCTATAGAGCCACCAACATCTTTATTTGTATAGTTCCCCTCGGCATCACAATCCTCCGTGCCTAAATCTTCACAGGCAATATGCCCGGAGGGATCAACGAGGTTGAGCGGATTATTAAATGTATAGGCGTACCGATCCCACGCCATCGGATTCCCCACGCCGGGAATAATACTATCCGCTTGCACAAAATGGCCTAATGAACTGTCATACCACCTCGCATTGTAAAAATACAACCCAATTTCCGCATGTTCCCGCTGGCCGGTATAGCGGTAGTCGGTGGGGATAACATCACTGGTATACCGCGTCCCGCCAAAGGGGTCGTAGCGCATTTCGCTCACGAAATTGCCGTTGGCATCGGCGACAACGCTGGTGCTCCCCAGGTGGTCGCGCAGGATGAAGTAGAGGGTGTCGTTTTCGCGCATGGCGACCCCGGCGTAGTATTTGCGCTCGGTGGTCGGGACTCCGTCTACTGTCTCTATTTCATAGAGGCCGCCCACATAGTAGGTGGTCACCGTGGAAGAAGCCGCGCCATGGTGGGTGGTGAGGATGGATTTTACCATCTTGCCATCCCCATCATAGACATATTGCGCGTCAATTTGGGTCACGTTGGGGTCGGGGGTCGCCGTGGGGGTAGAGGTGCTGGTAGGAACCAGGGTAGCCGTCGGGGTCGCCGTTTGGGTGGACGTGGGAGTAGGCGTTTT
>WBZL01000484.1_pt1 | contig 44644 bp, 39 predicted proteins | sample 5204291 | NCBI WGS metagenome assembly WBZL01 (sample SAMN12344345, study PRJNA552823) | activated sludge metagenome | biome: Activated sludge suspended growth; feature: Nitrification reactor; material: Wastewater; isolation source: activated sludge from nitrification reactor of wastewater... | reverse complement strand
GGATCGGTGCGGTCTGGCTGGTCGGGCATTCGTTCTCCTCGGTTCGTCAGCAACCTAGTGGGTGTCGCAGGCGGAAGTCGATCTGGCGCGGAAGGACACATCCGCGGCCCACTTTCGACATGATCGGAGCCAGGAGGTGGTGTCATGAGCGCCACGAGCAAGACCCTGACCAAACAGACCTGGGGCGTCATCCGGCACAACCCCTACCTGCTGCTGTTCCCCGTGGTGGCCATGATCGTGGGCACGGTCGTCGTGCTGATCGTGATCGGCGTCGGAGTGGGTGCCCTCGGGTTCTCCGGTGCGTCCGCCGATCTGGCCGCCGCCGCCGACGGGGGCGACCTGTCACTCAGCACCAAGATCATCGGCATCGCGGTGTTCGTGGTGGCCGCCTACCTGGGAACCCTCATCACGCAGGTGTGTATGGGCGGGCTGGTCCACTGCGCGGACCAGGAATTGCAGGGTCACGACTCCTCGTTCGGCGCCGGAATCGGAGCCGCAGTGGGGCGCCTCCCCGACCTGATCGGGTGGGCGGCGATCCAGACCGCCGTCGGGTGGCTGTTGTCGTTGATCCAAGGCAACGGCGGCGACAACGTGGTGGTCAACATCCTGCGACTGGTCCTGGCCACGCTGGCGTCCGTCGCCTGGTCGGTGATCACCTTCTTCGTGCTCCCCATGATCATGCTGCGCGGCAAAGGCCCGATCGAGGCGATCAAGGCCTCAGTCGCTCTCATCCGCAAGACCTGGGGGATGCAGATCCGCGGCGGGGTGCGCCTCGGCGTCATTGTCGCGATCCTGGGGATCCTCCCCGGCTTCGTGGCGCTCCTGGGCGGCTTCTACTTCCTGTTCGCCGAGAAGTACGCGGTGGGCGTCCCGCTGATCACCTTGGGCGTGATCGTGATCCTGGTGGCACAGATCCTGATCAGCGCCCTGCGCGCCGTCTTCTCCGTCGCGCTGCTGTACTACGCCGAGGACGGGCAGGCGGTCGGACCGTACGACACCGCAGAACTCGCGGCGGCGGTCACCACCAAGAAGTGAACGGCTCCGGTCAACGGGGGCAGGCGCGCAGGGTGAAGGTGTTGCGCCGGAAGTTGTCGGAGAACGAGATGCCCAGATACGAGCCGGACAGCACGTCGTCGTCATTGCGGTCGAACACGAAACACGTGCGGTAGGCACCGGGATAGACCAGACCGGGGGTGGTCTCGAAATCGACGAAGTACCGCTTGGTCTTGCCGCGCTTCTTGGTCGTCACATCGGTCACCCGGAGCTGGTTCAACGGCAGCCAGCCGCGCTCGGCGCTGCGCATCACCGGGAGGACCTTCTTCCGCGGATTCCACACGAAGTCACTGGCGGCATCGAGGATGTAGGGACCCACCTGCCGCACGACGGCCTGATGGGTCGGTGCCTGCGGCAGTTTCTGCATCGCCTTGGAATCCAGCCAGCCCGAGACCCACCTGCCCAGGTCGCGGCCGCTGAGCTGTTCGGCCAGGTCGATGACCTGTTGCGTGGTGTAGTTGCGGCCGGACGGTTGCTGACCCAACCCGCGCAGGACCCGCCAGAAGAGGTCGTCACCCAGCTCCGTGCGCAGGGCGTGCAGCGCGGCTTGGCCGCGGTAGTAGGGCGTCGTGTTGAGCAGATAACGCATCGTCGGTTCGCGCAGGGAGACCCGACCAAACTGGCCGCGCCACCGCTTGCCCCAACCGTCCCACACGTACTGTTCGTGGACGATGTCGCCGAGTTGCCGACCGGTCCGTTGCGCCGTCTCCACGTTCTCGAGATAGGTGGCGAAACCTTCGTGCAGCCAGATATCGCGCGCACTGGCGGCGGTGAGGGTGTTGCCGAACCACTGGTGGGCCTGTTCGTGCAGCACGGTGGCCTGGCTGGTGTTCCAGGAGCCGGAACTGTAGGTGGGCCGGCCGGCTGTCTCCATGGCGGAGTCGGCGCCGTCGACGACGATGGCGCCGGTGGACTCGAACGGGTAGGGCCCCAACCGCGGTACCAGCCAGTTCAACGCGTAGGCGGTGCGTTGCTGCATCTTGCGCACCGTCACCCCGGAGTTCCGGGCGACGGCGGTGAATGCCGGCAACCCGGCGATGCGCTTGGTGCTGTAAGAGAACCGGTCGAACGCGACGACCTGCGCGTACGGCTGGATCGCGGTGCCCAGGTCCCACCGGGTCACCGTGTCGCCCTTGCGCTTCTTGACTCCGAGGAATCGGCCGGTCGACACGCCCATGAGGCCACTGGGTGCCGTCAGGCGCATGTGCCACGTGGCCTTGTCGTAGAAGACGTCGTTACTCGGGACCCAGCTGGAGGTGCCCGTGGGCTCGGTGTAGGTGACGGCACCCGCGTTGGTCCGCAGCCAGCCGAACGTGCCCCGACCCGACTGGTCCTGCACCGGGCGGGGGTCGCCGGAGTAGGTGACCGTGACCGTGAACGATCGGCCCGCTGCGATGACGCCGAAGCGACGGACCGTCAGCTTGTCCCCGCGATGGACGAACCGCGCGCGCCGGTCGTCGACCCGAACCGAGTCGATCTTGAGGCCCTTGCGGGCATCCAAGGAGAACTGGTGCAACTCCTGCGAGGCAGAGGCGGTGATGTCGACGGTGGCCGTGGCGATGCCGTGGGTCTTGGTGCGATAGGTGAGCGACACGTCGTACGACGCCACGTCGTAGCCGCCGTTGCCCGAGGGGGCGAGGTAGGAGTCGCGCCCGACTTCGGCACCGTGGCCGGAACTGGCGGAGGCCGGCACGACGACCGCGAGCGACAGAGCCGCGGCGGAAACCGCGGCGGTCCATCGAACACCCGCCCGGAACATGGGCCGAACCTTTCTTGCCCACAGAGTCTGCGGGCGATCCCCTCGATACCTCAAGGGTAGGTGACAAGAAGCCGAGCGGCCCCCGTCCACCATCGCAATTTGGTCGCGGTCGGTGAGACGGTGCGGCCCGTGCGATGGTTCCGTGGGGTCCTACCCCAACCGGTCGGCGATCAAACCGCGGCGCGCAGGATGGCACGCGCGTTCTCGAGCGGCTCGGTGACGTCGGCGTCCAGCGTCGGGGCCTCCATCCGCATGCGGAACCAGGGACGGTCCTCGTCCAGCCAGCGAACCTCCACCAGGGCCGGCGCCCAAGCGTCGGCCGCGCTGCGCCAGCCGTCGAATGCCACATGCCATCCGGCCCCGACGGTTCCCTCGGGGTTCTTGGAACGCCACGGGACCGAGAAGGACACCGGCAATCCGGTCGTGGGGTCGCAAGTCACGGTCGCTGTGACCGGTGCGGCGACATCCGGCCCGGACACATCCAGCGTCAACGTGGTGTCGTCGGTCTGGGTCCACTTCACGCCCGGCAACGACCAGGTCGCGGGCACCAGAAACGCCTCGGACCACAGGAACGACACCCCATCGGAATCCAGCCCCGGCCCCAGGGTCACCGAGTCGCGGGCGCGTTGCAGTCCGCGACCCTCGACGTAGGCGTCCATGCCCCGCACGACCGGCCGACCGAACCAGGTGGCCGCCACCTCGGCGGCGAACTCGTGACCCAGCCGGTGACTCGTGCGGTACGAGACCGGCAGCCAGGGTGACCGTCCGAGCCGGATCCGGCCCGTGCCCACGAACTCACAGGTCGTCGCCTGCGGGACGCGCCCGCGGTGAGCGGTCTCGAGCCACAACTGCAGGAGGTCGGGCCACTGCGGATCCGGGTCTGCCGTGTGAAGCTCCCCCGGGGCGAGGGCGCGGCGCGGAACGGGAGCCGGCACCCCCAGACCGGCAGCTCCCACCCCGAAGAGTGCGGCTGCGCCAGCAAGTAGTCGTGCGTCAGGCATCGGTTCTCCCTCTCCGCCGATCATGCGACGAGCAGCCCGGTGATCGCGGCATTTCTACCCAGCGGGTCGGCGGGTACACCCGACTGTTCGAATTCGACAGGCATCCGTGTCCTGTGATCGGAATACTGGCCGGACACCGCAGCACCGATGAGTGCCGTATCAGGAGGACTACGAGTGGCCACCAAACTGTCGAACACCGACCACTACAACGCGACGCCGCAGCAGATCATGGCGATGATGCAGGATCCCGGCTACGCCGGCGCGAAGTACACCGAACTCGGCGACGTGAAGTTCGAAGTGAAGAGCCACGAGCCCGACGACAACGGTCTGAACGTGACGGTCGACCGCGAGGTGAACGCCAATCTGCCCGACATGGCCAAGAAGGTCCTGGGTGAGACCAATCAGATGGTGCAGAGCGAGGTCTGGCGCGCCGACGGCGACTCCTTCGTCGGGAACATGACCATCGACTCCCCCGGGAAGCCCATCACGATCACCGCGACCAACGTGATCAAGCCGGCCGGAGATGGTTCGGATTGGACCGTCGACTTCGAGATCAAGGCCAGCGTGCCCCTGATCGGCGGCAAGATCGAGAAGATGGTGGCCGAGGAGACCAAGGCGTCCCTGGTGAAGGAATTCGCGTTCAACCAGGATTGGCTCGCCAACCACTGACCGTCCCGCTGGTCTAATCGGGGGGTGAACTCCGAGCTCCCCAGGCGCGACTACGGCGTGGAGGTCGTGGTCGTGCTCTGGGTGTCGCTCGGCGCCTCAGCGCTGCGCGCCGGGCTGGCCCTGATCGAGCGGCTGACCCGCGGGATCCCCCTGGCCGAGCAGCAGACCAGCATCGTGGCCCCGGTGACGCCCGATCGGCCGTGGCTGGACCTGGCGTTCCAACTGTCGTTCATCCTGCTGCCCCTGGGTGCGGTGGCCCTGGTCTGGTACCTGCTGCACCGCTCCGGCGAATCCCTGCACACCATCGGATTCGACGTGACCCAACCCGGCCGTGACCTGGGCCGGGGAGCCCTGCTGGCGGCGGTCCTCGGCGGCGCCGGACTGATCTTCTACGCGTTCGCCTACCGGGCCGGGTTCAGTGTGCAGATCGCCGCGGCGACGACCTCGCAATGGTGGGACTGGCCGCTCCTCCTGGCCCAGGCCCTGCAGAACTCGGTGGTCGAAGAGGTCGTCGTACTCGGGTTCGTGATCCTCCGCCTCACCCAGGCCGGGCTGCCCGGACGGTGGGCCGTGGTGATCTCGGCCCTGGTGCGGGCCACCTACCACCTGTACCAGGGGTTCGGCGGATTCGTCGGCAACCTCGTGATGGGGCTGGTGTTCGGGTGGTTGTTCCTGCGCTGGCGCCGCGTCGGGCCCATGGTGGTGGCCCACTTCCTGATCGACGCCGCAGCGTTCGTCGGCTACGCCCTACTGGCGGGCCGGGTGTCGTGGCTTCCGGGCTGACCTCGGGTCAGTGACCCTCGTCGGTCTTGAACCGGTCGTAGGACGCCTTGATCTCTTCTTCCGCGTCCGCGCGGCCGGTCCAGGTCGCCCCCTCGACGGACTTGCCCGGTTCCAGGTCCTTATAGACCGTGAAGAAGTGCTCGATCTCGAGGCGGTCGAACTCCGACACATGGAAGATGTCGCGCAGGTGTTCCATCCGCGGGTCGTTCGACGGGACACACAGCACCTTGTCGTCGCCGCCGGCCTCGTCGGTCATGCGGTACATGCCCAACGCGCGGCACCGGATGACACAACCGGGGAACGTCGGCTCCTGCAGGATGACCAGTGCATCCAGCGGGTCGCCGTCCAAGCCCAGCGTGTCATCGACGAAGCCGTAATCGTGCGGGTACCGTGTCGACGTGAAAAGGAGGCGGTCGAGTCGGATCCGGCCCGACTCGTGGTCGACCTCGTATTTGTTCCGGCTCCCAGCGGGAATCTCGATCGTCACGTCGAAGGTCATGGGTTCCACGCGGGGCTCCTTGTCAGACTGCTCTGGGGTCATCTTGGTGCTTCCTGATCATCCTTCGCCAGTGGAAGCGACGATTGGCCGAAATCTGGCGTGGGCGGGGTGCGGCGGATGAGACGTTCCCTCGTCGCCGCGGTGGCCGTGACCGGGCTTGCCCTGGGGGTACCTGCGGTGGCTCCGTCGGTGGCGCAGGACCAAACGCCAGAGGTCCTCGAGCCCGTGGCCAAGGACACCGGCCAGGAACAGGACCCCGGTCAGATCGCCGGTCTGCTCAACCCGTTGGCGACGAACAAGAAGATGGGCAAACAGACCGGCACCCTCATCGTCGACGCCGAATCCGGCAGCACGCTGTACGACAACAACGGCTCGACCCCGCTGATCCCGGCGTCCACCAACAAGATCCCCACCGCGGTGGCGGTCCTGCACTTCGCCGGCCCCAACCGCACGCTGCAGACCACGGTCACCCGATCCGGTAACTCGGTGTTCCTCGTGGGTGGCGGCGACCCGCTGCTGTCCTCACGCCCGGACAAGCCGACCCCCGGCAACCCCGTGTATCCGCGCAGCACATCGATGCGCAAGCTCGCCGCGGACACGGTGGCCCAGCTCAAGTCCCAAGGGGCTACCAAGGTTGCCCTGAAGGTCGACGACTCGTTCTTCGACGGGCCCTCGTGGGGTCCTGGCTGGCCGGCGGACTACAAGGTGCCGGGCATCGTGGCGCCGGTGTCGGCGTTGATCGTCAACGACGGCAAGGTCGGCACCTGGGGTCCGATCACCGACGATCCGGCGATTCAGGCCGGCCAGGTGTTCGCCGCGCTGCTCAAAGCCAAGGGCATCGCGGTGTCCGGCGTCAGCCGGGGGAGGTCGGGGAACGATACTCAGGAATTGGCGTCCATCTCCTCGGCCCCCATCTACGAACTGGTCGGTGAGGCGCTGACCGACTCGGACAACCAGACCGCCGAGAATCTGTTCCGCGTCGCCGGGAAGTTTGCCGGAACCGGCGCGTCTTTCACCGGCGGGGGACAGGCAGTCCAGAAAGCGCTGGACGAGCTCGGGATCAGCACGGTCATGGCGCAGTTCAAGGACGGCAGTGGACTGTCGCGCGAGAACCGGCTGACCCCGTCGATCCTGACCGACATCCTGCGACGCACCGTGCGGTCAGAGGACGGGCTGTGGCCCATCGCCAGCGGTCTGGCAGTGGCCGGGGTCACCGGCACGCTGCAGGGCCGGTTCACGAGCCTCGACACCGATGACGCGGCCGGATGGCTCCGCGGCAAGACGGGCACCCTGAACTACGTGAGCGCGCTGGCCGGGTTCGTGCAGTCACGCAGCGGTCGGGTCATGGCGTTCGCGTCCATCGGCAACGAGGCCAAGTCGGCGTTCGAGACGGCCGCCCAGATCGACAAAATCATGGCGGCTGCCGCGGAGTGCGGCTGCCCGGGCGTCGGCGGCCGCTGACCGCGTCGGTCCCCACCCGGCCGCGTAGTCTCGGGGAATGAGTCTGGTCGACTGGGACACTGCATCGGCCGTGGGTCGGCGCCTGGTGCCGGCCGGCCCCACCGTCGACCCAGGGGCCGCGGTCGAGGCGATCGAATCGCTGACGGCCGCCGCCGTCGCCTCGGTGGCCCCGGTTCGTGCCGCGACCGGGCTGATCGCGGATCCGGCGCTGGACCGCACCGTCGTCGTCGACCGGCCCGCCTGGATCGACTCCAACGTCACCGGCATGCGGGTCATGACCCAGTCGTTGGCCGACCGGGCCGACGAGCAGCGTGACCCCACGTCCTTCATGGCCACCGCCGGAGGGAAGGCGTCGGCGGCACAACTCGGGGCGATGTTGTCGTGGGTGGCCACGAAGGTGCTGGGCCAGTACGAGGCGATCACCCCCGTCGGCCAGCCGGGACGCTTGCTGCTGGTGGCGCCGAACATCGTGGCGGCCGAACGCCAACTGGAGGTCCCCGAGCAGGACTTCCGGCAATGGGTGTGCCTGCACGAGGAGACTCACCGGGTGCAGTTCGGTGCTACGCCGTGGCTGAAGGGGCACTTCCAGGCCGAGGTGGACACGTTCCTCGCAGGTGTCGAACTGAGCAACGGCGAAGCGCTGAAACGGCTGGGGGCGGTATCGGTGGCCGTGGTGAAGGTGCTGCGCGGGGCTTCGGGCGCCAGCATCATCGACGCGGCTCAGACGCCCTCACAGCGACTGGTCTTCGAACGGCTCACGGCCTTCATGTCGCTGCTGGAGGGGCACGCGGACTACGTCATGGACGCGGTGGGCCCCGCGGTGATCCCGTCGCTGGACACCATCCGAAGCAGATTCGACGCGCGGCGTGAACAACCCGGGGCCGCCGACGGACTGTTGCGCCGACTGATGGGGATGGACGCCAAACTGCGGCAGTACACCGACGGCCGGCGGTTCGTCACGGGGGTGGTCGAGCGGGTGGGGGTCGAGGGCTTCAACCGGGTCTGGACGTCGCCGCAGACGTTGCCCACGATGGCCGAAATCGCCGATCCGGCCCAGTGGGTCGAACGGGTGGTGGAATGACCCGGCTGGGTCCGGCGCTCCACCAGGTTCGCCGCCGGGTCGACGCCGCGCTGGCGGACCTGGCGAACGACCAGCCCGTGCTCGTCGCATGTTCCGGAGGTCCCGATTCGCTCGCATTGGCTGCGGCAGCAGCGGCCACCCGGCGCCGGGTGGGAGCGGTCGTCGTCGACCACGGGCTGCAGGAGGGCTCGGCGCAAGTCGCCGACCGGGCGGCGAACCAGTGCCGCGACCTGGGACTGGATCCCGTGCTCGTCCGCCGGGTCCGGGTCACCGCGACCGGAGCCGGACCTGAGGCCGACGCCCGCACCGCCCGCTATGACGCCCTGACCCGGGTCGCCACCGAGTGTGGGGCCGCGGCCCTCTTGTTGGCCCACACCGCCGACGACCAGGCCGAGACGGTGCTGCTCGGACTGGCCCGCGGCAGTGGAGTCCGATCGTTGGCCGGTATGCCCCACCGGCGCGGTCTGTTCCGGCGCCCGGTGCTCGACCTGTCGCGGGCCGACCTGGCGGCGGCGCTGGCGGAGTCCGGGCTGACCGCCTGGACCGACCCCCACAACGCCGATCCCAGGTTCACCCGGGTGCGGGTGCGATCCCGGGTGCTTCCGGTGCTGGAGGCCGAACTCGGACCGGGGGTGTGCGCCGCTCTGGTCCGGACAGCCCGGTTGGCGCGCGCCGATGCCGACGCCCTGGACGAGTGGGCCGGCCGTGAGTTCGCCCTGCTGAGTGCCGCCGGGTTCCCCGTGGACGGGCTGGCCGCCCTTCCCCTGGCGGTCCGGTCCCGCGTGCTACGCCGTTGCCTGATCGAAGCGGGAGCGCCGCCCGATCGCTTGACTGCCGATCATGTGGCAGAGGTGGAGCGACTGGTCGCGGAATGGTCGGGCCAGGGCCCAGTCCACGTTCCGCGTGTCATCGTGTCCCGCCGGTGTGGCAGGCTCATCCTCGCCGGGGACGAATCCATGATCGGAGCGCACGATGGGGCCTGAGCACGTCGGGACCGAGTTGGCCGAGGTTCTGATCGATGAGCCCACCCTCACCGGCCGCATCCAGCAACTCGCGAACTCTCTTGCCGCCGATTACGAGGGCGAACGGGTGCTGTTCGTCGGAGTGCTCAAAGGTGCGGTCATGTTCATGGCCGACCTGGCTCGGGCCATGCCGTGCTCGGTCGAGATGGACTTCATGTCCGTCTCGTCCTACGGATACGGGACGCAGTCGTCGGGCGTGGTCCGGATCATGAAGGATCTGGACATCCCGCTCGAGGGTCGCCACGTCGTGCTGGTCGAGGACATCATCGATTCCGGTCTGACGCTGTCGTGGCTGTTGCGGACATTGTCGGCCCGCCACCCCGCGAGCCTCGAGGTCTGCGCGCTGCTGCGCAAACGCGAGGCGCTGCAGGTCGAACTGGACATCAAGTACGTCGGGTTCGACATCCCCAACGCGTTCGTCGTCGGCTACGGCCTGGACTACGCCGAGCGCTTCCGCAATCTCAGCGTCATCGCAACCCTCGACCCCGCCAACGCCACGACCGCCGGCTGAGTGGCCGCCCGGTCACACCGGGACTCCCGCGCGCCACACACCAGTGACTGCCAAGGTGTCATCGAGCAGGACGAAGTCGCCGGCGCGACCTGGGGCGATCGATCCCGCGGTCAGACCCAGGGCCCGAGCGGGAGTGCTGGTCGCAGCCGTCACCGCCGCCGGTACCCCGGCACCGGTGGCCTGCGCGTAGTACCGCACCGCGGCGTCCATGGTGAGCGTCGAACCGGCGATGGCGCCGCCGTCGACCAGTCGCGCGACTCCGTCGGACACGGTCACGCCGAGGCTGCCCAGTTCGTAGTTCCCGTCGCCGCATCCGGCTGCTGCCATGGCGTCGGTGACCAGCGCCACGCGGTCCTCGGCGCCGCGACGGGCGAATCCGAGCATCGGCGCCGACAGGTGCACGCCGTCTGCTATCAACTCGACCGTGACCCCGTGCGCCTCGGACAGCGCGGCCACCGGTCCGCCCTTGCGGTGGTGCACCGGGCGCATCGCGTTGAACAGATGGGTCGCCACCGTGGCGCCCGCATCGATCGCCTCGGCCACCTGGCGGTAGCTGGCGTCGGTGTGACCGATCGCGGCGACCACGCCCTGGGCGACACAGGCGCGGATCGTGTCCAGGGCGCCGGAGCGTTCAGGGGCGAAGGTGATCATCTTGATCGAACCCGCCCCGGCGGTGATCAACCGATCCAACTCGCCGGCGCTTGGGTCGCGAAGCGCAGTCGGGTCGTGCGCGCCCTTGTAGCGTTCGGCCAACCACGGGCCCTCCAGGTGAATACCGGCGATCACGCCGTCCTGGCACATCGGCACCAGGGCACGCACCTGTTGCTGCAGGGTGTCCTCCTGCGCCGACACCAGTGACGCGATCAACGTTGTCGTGCCGTGGGTGCGGTGGAGTGCTGCTGCGGCGATCACCTGCTCCGGATCGGCGGACTCGAACGACGCTCCAGCTCCGCCATGGCAGTGCATGTCGACAAAGCCCGGGGTCAGCGTCCCGGTCAGGCGGACCGCCGACTCCGGCGGTGCCGTACGACCGACGTGGGTCACGACACCGTTTTCGACCGCGACCCAGCCGCGCTCGATCACACGCTCTGGGGTGAGGACTCGGTCGGCGGCGTACACGGGCATGGCCCGAGTGTGGCGACCTCCGGGGTCAGAGTCGACCGGAGCCCACCTAGGCTGGGGCCATGAAGTACCGCGACGTCATGCGCTGGCTGGGTCATCAGAAGTGGTTCGCGTGGACGGCTGCCCGGATGGCGCCACTGGACGCCAAGGTGGTGAAGCGCACCGGCGGCAAGTTCGGCCTGCTCGGCAACTACGGGCTACCCCAGTGCCTGCTGACCACGACCGGGCGCAAGTCGGGCCAGCAGCGCACCGTGACACTGCTGTACGGCCAGGTCGGCGACCAGATCGTGCTGGTGGGATCCAACTTCGGGCAGAGCCACCATCCGGCGTGGGCGCTCAACCTGGAGGCGAACCCCGAGGCGGTGTTCGATGTGGATGGGGTCGCCACCCCGATGGTCGCCCGTATGGTCACCGACCCCGATGAGCGGGAGCGGATCTGGCAGGCGATGTACGACATCTGGCCGGCGTACAACGCCTACCGGGGCCGAGCCGGCCGCGAGATCAAACTGTTCGCCCTGACGCCGGCCGGCTGACCCGGATCAGGGCTGGCCGTTCTGCCCCGGTTCGCTGATCGACAGCGGCCGGGTCTGTTGTTGCGCCCCGGCTCCGATCGGGGCCAACGTCGCGTCGGTCTGCGTCAGCGTGCTGGGGGCCGTCAAGGCCCACAGCCCGATGATCAGGCCCACGATTCCCACCAGCAGCACGATCTTGTGCGCCACCGAGAGGACCACATCCTCGCGCTCCGGGACTGCAGTCACCCAGTCACCGGTCGCGTCTTCCCACAGACTGCTCATCACATCCACCGCCATCTGCGAAGCGTCCGCTTCAGGAGTCCTTTCGAGTGTGGCCCTCTGATACTTGAGGTTTCTCGCCCGGACGACCCAATGTCCGACTTGGGCGGATGGTTCGCCCGAAGGGGGTAGTGATCAGCCCTTCCGGCCGATGATCAGATCTGCGACCAGTCCGGTCCACCCGGTCTGATGATCAGCACCGAGTCCGGCGCCGTCGTCGCCGTCGAAGTACTCGTTGAACGCCACTCGTTCGTTCCAACCGTCGGCGTCCAGGAGCGGATACCGCCGGTTGCAGGGCCGTCGGCCGGTGGCGTCCGGCAGGAACAACGACACCAGCCGATGACGTAGCTCGTCGGCCACCTGACGCAGATTCATGAGCGTTCCCGAGCCGGTGGGGCATTCCACGGTGAAGTCGTCGCCCAGATACATGTGATACCGCTCGAGCGACTCGATGACCAGGTGGTTGATCGGGAACCACACCGGGCCGCGCCAGTTCGAGTTGCCGCCGTACATCGCGGTGCGGGACTCCGCCGGCTCGTAGTCGATCGTGTAATCGGTGCCGTCGATGGTGATCGAGAAGGGCTGTTGCTCGTGTCGCTTGGACAGCGACCGCAGGCCGTAGGGGGACAGCAGCGACTCCTCGCTGAGGGCGTCGCCCAGCACGCGCCGCAATCGCTCCGGGTCCACCACGGTCAACAGGATGCGCCAGTGGCCGTCCTCCGCGTTCCATTCGGTGGACACGAATCCGGAACGGCCCATGTCCGCTTCGGCGATGTCGCGCTTGCTCATGAACTTGAAGAAGCGGCGGCGCAGTTTCTGCGCCTGTTCCAGATGCGCGACGCCCGGGATGTAGGCCGCCGCCAAGACCGGGATCAGGCCGACGATGCTGCGCACGCGCAGCGGCTGTCGGGTCCCGTCCGGCAGGACGAGCTGATCGTAGAAGTAGCCGTCGGTGGGGTCCCACATGGTGACATCGGCCATTCCGTCGGTGATGGCCGCGAAGTGTTCGAGGAACTTCAACGCCATATCCCCGTACACGCTGTCGTGTTCGGCCAGGCGCAGGGTGATGCGGAGCATGGATAGGCAATAGAACGCCATCCACGAGGTGCCGTCGGCCTGTTCCAGTCGCGCTCCGGCCGGGACGTTGGATCGGTCGATCGGACCGATGTTGTCCAGCCCCAGGAAGCCGCCTTCGAAGACGTTGTTGCCCTGCTTGTCCACCCGGTTGATCCACCAGGTGAAGTTCACCAGCAGCTTGTGGAACACCTTCTCCAGGAAGTCGAAATCCCACGCGCCGTCGATCTCGAAGACGCGGATGGCGGCCCACGCGTGGACCGGGGGATTGCGGTCGTCGAAGTTCCACTCGTAGGCGGGGATGGCGCCGTTGGGGTGCATGTACCACTCACGCAGCATCAGCAGGAGTTGGTACTTCGCGTACAACGCATCGACGTGGGCGAAGACCACGGTGTGGAAGGCCAGGTCCCACGCGGCGAACCACGGGTACTCCCAGGCATCGGGCATCGAGATGACGTCGTAGCAGTCGACATTGCGCCAGTTGGCGTTACGGATCAGTCGGTGCTCCGGCGGGGGCGGTGGTTCGTCGGGATCACCGTCGAGCCAGAGGGCCACGTTGTACCGGTAGAACTGTTTGCCCCAGATCATCCCCGCGAAGGCCTGTCGCATGACCGCTCGTTCGTCCTCGGTGGCGTCGGCGGGGGACAGGTGGGCGTAGTACTCGTCGGCCTCTGTACGGCGTTGGTCCATGAGTTTGGTGAACCCGTGGGCCGACGAGGGGTGGTGCTCCGGGTGTTCGGCCGCCTCGCCCGCCAGTCGCAAGCGGAACTCCACGGTCTGGCCCGGTTCGATGTCGGCGGTGTACCACCAGGCCGCCTTGGTGCCGTTGCGGTTGGGGTTGACCGTGGCCGCCCCGTGTACGACGTGGTTCCCGATCCCGTCCTTGGGGAACGGCGACTTGTTGGGCGACCCCCACAGGTCCTCCTCGTTGGACGTGTTGTCGCAGAACAACGGCAACGGGTGGACCCCCTCGTCGGTCGGCGCCGCCTGGAACCGGTAGACACCGGCCCGCCAGTGCTGGGCCATGATCGTTCCGGGCGTCGCAGCCATGGGCTGATGCCACAACTGCGGCAGCGCCGACTTGCGACCCCACTCCCAGGTGTTGCGGAACCACAGGTGGGGCAACACGTGGATGGTGTCGGCCTCGGGTCCCTTGTTGGTGACCCGGATGCGCATGCCGATGTCGGTGGGGCTCTCTTTGGCGTAGTCCACGGTCACGGCCCAGTAGCGGTCGTCGGCGAAGATCCCCGTGTCACACAGTTCGTACTCCGGTTCCGTGCGGGTGCGCTGCTGGTTGGTCTCGAGCAGGTCCTGGTAGGGGTAGGCCGCCTGGGGGTAGTGGTAGCGCCAGGACAACCAGGCGTGGCTGGGGGTGGCGTCGGTATACCACCAGTACTCCTTGGCGTCCTCGCCGTGGTTCCCCTGGGGGCCGGACAGTCCGAACATCCGCTCCTTGAGGTGTTCGTCGCGGCCGTTCCACAGGGCCAGCGACAGACACAGGTCCTGCCGCAGATCCGACAGGCCGGCCATGCCGTCCTCGTTCCAGCGGTAGGTGCGCTTGCGGGCGTGCTCGTAGGGGAAGAAGTCCCAGGCGTCGCCGTCGGCGGAATAGTCCTCGCGCACCGTGCCCCAGGCGCGCTCGGCGAGGTAGGGGCCCCAGTGGTACCAGGGGCCCGCCTCCTCGGGTCCTTCGTCCAGTCGGCCGACCTCGTCCATCCGGGCGGCCTCGCCGGTCTTGGGGGCGGGTTCGGGCGCGGCGCTGCCGAAGAAGGACTGGTCGGTCATGAGGTGAACCCTGCCCCACACGTCCTGCGATGTCGCGGCGCACGGCGGTGATTCGGTGAAGCCGTGGCAACGTCGGGGCCGCATCGTTAGGGTCGGCGCGAGGACAACTCTTTCGAAAGGCAGTCTCATGGCTGGAATTCAGGACATTCTCGGCAGCGTGCTGGGCGGCAGCAGCGGCGGTTCCGCCGACATCCAGAAACTGATCCAGCCGCTGCTGGACATGATCCAGCAGAACGGCGGTCTGCAGCAGGTGATCGGCCAATTGCAGAGCAGCCCGATCGGTGAGCAGGTCACCTCGTGGATCTCTCCGGGTGCGAACGAGGCGGTGTCGGCGGATCAGGTCGCCCAGGCCGTGGGACCCGAGACCGTGGACAAGCTGGCCGAGGAGACGGGCATGACCCCGGACCAGGTGTCCGGCAGCCTGTCGCAGATGCTGCCCAACCTCGTGGACAAACTGTCGCCGGGCGGCAGCATCCCCGGTGCCGACCAGGTCAACGAGATCATCAAGAACATCCCGGGCGCCGACCAGGTGTCGGGCCAGCTGAGCCAGGTGCTCGGCAGCCTGCTTGGTGGCAGCAAGTAACACCGACCATCACAAAGCCCGGCCGACTGCTCCGCATCGGAGCGAGCGGCCGGGCTTCGTGCGTGGCGGGTCAGGGGGTGTGCGGTGCCCAGCGCAGGATGGCGGCCACGTCGCCGCCGCCCGGGATGTCGTCGCGCCGGACGGCCAGCACCGTGCCACCGGCTTGCCACACCCGGCGGGCGATCTCGTCCACGACTCCGTAAGCAACCGCGTCGTCCTCCGGCGCGAAGGTGACGGCGCCCGACTCGTCGTCGACGGTTCCGGGAACCGAGCCGTCCAGGTCCACGAACACCGTGTCGACCATGCCGTAGGTCGCGGCCCGCGCGGTGTCGGCGACGTCCGTGGTCGTGCGTCCGGCGCCGGTGCGCTGCTCGAACAGGGCCTGTGCCTCCCGCAGCGCTTCCGCGTGGACCTCGTCGATCACCTCTCGGGCGCGCGCGGCGAGTTCGCCGTCGGACAACGACTCCGGATTGCCTTCGATCGTCGTGCCCACGAGTCCGGGGTAGGTGTTCCACTGGCGGTAGATGTCGGCCAGGGAACGGGTCGCGGCCAGCACGAGCGGAACCTCACGGCCGATCAGCACCGGCCGCAGCGCCTGGTCCACGGCCCGGCTGAACTGGCCCAGTCGCATCTTCTGACCCTCGCCACCCTGCACCCGACCGTGGGGCTTGCGGCCGCTGATCGAGGGCACACCCACGGCGTCGACGGCGTCGCTGGGCAGGTCGGGGACCCGCACCGGCACCGGATCGCCGGACGGAAGGACCTCCAGCACCCGCGTCGCGTTCTGCGACAAGGCCAGCACGTAGGCGGCCGGGGGAAAGGTGAGGGCCCGCAGCAGCGGCTTGAGGTGGAACCGATCCGAGACGTGAACCGCCGAGGCCAGGTCGTTGGGGAGCTGGAATTCGACGATGCCGTCGTCGTTGAGGAACACGGCGAGGCTGCGGGCCTGATGGGCCCAGAAATCCTCGTCGCCGGCCAACTCGTCCACCTGCTCGTCCATGGTTTCCAGGTCGCGGTCGGTGCGGCCATCGGCCTGAAGCTGGGAGCGTGCCTCCTGCCACAGGTTGCGGAACTCGATCTGTGCGGCGCCGCTGCCGTCGGCCGGGTCGGTGGCCAGGTACAGGGACACGCAGCCGGGCATCCTGACGTCGAACAGTTGGTCCACCTGGGCGCGGTCGGGCAGGAGCAGATGCAGGTACAAGGAGATCCTCCGGAGAAGTGGTCAGGCCGAACGGGCCGAGCGTCAGGATAGGCGATGATCGTTGCCGGTGCCTCCTGGGCGGATCCCGGGCATGTTCACGCTTGGCGTAGCGGATTCGTCCCGCTTCGGGAACCGCCTGTCGTCCGGCGGCGTTAGCATCCAAAGAACCCTGCGACAGGAGCGTGAACGATGTTCGAACGGTTTACCGACCGCGCCCGCCGGGTTGTGGTGCTGGCTCAGGAAGAAGCCCGCATGCTCAACCACAACTACATCGGCACCGAGCACATCCTGCTCGGTCTGATCCACGAGGGCGAAGGCGTGGCCGCGAAGGCGCTCGAAAGCCTCGGCATCTCGCTCGAGGCTGTCCGCTCCCAGGTCGAGGAGATCATCGGGCAGGGCCAGCAGGCACCATCCGGGCACATTCCCTTCACTCCGCGCGCTAAGAAGGTTCTGGAACTGTCGCTGCGCGAGGCACTGCAGCTCGGCCACAACTACATCGGCACCGAACACATCCTGCTCGGTCTCATCCGCGAGGGCGAGGGCGTGGCCGCGCAGGTTCTGGTGAAACTCGGCGCCGACCTCAGCCGGGTGCGGCAGCAGGTGATCCAACTGCTGTCCGGTTACCAGGGCAAGGAGCCGGCCACCGCCGGCGGCCCGCAGGAAGGGACGCCGTCGGGTTCGCTGGTCCTCGACCAGTTCGGCCGCAATCTGACCCAGGCGGCCCGGGAGGGTTCGCTGGATCCGGTGATCGGCCGCGACAAAGAGATTGAGCGCGTCATGCAGGTGCTGTCGCGCCGCACGAAGAACAACCCCGTGCTGATCGGGGAGCCGGGGGTCGGCAAGACCGCCGTCGTGGAATCGCTCGCGCAGAAGATCATCACCGGCGATGTCCCCGACACCCTGCGCGACAAGCAGCTCTACACCCTCGATCTGGGTGCGCTGGTGGCCGGCAGCCGGTACCGCGGTGATTTCGAGGAGCGCCTGAAGAAGGTGCTGAAGGAGATCCGCACCCGCGGCGACATCATCCTGTTCATCGACGAGATGCACACCCTGGTCGGCGCCGGCGCCGCCGAGGGGGCCATCGACGCCGCGAGCATTCTCAAGCCCATGTTGGCCCGCGGCGAACTGCAGACCATCGGTGCCACGACCCTGGACGAGTACCGCAAGTACGTCGAGAAGGACGCCGCCCTTGAACGCCGGTTCGCACCGATCCAGGTGCCGGCGCCCGACGTCGACATGACCGTCGCCATCCTGCGGGGTCTGCGCGACCGGTACGAGAGCCACCACAAGGTGACCATCACCGACGAGGCGCTGGCCGCGGCAGCGCGGTTGTCGGACCGCTACATCAGCGACCGGCAACTGCCGGACAAGGCCATCGACCTCATCGATGAGGCCGGTTCCCGGCTGCGCATCCGCCGCATGACCGCGCCGCCGGACCTGCGCGAGTTCGATGACCGCATCGCTGACGTCCGCAAGGAGAAGGAGTCCGCCATCGACGCGCAGGACTTCGAGGCTGCGGCCAACCTGCGCGACAAGGAGAAGACCCTGATCGCTGAGAAGGCGCAGCGTGAGCGCGAGTGGAAGGCCGGCGACATGGACATCGTCGCCGAGGTCGACGAGCGCCTGATCGCCGAAGTCCTGGCCCTGATGACGGGGATCCCGGTCACCGACCTGTCCGAGGACGACACCCAACGTCTGCTGCGGATGGAGGACGAGCTGCACCGCCGTGTGATCGGCCAGGAGCAGGCGGTCAAGGCGCTGTCCAAGTCGATCCGGCGCACCCGCGCGGGGCTGAAGGACCCGAAGCGGCCGTCGGGGTCGTTCATCTTCGCGGGCCCCTCGGGTGTCGGCAAGACGGAACTGTCCAAGACGCTGGCCGAGTTCCTGTTCGGCGACGAGGATGCGCTGATCGCGCTCGACATGTCCGAGTACTCCGAAAAACACACCGCGTCGCGGTTGTTCGGCTCTCCCCCCGGATACGTCGGCTACGAGGAGGGTGGTCAGCTCACCGAGAAGGTGCGGCGCAAGCCGTTCTCAGTGGTGCTGTTCGATGAGATCGAGAAGGCCCACCCGGACATCTTCAACTCGTTGCTGCAGGTGCTCGAGGAAGGTCGGCTCACCGACGCGCAGGGGCGCGCGGTGGACTTCAAGAACACGGTGATCATCATGACCACCAACCTGGGTTCCCGCGACGTCCAGAAGTCGCTCGGCTTCGCGCCGGTCGACGACGACATCGGTGCTTACGAGCGGATGAAGGCCAAGGTGCAGACGGAACTGAAGGCGCACTTCCGGCCGGAGTTCCTCAACCGCATCGACGACACCATCGTGTTCCACCAGCTGACGCGCAAGGAGATCGTCGAGATCGTCGACCTGATGGCGGCCCGGCTCGACGAGCGGCTGGCCGAGCGGGACATGAGCATCGAGTTCACGACCCCGGCGAAGGAACTGCTCGCCGAGCGCGGCTACGACCCGGTGCTGGGCGCGCGCCCGTTGCGGCGCACGATCCAGCGCGAGATCGAGGACGCACTGAGCGAGAAGATCCTCTTCGGGGAACTGCCGACCCACAGCATCGTGGTGGTGGATGTCGAGGGCGAAGGCGAGGACGCGGAGTTCACGTTCACGTCGCAGCCCAAGGCGGAACTGCCCGATGTGCCTCCGTCGGTCGAGGCCGCCGAGTCCGACTGACGGGAGTCCCGATCGACTCAGCGGTGGTGGCGTGGTTCGACGCCGAGGCGCGGGATCTTCCCTGGCGGGCCGAGTCTCGGGATCCGTGGGCCGTCCTGGTCAGCGAGGTCATGCTTCAGCAGACCCCCGTCGCCCGGGTCGTCGATGTCTTCCAGGAGTGGATGACGCGCTGGCCGACGCCGGGGGAACTGGCCCAGGCCGCGCCCGGTGATGCCGTGCGGATGTGGGGGCGGTTGGGCTATCCGCGCCGGGCGCTGCGGCTGCATGCCGCTGCCGGTGCCGTGGTCGAGCGGTTCGGTGGCGAACTCCCGCGCACCTACGAGGAACTGATCACCCTGCCGGGGGTGGGCGACTACACGACGTCCGCCGTCCTGGCGTTCGCCCATCGTCAGCGCATCCCGGTGCTGGACACCAACGTCCGCCGGGTTCTGAATCGGGCGCGGCAGGGAAGGGCGTTCCCGCCGAGTGCCGCACCGGTTCGCGCGGAGCGAGCCGCACTCATCGAGCTGCTGCCGTCGAGGGGGCCGGCGGCCGCGCGATTCAGCGAGGCCCTCATGGAACTGGGGGCGCTGATCTGCACGGCGCGCGACCCCCGGTGCGCAGACTGTCCGCTGCGTGGCGAGTGCCAGTGGCTGGCCGCGGGTCGTCCGGACAACCAGCATCCGGCGGCGCGGCAACCGGCGTTCATCGGCAGTGATCGACAGGCGCGCGGCGCCATCCTGGCGCTGCTTCGGTCTCAGGACGAACCCATCACTCAGTCGGCGGTCGACGCGGTGTGGGCCGACGCCGAGCAGCGGGCGCGGGCTCAGGCGTCGTTGGTGGCCGACGGACTCATCCGGGTCCGGGGCGCCCTGGTGTCTCTTCCCGACTGAGATCGGCCGGGAGGACACTGGCAGTGGGAGGACGTCATGAACAACGACCGTCATGCTGATCGAACCGCTGTCGTCACCGGAGTCGGGTCCGGCATCGGACGTGCCACCGCGGAACGGCTGCTGGCAGAAGGTGCCCGGGTGATCGGCCTGGATCGAAACGACGCCGCATTCGCCGATTGGAATGATCCGAAGCTCGACCTGCGGATCGTGGACATCACTGATGCCAACCAGGTGCAGGCGCTTGCGCTGGACCGAGTGGACATCCTGGTGAACAACGCGGGGATCATGGACCACTTCCTGCCGGCCGGGGAAGTCGATGACGACACGTGGGACACCGTGGTGGCGGTGAATCTGACCGCCGTGATGCGGCTCAGCCGGTTGGTGCTCCCGCTGATGCAGGAACAGGGCGCGGGAGCGATCGTCACGGTCGGCTCGAAGGGATCGCAGTCGGGCGGGGTCTCCGGCGCCGCCTACGCGGCGTCGAAACACGGCGTGATCGGACTGGCCCGGCACATTGCGTGGTTCTACGGACCCGCCGGGATCCGGTCGAACGTCGTTTGCCCGGGGGCGGTGATCACCGGCATCGGCGGTTCCGCCACCCCGCGCAGTGAGTGGGCGCTGGCTCGCGCCCAGACGGCCATGGCCACGATGGGCGCGTTGGCGGAACCCGACGACATCGCGGCAGCGATCTCGTGGCTGGCCAGTGACGAAGCCCGCAACGTCAACGGCGCCGTCCTCTCCGTCGACGGCGGCTGGTCGGCCGCCTGATCGCTCTGGGTCACACCGTCTGGGCGCTCGGTGACGTGACTGTCCGGATGGTGCCGGGACACGCGGGCACGGACCCCCGGGTGTGCCGCGCGACCGAGTCCGGCGTTTACCGTGGGACCTGTGAGTTCGGTGATGAAGCCCGTGGGGCCGGAGGACTCCGGCGTCTACTGGCGGCGCCGGGCCCTCGTGGGGGGGATCGCCCTGCTGATCCTTGTCCTGCTGTGGGTGTTGTTCCGGCCGAAAGGCGGCGGTGAGGAACCAGTGGCGGCCCCCGTGGACTCGTCGCCGGCCGCGGTCCAGAGCCCCTCGCCCATCGTGAGCGGCTCACCCAGTCCGACGGCCTCTGGATCCGCCAGCCCGGACGGCAGTTGCCCGGACACCGACATCAAGGTGGCGACCACCACCAGCCAGCCCAGCTACGCCGCGGGCGTGAATCCCGAAATCACCATGACCATCACCAACGCGGGCACCCTGTCCTGCCAGCGTGACGTGGGTTCGGCGGCCAACGAGATCCTCATCTCGTCGGGCGGGGTGCAGGTGTGGTCATCCGATGACTGCAGCCCGTCGTCCGACCCCGATGTCGTCACTCTGCGCCCCGGCGAGAAGGCGACGGTGACACGCGAGTGGGACCGAACCGCCAGCGACCCGACCTGTTCGGCGTCCGAGGAGGTCCCGGCAGGCGCGTACGACGCCGTCGGACGCAACGGCAAGGTGCGCGGCGCCAAGACCGCCTTCACTTTGCAGTGACCGGCGGCCGCCCGCATCGCTAGGCTTCCACCAGCCCCGTCGAGAGGATTCTGATGTCCGACATGCCGCCCCCGCCGCCGCCCTCCGTCCCCCCGCCGCCGCCGCCCGGCATGTCGCAGCCCGCCCCCCAACCGATGGGGGCGGCTCCATCGAACGGGATGGGCACCGCAGCGCTGGTCATGGGCATCCTGCAGTTCCTGTGTCTCGGCACCCTGGGGTCGATCCTGGCGATCGTCTTCGGCAAGATCGGCATGAACAAGGCCGACCGCGGCGAGGCGACCAACCGGGGTACCGCCAAGGCGGGCTTCATCCTGGGCATCATCGGGATCATCCTGTCGGTCATCGGGGCGATCATCGCGGTGGTCGTGATCATGAACGCCCCCAAGATCGTCAGTGCCGTGTGCCAGGTGCCCGTCCAGGCGGCGGCGCCGAACACCAGGTTGGATGGGTGCGACCTCACCGGCGCGGAGTTCGGGGATCGCAGTTACGTCTCGTGGACGCTCAAGGACAGCAACCTGACCAACGCCAATCTGAGCGGTACCTCCTGGGTCAACAGTGAGTTCGTCAACAGCAACCTGACCGGGGCCAACTTCAGCGGCTGCCAACTCAGCAGCGTGGACTTCTCCGGGAGCAACCTGTCGGGTGCCAACTTCCAGGGGTGCGACTTCGCCAAGGTGTCGGTGGCGGGAGCCAACTACGACTCCTCGACGATCTTCCCGGAGGGTTTCACCCCCTGAGTCGGACCGTCGTGCGATCGAGCGTCGCCATCGCGTGTTCCAGTCGGCGGAGCCGAATGGTCCGGATACTGCGGACGGTCACGTCCACTGAATCCGGCACGAGAGCTGTGGTGAACCCGAGTCGTGCGGCTTCGTTCAGCCGCTGGGTCACGGAGTGGCAGGGCCGGATGTCCCCGGACAGGGCCACCTCGCCCAGCGCCACGGTGTCGCACGGCACCACGATCCCCGTGGCGGCGGAGAAGATGGCCAGGCAGGTGGCCAGATCGGCGGCGGGGTCGGTGATCCGGAGCCCGGCGACCGTGGCGACGTAGAGGTCGGAGCGGTGGCTCCCCACGCCGCCTTCTCTCTGGGTCAGTGCGGCGAGCATGTTGACGCGGGCGGAATCGAGGCCGGCCACGATCCGTCGACCGCTGTCGACCTCGGGCGGGCGGGGCGACAACAGCGCCTGGATCTCGGCCGATATGGGGCGGCGCCCTTCGAGCGTGACCGTTGCGCAGGTCCCCGCCACCGGGACGTCGCGCACCGACCAGAACAACTGCGACGGGTCCGCCAGTTCGGACAGGCCGTGTTCGGTCTGCTCGTAACAGACCACTTCGTCGGCCGGTCCGTAGCGGTTCTTCACCGCGCGCAGGAGCCGGACCTGCGTATGCGGTTCCCCTTCGAAGGTGAGGACCGTGTCGACGAGATGTTCCAGTGCTCGGGGTCCGGCGATCGAGTTCTCGCGCGTGCTCTGACCGATCATGAGGGTCGGCACCCCCCTGGCCTTGGCTTGACGGGTGAGGACGGCGGCCACTTCGCTGACCTGAGAGATGCCGCCGGCGCGGCCGTCGATGTCGGGGGAGGCCAGGGTCTGCACCGAGTCGACCACGATCAGGGCGGGGTTGTGGTGTTCGATGTGCGCCAGCACCGCTCCCAGATCGGTCTCGTCGGCCACCAGCAGGGTCTCGGCGGTCGCGCCGACCCGCTCAGCCCGCACGCCGATCTGCTCCGCCGACTCCTCGCCCGACACGTAGAGGACCACCGCGCCGTCCCGGTGGAGGGTGAACCGATGGGCTACCTCGAGCAGGAGGGTCGACTTCCCCACCCCCGGTTCCCCGGCCACCAGGACCACCTGTCCCGGCACCAGCCCGCCACCGAGCACCCGGTCGAACTCGGTCGCCCCCGTCGTGATGCGCGGGGTCCGACGGGCGGTGACGGTCGTGATCGGTGCGGCCGGGCGCACCGGGAGAGCGCCGCGTTTGGTGCGGGTTCCGGTCGACAGACCGGACTCGGTGATCTTCTCCACCATGGTGCCGAACTCGTCGCAGCGCGGGCAGCGCCCCACCCACCGCAGGCTGGGAGCGTCACACGAGGAGCACGCGAAGGTCGAACGGGAGGTCTTGGCCATGACCGAAACCTAGGTCAGTGGTCCGACAGTCAGCCGCAGCCGCGCCCGGGGGAGGTTGCGGGGTGCACCGCAAGCGGCGCCCGGGCGGCCTCGTGCTGGGCGCAGTGGCGCGCCAGTTCTGCGTAGGCGGCGGGACCGATCAATGCCACCAGTTCGTCCCGGTTGCTCAGGTAGACCGGCTCGACGCCGACGTGGGCCTCGGTGTTGGACGAGCAGTACCAGGGGAAGTCGTGGCCGCCTTCGCCCCACATAGCGCGCTGGTACTCGGTGATGGTGATGACCAGGCGTTGGGTGCCATCGTTGGATTCGACCCAGTCGAAGTCGCGCCGGATCGGCAACTGCCAGCACACATCGGGTTTGGTGTCGATGTAGGACTCGCCGCTGTTCATGGCGAGCAGGTGCAGGGCGCAACCGGCACCCGCGGCGAAGCGCGGCGAGTTCTGGAAGACGCAAGCACCGTCGACCACCCGGGTTTTGCGCGCTCCCTCCGGGTCGGTCTCGATCCAGTCGCGGCGCCGGACCTTGCCCGGTGGCTTCAACTCCCACTCGTCCTCGGTCAGCCGGGCCACCCAGCGCTTCACCCGCTTCTCGTCGGCGGCGTCGGCGAAGTGGGCGCCATGCGTGCAGCAGCCCGCGTCGGGCATGGCGGCGTCGATTCCTTGGCAACCGTTGCCGTAGATGCAGGTCCACCGAGAGGTGAGCCAGGTGAGGTCGGCGCGGATGGTCTGGTCGCCGTCCGCCGGGTCGGGGAACTCGATCCACGCGCGGGGAAAGACGTCGAGGACCTCGGGCACGGCGTCACTGTACCCGCCGGAACGTTCCGGCACTCCGGCGCCGTTTCCGGGTTCGCCACACCGGGGATTCCTGATCCATAGCGGCACCCGCCGCACTGAAAGGAACCGACAATGAAGAACCGACGCACCACCCGTATCGCCGCCGCCTGCCTGGCGAGCCTTGCCCTTCTGGGCAGTGGCTCCGCGGTGGCCATGGCCGCTCCGATGCCCGCTCCCGCCGACGCCTCGGTGGCCCATCAGAACCCGCAGTTCGCCTATGGCGTGCACGTGACGATGGTCAACCAGACCGATCAGACCCTGAGCTTCGGCACCCAGGTGATCAAGGCGGGCGAGCAGGCCACGATCTCCAACGGCTCGGCCTTCGGGCGCGACATCGTGACCTCGTACTCCTACGAGAACGGCGCCCGGTACGCGGTCGAGGCGAAGAACCCGAGCATGGGCTACCCGTGGATCCTGGTCGCGAATAGCGGCGAACGCACGATGACGGAGAACACGCGGTTCACCACGGTGACCGACGGCCACCACCTCGAGGTCGAGCGCAACGGCGACCACCAGAGCGGCTGGAAACAGTTCACGATCATCGTCCAGTCCTGACCCGCTGCGCTGGGGGGACGGAATTGGTCGCCTGCGACCGAAACAGTCAGATGCGACGGGAAGTTCCGGTCGCAAGTGGAGGTTTCAGTCGCAGGCGACCGAAACCGTCCCCCCCCCGGCCTCCGGGCCGGGGGGGGGTGGGATCGTGCCGCAGGTCACCGAATTGGGGAGAACCCCTGATGCCGGGTGGCTTCGCGGGTGACAATGGTCGTCCGTCGAGAGGTGACCGTGGTGCTTCCCCGCACGATTCCTGCCGCGCTGGCTGTGGCCGCGCTCGTGTGCGCCCCGATGACGCCGGCGCTCGCCGCCGATCCCGCTGCCGACCCCGCCGTGACCACCCCGACCGATCCGGCCACCGCAACCGACCCGAACGCCGAGCAGCCCGACGACATGGCGGCCGGCCTGGCGCCGCTGCTGGAAGCCGTCGACGAAGCCAGAGCCCTCCGGCTCGACGCTGACAAGAAGTACGCCGAGGCCAGCCAGAAGGCCGAAGCCGCCGAAGCCGCCGTGAGTTCCCAGAAGGGCGAAGTCGCCGACGCCCGCGAGTTGGTCGCCGCCTACGCCCGCGCCGCCTACCGGTCGGGCCCCAGCGAACTGGCGTTCCTGGCGGGACTGCTGGACAGCGGATCGCCCACCGACTTGATGCGCCGGGTCGACGACGCCGAGCGGGTCGGGACCAGCAAGGACACCGAGTACGACCGGGCCCAGCAGGTACTGCTGAAAGCGCAGCGCACCGCCGCCCGGACCGCCGCAGCACGCGACCGCGCGTCCGACGCCGTGCAGGAGGCTGCGAGCGGCGAAGCCGCCGCCCTGGCCGAGGTCACCGACTACACCGGTAAGTGGGCTGACCAACTGGCCGCCGACGCCGGAGGTGCGACCGACCAGGACCGCGCCAACAGCATCGCAGCCCAGGCCTGGTCCGACTGGCTTGCCCGCCCCGAGGCCGATGGTGCGCCGACCGTGACCGTGGCCATGGTCCGCAGCGGCAAGGACCTTCCCGACGGAGTGTTCGTCAAGGCAGTTGCACCCGGGGTGGCCTTCTGGAGCGAGAGCCTGGCGAAGGCCCGCACCGCCAAGGCAAAGAAGCGCGCACGCAGCAAGGCGGTCCTGCTGCTCCCCGACCAGACGGTGCAGATGATCACCTACGGCGTCTCCCGGCTCGGCTCGGCCTACCAGTGGCGCGCGAACGCCGACGACGCCGTGGACTGCGCGGCGCTGGTCGATAGAGCCTGGGCCCTCCCGGGCGTCACGGGCCCCGCCGCCACCGCCGAACGGCCCAGCCTGTCCGTGGCCGAACTCGCCGGCGACATGCGCACCGTCCCCGTCGACCGCATCCAACCGGGCGACGTCGTGTTCTACTCCGATCCCGGCCACGGCGTGAACCACGCCGGTCTGGCCGTCAGCGGCGACATGATGATCGCCGCCGCACCGCTCACCGGGGGCGTCAACGCCACCGACATCGACCCGCAGCGGGTGTGGCGCGTGGGCCGACCGGCCGCCAAGGGCCGCACCGCGGACCTGCCGACCGCCGACCGGGGCGCCTGGCAGTGCGGCTCCGACCCCGACGACCTGGCGCAGATCTCACCCGGCGGTTGGATGTTCCCCACCGACGACGACGACTGGCGCACCGAGCGGAACAACCCCGGCACCGAACCGGGGATGCGGATGCACCCGGTGCTGAACTACATGCGCTGCCACGACGGCTGGGACACCGGCGACGGCATGGGCGACCCGATCTACGCGGTCGCCGACGGCGTCGCCATCCTGCACCCGAACAACGGTGGCGCGGGCAACATGGTCAGCATCGCCCACGGTGGCGGCGTCGAGTCGGTGTACATGCACCTGAGCGAGTTCGCTCCCGGGATCAACGGCAAGGTGGTGAAGCGGGGCCAGCTGATCGGCAAGGTCGGCAGCACCGGGCTGTCGTCGGGACCCCACCTGCACTTCCAGACCACGGTCAACGGTCAGCCCGTCGATCCGCGCCACTTCTTCTACAACGACCCGCTCAAGCCCGCCTGCTCGGGCTGATGGCCCGCCCCCGCCCGGTACGGTAGGGCAATGCGGCTGGGCGTCATCGACATCGGATCGAACACCGTCCATCTGCTCGTGGTCGACGCCTACTACGGCGCCGCACCGGTCCCCGCGCACTCGCAGAAGATCGAACTGCGGCTCGCGCAGCACATGGGTTCTGACGGTCGTATCGATGACGCCGCGGTCGACGAACTGGTCGGCTTCATGGGTGAGGCCGTGGTCCAGGGTGAAGACTTGGGCGTCACGGGGATCGAGGCGTTCGCCACCAGTGCCATCCGCGAGGCTGTGAACGGTGACGAGGTGCTGGAGCATGTGCGCGCCACGACCGGGATCAGTACCACCCTGCTCAGCGGCGAGGACGAAGCCCGTCTCACGTTCCTCGCCGTGCGGCGGTGGTTCGGCTGGTCTGCGGGACGGCTCCTCGTCCTGGACATCGGTGGCGGCAGCCTCGAGGTGGCGATCGGCAACGACGAGGAACCGGACACCGCATTCTCGATGCCGCTGGGCGCCGGACACCTGACCCGCACCATGCTCGACGGCGATCCGCCCACCCCCAAGTCGGTGCGAGCCCTGCGCAAACACGCCCGCGCCGAAGTGGCGCAGGCCGTCGGCCGGCTGCAGCGCATGGGCCCCGCGGAACGTGCGGTCGCCAGTTCCAAGACGTTCAAACAGTTGGCTCGCATCACCGGTGCCGCGCCGTCCAGTGAAGGTCCCTTCGTGCGGCGGACCCTGCGTCAGAGCGATCTCGCCGAGTGGATCCCCAAGCTGGCGGCCATGACCAGCGCTGAGCGGGCCGAACTTCCCGGGGTCAGCGTCGGTCGGTCATCCCAGTTGGTGGCCGGTGCGCTCGTCGCCGACGCTGCCATGGAATTGCTCGACATCGACGAACTCGACATCAGCCCCTGGGCGCTACGCGAAGGGGTCATCCTGCGCCGCCTCGACGGGCTCGATCAGTGACGGCGCCCACGACCGGTATCGCGCCGGTCGTCCCGACGGCCGGCCAGGGCCTGACGCAGCAGCAGGTCGCCGAACGGGTCGCGGCAGGGTTGACGAACAACGCGCCCGATCCCCGCAGCCGCAGCCTGGCCGACATCGTGCGGGCCAACACCTTCACCTGGTTCAACGGGCTGCTCGGCACGCTGTGGGTGCTGATGATCATGGTCGCGCCGCCCAAGCAGGCGCTTTTCGGTCTGGTGATCATCTTCAACACCGGCATCGGGATCATCCAGGAGTACCGGGCGTCCCGGGAACTCGCGAAGTTGAGCGTCATCGGCGAGGTCAAGCCGACCGTCGTGCGCGACGGTCGCGAGACCGCGGTCAGCGTCAGCGACATAGTGCGCGACGACCTCATCGTGCTCAACGCCGGCGACCAGGTGGTGGTCGATGGCGAGATCACCGACAGCCGCGGCCTCGAACTCGACGAGAGCCTGCTGACCGGCGAAGCGGACGCCGTGGACAAAGAGGTCGGTGCGGCCGCCATGAGCGGGTCGTTCGTGGCAGCCGGTTCCGGCAGCATGGTCGCCACCCGGGTGGGTGCCGACGCGTTCGCCGCCGGACTGACGGCGGCCGCCAAGGAATACCAGATGGCCAGTTCGGAACTGCGCGACTCGGTGAACCAGTTCATCCGGGTCGTGTCGTTCCTGATCGTCCCGATCGGCATCTTGCTGGTCATCAGCCAACTGCGAGCCGATCAGCCACTCGATCTGGCGATCCAGGGAAGCATCGCCGGGATGATCACCATGATTCCCGAGGGGCTCGTGCTGCTGACCAGCATCGCCATGGCCGTGGCGGTGGTCCGGCTGGCCCGGCGCAAGGCGCTGGTGCAGGAGATGCCGGCCGTCGAGGCGCTGGCCCGCACCGACGTCGTGTGTGTCGACAAGACCGGCACGCTCACCGACCCCGGAATGTCCCTGCGCGAGGTGATCCCGCTGGCCGGCGCGAACGACGCCGATGTGCGCCAGGTGCTCGGGGCGCTGGGAGTGGCCGACCCCCGCCCCAACCCGACCATGGACGCGCTGCGCGATGCCTGCCCCGACCCGAGCTGGAAACTGCTGGATTCCGTGCCGTTCTCGTCGGCCCGCAAATGGTCCGCCGCGACCTACGACCAGGGGTCCTTCGTCATCGGCGCCCCCGAGATGGTGATCGCCGACGTCGACCGGCGACCCTGGTGGCCCCAGGCCAGTGAATACGCCGACGGTGGGGCGCGCGTCCTCGTGGTCGGGCGGACTGACGCCCCGCCGTCAGCCGATGCGCCGTTGCCACCGGTCACCGAACTCGCCGTGGTCGTCATCGACCAGCAACTGCGTGCCGAGGCCGCGCCTACGGTGGCGTTCTTCGGTCAGCAGGATGTTGCGGTGAAGGTCATCAGCGGCGACAACGCGGCCACGGTCGGCGCCATCGCCGCGCGGGCGGGGGTCCCGGGCGCCGACGACCCGTTCGACGCGCGTGAACTGCCCGACACCATCGACGCCATGGGTGACGAACTCGAGACCCACAGCGTCTTCGGCCGGGTCACTCCGGAACAGAAGCGCCACATGGTCGACGCGCTGCAGCAGCGGGGACACACCGTCACGATGACCGGCGACGGTGTGAACGACGTGCTCGCGCTCAAGCGGGCCGACCTGGGCATCGCCATGGGTTCGGGTGCTCCGGCGACCCGGGCCGTGGCCCAGATCGTGTTGCTGGACAACAAGTGGTCGACCCTGCCTCAGATCGTGTTCGAGGGTCGCCGGGTGCTGGGCAACATCGAACGTGTGTCGGACGTGTTCCTGACCAAGTCGATCTACGCCATGGTGATCAGCCTCGCCACCGGTGTGTTCGGCGTTGCGTTCCCGTTCCAGCCAATCCAGCTGACTCTGGTGTCGTCGCTGACCATCGGGGTCCCCGGGTTCTTCCTCGCGCTCATGCCGAACACCGACCGGTTCCGTCCCGGCTTCTTCCGGCGGGTGCTGACGTTCGCCATCCCGTCGGGCATCGTGTGCGCCACCGGGGCGTTCGTGACCTATCTGATTGTCAGCCCGCAGACCGGTGACATCACCGCCCAGACCTATGCCACCGTCACGCTGCTGGTCATTGCGTTGGGTGTCCTCCTGCAGTCGGCACGGCCCCTCAATGCGATCCGGCTCGGCGTGGTGGGAGCCATGGCGGCGGCAATCGCGGCTGTGCTGGTGATCCCGCCTCTGTCACAATTCTTCTCGATGCGTGTCACCTTGGAGCAGCCCTTCCTCGTCGCCCTGGGCGTCGGGGCCGTCGGCGTCCTGGTCATCCTGGCCATGACCCCGGTCATCGACCGCTTGCGGGCCCGATGAGCCGCCGGCGCCAGGCGGTGCGCGTACCGGATGCCAAGATCGCGCTGTCCACCGCGTCGGTTTACCCCGAATCCACCGCGGCCGCGTTCGAGATCGCCGGCCGACTGGGGTACGACGGTGTCGAGGTCATGGTGATGACCGATTCGGTCAGCCAGGACCCGGAGGCCCTCAAGCGCCTCTCCGATCACTACGCGATGCCGATCCTGGCGGTTCACGCCCCGTGTCTGCTCGTCACCCAGCGCGTGTGGGGGACCGACCCCTGGGGCAAGTTGGTCCGGGCCCGCGCCGCCGCGGAGAAACTGGGTGCCTCAACCGTGGTCGTTCACCCGCCGTTCCGTTGGCAGCGCGAGTACTCCCGCGACTTCGTGCTGGGGCTGAAGCGGATGGGCGAGGAGACCGACATCCGCTTCGCGGTCGAGAACATGTATCCGTGGCGCGCCCGTTCACGGGAGGTCGCGGCGTATGCACCGGGGTGGGATGTCCGGCACGCGGACTATCCCCACACCACTTTGGATCTGTCGCACACCTCCGTCAGCCAGTCCGATCCGGTGAAGGTGGCCGAGGATCTGGGTGACCGTCTCGCCCACATCCACTTGGCCGACGGGTCCGGTTCCGCCCGCGACGAGCACCTGATCCCCGGCCGCGGCACCCAGCCGGCCGGTCCGTTGCTGGAGTTGTTGGCGCGCCGCGGCTTCGACGGCACCGTGGTCGTCGAGGTCTCCACCCGCAAGGCGTCGTCGCGGGCAGAGCGTGAGGCCGACCTCGCCGAGGCGCTGGCCTTCGCCCGGCTGCACATGGCGGTTTCGACGCAGGAGCGTCGGAAGGGGCGCGTGCGTCCCGACTCTTCCCTAAAGTGATCACGTGGCCAAGGACGAAGTCTCCGACGCGGTACTGGATGCAGCCCGTGCGGCGTTCCACTCCCGGGGCTACGCCCGCACCACCATGCGTGGAGTGGCAGCAGCGGCGGGAGTGGCGCCCTCGGTGATGCGGAAGTACTACGCGAACAAGGAACAGATGTTCGCTGCTGCGATGCGACTGCCCTTCGATCCGTCGCGTTCGGTGCCGGAACTCCTGGCGCCCGGGCTCGACGGCATGGGCGAACGGATCGTGCGCGGAACGTTCGACGTGCTCAAGGACGAGGACGCCCGGCAGCAGATCATCGACCTGTTCCAAGCCGGAGCGTCGGCGGGCAAGGCCGCCCAGTCGTTGCGCGACTTCCTCGAGGAGTCGGTGGTCGACCGGGTAGCAGCCACGGTCGGCATCCCCGACGCACGGATGCGCGCGGCGCTGATCTCCAGCCACCTCATCGGACTGGCGGCGACGCGCTACGTGATCAAGCTCGAGCCGCTGGCATCGGCCTCGGAGGACCAGGTGGTGCGGATCTACGCGCCGATGATCCAGGATCTGCTCGACCCCACGAAGCCGGTCAAGGGCCTGAAGTCGTCCTCATCCTCTTCGTCGTCATCCAGTGACTGACGAACCGCGTTTGCCAGTGGGTGGGGCACCGCCGATCCCGGGCCATTAGCCTGCACATGTAAGTGATTCGCCTCGGGAGGCCGCATGCTCCGCCAGACCTTGTTGACGGTGTCGCGCAACGAGAAGATCCGCGATCTGTCGGTGTCGCTGCCGGTCACGCGCCAGGTCGTGATGCGGTTCGTCGCGGGCGAGCAGATCCCCGACGCCGTGTCCGCATCGGCTGAACTGGCCGCCACCGGACGGCTGGCGACCATCGACCGACTCGGCGAGGACGTGCTGGAACTCGCCGACGCGGAACGTACCCGCGACGACTACCTGGCCCTGCTCACCGCCCTGGACGCCAACGGGCTGACCTCCGACGCGGAGGTGTCGGTAAAGCTCAGCGCCGTGGGTCAGGCGCTGCCCGGCGACGGCGAGAAGATCGCCCTGGACTTCGCCCATCAGATCGCCGCCAAGGCGAACGCCGTGGGCACCACCGTGACCCTGGACATGGAGGATCACACCACCACCGACTCGACCCTGGCCATCGTGCGGGAACTGCGCAAGGAGTTCCCGTCGGTCGGGGCCGTCATCCAGGCCTACCTGTATCGCAGCGAAGCAGATTGCCGGGATCTTGCGTACGAGGGCTCGCGCGTGCGGCTGTGCAAGGGTGCGTACAAGGAACCCGAGGACGTGGCCTACCAGTCCAAGCACGAGGTCGATCTGGCCTACGTCCGGTGCCTGAAGATCCTTATGGCCGGAAAGGGTTATCCGATGGTCGCGTCACACGACCCGCGGCTGGTGGACATCGCCCAATCGCTGGCGATCCACAACGACCGCGCCAAGGGGTCCTACGAACACCAGATGTTGTACGGGGTGCGGCCCGAGGAGCAGCAGCGGTTGGCCGACTCCGGCGAGAAGATGCGCGTGTACATTCCCTACGGCGAGGACTGGTACGGCTACATGGTGCGCCGGATGGCCGAAAAGCCGGCCAACATGGGGCTGTTCCTCAAGTCGTTGTCGTCCAAGAAGTAGTCGGCGCGGCGGAAGGAGGCCCCATGGCGGGCATCGCGATCATCGGCGCCGGCGTCATGGGCGAGACCCTGTTGTCGGGGTTGTTGCGGGCGGGTCATCGACCCGACGACCTGATCATCGCCGAACGGCGACCGGAGCGGGCGGCGGAACTCACCGAGCGGTACGGCGTGACGGTGTCGTCCAACGCCGACGCCGCCGCGGCCGCCGACACAGTCGTTCTGGTCGTCAAACCGCAGGACATGGCCGGAGTGCTCGCCGAGATCGCCCCGAACCTGCGCTCGGAGGCACTCGTCGTGTCCCTGGCCGCCGGGATCACCACCTCGTTCCTGGAAGCGGGACTGCCTGCGGGTATCGCGGTCGTCCGGGTCATGCCCAACACCCCGGCGCTGGTCGACGAGGGGATGTCGGCGATCTCGCCGGGGTCGTCGTGCGACGAGGAACACCTGGATCGCGCCGAGTCCCTGCTCGACGCGGTGGGCAGTGTCATCCGCGTCCCCGAGAAGCAGCAGGACGCGGTGACCGCCATCTCGGGCAGTGGTCCCGCCTATCTGTTCTTCGTGGTCGAGTCGATGATCGAAGCCGGCGTGCACCTGGGTCTACCCCGCACGACCGCCACCCAACTGGCGGTCCAGACCGCGTTCGGCAGCGCCAAGTTGCTGCGTGAGACCGGACAACATCCCACCGTGCTGCGCGAGCAGGTGACGAGCCCCGGCGGCACCACCGCGGCCGCGTTGCGGGAACTCGAATCGCACAGCGTGCGGGCAGCGTTCCTGGCGGCGCTGGAAGCCGCGCGGGATCGATCCCAGGAACTGGGATCCTGACTCGTGAGTGAGCAGGTCGTCGTCTCGTGGTCCGACGCGTTGCGGGCCTATGACTTCGGCCCCGGCCATCCGCTCAGCCCGGTCCGGGTGGAACTGGCCTGGCGGCTCATCAACGAGTTCGACCTGTTGGCCGCCGATCACGTCCACCTCAACGAGGACATCCCGGTCGCCTCGGACGATCAACTGCTGCGGGTCCACACCCCGGAGCTGCTGGCCGCGGTCAAGCAGGGAGCGGACGACCCGTCCTACAGCGACCTGCGCTTCGGCCTCGGCACCGCCGACACCCCGGTCTTCCCGGACATGCACCGGGCCGCCGCCCGGGTATGCGGCGCGACCATGGCCGCGGCCCGGTCGGTGTTCACCGGTGAGGCCGAACATGCCGTGAACATCGCCGGCGGGCTGCACCACGCAATGCCGGACCGATCGTCCGGCTTCTGTGTCTACAACGACCTGTCGGTGGCGATCCAGTGGCTGCTGGACCAGGGCGTCGAACGGGTGGCCTACATCGACGTGGACGTGCACCACGGCGACGGCGTGCAGGCCGCGTTCTGGGACGACCCGCGAGTGCTCACCGTGTCCATCCACGAGAGCCCGGCCACGTTGTTCCCCGGGACCGGGTGGCCCACCGAGATCGGCGGCCCGAAAGCACTGGGAACGGCGGTCAACATCGCCGTGCCCGCAGGCACCGGCGACCAGGGCTGGCTGCGGGCGTTCCATGCGATCACGCCGCATGTGTTGGGGGCGTTCCGGCCGCAGATCGTGGTGTCCCAGCACGGCGCCGACTCCCACTTCGAAGATCCCCTGGCCAGTCTTGCGGTGTCCATCGACGGGCAGCGCATGGCGGCCGAGGCGATCCACCGGTGGGCCCACAAGTACGCCGCCGGGAAGTGGGTGGCCACCGGCGGCGGCGGTTACGAATGGGTCGATGTGGTGCCCCGGTCGTGGACCAATGTCGTGGCGATCGCCACCGAACAGGACCTGGCGCCCGACACCGCGATCCCCGAGGGCTGGAGCGCCTACGTGCAGGCGCTGATGGGCCGCCCCGGCCCGAGCCGCATGACCGACGGGTATGAACCATGGCCCAAGAACTGGGACCTGGGCTACAACCCCGCCGACCCGCTCGACGCGGCGGTCATGGCCACGCGCAAGGCCGTCTTCCCTTATCTGGGCTTGACCGTCGACAGTTTCGGCGGTTTCTGAGCAGCGGATCGGGGCACGCTGGGGATCCGTGCCACGATCGTGACGCGTCCCACCGATGCGCGGATTGGGGGCCAGGTCACCCGGCGGCTACCCTTGTGGCAGATTCCGAGACCGACTACCAAGGACTGTGCATGGGCTCCGTCGTCAAGAAGCGCCGCAAGCGGATGGCCAAGAAGAAGCACCGCAAGCTGCTCAAGCGCACCCGGGTCCAGCGCCGCAACAAGAAGTAGTCGCTCCGCAACTAGCAGCACCAGGAGGTTGACGTGGGTCAGGTCGTCCTCGTCACCGGGGTCTCCCGCTACCTGGGCGGCCAGATGGCGCGTCGGCTCACCGACGATCCCAGCATCGATCGGGTCATCGGCGTCGATGTCGTGCCCCCGCGCGACGACATCGGTCGCGCCGAGTTCGTGCGTGCCGACATCCGCAACCCGATCATCGCCAAGGTGATCAACGCCGCCGAGGTCGACACGGTCGTACACATGGGTGTCATCGCCACGCCGATCCAGGCCGGTGGCCGGATGTCCATGAAGGAGATCAACGTCATCGGGACGATGCAGCTGCTGGCGGCCTGCCAGAAGTCGCCCAGCGTGCGTCGGCTGGTGGTCAAATCCACGACCAGCGTCTACGGTGCCGGTCCGCGCGATCCCGCCATGTTCAGCGAAGAGATCGAACCCAAGAACGCCCCGACGTCGGGGTGGGCCAAGGACTCGGTCGAGGTCGAGGCCTATGTGCGCGGCTTCGCCCGGCGCCGGCCCGATGTCACCGTGACCACGCTCCGGTTCGCCAACTTCATCGGACCTCGGGTCCAGACCCCGATGACGAGTTACTTCTCGTTGCCGGCCGTTCCGGTAGTGATGGGGTACGACGCCCGGCTGCAGTTCATCCACGAGGACGACGGGCTGCGCGCGATCCACGAAGCGGCCGTGGTCGACAAGCCGGGTCTGTTCAACGTCGCCGGCGACGGCATCATCCCGCTGTCGCAGGCCATCCGGCTCGCCGGCCGGCTGCCGTTCCCGCTGCTCCCGCCGCTGGTCAGTGTCGCGGGTCGGGCCATGATCAGCACCGGGCTGGCGGACTTCTCGCCGGAACAGGTGCGGTTCCTGACCTTCGGCCGGGGCGTGGACACCACCCGCATGCGCGACGTGCTCGGATTCGAGCCGGAATACACCACGAACGAGGCGTTCGACGCGTTCGTCTCGGCCCGCGGCCTGAACACGGTCCTCAATCCTGATCGGGTCGAGACCGTCGAACAGTCCTTGGCCTCGGTGCTCACCGGAGGAGGCAACGATGCCTGACGCCCGCATCATCCCCATCGGCGGCGACGACGGCCCCCGGGCGTCGGCCACCACCCCGACGTCGCGGCGCCCGCAGTCCCGGCGGTCCACCGACCCGGTCGGCGGATCCAGTCGCCGCTCCACCGCGTCGGCATCCGCCGGCACGAAGCGGCGCGTGGCCGATCGGACCGACGAGCCCACGCCCGACTTCGACCCGCTGCCCGGGGGTGAGTACCAGGAGACGTCGTGGGACGACCGGGTCGCCGGAGCCCTCGCCTTCCTGCGTCGGCGGATCACCGGCGAATACACCGTCGATGAGTTCGGATTCGACCCCGAACTGCAGGACAAGGTCTTGATGGCGCCGTTCCGGCCGCTGTACGAGAAGTGGTTCCGGGTCGAGACCCGGGGCTTGGAGAACGTGCCCGACACCGGCGGGGCGCTGGTCGTGGCCAACCACTCCGGCACCGTCGCGGTCGACTCGCTGATGACCCAGATCGCGCTGCTGGATCATCACCCGGCGCACCGGCATCTGCGTATGCTCGGCGCCGACCTGGTGTTCCAGACACCGTTCGTCGGCGAGTTCGCGCGCAAGTCGGGGTCAACGTTGGCGTGTGCGCCCGACGCGGAGCGACTCATGACCGGTGGCGAACTGGTGGGGGTTTGGCCCGAAGGTTTCAAGGGCGTGGGCAAACCGTTCAGCGAGCGGTACAAGCTGCAGCGGTTCGGCCGTGGGGGCTTCGTGGCTGCGGCCCTCAAGGCCCGGGTCCCGATCATCCCGACGGCCATCGTCGGCGCCGAGGAGATCTACCCGATGCTGGGTGACGCCCGCGTCCTGGCCCGGTTGCTGGGGCTCCCGTACTTCCCGCTGACACCGACGTTCCCGTGGCTCGGACCGCTGGGCATGGTGCCGCTGCCCAGCAAGTGGATCATCATGTTCGGCGAACCGATCCATACCGAGGACTTCCCCGAAGGCTCGGAAGAGGACCCCATGCTGGTGTTCAACCTGACCGACCAAGTGCGCGAGACGATCCAGCAGCAGTTGTACCGGCTCCTCGTGCAGCGCCGTTCCGTCTTCTTCTGACCGGTAGCGGACCGGGACTCAGCAGGATTGTGCCCGTCCGAAATCAGCAGTCAGTGAGAGCGGGAAACGACGGCCGCTGTGATCACCACTCCTGCCGACACCGCCAACCCGGCTGCCACTCCGCGACGTAGCTCAGCCCGGCTCAGTGCTCGGCGGCTGCGCTGAATCGCCCACACGCCCAGTGGGAACCACAGCAGGGCGCCCGACACTGCGCCGGGGGAGTAGGTGCGGGTAACGACGCTGCCTACGACGTGACCGGCCCCATTGAGCGCTACCACGGTTCCAAGACCGGGCACCATCCACGCCCGCGCCGGTCGGCCACGGACAGCAGCGACGGTGCCCACCATGGCCGCCCCGTACAACAGATTCAGTGACCGGAACTGAGTTCGGGTCAACGGGCGGCCGCTGACCCGGGCCACCCACCGATCGAAGCCCACGCCTGCGAACGACTCCTCGACGAAGTGGACGAGATAGGTCGTGGGGAAGGACCACAGCCAAGGCCCCACGAGGGCGGCGACTTCACCGTCGGGCGGTGCCGCCACAGGGCCGGAACTCGTTGCCCGATGCGGGTCCACGTGATCATCCTAGAGCTGCCTGAACGGCGACCTCTACAGTGGAGACACGGAGGCATCATGGCGCACCCCGACAGACACACCGACTCACCCACGAGTCCATCGGGGACGGCACCGTCCCTTCCCTCCCGGTCCACTCGCCGCGGACTCCCGCCCACCGGGCTGGGCCGCCGCGCCTGGTGGGCGATCGTCGTCGTGGGACTCGTCGGTCAGGTCGCCTGGGTCGTCGAGAACATGTACCTCAACCTGTTCGTCTACGACACCATCACCGACGATCCGACCACGATCGCGATCATGGTGGCGGTCAGCGCCATCTCGGCCACAGCGGCGGCGTTCGTGGTCGGCGCCTGGAGTGACCGGGTCGGACGGCGGCGGATCTTCATCGCCGCCGGCTACGTCCTGTGGGGCGTGTCGACGATGTTGTTCGGATTCGCGACGGTGGACACCTTGGCAGGGCTGGTGCCTGTCGCATCGGCCGCAGCAGCCGCCGCGGCGGCCGTGATCGCCATCGACGCGATCATGAGTTTCCTGGGCGCGGGCGCCAACGACGCATCGTTCAACGCCTGGGTCACCGACATCACCGACGAGGACAACCGCGGCCGCGTCGAGGCCGTGCTGACCGCGCTTCCGCTGATCGCCATGTTGCTGGTGTTCGGCGGTCTGGACGGACTGACGAAGAACGGCGACTGGGAACTGTTCTTCATCGTTACCGGTGCCTTGATGATCATCGCCGGTGGAGTGGCGTGGCTGCTGGTGCGAGACGCCCCGGGCGAGCCCGTCCAGCACGACAGTCTGTGGCGAGCCATGATCCACGGACTGCGGCCCTCGGCGGTGCGGGCGGACCCGGAGCTGTACCTGGCCTTGACCGCCCTGGCAGTGATCGGCATCTCGTCGCAGGTGTTCCTGCCCTACTTGCTCATCTACATCCAGTACTCGCTGCAGATCGAGGCGTATGCGCTGGTCCTGGCGGTGGTCCTGGTGGGGGCGTCGGCGATCGGTGTCCTGGGAGGCCGCGTGATCGACCGCATCGGCAAGGTCAACGCCATGCTGCCCGCAGCAGCGATCTACATCGTCGGACTCGTACTCACGTTCGCCTCCCGCAGCCTGGTGCCGCTGATCGGGGCGGGCCTGGTGCTGATGAGCGGATTCCTGCTCAGCCAGTCCGCGATCGCCGCATCCGTGCGCGACTACACCCCGCCCGACCGGGTGGGAACGGTGCAGGGGCTGCGCATGGTGTTCTTCGTCGCCCTGCCTATGGTCATCGGACCGGCGATCGGTGCCGCGGTGATCAAGAACGCCGACGCCACGTTCGTCGAACTGGGTCAGATCAAGCAGGTGCCCACTCCGGGGATCTTCCTTGCTGCGGCGGTTGTGGTGCTGTTCGTTGTCATCCCGGTCGCGGCGTTGCGGCGCCGCACCCGGGCCGCCGGTGCCCGGTGAGTGGTCCCCGCGTCCTGGAACCCCTGCTCACCCCCTGGGGGGAGGAGTTGGATCGCGACCATCCACTGCCCGAATACCCCCGGCCGCAACTGGCGCGCGACAGCTACCTGAACCTGAACGGCCCGTGGCAGTACGCCTTCCGTTCCACCACCGACGAACCGGCCGTGTACGACGGCGAGATCGTGGTGCCGTTCCCACCGGAGTCGGTGCTGTCCGGCGTCGGCCGGGTACTGCGCCCCGACGAGGTGCTGCACTACCGGCGCTCTTTCACGCTGCCCGTCGGCTTCCGCGATCCCGACGGTCGGGTTTTACTGCAGTTCGGGGCCGTGGACCAGTGGTGCCGCGTCCTGGTCAACGGGCACGAGGTCGCCGAACATGCGGGCGGGTCACTGCCGTTCACCGCCGACGTGACCGACGTCCTGGCGCCGGGCGACAACGAACTGCGGGTCGTGGTCCGCGATCCCACCGACACCGGAGTCCTGTCCCGCGGCAAGCAGGTGCTGGATCCCGGCGGCATCTGGTACACGTCGCACTCGGGGATCTGGCAGACAGTGTGGCTCGAGGCCGTACCGGCGTGCTGGGTGGATCGGCTGACGATCACCCCGGACCTCGCGGACGGAAGTCTGTCGGTCACCACCCACGTGCTGGGTTCCGATTCATTGCACGCGTCGCCCGCGGTGCAGGTTGTCGTTTCGGCTGACGGCACCGAGGTGACGCGTGCCGGGGGGACGGTCGGCAGCCCGGTTCGGCTCGTGCTGCCGGACCCGCGTCCGTGGACCCCGGAGGACCCCTTCCTCTACGACCTGGACGTGCGGGTGGGTGACGACGTCGTGCGCAGTTACGCCGGTCTGCGTTCGTTCGGGGTCGGGCCCGATGTCGACGGGTACCCCCGGCTACTGCTCAACGGCGAGCCGTATCTGCATTTGGGCGTCCTGGACCAGGGCTACTGGAGCGACGGATTGGTGACCGCTCCGGGCGACGCGGCGATGGTGTTCGACATCGCCACGATGAAGGACCTGGGCTTCACCATGCTGCGCAAACACATCAAGATCGAGCCGCTGCGGTGGTACTACCACTGCGACCGGCTGGGGATGTTGGTGTGGCAGGACCTGGTGAACGGGGGAGCGCCCTATTCGAACGCCGTGGTCCAGGTGCCGGCCGTGCTGCCCTGGCGGTTGCGGGATTCGCGGTACCGGACGTTCGGGCGCGACGACGAGGCCGGCCGTCGCGCGTGGCTCACCGAGATGCGCGACACGCTCACTCATCTGCACAACGTGGTGAGTCTGGCGGTCTGGGTTCCGTTCAACGAGGGCTGGGGCCAGTTCGATGCAGCAGCGGTGGCCGCGGAGATCGCCGATCTCGATCCGACCCGTTCGGTGGATCATGCCAGCGGGTGGCACGACCAGGGAGCGGGCGACCTCACCAGTCTGCACGTGTACTTCCGGCCGTTTCGGGTGCCTCGGCGGCGCCGAGGAACGCGGCACCGCGTGCTCGCGTTGACCGAGTACGGCGGCTACTCGCACCGGCTGCCCGATCACAGCGTCAGCGCCCGCGAGTTCGGCTATCGCCGTTACGACTCGGAGGACGTGTTGGCTGCGGCGTTCGAGAAGCTGCATGAACGACAACTGATTCCGGCCGTCCCGCGCGGGTTGGGTGCCACCGTCTACACCCAACTGTCGGATGTCGAGGAAGAGACGAACGGGTTGCTCACCTATGACCGGCGTGTGCTGAAGCTGCCGGCGGACCTGGTCCGGCGGGTGACGGGCGCACTGCGGGCGGCCCTGCCGTGACGGCGGAGTTCGCCTACCTGAACCTGACCGAGCTTCGGCCCGAGGGGTGGTTGCTCGATCAGTTGCGCGCCCAGGCCGACGGCATCACGGGTCGCCTGGAGGAGCTGTGGCCCGATGTCGGGCCGTCGTCGGGGTGGCTCGGGGGGCAGGGGGAGTGCTGGGAGCGCGGCCCGTACTACGTGGCCGGTCTGCTGCCGTTGGCGGAGCTGCTCGACGACGATGCGCTGCGCGCCAAGACGGCCCCATGGATCGAGTGGACCCTAGCCAGTCAACGTGATGACGGCTTCTTCGGACCGGCACACAACCGCGACTGGTGGCCCCGGATGGTCATGCTGCCGGTGCTGGTGTGGCATCACGCCGCCACTGGGGACGAGCGGGTCCCGCCGTTCGTCGAGCGGTATCTGGGCTTCGCCCACGACACGCTGCCCGACCAGCCGCTCGAGATGTGGGCGGCCGCCCGCGGGGCCGAGCTGATCCCGACGGTGCTGTGGTGCCACGAGCGGACCGGGCACCCGTGGTTGCTGGATCTTGCGCGGTTGCTGATCGCGCAGTCGATCGACTGGCGGCAGTTGTACCGGGACTTCCCGTACCCGGAGCCGGCCGCCTCCTACGTGTGGGGCCGGTTCCTGCGCGCGTACCTGCCGCCCCGCACCGCGGTGGAGGAGTGGGTCCGGCGGTGGCGTCCGGCCAAGCGGACCCGGGTGCGCACCGCGGCGCAGATCGCAAAGGCGAATTCGTCGGCGCCGCTGAGCTTCTATCACCGCACGCACGGGGTGAATCATGCGATGGCGCTGCGCGGAGTCGCCTATGCGGCGATGGTGACCGGGAACGATCCGCACGCCGCCGCGCTGCTGGCGCACGACGTGGTCCAGCGGTATCACGGCAGCGCGGTCGGGGTGGTGACGGCCGACGAACATCTGGCCGGCCGGTCGCCGGTGCACGGGATCGAGACCTGCACGGTGGTCGAGACGATGCGGTCGTTCGAGGAGCTGCTGCGGATCACCGGTGACGGTTCCTGGGCCGACCGGTTGGACGAGGTCGGGCTGAACGCCCTTCCGGCGGCGCTCACGCCCGACCTGTCGGGTCACCAGTACTACCAGCAGGTCAATCAGATCGAGGTGTCGCGACGGCGCCGGCCGTGGTTCAACGGTGGCCGCGACGGGACGCTGTTCGGGTTGGAGCCGACCTACGGGTGCTGCACCGCGAACTTGCATCAGGGGTGGCCCCGGTTGGCGGCGTCGGCGGTGATGCGCTCGCTGCGCGACGACGGTCTGGTGGTGACGGGGTTGCTGCCGGTGCGGGTGCGCACCGAGGTTGCTGGGTCGATCGTGTCGTTGCAGGTGCAGTCGGAGTATCCGTTCGACGGCCGGGTCCGGGTGGTGGTGTCGGCAGCGCAGCCCACGACGTTCCCGTTGCGGCTGCGCGTCCCCGGGTGGGCCCGCGATGTGCGGTTGTCGGTCAACGGTTCGTTGGTGGAACCGCGAATCGAGCGCGGCTTCGCGGTTCTGACGCGCGAGTGGGGGGAGGCGGACCGGGTCGAGCTGGAACTGCCGATGCCGGTCCGGTCCACGCCGGCCAGCGTGACCGGCGAGTCGCCGGATGACGGAGTGGTGCTGCGCCGGGGTCCGCTGGTGCTGGCGCTGGATCGTCCGGAGCAGTGGTCGGCCTGTGCGTCCCGGTGGCCGGTTCCTGACTGGGAGGTCCGCAGCCGGGCCCCTTGGGCCTTCGCCCTGGACCCGGCCTCTGTCGGTGCGGCCGAAGGGGTAATGCGCGGGGGCATCGTGCGGCCATTCGACCACGCCCGTCCGGCGGTCAGCGTCCGGTCGACCGCACGACCGATCCTGGACTGGACCGCCAGACATGGGTCTGTCGGACCGCTGCCGGCTAAGCCCACCTTGTCCCCGTCGGTGCCGATCCGACTCGTTCCCTACGGCGCCTCCGCAGTGCGGATGACGGTCTTCCCTAAGCTCCCGAGGGAGATCCCAGGTAGATTTCGCCTGTGAAGATGTCACACTCGGTGGGTGAAGACTCACGGGGTTAAAGCGCGACTGGCGGCGAGCCTGACGGCAGGTTTCACGGCGGCTCTGCTGCTGGCACCAACAGCGGGTCGTGCGGAGATGCCGGACTACGACGTGGTGCGGGAGCTTCAAGACAACGCCTCGCGCGGCGACATCAAAGCCCGAGCCGTGGGCGGCTTCGCGATTCGGGGGGCTGGCGCCGCTGGGACGATGTGGATGCGGCGCGATCTGCGCAGCGGCTGGGCTGAGAGTTGGGCGGGAATCTCCACGCGTCAAGGAGTTCAGTTCCAGCGCATCGGCACGCGGAGCGACTGCCGGGCAGCTGCCTTGGCCGGACGCCCAAAGGCCCGCTACGTCCGAGCATCTGGATCGGGCTTCACCGTTTTCGGCTCCCCCAACGTGCTGCCGGTGATGCCCTACTTCGACGCCGTCCCCTCAACGTCCGTGGACCAGTTGCTGCGGACCGAAACCGGGGCCGAATCGTTTGGTGCCGGCCGTTATCGCGTGCACCTCAACCAGCGCAGGGGCTACCCGGCTGCCGTGCTGATCGAGTTCTCGGGCGGCTTGCTACGACGGATCGTCGATCCCTCCTCTGGTGAGGCGTTGCGCTACACCTACGGGCCGCAATCCATCCCCCACCCGCGACCGGGCGAGATCGTGAATGCACGCCGGTTCGGTGCGGCGCAGGTCTACCTGACCATGCGCCGCGCCCTGCGTGATGAAGCCCGAGCCATCGCTTACGCTGCGAGCCTCCTCAGCCATCCGAGCGCGCAGTCGGTGTGGGCGGTTGCTCGTCGTCTTCACCGCTCATCCCTGACGGCAAGGGCACGGCTACGCCGAACGACCAACGGCGTTGAACTGACCTTCCGCAACCGCTACGGCGCGATCACTTGGGTGGTCCGCAGTGACAATCACGACGGGGAAGTTGTTGCCCGACGAGCCAGTGGCCGCCGGGGGCTCGGGTAGGCCGCCCTGCGTGTGACGGTCTTCCCTCATCGACCGGACAGGTGACGGGGCGACCCAGAGGGCTACCGTCTGGGGCATGACTTGTGAGCGGCGCCATGTCCTGATCACCGGCACGTCTTCGGGGATCGGAGCGGCCACCATGACGGCTGGGCTCGCCGAGGGCTGGCACGTGTTCGCCGGGACCCGGGGGGCGCCGGGTGAGACGGAGTCCGGTGACGGCGTGCGCACGGACGTCCATCTGGACGTGACGAGTGAGTCGGACATCGCGACTGCCATGGGGGTGATCGCGGATCACGTGGGAGAGCGTGGGCTCGACGGGCTGGCCAATATCGCCGGGATCGGCATCCCCGGGCCGCTGGAGATCATGCCCATGGCGGAGCTGCGGCAGTCGTTCGAGGTGGACTTCTTCGGCCAGGTGGCCCTGACCCAGCAGACGATCCCGTTGCTGCGTCCGGCTCGGGGTCGCATCGTGTTCATCGGGTCGTTGGTCGATCGACTGACGTTGCCGTTCTTCGGCGCTCTGGCCACATCCAAGTCTGCGGTCGCCTCGTTGGCCGACACCTGGCGCCAGGAACTGGCTCCCTGGGGGATCCACGTGGCCCTGGTCGAGCCCGGGTTCATCAGCACGGGGGCCGACGAGGCCACCAAGGCGCGGATCGACCGACTGATCGCCG
>WBZL01000483.1_pt1 | contig 44667 bp, 49 predicted proteins | sample 5204291 | NCBI WGS metagenome assembly WBZL01 (sample SAMN12344345, study PRJNA552823) | activated sludge metagenome | biome: Activated sludge suspended growth; feature: Nitrification reactor; material: Wastewater; isolation source: activated sludge from nitrification reactor of wastewater... | reverse complement strand
GCCAGGCGCCTCGGCATCCCCGAGGAGGGCTGGCTCTACCCGGTCGTCGCGGTCGAGTCGAACCACATGGTCGCGGTGACCGCCCGCACGAACCTCACCCAGCCCGGAGCGGTCGAGGCCATGGCCCGGGCCTGCGCCGGCGTCGGCGTGGACCCGGCCGAGGTCGACCTGCTCGACCTCTACAGCTGCTTCCCGGTGGCGGTCACGGCCACCGCCGACGGCCTCGGGATCCCCCCGGGGCGGGACCTCACCGTCACCGGCGGGATGTCGTTCGCCGGCGGCCCCCTCAACAACTACGTGTTCATGGCCCTGGCCCGCGCCGCCCGGCTGCTGGCCGAGGGGCGGGGGCGAACCGCGCTGGTCACCTGCGTCAGCGGCCTGTTCACCAAGCAGGGGCTGACGGTGCTCTCGACCAGCCCGCCGGCCGAGCCCTTCTCGGTGATCGACGTGACCGCCGAGGTCGACGAGCTCGAGCCCGCCCTGCCGGTCGACGATCGGGCGGCGGGGCCCGGGACGATCGTCGCCGCCACCGTGCTCCACGCCGGCGGGGCGCCGGAGCGGGCCCTCGCGGTGATCGACCTGGCATCGGGCCACCGCACGATGGCCAGGTGCCTCGACGCCGAGGTCATGGCCCGCTTCGAGGCGGACGAGCCGGTCGGCCTGGCCGTCGAGGTCGCCGACGGCACCTTCACCCTGACGGGCTGACCTCGGCCGCCGGACACCGGCCGAGGTCCCCAGGGGCGGCCGCTACGCTCGCCGCCTTGCGCCTGTTCGACACCCTGGACGGCCGGCCCTGGCTCGACCCCGAGGTCACGGCGATGAACCGGCTGCCGATGCGACCGCTGGCGGTCCCGTGCCCGGACCGCGAGACGGCCCGGCGCCTCGACGCCACGGACCCGACGACCTACACGGCGTCGCCCTGGTGGCGGTCGCTCGACGGTACCTGGCGCTTCCGCCTCCACGAGCGGCCCGAGGACGTGCCCCTCGAGGCGGTCGACCCCGCCACCGACGACCGGGGCTGGGACCGCATCGCCGTGCCTGGCCCGTGGACGATGCAGGGCTTCGGCGCGCCGCACTACACGAACGTGATCATGCCGTTCCCCGGGCCGCCGCCGGTCGTGCCCGGCGCGGTGGACGACGCGCCCAACCCGACCGGCGTGCACCGCACGACCGTCACGGTGCCCCGGGAGTGGCGGGGCCGGCGGGTCGTGCTGCGGGTGGGGGCGGCCGAGTCCTTCCTCGCGGTCTGGGTCGACGGGCGCTTCGTCGGGATCGGCACCGACAGCCGGCTGGCCTCCGAGTTCGACGTCACCGCGCACGTCCGGCCCGGCCGGCGGGTGACCATCGCGCTGGTCGTGGTGCGGTGGTCCGCCCAGAGCTGGGTCGAGGACCAGGACCAGTGGTGGCACGCCGGCCTGCAGCGCAGCGTGTCGCTCTACGCGACGGCGCCCTCCCACCTGGCCGATGTCGCGGTCACCCCGGGCCTCGCGACGCCGTCCCCCGACGCCACCGTCGGCACCCTCGACCTGTCGGTGGGGGTGGGCGGGCCCGCCCGTCGGGAGCCCGGGTGGTCCGTCGTCGTCGGGGTGGAGACGCTGCGGGGCCGCGCCCTCGCCACGACCGGGCCCCTCGCGCCCACCGCCTGGGACGACTCGAGCGAGGCGGCCGCCATGGTCGTCGCCATGTTCGTCCGCCCCGGCACGGTGACGAGCCGGCTCGAGGTGCCCGGCATCGAGCCGTGGTCCGCGGAGGCGCCGACGCGCTACCGGGTCGTCACCGAGCTGGTCGACCCGCACGGCGCGGTGGTCGAGGCCACCGCGCTCGTCACCGGCTTCCGCTCGGTCGAGGTCGGCGACCGGGAGCTGCGGGTGAACGGGCGACCGGTGGCGATCCACGGGGTCAACCACCACGAGCACGACCCCGACCTCGGCCGCGCCGTCCCGCCGACGCTCAGCCGCACCGACCTCGTCCTCATGAAGCAGCACAACCTGAACGCGGTGCGCACCGCCCACGCGCCCCACGACGAGCACTTCGCCGCCCTGTGCGACGAACTGGGCCTGTACGTCTGCGACGAGGCCGACGTCGAGTCGCACGCCGCCCAGACCTCGCTGTGCCACGACCCCCGGTTCACCCCGACCATCGTCGCCCGCGCGACCCGGATGGTCCGGCGGGATCGGCACCACCCCTCGGTGGTCCTCTGGTCGCTGGGCAACGAAGCGGGGGACGGGCCGGCGCAGGCGGCGGCGGCCGCCGCGGTCCGCCACCTCGACCCCAGCCGCCCGCTGCACTACGAGGGCGCGTTCATGCACGACCTGTACGCCGACGCCCCGGTGTCCGACGTGGTGTGCCCGATGTACACCCCGATCGACGAGATCGTGGCCCGGGCCGGGTGGGAGGGCGACCCCCGGCGGCCGCTGATCCTGTGCGAGTACTCCCACGCCATGGGCAACTCGAACGGCTCGCTCGCCGACTACTGGGCGGCCATCGAGGCGACGCCCGGCCTCCAGGGCGGGTTCATCTGGGAGTGGCTCGAGCACGGCATCGCCCTCCCGGGCCGTGCCGGGCCCGACGGTGGGCCGTGCTGGGGCTACGGCGGCGACTTCGGCGACGTGCCCCACGACGGCAACTTCATCTGCGACGGCCTGGTCGCGGCCGACCGCTCGCCCCACCCGGCCATGGCGGAGGTGCGCTGGGTCGGGCGCCCGGTGGACGTGGCCCACGCGGGCCGGGGCCGCCTCGAGGTCACGAACCGGCGCTGGTTCACGCCCCTGGATGACCTGCGGGGCGAGTGGGCGCTCAGCGTCGACGGCGAGGTGCTCGAGACCGGCCCGCTGGACGTCGGTGATCTCGCCCCCGGTGCGTCCACCCGCGTGCCGGTCCCGACGCGACCGCCCGCCGGCGCCGCGGGTGGCGAGGCCCACCTCACCGTGCGGTGGTCGACCCGGCGGCGCAGCGCCTGGGCGCCGACCGGCCACGAGGTGGCCGCCCAGCAGCTCGAGCTGCCGGCGCCGAAGCGCCGGGCTGCGGCCGTCGCGCCGGGCCCGGGGACGCCCACGGCCGAACCGCCGCCGCTCGCCTTCACGCCGACGCTGTTCCGGGCCCTCACCGACAACGACGCCATCCAGGTCGGCTGGCTGCGCGAGCTCATCCCCCGGCGCGCCCCGTGGTCGGGGTTGGTCGAGGGCCTGCCGCCGGGCGTCGACGCCGCCGTCGACCTCACCGCACACGACGAGCCCACCGGGTGGTGGCGCCTCGACGCCGCGATCACCCTCGACGACGAGCGCGCCGACGTCCCGCGGGTGGGCGTGGTCGCCACCCTGCCGGCCTCGTTCGACCGGCTCGAGTGGCTCGGTGACGGCCCCCATGAGTGCTACCCGGACCGGCGGGCCGCCGCAATGGTCGGTCGCTGGCGCTCGTCGGTGGCCGACCAGTACGTGCCCTACGCCTTCCCACAGGAGCACGGCCACCACACCGGCCTGCGCTGGCTGGCCGTCACCGATCCGGCCCACCGGCTCGGCCTGCTGGTCGTGGCCGACGAGCCCGGGGCCCTGGGATGGTCGGTCCGCCACCACGACGACGCGGAGCTCTTCGCCGCGACGCACGTCGACGGCCTCACCCCGCTCGACCGGCCCCGACACACCCTGCTCGCGCTCGACGCCCACCAGCGGGGGCTCGGCACGGCGTCGTGCGGCCCGGACACCCTCGAGCGCTACCGCACCCACGCCGGTCGCCACCGCATCCGGGCCTGGCTGCGCTGGTTCGACCCGCGGGGCACGGCGCCCGCGGACCTCGCCGCCACCTGCCCGTGAGCCTCGGGCACCGGGACCGCCGACCGTAGGCTCGCCCCGTGCCGGTCGGACGGTTCGCGCCCACACCATCGGGCGAGCTGCACCTCGGCAGCCTGCGCACCGCGGCGGTGGCGTGGCTGTTCGCCCGCCGGGACGCCAGCGCCTTCCTGCTGCGGGTGGAGGACCTCGATCCCGTCGTCAGCCGGCAGGGCTTCGAGGCCGGCCAGCTCGCCGACCTCGGCGCCATCGGCGTCGACTGGGACGGCCCGGTGCGGCGCCAGTCCGAGCGGCGCCTCCGCCACGACGAGGCCCTCGCCGAGCTGGCGGGACGGGGGCTCACCTACGAGTGCTACTGCACCCGGCGGGAGATCCGGGAGGCGAGCCGGGCGCCCCACGTGGCGCCCGGCACCTATCCCGGCACCTGCCGGGACCTGAGCGACCGGGAGCGGGCCGCCGCCCGGGCGTCGGGTCGCCCGGCGGCGCTGCGGCTGCGGGGCACCGGCGCGGTCGTCCGGATCGTGGACGACCTCCGGGGCGCGGTCGAGGGAGCCGTCGACGACGTGGTGCTGCGGCGCAACGACGGGGTGCCCGCCTACAACCTGGCCGTGGTGGTGGACGACGCGGACCAGGGGGTGGAGCAGGTGGTCCGGGGTGAGGACCTCCTCCCGGTGACCCCCACCCAGGCCCACCTGGGCGACCTGCTGGGCCTGCCGCGGCCCCGCTGGGCCCACGTGCCCCTGGTCCTCGGCGCCGACGGCGCGCGCCTCGCCAAGCGCCACGGGTCGGTGACCCTGACCGAGCTGCGGGCGGCCGGGGTGACACCCGCCGCGGTGGTGCGGTGGATCGGGCGGTCCCTCGGCATCGGCGGCGCAGACGGGGCCACGACGGTCGCCGACCTCCTCGAGGGCTTCGACCCGGCGAGCCTGCCCTCGGACGCGCTCGTGCTGGCGCCGGGCGATCCCGCCCGGTCGATCGGCCCCTGACGCGCACCCCCTGACGCGCACCCCCTGAACCGGGAGTTCTGCGGGTGGTGGACGGTGGGTAGTAGCGGCCCCGGCCACTGAGGTGCGGCGTGGGCCGGAGACGCGAGTCGATCTCAGAGGTGGCGCGATGCGGACGTTGAGTAGGGCAGGGGGCGTGACCGCCCCCTCCTGCGCGCCTGCGCCCGGCTGCGCTCGTCCGGGGGCGGTGCGGCCGTGACCCGCACGGGTGCGGCGGCCGACCACCGCGGCCACTTCCACGAGAGCGCGTTCTACGGCTCCGACGACGAGTTCGTGGACATCGTCCGGCCCTTCCTCCGGGACGGCGTCGAGGCCGGCGAGCCGACGGTGGTGGCGTGTGCGCCGGAGAACACCGCGCTCCTGCAACGCTCGCTCGACTGCTCGGGGATCCGGTTCCTGCCCGGTGGCCAGCACTACGCCCGACCGGGCCCCACCATCCGCGCCTACCGGGCCCTCTTCGCCGAGCTGGCCGCGGGCGGTGCCGCCCAGATCCGGGTCGTCGGGGACGTGCCCCATCCGGGCACCGGGGTCGAGTGGGACGCCTGGATGCGCTACGAGGCCGCGGCCAACGTGGCCTACGACGACTTCCCGATCTGGGGGCTCTGCCCCTACGACACCCGCACCGCGCCCGCCGAGGTCCTCGCCGACGTCGCCCGCCTGCACCCCCACGTGGCCACGGCGGACGGAGGGCACCACCCCAACGACCGCTGCGAGGCGGCGGCGACGTTCCTCGACGGTCGCCCCGGCCGGGTGCCGCTCGGGCGGGCCCCCGACGTCGAGCGCCGTGGGGTCACCGCCCGTGAGGCACGGGCCGAGCTCACCCGGCTCGCCGCCGCCGCCGACCTCCCCGACCCCGACCTGGAGGACCTCGGCCTGGTCGTCTCCGAGGTCGTGACCAACGCCCACCGCCACGGTCGCCCACCCGTTGACCTGCGGGCGTGGCTCGAGCCGGGCCGGGTGACCGTCGCGGTGCACGACCGGGGCCCCGGGCCCGCCGACCCCTTGGCGGGGTGGCGCCCACCCGAGCCCGGTGGCGTCGGCGGCCGAGGTCTCTGGATCGCCCACCACCTGTGCACCGACCTCGCCATCGACCGCTGGGACGGCTGCACGGTCACCTTCTCCGTCGGCCCGCCCCGCGCCGCGGGCTAGTCGGAGCGGTTCCCGCTCCACCCCTGCAGTTCTAGGGTCACGGTCGCCGCCGGATCGACCGACCGACCAGGAGACCGCCCGATGCCCGTGCCCGTGAACGTCGACAACTTCATCGCCGCGGAGACCGCCCGCATGCTCGACACGTTCGTCGCCAGCGCCGGGGGCCTCGACCGGTGGGTCCACTTCCGGACCCCGACGCCGGTCGACCAGCAGCCGGTCATCCGCATGAACCGCGACACGCTCTACTCGATCGCGGTGGTGGACCTGGCCGCCGGCGCGACCGTGACCCTGCCCGACGCCGGCGACCGCTACCTGTCGGCCATGGTCGTCAACGAGCAGCACTACATCAACGAGGTGCTCCACGGCGCCGGCGACCACGAGCTCCGCCAGGAGGACCACGGCAGCCGGTTCGTGGCGGTGGCCGCGCGGGTCTTCCTGGACCCCGAGGACCCCGCCGACGTGGCTGCGGTCAACGCCCTCCAGGACCGGTTCGCCATCACCGCCGGCTCGGACGGCCCGTACGAGCACCCCGAGTACGACGCCGCCGGCCTCGACGCGACCCGTGATGCCCTGCTCGCGCTCGGCAAGGGCCTCGGCGACGCCACCCGTACGTTCGGCCGGGCGGCCGACGTCGACCCCGTCCGCCACCTCATCGGCACCGCGGTCGGCTGGGGCGGCCTCCCCGAGCGCGAGGCCTTCTACGCGATCGACAGCGAGGCCCGGCCCGTTGGGGCCTACACCCTCACGTTCCGCGACGTGCCGGTGGACGCCTTCTGGTCGGTGAGCATCTACAACCGGGACGGCTACTTCGAACCGAACCCGTACGACTCGTTCAGCGCCAACTCGGTGACGGCCACCCCCGAGCCCGACGGCTCCGTGGTGCTGCACCTCGCCCCGGAGCCGGGTGACGCCCCCAACCACCTCTACGTCATGGACGGGTGGAACTACACCGTGCGTCTGTACCGACCCCACCCCACGGTCCTCGACGGCACCTGGGCACCACCCACCCCCCAGCCGGCGACCTGACGACCCGTCGCCTCGGTGCACCTCCGCCCGAATCGGTGGGTAGGAGAGGGTTCCCCCACCCGAGGAGCAGAACCATGCCGAACGCTGATGACATGAAGGGCCGCGCCAAGGAGGCCGCCGGGTCCCTGACCGACGACGACGACCTCAAGCGCGAGGGCAAGGCCGACCGGGCCACCGGCAAGGTCAAGGACGTCGTCGACTCGGTCGGCGACAAGGTCAAGGGCGTCCTCCACAAGGACTGACCCACCGCAGGGCGACCCCGCCGGCAGGGCCCGCCGCGAGGCCGGCCCTGCCGGCGTTCCGTGCCCGACCGCGGCCACGGGCCGGCGGCCTCGAGGCCGACGTCCTCCTGGAGTCGGCGGTGGCGACCCTGCGCAGCACCGGCCTGGCCACGCTCTGACCGAGTTGCGCCGTGCCGTGGCCGGCGGGTCAGCGGTCGCGGGCGATGACCGTGATGGCGTGCTCCGGGCAGGCGCTCGCCCCGAGGCGGGCCTGGGCGGCGAGCTCGGCGGGGACGTCGAGCAGGTGGAGGTCGACGTGGCCGTCGGCGTCGAGCGGGTAGACCTCGCCGCCGAAGCGGTGGCAGTTGCCCCAGCCCTCGCACAGCCCTGGGTGCACCCGCACGCGGACCCCGACCTCGGCCTCGACGTCTAGTTCCATACTCCGAGACTATACGATTAGGCCATGGCCACCGGACGCCCGCCCGGGCAGCACGACGAGCACCGACCCGCCCACCCGACGGGCCGGGCGATCGTCCTCATGGTCCTCGTCGTGGTGTTCCTCGTGCTCGTCGCCGCCGCGCCGCTGCTGAGCTGACGACGCCGTTCGCCCCGGCCTGCGGCCGCTACGCGACGACGATGCCGCCGTCGAGGGCGATGACCTCGCCCACGACGTAGGCGCCGGCACGCGACGCCAGGAAGATCGCCAGGCCGGCGACGTCCTCGGGGGTGCCGACCCGGCCGCGGGGGACGGTGCGGCCGAGGGCGTCCCAGTCGGTGCCCTCCACGTCGCCGCCGGTGCCCACCCCGGTGCTGAGCATCCAGGTGGGGAAGGGCCCGGGGGCGATGGCGTTCGCGATGACGTTGCGCTTGGTGAGGCGGTTGCCCATCTGGCGGGTGAGCGCGTGCAGCGCGGCCTTCGAGGCGCCGTAGGACCAGGTGTCGAAGGTGGGCGTGCGGATGCCGTCGATCGAGCCGATGTTGATGATCCGGGCGGGGTCCTCGGCGGTGCCGGCGGCCTCGAGCTTGGGCAGCAGGCGCTGGGTCAGGAAGAACACCCCCTTGACGTTGGTGTCCATCACCTTGTCCCAGCCCACCTCGGGGAACTCCTCGATGGACGCCCCCCACGAGGCGCCGGCGTTGTTCACCAGCACGTCGAGCCGCTCGACGTCGGCCATGGCCTCGACCAGGCCGTCGATGCCGTCGAGCGTCGAGAGGTCGGCGGGGATCGAGACGCACGTGCCGCCGTAGGTCTCGGCGAGGCGGGCGGCGGTGGCGTCGCAGGCCGCGGCCTTGCGGGAGCTGATGTAGACGGTGGCGCCGTTGGCCAGGAACCCGGCGGCGATCATCTCGCCGATGCCCCGGGAGCCGCCGGTGACCAGCACGGTCTTGCCGGTGACGGAGAACAGGTTGGCGACGGACAGCGAGGGGTCGGGCATGAGGTCCTCCGGGAGGCGGGTGGGCGTCCCGGACCGTACCTGGATCCCCGGCGGCCGTTCGGCGTCGGTGCGTCACGGCCCGCCAGGGCTAGGCGCCGCCGAGCAGCAGGGCCGAGGTGGGCACGCCGGTGCCGCCGGTGACGAGCACGTGCTCGACGTCGTCCACCTGGTTGTAGGACGTGCCCCGCACCTGGCGGACGCCCTCGGCGATGCCGTTCATGCCGTGGAGGTAGCCCTCGCCGAGCTGGCCGCCGTGGGTGTTGATGGGCAGGCGGCCGCCGAGCTCGATGTTGCCGTCGGCGATGAAGTCCTTGGCCTCCCCGGGGGCGCAGAAGCCGAACTCCTCGAGCTGGGGCAGCACGAACGGGGTGAAGTGGTCGTAGATGACCGCGGTCTGGATGTCGTCGGGGCCGAGGCCCGAGGTCTCCCAGAGCTGCTTGGCGCACACACCCATCTCGGGCAGGCCGGTGATCTCGTCGCGGAAGAACGAGCGCATCATCTGCTGGTCGTCGTACATGCCCTGGGCGGCACCCTCGATGACGACGGGCGGCTGGCGCAGGTCCTTGGCCCGCTCGAGCGAGGTCACGAGGATGGCCTGGCCGCCGTCGGTCTCCTGGCAGCAGTCGAGCAGGTGCAGCGGCTCGACGATCCAGCGGCTGTTCTGGTGGTCCTCGAGGGTGATGGGCTGCTCGTAGAACCACGCCGCGGGGTTGGTGGCGGCGTGGCGGCGGTCGGCGACGGCGACCCGGCCGAAGTCCTCGGAGGTCACGCCGAACTCGTGCATGATCCGCGTCGCGAACATGGCGATCCACGAGGCCGGCGTGAGCAGGCCGAACGGCGAGGTCCAGGCGTAGGACGCCTCCTCGGCGGTGTGGCCGGGGACCCGGTCCTGCACGCCGGTGCCGAAGCGGTGGCCGCTGCGCTCGTTGAACGCCCGGTAGCAGAGCACGTAGTCGGCCACGCCCTCGTTCACGGCCATGGCCGCGAGCTGGACGGTGCCGCAGGGGGCGCCGCCGCCGAAGTGGACCCGGCTGAAGTGGGTCAGCTCCTTGATCCCGAGGCTGCGCAGGATGTCGGTCTCGGGGTTGGTCTCCATGGTGAAGGTGGAGAGGCCGGTCACCTGGCTGGCCTCGACGCCGGCGTCGTCCAGGGCGGCCACGCACGCCTCGAGGGCGAGGCGGAGCTCGCTGCGGCCCGAGCGCTTGGAGAACTCGGTGGCGCCGATCCCCGCGATGGCGGTCTTGCCGGCGTAGGCGTGGGCGGTCATCGGGCCACCTCCCCGGTCGGGGCCGACGCATTCGGCGCGGTCGGCGCAGTCGGCAGGGTGATCTCGACCGTGCCCGTGGCGTGGGCGCCGAGGCCGTTCGTGCCCTGGAGGGCGACGACGACCTCGCCGGTGCCGGCGTCGACCGACTGCACCGCGCCCGAGAAGGTCATGGTGTCGCCGGGGTAGTTGGGGGCGCCGAGGCGCACGCGCAGCGCCCGCACCTGCGCCTCCGGGCCGGCCCAGTCGGTGACGTAGCGCTCGGTGAGGCCGAGGGTGGTGTTGATGTTCATGAAGATGTCCTTCGAGCCGGCCGCCACGGCGATGTCGCGGTCGTGGTGCACCTCGGTGAAGTCCCGGGTGGCGAGGGCGCCCGCGACGATCAGCGTCGTGGTCACGGGCACGGCGAACAGGGGCAGGGCGTCGCCCTCGGCCACCTCGGCGGCGGCGAGCGTCATGGTGCGGCGGGCCGGGGTGGCGGGCCGGAACTGGGGGAGGGCGATCGAGCCGCGGGCGTCGGTCTCGCCCTCGACCTGGGCGGCGTGGCTGTCGAGCCAGCACACCTCGAGGGGCATGCCGACCGCGAGCTGGTCACGGGTGACGCCGACCACGTTCGAGACCAGGCGGGCGCCCTCCTCCAGCTCGATCAGGCCGACCAGCACCGGGTAGCGGAAGCCGCGCACCTGGGGGTAGCGGGGGACGGCGTAGGAGTAGAGGTGGCCGCGCCCCGACGAGACGATCCACCCCTGGTCGAAGCTGCCGCAGTCGGGGCAGCGGGGCGTCGGCGGGTTGTGGAGCGCCTGGCAGCCCTGGCACTGCTGGATCCGCAGCTCGTGGCGGCGGGCGCCCTCCCAGAAGAACTCGTTGTCGAGGTTGATGGCGGGGCGGGGGCGCAGCGCGGGGTCGGGGTCGGGCGGCGTGGGGGCGCCATCGGCGGGTGGCGTTGCCTGCTTGCCGGTGCCCGGCTTGAACTTGAGGACCCGGAAGAGCAGGTCGCCCACGTGCTCGCCGTCGGCGGTCGAGTAGCGGTGGCGGGTCGTGACGAAGTGGCCGACGCCGAGGCCGGTGGCCTTCTCCTCGGAGACCGCGTCCAGGACCTCGACGTTGGAGAGCACCTCGCCGGGGCGGACGTAGCGCTGGAGCTCGAGCTCGGAGTTCACCGCCACGACCGAGGTGAAGCCGGCGGCCTCGAGCAGCGCGAGGGCCTTGCCCCGGGGGCTGTCCGCGCTGCGGGCGTGCTTCAGCCCACCGCGGTCCCAGATGTCGAGGGTGGCGGGCGGGGCCACGAGGCCGCCGTGTACCGACGCCGCCGCGGCGGCGGCGTCGGTGTAGACGGGGTTGTCGTCGCCCATGGCGTCGCACCAGTGGGCGATGAGGGCCTCGTCCACCGGGTGGCGGGGCGTGGTGGGCGGGCCAACGGTGCCGACGAGCACCTGCAGGGCGGCCAGCAGCTCGTCGGTCTCGGTCGTCGCGGTCACGGGGCTCCTCGTGAGGGCGGGGCGGCGGGGTCCCCGATCATTCCACGCCCGGTCCGGGTGGGGCGCCGTCCAGGCGGCGGTCCCGGCGCTGTCCCCGTGCGCTCGGTACCGTGACGGCGATGGCCCGCGACGCCGGGGGCGAAGAGCGGGCGGGCGTCCCCCTCACCAACCTCGACCAACCGCTGTTCGACGGCGCCGGCGCGACCAAGCGCGACCTCGTCGATTACTTCGACGGCGTGCGGGACCGGCTCCTGCCCGAGCTGGCTGAGCGACCGCTCTCGGTCATCCGGGTGCACCGGGGCCAGGACGCCTTCATGCAGAAGAACGTGCCCAAGGGCACGCCCGACTGGGTGCGCACCGTCGGGCTCTGGGCGGAGACGTCGAAGCGGGAGGTGCACTACGCGATCTGTGACGATCGCCGCACCCTGGTCTGGTTCGCGAACCAGCGGGCGGTGGAGCTGCACCCCTCGCTGGCGCGGCTGCCCGACCTCGACCGGCCCACGCACCTCGTCATCGACCTCGACCCGCCCGAGGGTGACGGGTTCCAGGCCGCGGTGGCGGTCGTGCACCTGGTGCGCGCCGTCCTCGACGAGGTCGGCCTGGCGGGTGCGGTGAAGACGAGCGGGGCCAAGGGGCTGCACGTCTTCGTCCCGGTGGAGGCGTCGGTCGACGGCCTCGCCGCCGCGCAGGCGACCCGGGCCCTCGCCGCCCGTGTGGAGCGCCTCGACCCGTCCATCGCCACGACCGCGTTCGTGAAGGACGACCGGGAGGGCAAGGTCTTCGTGGACTCGACGCGGGGCGCCGGGTCGACGGTCGTGTCCGCCTACAGCCCCCGGCTGCGGGTGGGCGTGCCCGTGTCGTTCCCGGTGGCGTGGGACGACGTCGACGACGTGGCGCCCGGTGACGTCACCATCCTGAACGCGCTCGAACGGCTGGGCGACCGCGACCCCTGGGCCGAGGCCATGCCCGCGCCGCAGGCACTGCCGGACGACCTCGTCGCCGAGGGGGGTGAGCTCCCCGTCCCCCGGGTGGCGGCCATGCACGAGGGCAAGCGGCGCAAGCGCGCGGAGGCGAAGCCTGACGCCTGACGCTGGGCACCGGACCTGGTGCGGTTGCTGGCGCTGACGATCGACGGCGCCGCGTCCCCTGCGCCGGCCTGAACCCGGCGCATCGGGCCGCACGTGGTGCGGTTGCCTGCGCCGAGTCGAGGCTGGCGCAGGGTCAGCCGTCGGGGCGGGACCGGTCGAGGGCGTCGAGCACGAGCTCGAGGCCGTGGTCGAACTCGGCGCCGAAGTCGTAGCCCGGGACCATGACGTGCTCGACGGTCATCTCGACGAGGTGGGGGAACTGGTCGGGGGACAGGTGGCCGACGATCTCGTGCGCGAACTCGCCCACGTCGTCGCCGGAATCGAACGGGAGGTTGCGCTCCTGGAGGGCGAAGCCGAAGAGGAAGGCGTCGAGCAGGGCGAAGGCGTGGGCGGCGCCGGCGACCGAGAAGCCGCCGCTCCGCAGCACCCCGATCACCGCGTCGTGGTGGTGCAGGGTCGCCGGACCGGGGGAGGTCCGGGAGCCGAGCAGGCCGATGGCCCAGGGGTGGCGGCGCAGCGAGGCCCGGGCCGACCGGCTGCGGTGGCGCAGTGCGTCGCGCCAGTCCCCGGCCTCGGTGGGGATCTCGAACTCGGCCATGACCGCGTCGACCATGCCGTCGAGCAGGTCGTCCTTGTTGGCGACGTGGTGGTAGAGCGACATCGCCTCGACGTCGAGGGCGGCGGCCACCTTGCGCATGCTGACCGCGGCGATGCCGTCCTCGTCGGCGAGGGCCACGGCCGTGGCCACGATCTGGTCGCGGGAGAGCGGGGGCCGGGAGCGGCGGTCGGCGGGTGCCATGGGCGGTCACCTCGGGGTCGGACGGGTCGGGACTTGACCACCTTACGCCGTACGGTTACCTTACGGTGTATGGCAACGACGACCGACACCACGAGCACGACCCCCACGATCACTGGCACGATCACCGACACGACGACGGGAGTCCCCATGCGCGCCCTCCGCTACACCGAGTACGGCGGCCCCGAGGTGCTCGCCGTGGCCGAGTCGCCGGTGCCCGAGGTGGGCCCGGGGAAGGTGCTCGTCCGCGTGGAGGCCGCGGGCCTCGACCGGGGCACGGTCCACTTCATCACGGGCGAGCCCCGGGTGATGCGCCTGGTCGAGGGCGTCCGCCGCCCCAAGCACCAGATCATCGGCCGCGACGTCGCGGGCGTGGTCGAGGCGGTCGGCGAGGGCGTCACCGACCTCGCGCCGGGCGACGAGGTGTTCGGCACCGCCCGTGGCGCGCTCGCCGAGCGGGTCGTGGCCGACCCCGCCAAGCTGGCCCGCAAGCCGGCGGCGCTGTCCTTCGCCCAGGCCGCCGCGGTCCCGGTGTCCGCGCAGACCGCCCTCGCCGCCGTCCGGGACCAGGGTCACGTGCAGGCCGGGCAGCGGGTGCTCGTCCTCGGCGCCTCCGGCGGCGTCGGCACCTACGCCGTCCAGCTGGCCAAGGCCCTCGGGGCCCACGTGACCGGGGTGTGCAGCGCGGCGAAGGCCGATCTCGTGCGGGGCCTCGGCGCCGACGAGGTGCTCGACTACGCCACCACCGATCCCACCGACGGCTCGGTGCACTACGACCTCGTCCTGGACATCGGCGGCAACCGGAAGCTCCGGGCGCTGCGCCGGGCGCTCACCCCCACCGGCACGCTCGTGATCGTGGGCGGGGAGGGCGGCGGCCCCTGGTTCGGCGGCATCGACCGTCAGCTCCGGGCGGCGCTGTGGTCGCCGTTCCTGCGCCAGCGGCTCGTGATGCTGCTGGTCCCCGAGCGCCGCGAGAGCCTCGAGGTGCTCACCGGGTACCTGGAGGCGGGCGACGTCATGCCCGCCATCGACTCGGTGGTGGACCTGGACGGGGCGCCCGACGCGCTCGCCCGGCTCGACGCCGGCGAGATCCGCGGCAAGGTCGTGGTGGCGCTGCCCGCCGCGCCCTGACCCGACGTCGACGGGCTCGCCGCCGACCCGTCACCCAGGGTTCATCACATCGACGCCTGTCGATGTACTAGGTTCCGGCCGTGACCGTCCCCGGGGTGCTGTTCCTGTGCGTGCACAACGCCGGCCGCTCGCAGATGGCGGCGGGCTGGCTACGCCACCTCGGCGGCGACGGGGTCGTCGTGTGGTCCGGTGGCTCGGAGCCGGCGGACGAGATCAACCCTGCGGCGGTCGCGGCCATGGCCGAGGTCGGCATCGACATCGCCCAGGAGCTCCCCAAGCCGTGGACCGAGGAGATCGTGCGCGCCGCCGACGTCGTGGTGACGATGGGGTGCGGCGACGCCTGCCCGCTCTACCCGGGGAAGCGCTACGAGGACTGGGAGCTCGCCGACCCGGCCGGCGAGGACCTCGAGTTCGTGCGCGTCGTGCGCGACGACATCCGAGCCCGCGTCGAGCGCCTCATGGCCTCGCTGGGCCTCCCCGTCGCCGGTCGATGAGCGACCTGACCTCGCCGCCACCGGATGCCTCGGCGGTCGCGGCGCGCCTGTCCACCCTCGATCGCTACCTCCCCGTCTGGATCGGCCTGGCGATGGTCCTCGGGATCGCCCTCGGCCGAGCCGTGCCCGACCTCGATGACGCGCTGGAGGCGATCAAGGTCGACACGGTCTCCCTGCCGATCGCCGTCGGGCTCCTGGCCATGATGTACCCCGTCCTGGCCAAGGTGCGGTACGGCCACCTCGGCGACGAGCTGGCGGACCGGCGCACGATCGGCTTCTCGCTGCTGTTGAACTGGGTGATCGGGCCGCTGCTCATGTTCGCCCTGGCGTGGCTTCTCCTACCCGACCTACCCGAGCTGCGCACCGGCCTGATCATCGTCGGCCTGGCCCGCTGCATCGCCATGGTCCTGATCTGGAACGACCTGGCGTGTGGGAGTCGTGAACTGGCGGCGGTGCTCGTCGCCGTGAACTCCGTCTTCCAGATCGTCATGTACTCGGTGCTGGGCTGGTTCTACCTGAACGTCCTCCCCGGCTGGCTCGGCCTCGACACGGCGGATCTGGAGGTGTCGCTCTGGGCCATCGCCAAGTCCGTGCTCGTGTTCCTCGGTGTGCCGCTGCTCGCGGGCTTCCTGACCCGCACCGTGCTCGAACGCCGCCACGGCACCGAGTGGTACGAGTCCCGGTTCCTGCCGAAGATCGGACCGGTCGCGCTCTACGGCCTGTTGTTCACCATCGTGGTGCTCTTCGCGCTGCAGGGTGAGCAGATCACGGAGCACCCCCTCGATGTCGCTCGGGTCGCGCTGCCGCTCCTCGCCTACTTCGCCCTGATGTGGTCCACGTCGTTCGCGTTGGGCTACCGGCTGCGCTTCCCCTATGAACGCAACGCCTCCGTGGCGTTCACCGCGGCCGGCAACAACTTCGAGCTCGCCATCGCGGTGTCGATCGCCGTGTTCGGCGTCACCTCCGGGCAGGCGCTCGCCGGCACGATCGGCCCGCTGATCGAGGTGCCCGCGCTCATCGGCCTCGTCTACGTCTCGCTCTGGGCCAAGCAGCGCTTCTACGCGGCGCCGCGGACCGACCCGGTCAGCGGGTGAGGGCGGCGGCGGGGTCGAGGGCCCCGCGGAGGGCGGCGAGGCGCTCGGGCACGACTCGGTACCACGCCCACCGGCCCCGCTTCTCCCGGGTGAGCAGGCCCGCGTCGACGAGCATCGACAGGTGGTGCGACACCGTCGGCTGGGACTTGCCCACGGGCTCGACCAGGTCGCAGGCGCAGGCCTCGCCGTCGGCGCCGGCGGCCACCAGCGACAGCAGGCGCAGGCGGGCCGGGTCGGCCAGCACCTTGAACAGGCCGGCCAGCTCCTCGGCGTCGTGCTCGTCGAGGACGCCGGCGGTGAGGGGGGCGCAGCACAGCTCGACGGGGTCCATGGTCGGCTCCTGAGGTTCGGTCAGGGAATCGTATTGACAATGATCGATGTGACGCTACCATGCACACATCGACAGATTTCGATGAGTCTATCCGGAGGAACCATGTCCCGCCTGCAGCTCGCCCTCAACGTCTCGGACCTCGAGGCCGCCATCGCCTTCTACTCCAAGCTGTTCGCCACCGAGCCCGCCAAGGTGAAGGCCGGCTACGCCAACTGGGAGATCGCCGACCCGCCACTCAAGCTCGTGGTCTTCGAGGCCCCCGAGGGCGGCACCCTGAACCACCTCGGCGTCGAGACCGAGACCGCCGCCGAGGTCACCGCCGCCGAGGCCCGCCTGGCCGGGACCGGCCTCGAGACCACCGGCGTCGACGACACGACCTGCTGCTACGCCACCAAGGTCGAGACCTGGGTCACCGACCCCGACGGCGCCCGGTGGGAGTGGTACGTGAAGACCGGTGACGCCGACCAGCTCGCCCCCGGCGTCCTGGAGGACCTGACCGACGGCGACGGCGGCGTGTGCTGCGCCCCCGTGGCCGAGCCGGTCGCCCTCGGCGCCAAGCCCGCGGCGGAGTCCGGCTGCTGCTGAGGTGGCGGCGAGACCTCAGGACCAGGGCGGGCCGGGGACGTCGATGCGGGCCAGCGGCGAGGCGACGGTGCCGAAGCGGGCGTCGCGGGCGGTCCACTCCCGGTGGGCGGTGACGACCTCGTCACGGGTGCGGGCCACGTAGTTCCACCACATGACCAGCTCGTCGGGGAAGGGCGTCCCCCCGAGGAGCAGGACGCGGGCGGGCCCGTCGGCGTCGACGGGCACCTCGTCCCGCCCGAGGCCGAGCAGCCCCAGCCGTCCCGGCCCGAGGGGCCGGCCGTCGACCGCCACCGTGCCCTCCAGGACGGTCAGCGCGTGCTCGGCGCCGGCGGCGAGGGGCACGATCGTGCGCCCCGCCGGCAGGGCGACGTCGGCGCCGAGGTGGTCGGTGTCCGCTCGCGCCGGCGACGTCGCCCCCGCCACGGAGCCGATCAGCACGGTCGCCGTCGCTCCGGGGGCGAGCTCGACCCGGGGGAGCTCGGCGTGGTGCTCGAAGGCCGGGGCCCCGTGGCGGGTCGCCTCGGGCTGTGCCACCCAGAGCTGGATCCCGTGCAGCGCCCCGGTGTGGACGCCGGTGGTCTCCTCCGAGTGGGACACCCCGTGGCCGGCCGTCATGAGGTTGAGCTGGCCCGGGCGGATGAGCTGCTCGGAGCCGAGGCTGTCGCGGTGCAGCACGGCGCCGTCGAGCAGCCAGGTGACGGTCTGGAGCCCGATGTGGGGGTGGGGACCGATGTCGAGGCCGTGGTCCTCGGTCACCGAGCCCGGGCCCATGTGGTCGGCGAAGCACCAGGCGCCGACGGTGCGTCGGGCCCGGCGGGGGAGCACCCGGCGCACCCCGAAGCCGCCCACCTCGGCGGCTCGACCCTCCACCACCTCGAGGGGCGCCACCGCCGGGTCGTCGGGCTCGGGCACCGGTTCGACGTCGCGCTCGGTGACGGGGCCGCTCATGGGTCGGTTCTATCGGGGTTGGACGGCGCACGCGCCGGGAAGGGAACAGGGAGGACCTCCGGCGCGTTCCAACCGACGAACGACCCGACCGCCACCGAGGAGCGATCGCCCATGGCTGACGAGACGAACGACGTGGCGGACCACCCCGACGAGCACCGGTTCACCTACGTCGACGGCGGCCACGAGGCCGAGCTCGTCTACCGGGCGGGCGGCGGCGAGCTGATCCTGATCCACACCGGGGTGCCCGACGAGCTCGGCGGACGTGGGATCGGCGGTCGGCTCGTGCAGGCCGCGGTCGCTCGGGCGCGCGAGACCAGGGAGACGATGGTGCCGTGGTGCCCCTACGCCCGGTCGTGGATGGAGAAGCACCCGGAGGCACTGACCGGCGTGCACGTCGACTGGCGCCCACCTCCGTCGTCGGACTGAGCCCGCACCGGGCACGGGCCGGTGCCACCATGGACCGGCAGCGACGAGGGGGAGACGAGTGCCCGACACGACCGACGACCTGTGGACCGCCATGGCCACGGCGCGCACGATCCGGCGCTTCACCGACGAGCCGGTCGACGACGCCACCCTGGCCCGGTGCCTGCAGGCCGCCACGTGGGCCCCGTCGGGGGCCAACGCCCAGTGCTGGCGGTTCATCGTGCTGCGCTCGCCCGAGCAGCGCGCGGTCGTGGCCGAGGCCGCCCGCCGGGCGCTGGCGGTGATCGAACCGGTCTACGGCATGTCCCGCCCCGACCCCGACGACCGGAGCCGGCGGGCCCGCACCAACCGGGCGACCTACGAGCTCCACGACCGGGCCGGTGAGCACGTCTCCGTGCTGCTCTGCCAGCAGCACTTCCCGACCGCGTCCGAGCTGCTCCTCGGCGGCTCGATCTTCCCGGCGATGCAGAACCTCCTGCTCGCCGCCCGCGCCCAGGGCCTCGGCGCGTGCCCGACGAGCTGGGCGTCCTACGGGGGCGAGGCGCTGCTCCGTGAGGCCGTCGGCGTCCCCGACGACTGGATGCTGGCGGGCCACGTCGTGCTCGGGTGGCCGCAGGGCCACCACGGCCCGGTGCGTCGCCGCCCGCTCGCTGACGCCGTGAACCTCGACCACTGGGACGCGCCGGCGCCGGACCTCGTGGCGGTGGCGCCGTGATCGACGCCGCCACCGTCGAGCGCCTCGGCCGCCACTGGGAGGACGGCTGGAACGGCCCGGACCTCGACGTGATCATGGCGCCCTTCGCCGACGAGGTCGTGTTCAGCTCGCCGTTCGTCCCCCGCATCACGGGGGATCCCGACGACGACACCATCACGGGCAAGGCCGCCGTGCGGGACTACCTCGCCGCCGCCCTGGTGCGGTCGTCGGACGTCCGCTACACCCTCGACGCCGCCTACGCCGGCACCGACACCGTCGTCCTCGTCTACACCTGCCACCTCCCCGGGGGCATCGACAAGCCGGGCGCGGACCTCATGCGCGTCGACGCCACCGGGCAGGTCGTGGAGTGGCGCTGCCACTACGCCTCCGACCCGACCGCCTGGCGGCGCTGATCTCCGAACGGCGTGGGGGAGCGGCCCGGGCCGGGCGGCACGCTCAGCCGATGAGCGAGTCGTGGCCCTCCCAGTACCGCTCACGGAGGCGCCGCTTGTAGAGCTTGCCGTTCGGGTCCCGGGGCAGCTCGTCGACCACGTCCACCGAGCGGGGGCACTTGTAGGCGGCCAGCTCCGAGCGGCAGTGCGCGAGCAGCTCGGCCTCGAGCTCGGGCCCGGCGGCGGCCGGGTCGACGAGTTGCACCACCGCCTTGACTGCCTCGCCCATCTCCGGGTCGGGCACGCCGATCACGGCCACGTCGAGGATCGCCGGATGGGCGGCGAGGACGTTCTCCGCCTCCTGCGGATAGATGTTCACCCCGCCCGAGATGATCATGTGGGCCTGGCGGTCGGTCAGGTAGAGGAAGCCGTCCTCGTCGAGGTACCCGATGTCGCCGAGGGTGCGCCACCCCCGCTCGTTGGCGATCGAGGCGGTCTTCTCGGGGTCGCCGTGGTACTCGAACGGGCGCCCGCCGGCGAAGTAGACGACGCCGGCCTCGCCGACGGGCCGCTCCTCGCCGTCGGGGCCGACGATGTGGCACTCCTCACGGGGACGGCCGACCGAGCCCGGGTGGGCGAGCCAGTCCTCGGGGCCGATCGCGGTGCTGCCGATGTCCTCGGTGCCGGCGTAGTACTCGTGGATGATCGGCCCCCACCAGTCGAGCATCTGGCGCTTCACGGGCACCGGGCAGGGCGCCGCTGCGTGCGACACGTGCTGCAGGCTCGACGTGTCGTAGCGGTCGCGGACCTCGGGCGGGAGGCGCAGCAGGCGCACGAACATCGTCGGGACGAACTGGGCGTGGGTGACCCGGTGGCGCTCGATCAGGGCGAGGCACGCCTCGGGGTCGAAGTGCTCCATGACCACGACGGTGGCGCCGAGGCGGTGCATCGACTGGGAGAAGACCAGCGGGGCCGAGTGGTAGAGCGGTGCCGGGCACAGGTACACGGAGTCGGCGCCCACGCCCATGGCCGCGATGCCCATGGTGATCTGGACGGGGGCGGCGGACGGGTCGCCCAGGGGCGTGGCGGGCCGGGGCTTGCGCACCCCCTTGGGGCGGCCCGTCGTGCCCGACGAGTAGAGCATCTCACGCCCCTCCTGCTCGTCCTCGAGGGGCCCGGGCGCGGTCGCGGCGAGCACGTCGTCGTAGGCCTCGAAGCCGTCGACGGCGCCGCTGGTGGCGATGCGGACGGGGATCGCATCGAGGTCGAGCGCGGCGACGGTGTCGGCCAGTGCCCCCGACGACACCAGGGCGGTGGCCCCGCAGTCGTCGAGCACGTACTGCACCTCGGCGGTCGTGAAGTGGCGGTTGACGGCCGTGTAGTGCAGGCCGGACCGCTGGGCCGCCCAGGCCACCTCCAGGTAGGCCCGCTCGTTGGGGAGCAGGATGGCGATCGAGTCGCCGGGGCCGAGGCCGCGCTTGCGCAGAGCCCGGGCCAGCCGGATGGAGCGGTCCTCGAGCTGGGCGTAGGTGGTGACCTCGCCGCTCGCCCCCATGACGATGGCCGCCGCGTCCGGCCTGCGCGCCGCGTGGCTCGCCGGCGAGAGCGGCCCGTCCCCCTCGGTCATCGGTCCCCCCGGCTCGGTGACGGGTCGGTCCTGGTCGGCCGGGTCAGCCCGGGTAGCAGGCGCAGCCGCCGCCGCACCCGCCGGCGGGCGGGCCGGCGCTGGGCGCAGGGCCCGAGGCGGAGCCCGAGCCCACCGAGGCGAACACGCTCAGCAGGCGGGTGGTGTCGTCGTGGCCCGACGGACACGACGCGGGGGCGTCGGACTCGGCCATCGACCGGCGGAGCTCGAAGGTCTCCCCGCAGGCGCGGCACCGGTACTCGTAGGTCGGCATCGCTCCCGATGCTACCGGTGCGGCTCCACGCGGGTCACCGCACCGGTCTGCCCGTCGACCCGCACGAGGTCGCCCGTGCGCAGCGCGGTGGTGGCGTCGCCGGTGCCCACCACCGCCGGGATGGCGTACTCGCGTGCGACCACCGACGTGTGGGAGAAGGGCGAACCGCCGTCGGTCACCACGGCGGCGGCCAGGGCGAACAACGGCGTCCAGGCCGGTGCGGTGAGCGGGGCGACCACGACGTCGCCGGGCTCGACGTCGGCGAAGTCGTCGAGGCCGAGCACCACCCGGACCGGGCCCTCGGCGACGCCCGCGCTCGTGGGCACGCCGCGCACCACGGGCTCGACGCCGGGATCGAGCGGGTGGCAGAGGATGTTGACGATCTTCGCCTCCTGCTTCCAGGGGCCGGCGACGGGCCCCAGCGACAGGGGGGCGGCCAACCGCCGCTGCGCCTCGAGCCGGATCCGGCGCTCGGTGACCGTCTCGGCTCGTGATCCGCGGTCGCCGGCGAGCGCGGCGAGGATCTCCTGGCGTTCGAGGAAGTAGACGTCGGCGGCCTCGGCCACGACGCCGTCGGCCGCGAGCCGGTCGCCGATGGCGGCCATGGCGCGCCGCAGGGCGGGCCAGGCGCAGGTCAGGCTGCTCGCGAGGGCCTCGCGGTCCGCGATGGCCTCGCGGGCGATGGCGAGCAGCTCGTCGAACCGTGCCCGCTTGGCCGCGGGGAGCGCGGCGCGGCACCGGGCGGCCTCGGCCTCGGCCTCGGGGCGGACCCGGGTGTGGCGCTCGGCGAGGGCCGCGGGGTCGCTGGTCTCCTCGCCGTCGAGCTCGCCGACCGTGGGCTCCACCCAGTCGAGCGACACCACGTCGTGGGCCTGGGGCCGGGCCGGGTCGCCGACGCCGGCCAGCAGCGCCAGGTGCGAGGGCGGGTCACCGCCCGGCGTCTGGGCGCGGAGGAACCTCGCGAGGGCGAACTCCGCCTTGCTGGCGTAACCGACGGTGGTGACGATCGTGAGGAGCACCGCGCCCGACGCCCGCCCGAGGCGCTCGACCGTGCCCACCGGGTCGTCGAGGGTGCCGTCCGCCGCCGCCAGGGCCGTCTGCAGCGCGGGCGCCACCACGGTGTCGTGGTGGTTCCGGCCGGGCTCGGCGAGGACGTCACGCGCCCGCTCCGGCTTCGTCGGGAAGGTGGCGAGGGCCATGCCCTGCGCCAGCATCGCTCGGGGGTGACGCGCCAGCGTGCGCACGAGCCCGTCGACCGCGCCCTCGTTGGTGAAGTACCAGCCGTTGACCGTCACGTGGAGCCGGTCGCCGAGCCGGAAGTGGAAGAGCTGCTCGCACGCGTCGCGGTAGCCCTCCTCGAGCAGCGGCAGGAGCCAGGTCTCGAACGACGGGGACATCGGGGCGGGGAGCCACTCGGCGAGACGGAAGTCGCGGCGCCAGTGGCCGGGCACCGGCGCTTCCCAGGGCTCCGGGGTGAAGGTCGCGGTCACTCGTCCTCCCATGGCTCGGCGCCGCGTCGGGCGAGCTCGGCGAGCAGGGTACGAAGCGTCCAGGCATGGGCCCGGCCCGCCTCCTCGAGGGTGAGGTTCCAGCGTTGGGCGCTGATGGCGAGCGTCCGGACGCTCACCGTGGAGTGGACCGCGGCAGCCACGGCACGCAGCTGGCGCTCGTCCAGTTCGGCGGCGTTGGCCGTCAGCGCGGCGAGCTCGTCGATGAAGACGCGGTCTCGTCGGCGGCGGGCTTCCATGCTGCGCGGGTAGTTCTCGACGCCGACCTCGTGCTCGGCGACGCGCACCTGGCCCATGCGCTCGGACCACTCCCGGGTGATCTCCTCGATCATGGTGGCGTACTCGTCGAGGGTGCGAGGATCGTCATGACCGAGCCCGATGGGTCGCTCGGTGGCGTAGGCCTCGTCGAGATCCTGCTTGGTCGGGAAGAAGCGGTACACCGTCCGCTCGGAGACACCGGCGATCTCGGCGATCCGGGTGTAGGTGATCCGGTCGGGGTCGATGGCCCCACCGTGGAACAGTTCGATCTCGGCGCAGGCCTCGAGGATGGCCTGCCGCGTCTGCGCTCGCTTGCGCTCGCGGAGCGAGGGGGGAGCAGCCTCCCCCCTCGCTCCGGGCTGGTCCCGGTCACTCACACGCCGACCGTAGCCACCTCGACCGCCCGGGCCGGGCTCGGTCGGCGGATCATGGTGATGGACACCGCGACGATCCACACGAGGAAGGGCAGGAGCGCGACTGGTGCGAGTGCGGCCATCGCCTCGTCGGCCAGGCCGGCGGCCGACAGCGCCAGGACCACCACGCCCATGATCGCTGCGGACCGGGTGGCGACGGTGCCGAGGCCGGCATTGGCGCCGGCGGCGGCGATCCCGAACAGCATCGCGGCGCCGGCGGCGTTGCCGGCGATCGTCACCGCGAAGACTCCGGCGTAGAGGAACTTCACGGTCTCGGGGTCGACCCCCAGGTCCTGCTGCAGCACGGGCACCAGCAGACCGTTGGCGATCGCGGTGCAGGCCAGCGACACGCCGAGGCCGACGCCGGCGACGACCGCGGCGGTGCCGCCACGGTCGGTGCCGTCGCGCAGGCGCCCGATGAGGCTGCCGGCGAAGGCGAGGAGCAGTGGCAGGGTGACGGCGAAGACCACCGCAGCGGCGAGGAACGCGGTGCGGTGGTCGTGTAGGTACGCAGTGATCTCGTCGGCGTCGGCGTCGAGTGCGGGGGCGGAGCCTCCAGCGAGGGCGGTCGCGGTGGTGAGCGCCGCCCAGCCGAGTCCGCACCAGCCGGCGAGGGTTCGGGTCGAGTCGTCCATGTCGTTGCTCCTGTGTGTCAGGGCGTCGCCGCCATTGTGTCAGGTCAACCTGTCATATGACAGGTCAACATGTCAACAACTTTCCGCACCGTCGCCAACGTGGCCGTTCGTGGTGTGGCGGCCGCCGGTGCCAGACTCGGCGTTCGCGCACGGACGGAGGAAGGCCGGATGGGGGATCGCTTCGAGGGCAAGGTGGCGCTGATCACGGGCGCCGGGTCGGGCATCGGCCGGGCGGTGGTGCTGCGCCTGCTGGACGAGGCCGCCTCGGTGCTGGCGGTCGACGTCGACGCCGCCGGCCTGGAGGACACCGCCGGGTTCGGCGCGCTGGCCGAGGGCGACGGCGAGCTCGCCACCCTGGTCGCCGACCTGAGCGACCCCGACGCGTGCGTCACCGCCGTGCACACCGCCCTCGCCCGCTTCGGGCGCCTCGACGTGCTGGGCAACGTGGCCGGCATCCTCGTGGCCTCCCACGCCACCGACCTGACCCGCGAGCAGTACCGCAAGGTCATGGCCGTCAACCTGGACGCGCCGTTCTTCCTGTCCCAGGCGGCCATCCCGCACCTGCTGCAGGCCGAGGGCAACATCGTGAACATCGCCTCGAACGCCGGCCTGCAGGGCGTGCCGTACGTGGTGGCGTACTGCATGAGCAAGGGGGGCGTGGTCCAGCTCACCCGGGCCCTCGCCACGGAGTACCTGAAGACGCCGCTGCGGGTGAACGCCATCGCCCCGGCCGGCACCCGCACGAACATCGCGGCCACCGCGGCGTTCCCGCCGGACATCGACGTGGCCCTCGCCAGCCGCATGGGTGGCCACCGGGGCCTGACCGAGCCGGACGAGGTGGCCGCACTGTTCGCCTACCTCGCCTCGGACGAGGCCCGCTCGGTGACCGGCGCGGTCTACGCCATCGACAACGGCCTGACCGCGAGCTGAGCGGCGCGGGGACCAGGGGGAGCGAACGTGAAGATCGTCGTCGTCGGGACCGGGGCCATGGGCTCGGTGTACGCCGGGCTGCTCGGCCGGGCGGGCCACGAGGTGTGGGCGATCGACCGCTGGGCCGAGCACGTCGACGCCATTGCGGGCGCCGGCCTGCGGGTGTCGGGTGCCAGCGGCGAGTACGTGGTCGAGGGCATCTCGGTGGGCACCCGGCCGGCCGACGCGGGCGCCGCCGACTTGTGGCTCATCGCCACCAAGGCCGACGACGTGGAGGCGGTGGCCGCCGAGATCGCGCCGCTGCTGCGACCGGACGACATGGTGATGGCCTTCCAGAACGGGCTCGGCGCGGGCGAGCGGGTGGCCCGTCACGTCCCTGCCGACCAGGTGCTCGTCGGCATCGCCGAGGGCTTCGGCTCGTCGATCCCCGAGCCCGGCCACGTCCACCACGAGGGCATGCGCCTCATCCGCATCGGCGAGCTGCAGGGCGGGATGACCGACCGGCTCGTCGCGCTGGAGACGGCGTGGCGCGACGCCGGCTTCAACGTCAAGGCCTTCGCCGACCTCTCCCTCATGATCTGGGAGAAGTTCCTCTGCAACGTGACCCTGAGCGCGCCCACCGCGGCGTTCGACGTGACCGTCGGCGAGCTCATGGCCGACGAGGAGGCGTGGGCGGTCGCCCTCGGGTGCACGATGGAGGCCTATCGGGCGGGCGTCGCTCTCGGCGTGGCGTTCCCCTTCGACGACCCGATCCGCTACGTCACCGAGTTCGCCGCGACCATCCCGAACGCCAGCCCGTCGATGCGCCTCGACCACCTGGCCCGCCGTCGGTCGGAGGTCGACGTCATCAACGGGGCGGTCGTCGAGGTCAGCCGTGAGCTCGGCCTCGAGGCGCCGTACAACCAGACGCTGTGCGCGATCCTGCGCCGGCGCGAGGCGGCGTTCGACTGAGAACGCCCCCGACGCGGGTGTGACCGAACGGTGACCCCGACCGGGCTCGGCCGGCCGCGATGAGGACCGCCGGCGGGATCCGTCGGAGCACCGTGAGCACCCGAGCGCCCGACCGGCCGCGCTCCCTACCCTGGGACGCCATGGCCCTTCCCGACACCGAGACCGTCCTGGACCTCGAGCCCTTCCGGCGGGAGCTGACCGGCTACTGCTACCGGATGCTGGGGTCGGGGTCGGAGGCCGAGGACGCCGTCCAGGAGACCATGGTCCGCGCCTGGCGCAACGCCGACCGCTTCGAGGGCCGGTCGAGCCTGCGCACCTGGGTGTACCGGATCGCCACCAACGTCTGCATCGACATGAGCCGCCAGGTGCAGCGGCGCGCCCGGCCGATGGAGCTCGGCCCGTCGTCCCCGCCCGACGAGAAGCTGCTCGGCCCGCCCACGCCGGAGGCCATGTGGGTGACGCCGATGGCCGACGACCGCATCGCCCCCGAGACCTCCGACCCGGCCGACGTCGCGCACCACCGCGAGACGATCCGGCTCGCCTTCGTGACCGCCCTCCAGCACCTGCCGGCGAAGCAGCGGGCCGCGCTGATCCTGTGCGAGGTGCTGCGCTGGCCGGCGGCCGAGGCCGCGGAGCTGCTCGAGACGACCGTGGCGTCGATCAACAGCGCGCTCCAGCGGGCCCGGGCCACGATGGCCTCGCTGCCCGACCCCTCCGCCCACCCGGTCGACCTCGGCGACGCCGATGCAGCCCTGCTCGAGCGCTACGTCGACGCCTTCGAGCGCTACGACATCGAGGCCCTCGTCGAGCTCCTGCACGACGACGCCATCCAGTCCATGCCCCCGTTTCAGCTGTGGCTCCAGGGCGCCCGCGACATCGGTGCCTGGATGGTGGAGCCCGGTCCCAGCGGGTGCCGGGGCTCGAGGCTGCTCCCGACCCGGGCCAACGGCTGCCCGGCCTTCGGCCAGTACCGGCCCGACCCGGCCGGCGGCTGGGCGCCCTGGGCCATCCAGGTCCTGCACGTCTCAGACGGCCGGATCGCCGAGATGAGCTTCTTCCTCGACCTGCTCGACCCCGGCAAGGTGTTCCCCGAGTTCGGGCTCCCCGCCCGGCTCGACGCGTAGCGACAGCCCCGCCAGCTCCACCAGGTCGTAGAGCTCGGGGACGGCGTCCTCCACGATCCGCCGGGCGCGGTTGCGCCGGGCCACCAGGAGGAGCCGGGCCACCGCGTCGAGGGCGTCGAGGTCGGGCGCGCCGAACCCGTGCAGGGTGCGGCGCGCCAGCACGCTCCCGTCGGGCCGTTCGACGCGCAGGCGGCACCATGGCTCGGGGACGGGCACAACGGAACGGACGGCGGCCGTCCCCGTGGCTCATCGGTTGCCGGGCCGCAGGACCGCTCGGTTCGGCCGGTGCGCCGCTACCTTGCTCGGGATGTCCGGACCGGCGGCGGGCGCAGGCACCGACCAACGACGCACCGTGGGCCAGGGAGCGGTCGCCCTGGCCGCCCTCGGCGTGGTGTTCGGCGACATCGGCACGAGCCCGCTCTACGCCTTCCGCGAGGCCTTCGAGCACCAGGACCTCGCCGTCACCGAGACGACGGCGCTCGGGGTCGCGTCGATCGCGTTCTGGGCCCTCATCGTCATCATCTCGATCAAGTACCTGGCCCTCGTCATGCGGGCCGACAACCACGGCGAGGGTGGCATCCTCGCCCTCACCGCCCTGGTGATCCCCAAGACGAGCCAGGGCCGCCGGGTCGGGGCACTCGTGCTGCTCGGCGTCTTCGGCACGGCGCTGCTCTACGGCGACGGGCTGATCACCCCCGCCATCTCCGTGCTCAGCGCGGTCGAGGGCTTCGAGGTGGCGTCGTCGGCGTTCGAGGCGTGGGTCATCCCGCTCGCGTGCGTGATCCTGCTCGGGCTCTTCCTCGTCCAGCGCCACGGCACGGAGGCGGTCGGGCGGGTGTTCGGGCCCGTGATGGTGGTGTGGTTCGTGACCCTCGGAGTGCTGGGCCTGAACCAGATCGTCCAGCACCCGGGTGTGCTCGAGGCGATCAACCCCATCCACATCGTCGACCTGTTCCGGGCCGAGCCGAAGAAGGCGTTCCTGGCCCTGGGCAGCATCTTCCTGGTGGTGACCGGTGGCGAGGCCCTCTACGCCGACATGGGCCACTTCGGGCGCCGGCCCATCACCCGGGTCTGGTACGGCGTCGTGCTGCCCGGCCTGGTCCTGAACTACTTCGGCCAGGCCGCCCTGATCACCCACGACCCCGAGGCCATCGAGAGCCCCTTCTACCGGCTCGCCCCCGAGTGGGGCGTGACGCCGCTGGCCGTGCTCGCGACCATGGCGACGATCATCGCCTCGCAGGCGCTCATCTCGGGGGCGTTCTCGCTCACGGTCCAGGCCATCCAGCTCGACTACCTGCCCCGTCTCAAGGTGCTGCACACGTCGGCCCACCACCGCGGCCAGGTGTACGTGCCCCTCGTGAACTGGGCGCTCATGGCCGGTTCGATCGGCCTCGTCCTCGGCTTCCGCACCTCCAGCAACCTGGCCGCGGCCTACGGCATCGCGGTGACCGCCACGATGGCCATCACCAGCGTCCTGTTCTACGTCGTGGTGCGGACGCGGTGGCACTGGTCGCGGGCGAAGGCGGCGGCGGTCATCGCGCCGTTGCTGGCCGTCGACCTCGCCTTCCTCGCCGCCAACGTCCCGAAGATCCCCCACGGCGGCTGGTTCCCGCTGCTGGTCGGTCTCGTGCTCGTCGTCCAGATGGCGACGTGGCGCCGCGGCCGCCAGATCGTCGCCGCCCGGATGCGGCGCGCCGAGCGCGGCGTGGTCGAGGTCCTCGACGAGGAGGCGGCCGCCGCGGTCGTACCCGGCACTGCCGTCTTCCTCTTCCGCGACGAGGGCAAGGCGCCGCCGGCGCTCATCACCAACCTCGAGCACAACCACGTCCGCCACGAGACGACGATCCTGCTCGCCATCGACGTCACCGACGCCCCGTACGTGACGGGCACGGACCGGGCCGAGGTCGAGACCCTGCGGCCCGGCGTGGTGCAGGTCGTCCTGCGCTTCGGCTACCTCGACGAGCTCGACGTGCCGGCCCGCCTGGCCGAGGTGGAGGTCGACGACGAGCCCCTCGACCTGTCCGACGTCACCTACTTCGTCGGTCGGGAGTCGGTGGTGCAGGGCGACCTCGAGGGCATGCACCCGGTCCTCGAGCACCTGTACACGTTCCTGCACCGCAACGCCGACAGCGCGATCCGGTTCTTCAACCTGCCGAACGACCGCGTCTTCGAGGTCGGCGCCCGCGTCGAGCTCTGAGGGGGCGGCGCCGCCCTACGGTGGGTCGGTGGCCGAGCGAGACCTCTACCTCCACGAGGTGATCGACATCGTGGGCCAGGGCCAGTACGAGTACATGGCCCACGCCGCACGCGAGCCGACGAACGCCATGCCCGACATGCTCACGCTCCAGGGCACCTTCTTCGTGTGCGCGGTCGGCGGCGGGCGCTGGCCCCAGGTCGTCAACCTCTGGGACGTCGGCGAGGCCGGGTGGGACGGCTGGGCCGCGAACGTCGACCGGTTGAACCTCAAGCGCCGGGCCGCCTTCTACGGCGACTGGTGGGACGAAGCCGCGCAGTGGCGCTCGGGTGGGTTCGACCGGCTCTGCGGCGGCGTGCCCGGCAGCCCGTCGACCGCCTCGCTCGCCGCCGCGGGCGTGCGCGGGACGCTGTTCGTGCACCAACTGCTGACCGTGCGGCCGGGCTCGGCGCTGGACTACCTCGACGCCGTCGTCCGCGAGCAGGTGCCGGCGTGGCGGGACCACGGCCACGAGCCGACCGGCGTCTACGAGGTGCTCTCGAACCAGCACGAGGTCGTCGTGGTCTGGGCCACGTCGATCGCGGCCCAGGCGGCGCTGCGGCGCTCGCGGGACGCGGCCCGGGGTGTGCTCTCGGGGGTGGGGGCGTCGGAAGGCGACGAGCGCCTCGTCGCATGGGAGCGCACCGCCGCCGAGTTCGTGACCGGCGGCGACACCCACCTGATGACGCCGATGCCCGGCACCGTCTACGGCCCCGACGACTGGGAGCAGGCTGACCTCACCGACTGGCTCGAGTGACTCGATGCGTTCTGGCTCCCGATTTCGGTGCCAGGACACCGAAATCGGGAGCCGGTTCGGGGTGGAGACCGGTCGGGAGGCGGGATCAGGCCGGCGGGACGGCGGCGCCGCCGACGAGGAGCGGGAGCTGGCGGGCGGGGTCGTCCTGGGGGACTGGGTCACCGGGGCCGCCTTGGCCGTCGCCGAGGTAGCCGACCGCGTCGGCATGGCAGTACTGGACGATGTAGGCCTTGCGGACGGCGTCGGTGGTGTTGACCCGGGTGGCGTGGGGGCTGAGCGACGAGAAGACCACGACGTCGCCGGCCTGTGTGGGCACGTCGACCGCCTGGTCGTGGTCGCCCCAGCACTCGAAGCCGATCGGCGTGGCCGCGTGGGCGAGGGTGCCGTCGCGGTGGGCGCCGGCCATCACCGACACGCAGCCGTTGTCGGGGGTGGCGTCGGTGAGCGAAACCCAGAAGGTCAGGTAGGCCTGCGGCTCGATGAACGTGTAGCCGTTGTCCTGGTGCCACAGCACCGGCTCGGCGCCGTGCGGCACCTTGTAGACCGCCTGCTCCCAGTAGAGGCGGACGTCGTCGCCCATGAGGTCGCGGCACACGCCGGCGAACACCGGGTGGCGGCAGAACTGCTTGGCGGCGTCCGAGCGCAGCACGACGTGCGGCGCCACCACCTGGGTGTCGAGCCCCGCGACCGACAGCCGCCCGCCCTCCACCTGCTCGAGCAACCCGGCGACGAGCCCCACCGCCTCGTCGCAGGCGGCCTCGACCGGCGCCAGCTCGTCCGGGTCGAAGGCGCCCTCCAGGACGAAGAACCCGTCCCGGTCGAACGCCTCCCGCTGCGCGGCCGTGATGGTCGTCGGCGCCCGATCCGGCAGCGCCCACTCGAACGCGGTGTTCCAAGGGTGCAGGGCGCGTTCTCGGGCCACCGCGCCACCGTAGTGAGGAGGCGACGCCCCGGATCGTGTGGTGTTCGGACCCTCCACCCGACGGGCCCACGGCGGGGAGTCGGCGCCGGGATTCTTGTCAGACCTCCTTCGTAGGATGAACACATGTTCGATCCGGTCGCCGAGCTGCGTCTCGACGTGAAGGAGCTGGCGGCCGAGGACCGCGCCGGGTGGCCCGCCGCCGCGCACACCGACCGGCTCGCCGGGCTGCTCGAGGTGCGGGAGCGGTTCGAGGTCGAGATCATCCGTACGGTCGCCGGCTGGGACGGCGTGCAGGCGTGGGCGCTCGACGGCGGCCTCACCCCGGTGTCGTGGCTGCTCGCCCGGTTCCCGCTCACCCGCACCGACGCCCGCCTGCTCGTCGAGCTCGCCGGCCTCTACCGGCGCCACCCCCAGATCGCGGCCGCCCTCGACGGCGAAGAGATCACCCTGGTGCACCTCCGCCACCTCGCCCGCGCCGAGAAGCACCGCGAGACCGCCTTTGCCCTATGCGTCGACGCCCTCGTCGAAGCGGCCCGCCGCAAGACCACCATCGAGGAGTTCGCCGGGTTCATCGACGACTGGATCGACCTCGTCGACGACCGCGAGCCCCCCGACGACACCAAACGCGGATGGCGGGCCCACAAGGGCTACGACGGGCTCGGCTGGGGCGAGCTCAACAGCACCGACGAGAACCTCGCCCTCATCCGCTCCGTCCTCGACCTCCACGACACCCCCGACGCCGGCGACTGCCCCGACGGGCCCCGCACCAAAGCCCAGCGCGACCACGACACCTTCATGGACCTGTTCCGCTGGATCCTCGCCCACAAGCTCGACGGCGACGTCGACCCCGCGGGCGGCGCCGACATCGTCCTCGACCCCCAAACGGCCGCCGAGCTCCTCGACGACCCCGACCGCCTCGACCTCGACACCCGCGACCCCCTCGCCGACCTCCTCGCCCCCTACCGCCACCACCACGCCGACCACCACGACGGCACCGACGACCACGACTGCGACGACTGCCAGGACTGCGACGGCTGCGACGACACCGGCTGCATCTGCCGGCTCACCACCGGCGAGAAGGCCTCGTTGGCGTTCGCCGCCACCATCTTGTGCACCGGCTGGATCCGCCGGGTCATCCTCGACCCCGACACCGGCACCGTCCTCGACATGGGCCGCCGCGCCCGCCTGTTCACCCGCACCCAGCGACGAGCCCTCGTCTACCGCGACCGCGGCTGCGTCTTCCCCGGCTGCGACCGCCCCGCCCGCTTCTGCGACGCCCACCACATCCACCCCTGGGAACACGGCGGGCTCACCGACCTCCTCAACGGCGTCCTGCTCTGCCGGCGCCACCACACCCTCGTCCACCACGGCTGGGACCTCACGAGAGACGCCGACACCGGCATCGTCACCGTCACCAGCCCCGACGGCCGCACCTTCACCCGCCACCCCGCCACCCTCCGCCACCCCGGCCGAAACACCCTCCCCACCCCCGCCCGATGTTGACCGCCGCGGTCACAACGCCGAGATACGGGCAGGCATGGTGCACGAGGCGATCGTCCTGTCGATGCTCCTGCGACGCGATCCCGACACGGGTCGATGGGAGAAGGTCTGGCCGCACGCCGCCCCGATGCTGTCGGACCTCGGTGCGCCGATTCCCGGCGCCGTCCATGCGGTGAGTGTCCCGCGCGACCCACCGGCCCGAATCGGCGATCGCCTCATCGTGGGTGAGAGGACGAGTGAGCTCGTCCGTCGATGCGGACCGATCGAGCTGCCGAGCATCCAGTTCGTGGAACGCGTCTATCGCCAACAGTGCTGTGACGACTCGAACCGCGATCGCATCGACGCCGCCATCGCCGCCTACGAGGTGTGGCTCGTCCAGCCGGTCGTCCCCGGTGAGACCTCCGCCATGGCCGCTGCCGAGGCGATCAGCGAGTTCCCCACACTGTCCTGACGGTGGACCAGCGTCGGCGGCGCGCGCTCGCCGAACCGGCCCTGGTCACCGCGATGATCCGGGGGTACGGTGCCGCCACCGGCGGTGCTCGCAGGCCTGCGAGTCGCCGCGGCTCGAAGCCCGGTGCTTCCGCGAGGCCCCCGAACGGGAGGCCCGCTCGTCCGACCTGACGAGAAGGAGGCACGACGTGCCCGGACTCGATGATCTGTACCTGCCCGGCGACCCCGACTTCCCGGCCGAGGCGTTCTCGGTCGGCTGCGACGGCGATCTGGTCGAGCAGCGCTGGCTCGGTGGCGAGCCCTACTACGTCCACCACATGGACGTGCCGCCGTCCGACATCACGGTGCACCGGGGCATCCCGGTGACCACCCCGATCCGCACCGTGATCGACATCGCCTGCGACACGGAGCCCGACCACCTCGACGCCGTGATCGACGACTGCCTCGGGCGCCGCCTGTTCACCGTCGAGGAGGCGTGGCACCGGCTCGGCCAGCCCGACATGGCCCAGCGCCACGGCGCCGAGCTCGTCCGGGAGGCCCTCCGTCGCCGTGGCCTCGGTTGATATCATGAAGCGTGCTGACGTGATATCAAGCGGGGAGGACGCCGTGCGCACCGTGGTGGACATCGACGATGAGCTCCTGGCGGCAGCACGTGAGGCCCTCGGCACGACGACCAAGGTCGAGACCGTCAACCGGGCGCTCGCCGAGGTCGTCGCCTTGGCCGCCCGCCGACGCGATCTCGAGCGTCTCTGCTCCGGGGGGTTGCCCGACTTGGGCGACGACGCTCTCTACGACGCGGCGTGGCACTAGCGACCCACCTCGCCGACAAGAGCGCCCTGGCCCGGTTCCATCTGCCGACGGTCGCCGCGCGCCTGCGCCCACTGGTGGAGGCCGGACTCGTCGGCACCTGCGGCATGGTCGAGCTCGAGATGCGATGGTCGGCGCGGTCGCACGATGAGTACCGGACGGTCGTCGCCGATCGTGACCGCGGCTACGAGCGGATCCCGATGCCGGACGAGGTGTGGTCCCGGGCGCTCGAGCTGCAGCGCGCGCTCAGCGCACGGGGCCGGCTCCGATCGGTGCGGTTCCCGGACCTGCTCATCGCGGCGACGGCCGAGCGCCACGATGTCACCGTCCTGCACTACGACCGCGACTTCGACCTGCTCGCCGAGGTCTCGGACCTCCGGGCCGAGTGGGTCGTCCCCGCCGGCTCGGTGCCGTGAGCACCACGCCGACGGTCGCCGCGATGAGATCCGGCGCCGGTCTCCGTCCCCTCCACCGACGCAACGATCCGACGACGAACGAGGAGCACGACCGTGACGCACCGTGAACACGCACCGGCGGGGGCGCCCTGCTGGACCGACCTCTGGACCTCCGACGTGGAGGGCAGCCGCCGCTTCTACTCGGAGCTGTTCGGGTGGGAGGCCGCCGAGCCGAGCGAGGAGTTCGGCGGGTACTTCATGTTCCTGCGCGACGGCGTGCCGACCGCCGGCGGGATGGGCCCCATGGGCGACATGCCCGCCGGCAACGTCTGGACGGTCTACCTGGCCACCCCGGACATCGCCGCCGCGGCCACGACCGCCGAGGGCGCCGGCGCCACCCTCTTCATGCAGCCCGACGCGGTGGCCGACCTCGGCATCCAGGTGCAGATGGCCGACCCCAAGGGCGCCACGGTCGGCGCCTGGCAGGCGGGCACCTTCCCCGGGTTCACCGTGCTCGACGAGCCCGGCGCCCCGAGCTGGTGCGAGCTCCACACCCGGGACTTCCAGGGCGCGCTCGCGTTCTACCGGACCGTCTTCGGCTGGGAGACCCAGATGGTCGGCGACACCGACGAGTTCCGCTACGCCGTCGTGCTGGCCGAGGCGGGGAGCGAGGAGCAGGTCGCCGGGATCATGGACGGCAGCCAGTGGCTGCCCGAGGGCGTCGACGCGGTCTGGTCGATCTACTTCCGGGTGGACGACGTGGCCGCGGCCTCGGACCGGGTGGTCGAGCTGGGCGGGTCGATCGTCGATCCGGCCGTCGACACCCCCTACGGCGTGCTGGCCACCGTGGCCGACCCCGCCGGTGCGGTGTTCAAGCTGCGCTCCCTGCCGACCGGCTGACGCCGGCGTCATATCGAGCGAGGGCCGGTGGCGTGCACGAGTGCGCCGTCGGCCCTCGACGCGCCCGGCCGGAGGTGGTTAAGGACTAATCCTTGACTGATTAAGGATTCGCCCTTACTCTGGCCGACGTGCAGGATGCCGCCACCCGGATGATCGACGCCGCCGAGCGCCTCGCCGCCGAGCGGGGCCTCGCGGCGCTCACGGTCCAGGCGGTGCAGGAGGCCGCCGGCCAGCGCAACAAGTCGGCGGTGCAGTACCACTTCGGCGGGCGGCAGGGCCTCGTCAACGCCCTGGTCGCCGCCCGCATGGCGCCGACGAACGCCCGGCGCACCGAGCTGCTGCTGGCCCTCGGCCCCGAGGCGTCCACCCGAGAGCTGGTCGAGGCCCTCGTCGTGCCGCTGGCCGAGTCGGTGCTGTCACGCCGGCCCAGCTACTGGGCCCGCTTCCTCGTCCAGGCCATCGGTGACCCGGAGACCGGGTTCGCCGCGCTGGCGGCGGTCGACGACCAGCCCCTCCAGGTCGCCCAGGACCGCCTCGCCGCTCGCCTCGACCATCTGCCCGAGGGCACCCGCACGCTGCGCGTCCAGAGCGCCTTCGCCTACGCCTGCGTGGTGCTCGCCGCCTACGAGGTCGGCGCGCTGCTACCGGAGCTCACCGGCGAGGCGCTGACCACCGAGATCGTCGACGCCTGCTGCGGCCTCGTCGACGCCCCCACGACCGCCCCGACCCCCGAGGACCGTCCATGAGCACGACCACCACGACCACCACGAGCACGCCGACGACCCCCGCGACCGGGATGACCGTCACGCCCCACCCGGGCGCCGGCGTGGAGGTGCGGGGGGTCGACCTGCGCCACGCCGACGCCGCCACGTTCGCCGAGGTCCGGGCGCTGTTCGACCACCACGGCCTCGTCTTCCTCCGCGACCAGCAGCTGTCCGAGGCGGACCACATCGCCCTGGCCGAGCGCTTCGGCACCATCAACGTCAACCGCTTCTTCGTCCGCCACCCCGAGCACCCCGAGATCGCCATGGTCACCAAGGAGCCGGGCCAGCGCCTCAACGTGGGCGGCTTCTGGCACACCGACCACAGCTACGACCTCGAGCCCGCCCTTGGCTCGGTGCTCGTGGCCCGGGAGCTGCCGACCAGCGGCGGGGACACCCAGTTCCTCAGCACCTACGACGCCTTCGCCGTGCTGCCCGCCCACCTCCAGGAGCGGCTGCGGGGCATGCGGGCGGTGCACTCGGCCAAGCACGCCTTCGGGACGACCTCGTCGAAGATCCGCCAGTGGATCGACCCCACCTTCGCCACCGAGAACACCGACGTGGCCGACGGGCTCGGCGCGGTCACGCACCCGGCGGTGATCCGCCACCCGCGCTCGGGCCGCGAGGCCCTGTTCGTGAACCCCAGCTTCACCATCCGCTTCGAGGGCATGTCGGTGGCCCGCTCGGCCCCCTTGCTGGCGTCGGTCCACGCCCGGGTGCTGCGGTCCGCGGGCGTCGCGAACTTCCGGTGGGAGCCCGGGTCGGTGGCGATCTGGGACAACCGGGCCACCTGGCACAACGCCAAGAACGACTACCGGGGCCAGCGGCGGGAGATGCACCGCATCACCCTCGACGGGTGCCCGCTCGAGGCGGCCTGACTCAGCGGCGGCGCACCGTGCGATGAGTCGGGGCGCTCCCCGCCGTCGACGGGGGTAGGAACCGCCCCCGACCCCGGAGCACCACCATGCCCGCCAGCGCAGCCCCGTCGCCCGGCCTCGACCCCGAGGGGATCGACCGTCTGCGCGCCCGCGTCGAGGCCCACGTCGCCGCCGACCGGGTCGTCGGGGTGGCGTGGTCGGTCAGCCGGGGGGCCGACGTCGAGGTCGGCGCCGCCGGTGTGAACACCCTGGGCGAGGCCGCACCCGTGGCCCGGGACACGCCCTTCCGCATCTCGTCGATGACCAAGCCGATCGTCGCCGTGGCGGCCCTGGTGCTGGTCGAGCAGTGCCGCCTGCGCCTGGACGACCCCGTCGACGACCTGCTCCCCGAGCTCGCCGACCGGCAGGTGCTGGTCGACGGCGCCGGTCCCGTCGACGGCCCGACCGTTCCGGCGGCGCGACCGATCACGGTGCGCGACGTCCTCACCTTCCGGCTGGGGCTCGGCATGGACTTCACCCGCCCCTGGCCGCAGCCGCTGCTGCAGGCGCTCGCCGAGCGCGGTCTGGGCGGCGGTCCGCCGGCGCCCCAGGGCCCGCCCGAGCCCGACGAGTGGATGGCCCGGCTCGGCGAGCTGCCCCTGCAGTACCAGCCGGGAGAGCGCTGGCTCTACCACGTGGGCGCGGACGTGCTCGGCGTGCTCGTGAGCCGGGCGATGGGCCAGTCGCTCGACCGGGTTGTCCGCGAGCTCGTGCTCGACCCGCTCGGCATGGCCGACACCGGCTTCACCGCCGACCCGGATCGGCTGGGCACGTGCTACGGCGCCGACCCCACCACCGGCGAGCGGGTGGTCTACGACCCACCGGACGGGCAGTGGGCCTCGCCGCCCGCGTTCCCCTCCGGCGGTGCGGGCCTGGTCTCGACCGTCGGGGACTACAGCACGTTCGCCCGGATGCTGTTCGACGGTGGGCGACTGGCGAGCGGCGACCGCCTCCTCTCGCGGCCGATGGTCGAGCTCATGACGACCGACCAGGTGGGAGTGGGGGACCGCGCCGAGGGACCGTCGCCCGACGGCTCGTCCGGCTGGGGCTTCGGCGTGGGCGTCACCCTGCGCCGCACGGGGCTGCCCTCGGTCGGCAGCTACGGGTGGGCGGGCGGGATGGGATCGATCTGGTCCAACGACCCCGCCGAGGACCTCGCCGTCGTCGTCATGACGACGGACATGATGGCGGGCCCGTTCCCGCCGCCGGCGGTCATCCAGGACGTCGTGACCGCCGCGTACGGCGCCATCGCCGACTGATCGGGAATCCCCGTTCCCGCCGCCGGGTTGGGGGCGGCATGGGCTACACCGACGCTCCCGACGGCTGGTGGAAGACCTTTATCACCGAGCGGGACCCGGCGCCGACCGGCAAGCTCGCCGTGGTGCGCGCCGACGGCAGCCCCCACGTGGCCCCGGTGTGGGTCGATCTCGACGGCGACGACGTGGTCTTCATGACCGCGGCCGACACCCTGAAGGGCAAGGCCATCCTCCGCGACCCCCGGGTGGCGCTCTGCTTCGACGACGAGCGCCCGCCGTTCAGCTTCGTCACCATCCGGGGTACGGCCTCCACGAGCACCGACCCCGCCGAGCTCCTGCACTGGGGGACCCGCATCGGCGGCCGCTACATGGGCGCCGACCAGGCCGAGGCCTACGGGAGGCGCAACGCGGTCCCGCCCGAGATGGTGGTGCGGGTCCACGTCGACCGGGTCGTGGCCAAGGTCGACGTCGCCGCCTTCGACGAGTAGCCGGCCGGGCACCGGGGTAGGAGCGGGGCGTGGCGACGGGGACGGTCGAGCCGGCGGCGCCCCTCCTCGTCCTGCGATCCACGCGGGGGCGGATCGCGCTCGCGGCGTCGGTGGCGGCCAGCGCCTCCTCGATGCTCGACGGCACCATCGCCAACGTCGCCTTGCCGGCGATCGGCGAGGACCTCGACGCCGGCGTCGTCGGCCTCCAGTGGGTGATCACCGGCTACCTGCTCACCCTGGCCTCGTTCATCCTGCTCGGCGGCGCGCTCGGTGACCGCCTCGGGCGGCGACGCGTGTTCGTGGTCGGGGCGGTGTGGTTCGCCCTCGCCTCGCTGCTGTGCGGGCTGGCGCCGACCCTCCCCGTGCTGCTGGTCGCCCGGGTGCTCCAGGGTGTCGGCGCGGCCCTGCTCACCCCGACGTCCCTGGCGCTGCTGCAGGCGAGCTTCGTCGCCGGCGACCGGGCCGCGGCGGTCGGGGCGTGGTCGGGCCTCGGCGGCCTCGCCGGCGCGGTCGGGCCCTTCGTCGGCGGCTGGCTGGTGGACGGGCCGGGCTGGCGCTGGGCCTTCCTGTTGAACCTGCCCCTCCTGGCGGCCGCGGTGCTGGCGTCGAGCGTGATCCCCGAGAGCCGGGACCCCGACGCCGATGCCCGCTTCGACGTCGCCGGCTCGGCACTGGCGGTGGCGACCCTGGCGCCGCTGACGTGGGCCCTGACCGAGAGCGGCCACCGGGGCTGGTCGGACCCGGCCGTCGTGGGCGCGCTCGCGGTCGCGGTCGTCGCCGCGGCCGGCTTCGTCGTCCGCCAGCGCCGGGCGCCGGCGCCGCTCGTCCCGCGCGTCGTGTTCGCCCGCCGCGAGTTCACCGTGCTCAACGTGGCCACCTTCCTGCTCTACGGCGCCCTCGGCGTGGAGTTCTTCCTCGTGGTGGTGCAGCTCCAGGTGAGCGCCGGCTGGTCCGCGCTGGCCTCCGGGACGGCGCTGCTCCCGGCGACGTTCCTCATGCTGGTGGGCTCGGCCCGGTCGGGACGGCTCGCCGCTCGGATCGGCCCCCGGCCCCAGCTCGTCGTCGGGCCGCTGCTGGTCGCCGCCGGCCTGCTCGTCCTCGCCCGCATCGACACCGACGCCCGGTGGCTCACCGACGTGGCCCCCGGGGCCGTCCTGTTCGGCCTGGGGCTCGTGACCTTCGTGGCGCCCCTGACCGCCTCGGTGATGGGCAGCGTCGACGACGCCCACGTGAGCACCGCCAGCGGCGTGAACAACGCCGTCGCCCGCACCGGCAGCCTGCTCGCGGTGGCGGTCATCCCCGGCGTCGCCGGGCTGGCGGTGACCGCCTCCGCCGCCGAGGTCACCGCGGCCTACGCGACGGCCATGCGGCTCACCGCCGTGCTCGCGATCGCCGCCGCGGTGGTCAGCGCGGTGGGCCTCCGTCGCCCGCGACTGGCCGAGAGCCCACGCGAGCAGCTCTGCCCGGTCGACGGTGCCCCGCTGCAGCCCGACCCGCGGCGGTGCCCGGTCGCGGCGGCGTCCGCCGCGGACTGAGCGCCGCCGCCGCCGGTGCTACTGGCGGCGGGTGACGAAGACCGGGATCCGGCGCTCGGTGGCGTCCTGGTAGGTCTGGTAGTCGGCGTAGGCGGCCACGGCGCGCGCCCACCAGGCGTCGCGCTCCTCGCCCTCGACTTGCTCGGCCACGGCGTCGATGACCTCGGCGCCGTCCTGCACGGTGACGTGGGGGTCGGCGAGGAGGTTGTGGTACCAGCCCGGGTTCGTGGGCGAGCCCCCCACCGAAGCGATCAGGGCGTACTCGCCCTCGTGCTCGACCCGCATGAGCGGGGTCTTGCGGAGCTTGCCGCTCTTGTGGCCCCGGTTGGTCATCACGATGATGGGCAGTCCGGTGTCGGCGAACGTGTTGGCCCGCTGGCCGCCCGACGCCTCGTACTCCTCCACCTGCTCGCGGACCCAGTCCCAGCTGCTCGGCTCGTACTCACCTTCGAGGGGCATGCCCCGAACCGTACCGCCGGCGCCGGGCGGCCATGGTCACGAGCCGCCCGTCACGCGAAGCCGGCGACGGGGTGGGGGGTGTACGGCTCCTCGAGGCGGCCGACCTCCTCCTCGCTGAGGTGCAGGTCGAGCGCAGCGACGGCGTCGTCGAGGTGCTCGAGCTTCGTGGCGCCGATGATCGGCGCGGTCACGACGGGCTTGGCGAAGTGCCACGCGAGCGCCACCTGGGCCCGGGGCACGCCCCGGGCGCGGGCCACCTCGGCGACCCGCTCGGCGATGAAGCGGTCGGAGTCGGAGGTGTCGTAGAGGGTCTTGCCGAACTCGTCGGTCTCCGAGCGGGTGGTGGCGTCGTCCCACTCGCGGGTGAGCTTGCCCCGGGCCAACGGGCTCCACGGGAGCACGCCGACGCCCTGGTCGGCGCAGAGCGGGAGCATCTCGCGCTCCTCCTCGCGCTGGAGCAGGTTGTAGTGGTCCTGCATCGAGACGAAGCGGGTCCAGCCGTGGAGGTCGGCGAGGTAGAGGGCCTTGGCGAACTGCCAGGCGTACATCGACGAGGCGCCGATGTAGCGGGCCTTGCCCGCCTTGACCACGTCGTGCAGCGCCTCGAGGGTCTCCTCGATCGGGGTCCTCGGATCCCAGCGGTGGATCTGGTAGAGGTCGACGTGGTCGGTGCCGAGGCGGCGCAGGCTGGCGTCGATCTCGCTCATGATGTGCTTGCGGGAGAGCCCACCACCGTTCGCGCCCGGACGCATCCGGCCGTGCACCTTGGTGGCGATGACGAGCTCGTCCCGGCCCGTCATCTCGAGCAGCGCCTTGCCGACGATCTCCTCGCTCGAACCGTCGGAGTACACGTTGGCCGTGTCGAAGAAGTTGATGCCGAGGTCGAGGGCCCGGGCGAGGAACGGCCGGCTGGCGTCCTCGTCGAGGGTCCAGGCGTGGTTGCCCCGGTTCGGGTCGCCGTAGCTCATGCAACCGAGGCACACCTTCGACACGGTCAGGCCGGTGCGGCCGAGCTTCACGTACTCCATGGAGGCCTCCTCGGGGTCGGCGGCAACCTACCGTCCCGCCGGTCGATGACGGCGGGGTGACGGCCGAGACGGGCGTGGGGACCGGGCCGGTTTCCCTTCCCCGTTGCGAACGACCAAACTGCCTGCCGCACCACGAAGTGAACGACCAGTGAACGCCAGAGGACGGGCGAATGAAGTTCAGGCTGCTCCCCACGGACGAGAAGTTCTTCGACCTGTTCCAGCAGAGCGCGGCCAACACCGCGCAGTGCGCCCGTCGCCTCGTCGAGCTCTTCGACTCGCCTGGCGACGAGGGCCTGCTGGCCAAGGTCCAGGAGTGCGAGAAGGAGGGCGACGCCATCACCGGCGCCATCCTCGATCGTCTGCACACCAGCTTCGTGACCCCGTTCGATCGTGAGGACATCCACCGCCTCGCCGAGGAGTTCGACGACGCCGTCGACGACATGCTCGCGGTCGCGCAGCGCATCGAGTTGACCAAGACCTCGGCCGTACCCGAGGAGCTCCACCAGCAGGGCCAGCTCATGGTGAAGATGGCCGACGAGGCGGCCGAGCTGATGGCCCGCCTCGAGTCGATGAAGGAGATGGACCCGCACCTCGCCGCCATCGACCGGCTCGAGAGCGAGGGCGACGACGTGTTCAACCGGGCCATGGCCCGCCTGCTGAGTGGAGAGTTCGAAGCCTTGGACGTGATCCGTTGGAAGGACCTCATCGAGGCCATGGAGGCGGCCATGAACGCCATCGAGGACATCTCCGACGTGGTCGAGGGCATCGTCCTCAAGCACTCCTGATCCGCTGATCCACCGACCTCGCCTGCGAGAGACCCGCCCCCGATGAGCGCCCAGGACCTCGCCGTCATCGCCGTCATCGCCGTGGCGCTCGGCTTCGACTTCGTCAACGGCTTCCACGACGCCGCCAACTCCATCGCCACGGTCGTCTCGACGCGGGTGCTCACGCCCCGGGTGGCGGTGGCGTGGGCGGCGTTCTTCAACTTCGCCGCGTTCCTCGTGTTCGGCACCAAGGTCGCCGCGACCATCGCCAAGGGGGTGGTGGACCCGTCGGTGTTGACCATCGGGGTGGTGTTCGCCGGCCTGCTCGGCGCGGTGGGCTGGAACCTCATCACGTGGCGCCTCGGGCTGCCCAGCAGCTCCTCGCACGCGCTCGTGGGGGGCATGGCCGGCGCCGCGGTGCTGGCCTCGGGTTGGAGCTCACTCGAGTCGTCGGGCCTCTGGAAGATCGCCCTCTTCATCATCTTCTCGCCGCTGATCGGCCTCGCCCTCGGCATGATCCTGACCATCGTGATCATGTGGAGCTCGCACCGGTACCGCAACGTCGACCGCCTGAACAAGGGCTTCCGGCGGGGTCAGCTGGTGTCGGCGGCGGCGTTCAGCCTCGGCCACGGTGCCAACGACGCCCAGAAGACGATGGGCATCATCCTCGCCGTGCTGATCGCCTCCAACCACGTGCCCGAGGACTCGGGCGTGCCGACCTGGGTCGTGCTCTCGGCCCACACCGCCATCGCGCTCGGCACGATGTTCGGCGGGTGGAAGATCGTGAAGACGATGGGCTCGAAGATCACCAAGCTCCAGCCGGTCGGCGGCATGGCCGCCGAGAGCGCCGCCGCCGCCACCCTCTTCGCCACCTCGGCGGCGGGCATCCCGGTGTCGACCACCCACACCATCTCGGGCGCCATCGTCGGCGTCGGGTCGTCCCGGCGCCTGTCGGCGGTCCGTTGGGGCGTGGCCAGCCAGGTCGTGTGGGCGTGGGTGCTCACCATCCCAGGCGCCTTCGCCATCGCCGCCGTCGCGATGCTCGTCGTGCAGGGATTCAACTGATGGACCGCCGCGCCCTCGTCTTCGCCATCTTCGCCCTGGTGTGCTTCGCGCTCTACCCGCTCGCCGACAAGTACGACGGCGCCAGCGGCTGGGCCTGGAGCGACAAGGGCTGGGCGTGGGTGCCGGTCGTGCTCGGGGCGGTCTACCTGGTGCTCGCCCTGCTCTCGCTGCTCGACGCCCGCAGCCGCGACAAGATCCAGGCCCGTCCGCTCGGCTACGACCGCGACGACGTGCCGCAGCGGCGGCGACCGGACGACGGCGACCGCTGACCACCCACGGCGGCGCGTGGCCGGCCGACGGGCACAGCGGGCTCAGCGGGCGAGGCGCTCGGCGACCTGGAGGCGGCGCTCGAGCTGGGCGACCGTGGCCTCGGAGATCCGGTCGACGCCCGACAGGCGGTTGAGCTCGGCGTTCACCTGAGGGTGGGTCTGGCCCGTCTTGCGGACCAGCAGCGCCACCATCTCGGCGTTGCGCTCCCGGAGGCGCTTCTTCTCCTGGCTGCGGGTCTTCGCCGCCGCGGCGGGGTCCTCGCCGATGGCGGCACGGGCGTCGGCCAGGAAGCGGCGGTCGCCGGCCAGCGGCGGGGGCGGGCCGAGGTCGACGAGCAGCGCGGGGTCGTCGTCCGGGTCGAGGTCGTCGTCGACGTCGTCGCCGCTCTCGAACGGGGCGTGGGTCTGGTGGTCGGTGGCCACGGCCGAGAGCGCCGCGAACAGCGACATCTGCTCCTCGAGGCCCGTGTCGAACGCGGCGGGGTCGCGCTCGGGGCGGTCGAGGGCCCGCTTGGCCAGGCTGTGGCGCCGCTGGTCGGCGATCTGGAACGCCCGGGCCCGGAGGCGGGCGTCGTCGGGGATGAAGAGGTACGCCTTCTGGTCGGCGACCCCGGGCGTCCAGCGCACGAAGCGGCCGACGGCCTGGCGGAAGAACAGCTCGGTGGTCGTGGTGGTGGCGTAGACCCCGACCCGTAGGCGGGGGATGTCGACCCCTTCGGAGACCATGCGCACCGCCACCAGCCAGGGATCGTGGCCGGCCGCGAAGCGGGCGATGCGGGCGGAGGCGTCGGGGTCGTCCGAGGTCACCACGGTGACGGGCTGGCCGAAGCGGTTCTGGAGCAGGGTGGCGATGCCGCGGGCGTGGTCCTGGTCGATGGCGATGACGAGGCCGGCGGCGTCGGGTTGGCGGGCGCGCACCGCGTCGAGCTGGGCCACGGCCTGGCGCAGGACCGTGGGCAGCCACTCGCCCTCGAGGGAGAGCGCGGTGCGCAGGCGCTGGCTGGCGAGGGTCTGGTCGAGGGCGTCGTCGAAGGTGGCCTCGTGGATGGCGCCGTCGGGCGCGGTCCACTCCATGTGCCCGCCGGTGCGGGGGAAGTAGACGGGG